>JABAOH010026659.1_pt1 | contig 11173 bp, 9 predicted proteins | sample 7062181 | NCBI WGS metagenome assembly JABAOH01 (sample SAMN14538630, study PRJNA623070) | marine sediment metagenome | biome: marine biome [ENVO:00000428]; feature: marine pelagic biome [ENVO:01000023]; material: deep marine sediment [ENVO:00002113]; isolation source: pool of 5 deep marine... | reverse complement strand
CAGGGTGCTGACCTCCAGGAGTCTAATCTTCAGAAGACCGCTCTCCAGAGGGTAGATCTCAGTGAGACCAATTTCAAGGGGGCCAATCTTCAAGATGCAAATCTCTGGGGGGCTGATCTCAAGGGAGCCAATTTTCATAATGCAAATCTTCTCAGGGCAAAACTTGATGTGACCAATCTCGGGGAAGCCAAACTCCAGGGAGCCAATCTCCAGGGAGTCGATCTCCGGGAGGTANNTGGGGCTGATCTCCAGGGAGCCAATCTATCTAATACGAATCTGCAAAAAGTCGATTTGTCAGGTACCAAAAATATAACGGTTAAAATGTTATCAAATGTGATTTCGCTTTACCAGGTTAAAGGCTTAGACCCTGAAATAGGAAGAGATTTAAGAAAGAAGAAACCAGGGCTATTTGAAAAGCCCCAAGAATAATATTCAAAAGCCCATCTGCCAAAAGAGCACAGGCGAAAAGGTGTGGGGTCTGTTCTTTCATCATAGCAAAAAATGGAAATGGAGAAACGGAGAAGAGAAGAAGTAGATCAGTGATTCAGTAAATCATTGGGTCAGCAGGTAGTAGGTAGTGAGGAAACGGAGAAGGGAATAATAGTTTATCGCCGTAAGGCGTTTTATACTTGCCCGAAGGGTACCTTTTACCCGTTCATGTTTTCTTTCTTTTTTTTCTTTTTTTCCCTTTTCGAGCTCTTTTCTTTTTATTTTTTTCAGTGGATGTGTACAGTACTTTTTGTCCTGACTGGGTATACCTGTTGTCTGATTTAAAACATGCCCACCATGACATCTTGTCATGAATATCATCGGGAAATCGCCGCTCCAATTCCGCTCGCGTCTCTTCAAGTGTTTTTTCCTTGCCTTGTTTTAAACCTCTTTCAATATCTTCACGGCATATAAAAAAGGAGGCAATCAGACCTTCCTCATAAGCTTTATCGATATGGTGCATCAGCTCTTCCGGGTATATGTTGTACGCGACACGGGCAAAGGTTGTAAAAAGAAGGTCACTGCCTGACTTTTCTTCGTATAGTATCGGAAAAAGGGAATCGAGAAATTGAACGATTTCATCCCTGGGGATATCACCGAAGACCGCAAAAAATACCAGGGCTTCCATGGCGGCGGATCGGCAGTATTCATTTATATTGGTGTCAAAAATCATGGATTTAATTCCTTCCCAATTCCCGCCGCTGGNNGCAATTCTTCCGTTGGGGTATCTCCAAAAAGGTCGAAAGGAAGCTCTCCCGGCAGTTTAAACAACTTAATAATAGTATCATGAGCGCCTGTTTCTTTAAATTGGGCCAACAACATGACTGCATATATATGTGCGTAGGATTTATTTTCTTCCCGGGCATAATATCCGGGATTAGAGAGGACCGTTTCAAGAATTGTCAATAAGTGGGGTGTTATCTCTTGTTTTCGTTTTATGGCCTCATCAACCTCGAAGTGCTTGTATACACTGTCAAATGTTTCAAAGGCTTGTAATATGTCTGGTATGGTCAATTCTTTATTAATCATTTTTCATCTATTAATTTTAACATGTCGAGGTCATAAAGTCACGCCCCGTGCATATCTTTCACATAAGTCCTCAAAATTTGTCAATTTCAAGGAGTCTAATTCCTCAAAATTGCGCAATTTCTATCATTATTATGACTCAGTGAGAAAAGAAAGGAAATTAGGTTAAGGTTGAGGGGAATAAGGGAAGGGAGAAAGAGAGGAAACGGAGAAAATTAGAAACGGAGAAAAGAATAAGTTGATCAGTAATTCAGTAAGTTAGGTCGAAATCAGGAGCGAATTTTTATTCCCAGTTTTTCGAGCTTTTGCGGCGTGTCGGCCAACGCTATCCGGCATATCCTCTTGAAATCCCTCATCCATGCCTTGAACTCCAAAAACGCCAGGTTGCGCTCTTCAGTGGCTCGAACCGCCTCACCTTTCAGCATCTCATGATGAGCCGCCGACTTTTCCACTTCACCCACCAGCCGCAGACCTTCTTCCAGGTCCGCGTCAGTCACGCCGAATCCCGCCAGTTTCTCCATGACTTCCGTGTTGGCCCGGGCATTGGCGTAAAACTGCCTGGCTTCTTCCATCCAACCGGATAAGGTCCGTTTGGACTTGCCTTCCATTGCCAGGGTTTTCAGCAGCGCCGGATATTTGCGCAAAGCCACCCACGATACATTCCGGTAAGTACTGTATCTATCCCTGGCTTGTTTCACGATTTTTCGATGAACCTCCCCGGCTTTTAGCTGGTCCGCAACTTTTCTCTTTTTCTTCTTGCTCAGTCGATCCAGCCGGCCGTGGAGCTTCTTGCCCTGCTTCAACCGCTCCCGGTCATATGCAAAACGTTTCAATGCCGCCGATATCTCTTTATCCCTCCCGGCATTAACAATGGCTATTATGGATTCGTTCAAGAATTTTTCGATCTTTATATTGCCTAAAGACATCGCTCTTTCCTCTAGCTTAAATTATATTACACCATTTTAATTTGAAATTGCAACAAAAAAACAACAATTTTACATTATCCAATGGCATTGTACCGCTAACCACTGATATTGTACCGCCATCCAACGGCATTGTACCGCTGACTAATGATATTGTACCGCTATCTAACGATATTGTACCACTGACTAACGATATTGTACCGCTAACTAATGGCATTGTACCACTGACTAACGATATTGTACCGCTAACTAATAATATTGTACCGGTACAATGTCATTAGTTAACGGTACATCGTCATTGGTCAATGATACATCATCATTGGTCAGTGGTGCATCGGCATTAGTCAGCGGTACATCATCATTGGTTAGCGGTACATCGTCATTGGTTAGCGGTACATCATTATTGGTTGGTGGTATAATGTCATTTTTCATTGTCCTGGATGTTTGCCGGTTGCAGTATTTGCAGTTGAAGGTTTCCCCTCCCCCCACGCCGCAACTCCCGGTGAACGGGGATTAAAACTTTACTTGATGGATTTGCCGGCGAAACGGTTCACTTAAGGAAACCTTCGATATGCCCCGGAGGGGCATTTGCGGCCGGGGGTGCCACCCCCTTGCGGCTGGGGGTGCCACCCCCTCCGGTTTAGGATTTGACTTTGATCCCCATTTTTTCCAGTAATTGGGGCGAATCAGCCAGTGCCACCCGGGCAATGGCTACCAGGTCCGCTACCCAGGCTTCCAGGGTGTCCAGTGCTTTGTCCCTCTCTTTAGTGGCTAACTGGGCATCGCCGGATTCATGGATTTGCTTGATTTTTAATGAATGAACATCTTCAACCTTTTGTTGGGCAGCCGTCAAAATATCCGTGGTTAAACCGAATTTTTCCAGCAAGGGAGGTGCATCCGGATGTTCGAGGCACACGGAATAAAATTGCCTGGTCTGGCCCAACCAGCCGGTATAAGTCACTTTCCGTTCATCATCAAGTTCCGCCTCTCTCAGCAGATAGCCATGATTTCTAAAAGCCACCCGCGCGACATTAACATGCAGCATAGAGAGTGTGGCGGCTTCATTCAACGCTGCCTGGAAACCCTCGGTAGCAGCAAATTGTTCACCGTATTCCTTTTTCTGGAATTTTTGCAGATCGAACGCCGTATTGTACAACTGGAGACCTTCACCGATACGGATTTCCGTATAACCGAAGGGAAACAAAGCCGCGTTGATCTTATTGTCGTCCCGGACTGTAATGATCTTTAAATGAGCATCAGCCAGCCGGGCATCGATAGATTGATTATCTAACAATACCATTTTAAAATCCTCCGTTTTTAATTTATATTTTACATCTAATCGGCCGACTTAGATTGTAAGTTTCATTTTATGCCCAATAAAAGTAGATGTCAAATGAAGTTCTTGAGGGGTAACATCATTGCATCGCCGTTGACGACAGCGAAAAATGTTATCTGATAAGCTTCTCCAGGAACCAGTCAAAGGAAGAAAATATCAGATTTTTATCTATTTTCAGATCCCTCTGACTCCACTTTTCTGTTTTTCTTTGCTGCTTCTTCCATCCTCTTCTTTCTCTCCTTTCTCTTCTTGTCCTGTTCCGCGAGAATTCTGCTTAATTTCGCCGGGGTAACGGGAAAACAACTCTTGAATGCTTTGGTAAAGGAGCCGCCGTCACTGTAATCAAGCTTTTCCGCTACCTTTTTTGAGGTAATTCCCGGGCTTTTGGTTATTATTTCAAAACCCCTCCTGACCTTCTCATGGATGATGAATTTCTGGATGGTGGTATAATAGTCCCGGTGGAACACCCGGGAAAGATGTTCAGGCGTAACCTCAAATTCCTCTGCCAGTTTTTCTACAGTCAGACGCTCATAATCCTTGTTCTTGCAATTGCGAATCCTCGCTGCCACCCGGTCCGATAACCGTGGCTTTTTAGATTTTTTCGACTTCCTTTTCACGTTTCATTTACCTCTTTTTAGTTTAATATACTTATACGGATCAAGATTAAAAAAAGTTTTTTTTCTTCTTTTTTTTGTCTTCTTCGTGTCTCTTCGCGTTCATTCGCGGCTCAAAAAACTACCGGAAGATGAACCCTTCTTTCAACGGATCCAACGGGTCAAAATAAAACCGGTTCTCACCAGTAATCCAGGCACTGCCGGAAACCTCCGGTATGACCGCCGAATATGGGCCAAATTGAGTGGTTTCCACGACCTTCACATCCATACAAGTGCCCAGAATGCTTTCAATAGTAATGGTTTCACCCTGTTCTAATTCTCCTTTTGCATAAAGAATCGCCGCACGGCCGCTGACTCCCGTACCCGTGGCCGAACGGTCCACTTCTCCTTCCGCAAATATACACACATTCCGGCTGTGATGCGATGGGTCCTCAGCATCACCGATAAAAATAGTACCGTACAAAAAACTTAAGTCCTCCTCAAACGGATGTTTGATTTCAAACCGGTCCATCACTGCATATTTAATACGCCGGCCATAATCAATAAGCCGCTGGTAATCCGAAGCGTCCAATTTCAAACCCAACGGCCAGGCATAACAGTAAGCATAAAAGGCCCCTCCATACCCCACATCAAATCTGACGTTTCCTATCCCCGGCACCTCTACCTCATGGTCCTGTAGGGGCATAAATGAAGGAACATTACGGAAAGAGACATGTTTGACTTTCCCGGTGTCTTTGTCACGGTGTCCCGTGGCTGTCACACGCCCGGCAGGGGCGTCGATTCTTACCACCGGCTCCTCTCCCTCTTTCTGAAGCAGCCCGGTATCCAATACCAACGTAGTCAATGCGATAATGCCATGACCACACATGCTGCTGTACCCTTCATTGTGAAGAAAAAAAACACCGAAATCACCATCCGATGTGATGGGCTCAGTAATCACAGCACCATACATGTCCGCATGACCCCTTGGCTCCCACATGGTCCCGGTGCGAATATAATCATAGTTGCCCCGGAAATAACGCCGCTTCTCCAATATAGTTTCACCCTTGATCTCCGGTAAACCCTCCAAAAAAACCCGCAGCGGTTCGCCACCGGTATGCATGTCTACCGTCTTAATTACCAGCCAATCCCCTGGCGGTTCCCAGTTCCAGTTTTTTATTATTGACATCGCTTTCTCCTTGCCTTCGGCGACCAGGGGCTCTTTTTATAAAAACCGCCCCTGGACCCCGCAAAAATTTTTTATAAGCCGGCTGTCGGCGGTAAATTATGTTTCAAATACCGGGTCAACAATTCATAAAGATGCCGGGTGGTGTTTTCTCCCTCTCTTATACCGTGAGAACGATTGGGATAAGCCATCATAGTAAAAGGTTTATTGTGCTCAATCAATTTGTTGATCAACCGTTCAGTACCCTGGTAATGAACATTGTCATCACCGGTACCGTGCACCACCAGCAGATTGCCTTTTAATTGATGGGCAAACGTAATGGGTGAACCTTTTTCATACCCCTCTTTATTGTCTTCGGGCAGGCCCATGTACCGCTCCTGGTAAATGGAATCATAAAGCCGCTGGTCAGGTACAGGCGCTACGGACATGCCGGTATGATAGAGGTCAGGGTAACGGAACATGGCATTGAGAGTCATAGAACCGCCGCCGCTCCAACCCCAGACACCGATTCTTCGGGAGTCTATATAAGACCGGTTTTTAATAATGGCCCGCACTGCTGCGGCCTGGTCTGTGGATGCTAAGATTCCAATCTGACGGTAAACACATTTCCGCCATTCGCGGCCGCGGGGGGCAGGCGTGCCGCGATTGTCCACACTCATTACCATATAACCCTGCTGCGTCAACATCACATACCAGAGATACGAATTACCCCGCCATCGATCCAATACCGTTTGACCCCAGGGTTCTCCATAAACATAAAAAAGCACAGGATAACGTTTAGACGGATCAAAATCCGGCGGCTTCATGCACCAGGCATCCAACAGTATACCTTGCCCGATGTCCACCCGGAAAAACTCCACACCATGACGCTTCAACACTTCCAATTTGTCTCGCAGTTTTTTATTGTCCACCAGCGTTCTTATTTTCTTGTGCCCGGGCATGCGCACCAACTCTTTCCGAGGGGGTGTTTCAAACGACGAGTAAGTATGAAATGCCCATTGGCAATCCGGCGAGAATTGGTAACTATGAGAGCCTGGTATATTTATAGGGGTCAGTTGCTGGGCCTTGCCCTGCCCATTCAACCGCACCCGGTAAAGGTAACACCGCCTCGGATTTTCCGGGGATGCAGTGAAATATAACCAACCCTTTTTTTTATCTACTTCCAGCACGTCTATCACATCATAATCACCGGGAGTAATCAAACGGATGTCTTTACCGGACCGGGAAACCACATAAACATGCCGCCACCCATCCCGCTCACTGATCCAGATGAAACGTTTCCCTTTGTTTAGCCATTTAATCTCATCTACCACATCTACCCAGGTGTCATCTTTTTCCACCAGGATTGTTCGGACTTGACTGGTGTTAATATTACCCAAAATCACCCAATCGGTGTTTTGCAGCCGGTTGAGTCGTTGGAATACGATTTCTTCCGAATTGGCCGCCCATTCCATGCGGGCAATGTAATGATTGCGAGAATCACCGGGAAGCTTAAACCAGCGGGTCGCACCCTCTTCCGCTGAAACAACCCCTATACGGCAGGCCGAATTGGTTGTCCCCGGCTTGGGATACGGTATAGAGGTAACTTCGGGATAAATAGAATCCGTGTTGTTGATGAGTTTGAAAATACCTACTCTATTGGAATCCAACTGCCAATAAGCGATGTGTTTACTATCCGGACTCCAGCGAAACCCATCCCGCATATGGAATTCTTCTTCATAAACCCAATCAAAAGTCCCATTAATAATAGTTTTGGAACCATCTTTAGTCAATTGAATGATTCGCCGCTTTTCGGATTTGTTTACCAAATGCTCTACAAAGATGTTGTTTTTGTGCACGTAAGCCACCCGTGTACTGTCAGGTGAAAATTTTGCAAACATTAACGAAGAAGACTTTGCATCGCCGCCCAGTTTCCACAGTTCCTGGTTTTCCAGGTTCAATACCCAGTAATCGCCGCGTGTTTTCTGTCGCCAAACCTTTTTGGAATTGGTGAATATAAGCAGCCATTTTCCATCATCAGACCATTGAAAATCGTCGATTTCTAACGGTGAATCCTGGCCTTCCGGGATCAACCGGGCAGCCGCAACCTCGATTCGCCGCTTACCGGTTTTGGGGTCATAATGCACAATGTCCTTTTCCTTGTCTTTGCCGGCCGAATCCTCCAGGATAATATAACCGCTTTTGTGCTTGAGCCAACGGGCCTGGCCAAATTCTTCCGGGGTAAATTCCTCAGAACTAAATATCCGCTCAAGGCTCAATAACGAAGGGTCTGAAGACGCAGCTTTTTCATCCGAAAACACCAGCCCCGATAAAAATACAATCGATAATACAAATGCAATGGATATCAAAAAAATGCGTTTTTTCATAATTCACTCCTTTGATGTTTAATTCTACTGTCCAGGTAATTCATTGTCAACCCCTCGGCGAGGGGGGCCATAGAAGGCCCATCCGGGCCATCTAAAGGTTTCCTTACTTGAACCAACCAGCCGGGAGACCTCCTTTGTAATTGATATGAATCAAAAAAAGGGATGTTGCTTCAAACGTTTAGGGAAACCTTAAACTTATCTATTCACCTTCTTCTCTTCTTACCTTCGTGTCCTTCGTGCCTTCGTGGTTCATCTATTTCATCTTTGCTTTTATTGAAAAAATGAATTAAAATGAAAGTGCTATGGAGCAAGAACAATTTACCGTTGACCTGATGGAACAAAACAGCACGTGGTACTTTTCCGTTGATCACAAAGATCAACAAGAATACCTGTATAAAAAACGCAGCGGCCTGCTGCAGCGGAAAACCAATAAAAACACAGCCCGTATCAGCAATTCTGTTGAACTTAGTTCCGTATCAGAAGCAAAACACTTTATTTCCGGTAATGTGACTGCCGCCGCGTTAAAAGTTCGTGACAAAGACAAAGATATCCGTCTGCTTTTTCATCCTGACAAAATCCTCCGGGACAATGAATATGTCCTGGACACCCTTCGCCACTTGACCCCCATGGAATGGAAGGTCATATTCAGGGCCATTCATACCGGCCGGGTGATTATTAAAAAAGGATGCAAAGAAAAAAAATCCAATTTTACTTATTTCAGCATATTGATCAAATTAAGACTCAAAGACCAACGAGATTTTATCGAGATAGGCGAAGGATCGATCCAGGCTCTCAAGTTCAACCAGGATGGCTTGAGTTCCCGGTTAAAAAAGATTGTGGAAAATCATAAAGCCAGCACTCGTGCATCCCTTGAATTCACTGACAAAGTGCCGGTGATTTTAAATTCCGGTGACGGGGCGATTCTATTTCATGAAATCCTGGGTCATTCTTTGGAAGCTGACTATATTTACCACGGCCAGACTCCGATTTTACCGGCGGATATCGGGAAACCCATTGTATCCAAAAATGTCACCCTGGTAACCGGGCACCCCGGGGATACGTTTTTCAAAGGTATCTCCTGCGATGATGAGGGGGAAGCAATCAAACCCCTGACCCTGGTGGAAAAGGGAGTGCTGCGGCATTTGATTTCCGATGGATTTTATAAACAACGGTTAAACATAGAAGACTGTGGTCATTGCCGGGTGGAGGATTTCACCAAAGCGCCACTGCCCCGGATGTATGCTCTTTACCTGGAACCTGGGGGATACCACCCGGAAGAATTAATCGCCTCCACTCCCTATGGAGTATATGCCGAGGAATTTGGAGACGGGAAAGTTTTTTTTCATAAAAATCTTTTTTATTTTCATATCCGGGAGGCCTGGCTGATCGAAAAGGGGGAATTATCTGCTCCCCTGGGCAGTATTGTGGTGCGGGGTAATATCAGGGAAGTGTTGAATTCCGTGGACATGGTAGCTAATGATTTTCGCTATGATAAAGGTATCAGTTATTGTTTTAAAAACAGCCAGACCCTTAATGTAAGGGTAGGGCAGCCCACGGTTAAGATCAGTAATTTATACATTACAAAGGAGACTGTCATTTAATACCCATACATGCCGGGGTAAAATGACATCAATTTGGCATGATGTTTAGAAGCATGGTACGATGACTGTCCGCATAACAAAAGTTTTTGGAAGTCCAGAAACCTTTTTTCAAAAAGGTTTTTGGCCGCCGGAGGCCAGGGGCTCTTTTTATAAAAACCGCCCCTGGACCCCGCAAAAATTTTTTATACATGGTCAGCCTGTGTTACGATGTTTCAGTCATCCTACCCCATTGGTTTCATTTTACTTCTTTCTTTTTTTCTTCTTCGTTCCATCAATCCATCACTCCATGCTCTTAATGATCTCTATGAAATCAGACGCTTTTAACGATGCGCCACCGACCAATGCACCATCCACATTGGGCAGGGCTAGAAGCTCTCCACTGTTATCCGGTTTAACCGAACCACCATATAAAATACGCACAGAACCGCCTACCTGACCCCCAAACTTCATGGAAAGGGAAAAACGAATCAATCGATGCGCATCTTCTACCTGGTCAGATTTTGCCGTCTTGCCTGTACCAATAGCCCACACCGGTTCATAGGCAATAATAATCCCACTCACTTGTTCAGGTGTCAGTTCCAATAACCCAACGGTGAGCTGTCTGCCAATAACAGACGCCACCTGTCCTTTTTCTCGTTCCTCCAGGATTTCACCTACACACATAATGGGGGTTAACCCATTCCTAAGAGCAGCTTTTAGCTTTTTATTTACGATCTCATCGGTTTCAGCAACGTACTGCCTGCGTTCCGAATGACCCACAATCACATAATCGGCACCCGCGTCTTTGATCTGTTTCCCGGAACATTCACCGGTAAACGCGCCCTGGTCCTCAACATGTAAATTCTGAGCAGCAACACCGATATACGATTCTTGCAAATGCTCGGCAACTTTTTGTAAACACAAAAAAGGCGGCGCGACAATGATATCCACTTCACCAGGAAACGGCAGCCCATAATGAATCCCATCCACCAGTTCAATGGCTTCGGCTATCGTTAAATTCATCTTCCAGTTTCCAGCAATGATCGGCGTTCTCATGTTTATGTCTCCGGCAGTTGTTAACCATTAATTTAGGCCAAAAATCGAGAATTAATTATAACATAGGTTTCCAGCTTTCTCCAAAAAATCTCAAAGATCGCTTTCTGCCTGTCACCTTCTTCTACCGTGTCCGACATGGTAGACTCGACGTTATTGCCGGATCATCATCAGGATCCCTTTGATCGCTTGCTAATCGCGCAGGCCGCTAACAATAATGCCTATTTGGTAACCAGGGATAAAATAATTTCCAAATACGATGTTGAAACCTTTTGGCTGTGACGTAGACAACTTGACTGTCGCCAAAACCCAAAATTCGAAGCACGAAGCACGAAATCCGAAACAAATCCAAAACTCAAATGTTCAAAATTCAAAACAAAAAGAACCTGGCACGTTGGTCTTTTCTTCTGTTTTAGTCATTTGAATTTGTTTCGAATTTCGACATTCGAATTTCGGATTTATTAGCCAAAAATTTTCTTGAAGGGATAAATCTGCCTGGGAAGCGGATCCCCGTGCTGTTGGCAGGGAGTCAGGGACCCGTGGGAAGGTGGTTCCAGACCCGTAGGAACGGGTTCCCAGGCCGTAGGAACATGGTTCCAGGGCCGTAGGGACGGCTACCTG
>JABAOH010008098.1_pt1 | contig 11173 bp, 20 predicted proteins | sample 7062181 | NCBI WGS metagenome assembly JABAOH01 (sample SAMN14538630, study PRJNA623070) | marine sediment metagenome | biome: marine biome [ENVO:00000428]; feature: marine pelagic biome [ENVO:01000023]; material: deep marine sediment [ENVO:00002113]; isolation source: pool of 5 deep marine... | reverse complement strand
CCTTCAGGCGGCTGGGCCCCCTCCTCGCAGATCACCTGCGCTGAACGAGACGTCCCGGGAGCGTCCCATGCCGCCTTCAGCGTGCACGAGAATCCCGACGACCCCGCGTGACACTCCAGCGTGCCCGTTCGCTGTGCATTGTCCCATCCGCCCGTGCAGTCGAAGTCTGGCATGAAAGTCGCGATCCGCTGGGCGGCCTCTCGAAAATCATCGCCGGTCTCCAACAGCATGGAGAAGTCCTTCACAGGGGTCGCGGTGGCTACCTCATCGACAGGCTCGCCGTCACCGCCGCACCCGCCGACCGAAGCCCCACCGCCGACGGCCAGGAGGGCTATCGTGGCAATGACCCAGCGCTGCATCCTTGCCCCTTCCCTGCGGGCACGCTGGTCGCATTGTGCGCCTGGGACGGTCGCCTGTCAACAGGGCGAGCGCCTGCCGCCTTCCTGCCGCACCGCCTACCCGCAGGGGACGGAGGTCTGATTCGCATAGATCCCAGCGCATGGCCTGCAGTGCGCCAAGGCCTCCTGACGCCCACGTCACCCGGTCATTTCGCTGATCCTTGCTCACGGCGGTGGGGGTGGGGGGGGTGGGGGGGGGGGGGGGGGGGGGGGGGGGGGGGGGGGGGGGGGGGGGGGGGGGGGGGGGGGGGGAGGTTCAGGTGGAGGAAGGTTCGGTGTGTAAGTTGGCGGGGTCATTGGTTCGGGAGGTTCAGGTGGAGGAAGGTTCGGTGTGTAAGTTGGCGGCGTCACCGGTTCGGCAGGTTCAGGTGGAGGAAGGTTCGGTGTGTAGGTCGGCGCGGTCACCGGTTCGGCAGGTTCAGGTGGAGGGGGACTCGTTGGGATCGGCTGAGGGGACGGTGAGGCCACGGGAGCCTCCGGGGCTGGCGGAGCCGATTCCGCCTTTTCCGTAGCCGCCGGCGTCGGAGGAGCAGCGGGCGCAGGGTTCGCCGAAGGCGTCGGTGTGACAGAGGTCGCCGTCGGCGTGGGCTCCTCCTCAGCCCCCAAGACCGCTTTATCACCGTCGTCCCCCGTGACCAGCACCAGGGCCAAGGCAACAATCAGCGCCATGGACGGCACCCCCGCTAGTATCGGACCCTTCCACCTCCAAGAAAGCGTCCAGAAACGCTTCCAGGCATCTCCAACCCGGTCAATCATGGCGAACACCCCCTCCGATTGAGCACGTAAAAGCTAGCACCGGTCGGCGCACGTTGTCAATAAGGCACATCGGGAAATTCGGCGGCAGACCCCGGCCCACCCGAGGCTGCTCTCCCGCTCATCCTGAGCCTGTCGAAGGGCGAGCCCCCCGTAGGTCGAGGCCCCGGCCTCGACCGCCGCGCCAATCCGCCCTCCCCATGACCCACGTACCAGAGACAGACCCGACGCTGGGAGGTCGCGAGATGGCCGTGGACGAGGACAAGCTGCAAGAGCCGCACCGGACGGGAGCCGAGATGTACGACGGCAGGCTCCGCCCGCAATCCTGCGGCGAATGCAGGAGCTACCAGTGGTGGGGGCCGGAATACTGCTCGCGGTGCCTGTCGGGCCAGAGCGTCTGGGCCTCACCCGACCCCAAAGGCCCCGGCGACACCCGCAGCTAGACACAGCCCGCACCCCAACCCCTGCCACCCCCCACCTCTGGCCCCGTCTCCATACCCTGAAGGCACGCCCGCTTGCCCGCTTCGGGCTAGCCACATATAATCGGTGCACCAACGCGGCTAACGGCGCGCAATGCGCTCGGACAGGACGGTACGCTCGTGATCACACCTAGATACGCCCTCATCCTTGGCCTCCTGGCAATCCTCGTGGCAGCTCTCGCTGCGCTGACGGCGTGCGGCGGAGACGACGAGCCGGCGGCCACGACCCCTGCTGACGAAACCCCCACTCAAGCGCCCACGGACGAACAGCCAACGCCTACGCCTGATGGGGTTACGCCGGAAGCCGCCCCGTCCCCCATACCGGGGATCAACTGGTGTGACCTCGTGACGCCGGAGGAAGTAGAGGAGGCGCTGGGCGAACCTGTCGCCGAGACAGAAGAACGTGGTGACCTCGCCTGCCGGCACTCGATTGCCCCGAGAGATGCCGTTCAGATCGAGCAAGGGACTCAACAGATCTTCGAAGAAGGGATCTACGGCGAATACGCCGCAGCTGGGCGGGAGCCCGTGTCGGGCATCGGTGACGAGGCCGCCTGGTTCGGCAGGGTCGCCCCGTTCTTCCTGGCCGTTCGCCAGGGCGATGTCTACTTCCAGGTCGCGCTGGTTCTCTATGAAGAGGTCGACAGCGAGACCCAACTGGAGATCGCCAAGGAGCTGGCCGCCATAGCCGTCGAGCGACTCCCGTGAGGACTCCTGTCGTCTGGGCCGCCGCGGCGGTGGCGGGGCTCGTTCTGTTGGCGGCTTGCGGAGGCGGCGAGTGGCCCCCGGTAGTCGAGAGGCCCACGCCAGTCGAGACGGAGGAGCCGGCGGCCACCACCCCTGGGGCCGAACGCGTCGAAGTGCCCCCGTTGAGATGTGGCACCCTCATGCAGCTCACCGACAAAGACATCGAGGAGGCCCTGGGTGAGGAAGGCACGTGGCTCCACGGGCAGGGCGAGGTCTGCACCAAGGAACTCGTCACCGACGACCGCTTCTTCGTGCGGATGGAGCCGGGGGCGCCGGCGGACTTTCAGCCGGGCGCCCAGCTGCTGAGCGTTCCCGGCCAGCCGGTGAGCGCCGTTGGCGACGACGCTCGCTGGTTTGGCGGCACCGACGCGCAGGGCGGCGGCGCTTCTGGGACCCTCAGCGTGCGTCAGACCACGTCCCTCGGGGCACTGCACTTCCGGATCACACTGGGACGTCCCGATCTCAGCAGCGCCCAGCAGCTCGAAATCGTCAAGAAACTGGCTTTGGGCGCCCTGCCTCGATTCCCTGGCGTGGAACCGGCGCCTGTGACCTTCGAACGGGAGCAGGTGGACCGCTCCGACGCGAGCTTCGTCGACAGCCTGCTGGCCAAGGAGGCGGCGGGGGAGTGGACGCGCGGCGAGGGCCTGGTGGCAACGCTCCGTCTCTTCGCCGGAGAGGTCGAGACGGACGAGGTGCTGCCCCAGCCGGAGCTGCTCGACTCATCGGGGACGGGCGTCATCCGCATGGCCCGGGAGTACCTGGAGGACGGCCCCGACGCCGAGGCGAGGGCGGAGATCGCCCGCCTGCTGGACCTGCTCGTTCCCTCCCCCGAACAACTGCAAGCGTCGGCGGGGGAAGGCCCGCCCATGGCGGCGCCGGCGTTCCATGCGATCTCCCTCGACTCTGCCCAGGCGGAGGAGGACTGCATCCCTTGGTTCGCGACGGACGTGTGCGCTTCTCAAGCGGTCTTCCCGGAGCTGGACAAGCTCTTCGGCGAGGGGAAGTACGAGGGCATTGTTCCCGAGAAGCCGACCCACGGCTGGACGGACGAGCGCGTCGTCTGGGCGATGCAGGCCGTCAAGGACTCTGCCGAGACCTATGAGGGGATGGGCAAGATGCCCGACGTCTCCTTCGCGCTCACACCGTGGGACGCGCCCATCTCGCACACGGACACTGAACTCGATGTCTGCCTCATCACCGTCAACACGCCGATGCAAAGCTTCAACGAGGACATCTTCCGGCAACGGATCGCCCGCGCCATGGCGTACTGCATGATTTCGGAGACGTTCCCTGCGCAGGTGAAGGCGGGATGGGAGGTCACCAGGTGGTGGCAGGAGGGCCTCGCGCTCTGGCTCAGCGCCCTGGTGTACCCAGAGACTGACTGGGAGCAGTCGGCAGAGCTGGGGGGGCGGTCACTCCTAGAGGCGCTCGTTGCCGTGGAGCTGGAGACCACGCTCCTGGACCGTAGCTTCGAGAACTGGGTGTTCTTCGCCCACGCGCGAGAGTCGATCGCCCTCCCCTTGATCCGGCAACTGCCCTCGGGTGGCGGCCGGGCGGCGCAGGAAAACGCTCTCGCCGGGTACGAGGGGATCGATCTCCTGTTCCACACGTTCGCTGAGGGGCTGACGGATGAGAGCATCCCTGACCCTGACCGCGACCAAGCCATCTGGTTCAAAGCGCGGGCCCATGAGGTCCCAATCAGCGGGCGCACCGTGATTTGGGCGGAGCCGCAGCGCTTTGGCGTGGAGCGGCTGCAGCTCGTCGTTGACCCCGGCAAGTACGCTTGTATCGAATACGACGAGAAGGGGGAGCTTCGTTCGTCGTGGCGCACGGGAAAGCCCGGATGGCCCGGCGGTTCCTGGTCTACAGATCTGCCCAAGTCATTGCAGGGCGAGGCCGTGTTCGTGGTGACGGCGACCGAGAAGGGCGCCCTCCTCGAAATCGACGTGACCGACGTCGATGACGACCCGGAGTGCGAGGATGACGAGGACGGGGGTTCGGCGCCCGAGCCGTGCCCACTCGACTACTGCGAACCCTCCGGCTACTACTTCGAGGAGGGCGGTACCACGGCGCAATGACCGATGCGGACATCGACGATGACCCCGAGCCCGGCGCCAACGCTTCCACCGCCCAGACGTCCTCTCCCCCTTCTACGCGCTATCGCGTATTGACAAACGGCGTCGGGTGTGTAAGGTGTTAAGCCGTCAGGGTATGCGTCGCATTCCCTGACAGCAATTGCGCCCTCGCGGCCCGATCCAGGTGGGAGCGGATGGGGACTCGGGGGCGCTTGCCGTTGCCCGCCTGCCCCCACGCCCTCACGGGGTGGGGCGAAGCCTGAATCCCTTCAGAGCCTGCCCGCCTGTGGCGGGGCGAGCGCCTGCCGCGCCGCCAGCGCCACGCCTCGCTGTCCGCCTGCACATTTGACATCCGCCGATCTCAGGCGCACAATGCCGTTGTTGAATCGCCTAGCCGAAAGGGGGCGTCATGGGATTTCTCGACCGTCTACTGGGCCGCAAGCAGGTGCAGCCAGCCGAGGAGCCGCAAGCACCCCAGCCGGAGTGCCCCCACTCCGTCCTCGTTCCTCATTGGGAGAGCGCCGACGACATAGGCAAGTCGCAAATGGCCTCTTCGTACGCCTGCGAGGCATGCCACCAGACCTTCTCCCGCGAGGAAGGGGAACGACTGCAGGCCGAGCAGGCCGAGCGCGTTCGCAGACTCGAGGCTGAGCGCCTGGGCCAGCAATAGGCCAGCGGCGACCCCCACCGCCCGTTGACAAGCCCCTAGCCCAGGCGCACAATCGCGCCAGGCGACTTAGCAAGGAGGTCATCCAGTGACCTACGAAGACCGTATCCTCACCTGTACCGAGTGCGGCTCCGAGTTCACCTTCAGCGAGGACGACCAGGAGTTCCACGCCAGTCGCGGCTACGATGACCCCAAGCGTTGCCCCTCCTGTCGGCAGGCCAGGCGCGACCGCAGCGGTGGAGGCGGCGGCTACGGCGGCCCCCGCCAGATGTACGACGCCGTTTGTGCCAGCTGCGGCTCCGCCTGCCAGGTCCCCTTCCGCCCCACCCAGGATCGGCCCGTCTACTGCAGCGATTGCTTCTCCAGGGACAGACCGTCTCGCCCGCGCCGGTAGCGCGCCCTCCCCGGGTTCACCTCAGGCTGCACCCATAGGCGCACCGCTGACACCCGCCCACCCCAGGCGCCCATTCCCCTTCAGTCCACTTCCAGTTCACCGAGACCGGAGAACGCGGACTCCGTAGACACTTGCTCGCGGAATGCCGCGACATATCGTCCTTGACCGCGGAATCTTCCCCCCGCTATCGAAACGCGCTCCAACAACGCCCCGCAGCTCCCGCAGACGACCCAGCCGGTGGCCGATGTCTCGTCGTCAGACAAGTAGTCCCACCGAGCTGCCAGGCGTTCGTCGTGAAGACATGCCATGACCAGAATAAGACGCCTCGGCACTGCCAACCGCTACATGCTCCCTACGGCAGCCAGCGCCCCGTTGACACCCGCCCGGCCCAGGCGCACAATCGCGGCGGCGGGGCCAGTCCTGCGACAACGCCCGCCTATCCCCCAACAACCCGCCACGACATGTATAAGGTCGATCGCGATACGTTTGAAGCGCTGGTGGCAGACGCGGTCCACGGTCTGCCCGATCTGTTTCGCGACCGCATAGCCAACCTTGAGTTCGTCGTCGAGGATCGGCCCAGCCGCGAAGACTACGCCCGCATCGGTGGCGCACGCGGCAGGACCCTGCTCGGCGTCTACCGCGGCATCCCCCTGCCCCGACGCCACCGCAGCTATCACATGACCCTTCCCGACCGAATCGTCATCTTCCAGCAGCCGATCCAGCGCTTGGCCCGCGACCGGGCCGACCTCGCCGCACGTGTGCGCCACGTCGTCCACCACGAGGTCGCGCACTACTTCGGCATCAGCGACGACAGGCTGCGGCAAATCGACGCCTACTGAACCCCTGCACCGATACGCGCCCCGTTGACGCCCGCCTAGCCGGGTCGCACGCAATCGCGGGTACGCATTCTTCCCGTTGACGACTGCTCAGCCCAGGCACACAATGCCTGCGGCGGACAGCGAGGTCGTGTGACCCCCTCAGTGACCCCAACTGAGATCGCCGTATCGCATCGCGGCTCTTGCTGTCCGCCCCATCGTTCAGCCCCCGCCCACGCCTGCCCGCCAGCCTCCGTCAGCCCTCACGGGGCGGGGCGAAGCCTGAATCCCTTCAGAGCCTGTCCGCCTCGCGCGGAGGCGGGCCGCGCGGGACAGATGACCTCGCGGCGGGGCGGTTGCCCCAACCCACCCGCTGCTCCCCGCGCTCACATCTCCAACGTCTGCGGCGGCGCAAACACCCTGAACGGCGCATACGTCCGGAACCCGATCTTCTCGTACAGCCTTCGCGCCATCGGCGTCGAATGCAGTACCCCGCGCTCGTACCCGCTCTCACGAGCCTCACGTAGCGCTCGCAGCGTGAGTACCCTTGCCAGCCCCTGTCCTCGCGCCTCTGGCTTCGTCGCCACACCGTAGATCCCGGCCACGCCGGCCCCAAGGCAGAGCACGGCCTTCGCCACCGGCGCCCCGTGCTGTTCCGCGATCCAGCCTCGAATAGCCCCGCCGGGAGCGCCGACTTCAAACGCCCGTGTTACCGGCGCCAGCAACGGCGTCACCTCCGGCGGCACCCGCCATCGCCATGCCACCAGTTCCAGGACTTCGCTCATGTCCGATTCCTCGGCCACTTCGCGGATCTCGAACCCTGCCGGGGCGTCTTCCCGCTCCGGCAGGTCTGCCAGAGCCATCGACATGCCCGGGCACACCTCCGTTTCCTCCATCCCCCGTGCCCGCAGCCGTTCACCGAGGTCCTGAGGTTGTGCCGAGGGATGTACTATCCACATGAACGGCATCCCCCTCTTCCCGTAGTGCTCGAACAGCGCGTCGATTCGCCCGTCGGCGTCGTCCTCGGACGCGAAGCGAAGCACCGCGTTGTACGGGAGGGTCGGGATCGGCGTGTCGAACCAGATGGCGTCGCCTTCCTCGTGAAGGACGCATCCCTCGCCGCGACCGAAGCGGCACCACATATCCCACAGGTTCCGTTCCAGCCCCTGCACGACCAGATCGTTCACGTCAGAGATCTCGTCAACCACGAGCTTCAAACCCCCTGCGATTTGCGCTTGCCCGCATTATACACGCCGACCCTGCGAGGCATGCCACGAGACCTTCTCCCGCGAGGAAGGGGAACGGCTCCAGGCCGAGCAGGCCGAGCGGGTTCGCAAACTCGAGGCTGAACGCCTGGGCCAGTAATAGGCCGGTGGCGACGAGAGGATTCGGCGCTCTCCCTGCTAGGCCGGTACTCTGGGGCGTGACCAAGCGCGCCGTCGCCATCTGCTCGGCGTCCTCATCCGGCGGGCGGTCTGAGGCTGCGGAGAAGGCTCCCCGCTGGCGCTCACCCGTGGCAGCCGGCGGCCCAGGCCGCGCTCTATGGCCTGCCATTTCGGTAGGTCTGCCGCGCTCACCAGAGTGATGGCCCGTCCGCTCCGCCCCATGCGGCCCGTGCGACCTACTCGATGCGTGAACAGCTCGTGGGTCTCCGGCAATTCGTAGTTGATCACCCGCCCGACGTGAAGGATGTCCAGCCCTCTCGCCGCCACATTCGTGGCCACGAGGATCGACACCCGGCCGGAACGGAACTGTTCCAGCGCCCTGTCCCGCGCCTTCTGGTCAAGGTTGCCCTGGAGCACCGCCACCCGGAAGCCCAGCCCCCGCAGCCGCCGTCCCAGGTTGTGCACGCCGCGTTTGGTCCGGCCGAACACCAGGGTGGCACCCTCTGCTGGCTCATCCAGCAGCCGCCGTAGCACCTGAAGCTTGGTCTCCGTGTACGCCTCGACAACAACGTGATCGATATCTGGGTCTGAGCCGTCCCCCTCCTCCGCGACCAGCACTTCGGGATCCGAGAGGTGCTTGGCTCCTATCCTCTGCACCCACGGCGGAATCGTCGCCGAGAACATAGCTGTCTGCCTGCTCTGCGGTGTGCGGGACAGGATGCGCTCCACGTCAGGCGCAAAGCCCTGGTCGAGCATGTTGTCCGCCTCATCCAAGACGAGCATCCGCAATCGCTTCAGCTGCAGCGTCCCTCGCTTAAGGTGATCCAGCACCCTGCCCGGCGTGCCGATGACCACCTGGGCGCCAGCGGCAAGTGCCGCCTCCTGTTGCCCGAAGGGGCGCCCGCCATAGACCAGCGCCACCTTTCTTGCCGCCCCCTTGCCGAGGGCCGTGAGCACCTGGCCCACCTGTCGGGCCAGCTCGCGGGTCGGCGCCAGCACCAGGGCCTGCACCTGCCTCATCTGAGGATCACAGCGCTCGAGGAGCGGCAGCGCAAAGGCGAGAGTCTTGCCCGAACCCGTCTGCGCCTGACCGATCAGATCGCGGCCCTGCAGCAACAGCGGGATCGATCGCTCTTGGATGGCCGTCGGCGTACTGATGCCCATTTCGGCGAGGGCCCGGCGGCTTGAAGTACAAAGTTGGAAGTCATGGAAGGAGGTCAAGAAATGCGTTCCTTTCGAGGGGGGACAGCGTCAAGCGCTGCAAGGTGGAATTGGCTCGACGATGCAGTGGTGATTGCGGCGCTATAGCAGCGGATCTTGCCCATCTCCTACAGATTCAGGGTCTGCGGTCCTCCGTAGACCGCCGTCCGGTGGCGTCAGCCGGACCCCGGATCGACGCGGGCCGGTTCTCGTGCGAAACAACCGCTATTTGGAGTGCTTGGCGCCTTGGGAGCGCTTGCGGCCCAAGGCCATGTACGAACCGTGAACGTAGTTGTTGAACCGGCGACTGGCGCCGCACATCAAGCAGATGGCGCTGCTCGTCTCTCCCGATGGGGTGCCAATGCGCCAGTGGTGCGGACAGGCGTCCTGCCTCGTCTTAAGGCCGAAGACGCTTTTTACCATCGAGGCCGCCTGCCGCCGCCACCGCCGCCGCCGGAGAAGGACCGCCCGCCTTCCTGCGAGCGCGGTCGCGCCTGGTCCACGGTTAGGGTGCGACCGTCGAGCGACTTGCCGTTCAGATCCTCGATCGCTTTCAGGCCCTCGGCGTTGCTGGACATCTCGACGAAGCCGAAGCCGCGGGAGCGACCAGAATAGCGATCGGTGACAACGCTGGCCGATTCCACTGTGCCGGCCTGCTCGAAGAACGTTTTCAGGCCGTCGTCGGTCGTGTCGTAGGACACACCTCCAACGTAAAGCTTCATGGACATGGGGAGCCTCCTTATGGCGCCCTGTGAGGCATAATCTTCCTGCCGGGCAAACGGTCTGCCTCGAACGTCGGAAGAAAAAGCGCGGGAGGCAGTAGAGTCTCATCTATTGTCCCTTACTCTGAGGCCTCCGCGCAACAGCGGCACTCAGCGTCTACCGGAACTGGGCCCCGCCCCGTTGACACTCGCCCACCCGGGGCGCACAATCGCGGCGGGTGGGTAGTTGCTCTGCTAGCATCGCCTTCGCCCGGAACCTGTCCGTGAGGCGACGGCTTGAGGGGGGTGAAGAACCCAATGGGTTGGTACCAGATTCAGGACATACCCGTGCGGCCCTACACTTGCGCTTACTGCGGGCGCTACGTGGCGTCGGACAGAGGCTATGCTACCCACCAAAGCTGGGTGTCGATTCATGTCTGCTCGAACTGTAATCGGCCGACGTTCTTCAACGGCGGCCAGGTGTCTGAAGCAGCTTACGGTGAAGAGGTGGGCGGCCTGCCCGATGATGTCGCAAAGCTATATCGGGAGGCGCGGGATTGCACGAGCACATCCTCCTACACATCCGCAGTTCTCACGTGCCGCAAGATTCTCATGAATGCTGCCGTGGACAAGGGCGCACCTGGGGGCAAGTCGTTTCTGGAGTATATTGACTACCTTGACTCGAAGGGTTACGTGCCGCCCGACGGTCGGGGGTGGATAGACCACATCCGGAAGAAGAGCAATGAAGCGAATCACGAGATAGCCCTCATGAGCCGCAACGACGCCCAGGAACTCATCACTTTCCTCGCCATGTTGCTCAAGCTGATGTACGAGTTTCCCGCCAAGGTCCCTCCTCCATAGATTCGCAGCTCCCCTGCTTCCGCTACGCCGCCTTCACCTCTAGGACCAACTGCGCCAAGCCCTCCGCGTACTTGGTAGCGGTTTCCGGCCTCCCCCAAGCGCCACATCCCCCTTCGCCCTCTCGCACACACGCCCTACACTGAACACAAAACCTGCCTGCAGGCAGGTCTGCACCCATCTGTGGCCATCGCCCCCACCGGAAGGACGAATCTCATGTTTCTGCCCTCTTCCAGCAACCGCTCTCCGTCCCCCAAACGGCCTGGCCGGGGCGGCCCCCGCCCCGGCTCCGGCCCCCCACTCGGCAACCTCAACGCCCTCAAGCACGGCCGCACCTCCCGCCAGTACCAGCGCCTCCTCCACCTCGTCGCCGATGACCCTGAGGCCCGCGACCTCGTCCTCCGCGTCGCCCGCGTGCAGCGCCGCCGCCGCGCCAAGGCCCAGAGTGACGCCAACCTCTTGCTGCTGGCCGTCGCCGCCCAACTCCGAGAGCGCGCCATTGACGAAGCCGTCGCCCGCTACGAAAACGACCAAAGAATTCCCCCGCTCCCCAATACGGATCCGCCCCCGAACGGTACTTTTTCCTGAAAACGACCAAACATCCTATCTGATGCCCCCAAAACGACCAAACCGCCAAACCCGCTACAATGGAGGCGATATGACCTCCCCCTCCACCCCCTTCCGCCTCGTCGCCGACTACCACA
>JABAOH010130571.1_pt4 | contig 11176 bp, 9 predicted proteins | sample 7062181 | NCBI WGS metagenome assembly JABAOH01 (sample SAMN14538630, study PRJNA623070) | marine sediment metagenome | biome: marine biome [ENVO:00000428]; feature: marine pelagic biome [ENVO:01000023]; material: deep marine sediment [ENVO:00002113]; isolation source: pool of 5 deep marine... | reverse complement strand
GCGGCGAGGCGACTGGCGTTGGCGTAGATGTCTTCGATCCGCTGCTTCTCGCGCAGCGCCCCCGCATCCAGCTCCTCCTCCTGCAGCTCGTCTTGAGAACCGGAGTCGCCGTCGCCCGGCACGGCCGCCTCTGGCTCTTCCTTCTTCTTCTCCGGCTTCCAGCGCTCCGGCTCGGGGAAATCGAGGGAGACCAGCACCGGCACGTTCGCCGCTTTCAACTCATCGGCCACCTTCCACGCCTCTTCGCCACCCACGATGATCGGCCGAAAGCCGTATTCGCCGGCCAGCTTGAGGGCGCGTTGGATGTCCCGGCCCCGGTCCGCCGCGAAGAAGACCGGCGTGCGGCCCTCCATCACCTCCCGCAAGACCTCGAGGTCGGGGTCCCAGGCCGGCGGCGGCACCGCCGCCGGGTTTGAGCCGTAAGCGCGGGCCTGCGCGGCATGATGCCTGGCGTTCTCGAACATCTGGCGGTAGAAGGCGATCACCGCGAAAAGGGTCGCCGGGTAGACGCCCGACGCGCCCTGCAGCGACATGACCGGCCCCAACACCGGGCGCGCCACCAGATCCTCGGGCGTCTCCGCATCCTTCCTTAACACCAGCAGCGCCCCGCGACCCGGCATCAGACGGCCGTCAGGGTGCACGGCCGCGGCGACGATCCCCTGCTTCCGCTCGTCCGCCACGTCTGCGCCCGTCGCGGTCAGGTGGTCAGCCAGTCGGCGGTGCGGCATGAAGCTCTGCGCCTGGCGCGGCGGATTCCACGAGGCGATCTCGCTCCGGTCCGGCTCGGCTTCGGTGAACTCGTAGTCCGCCTTGCCCGCAGCGTCGATGAATCCGGGATAGACATAGAGCGAGTCGCCCTCCAGCGGCTTGGCGTCGGCCGGGACCGCCACGTCGGCGCCCACCGCTTCGATCCGCCCGTTGCGGATTATCAGGTTGACCCCCGCCAACTGGCTGCCATCGGCACGCACCACCGTCACCCCCTGGAGCGCGTAGGCGGCCGGCTCGGGTGGCTCGCTGAACTGCGCGGCAGCCCCGCTCGGCCAGGCGAGGGCGGCGAGCAGCGCGAGCTGTGGCCATGGGAAATGGCGCGATTCCATCATCGGGCCTCGTTTCTCTCGCTTGCTGCCTGAGAGTCAGGCAACGGTCATATGACGATAAAGAAGCTTGGAACCTCGGCCGGTTGGCGTTCCGCGTCAAGGCAGGCGTGGCTTGTGAGCCCCGTGCCCCGCCCCCAGCTTGGGAGCAGTAACGGGCGAGAACGCGCATGGGCACGGCCTATGATGTTCTTACGGGGAAAGCTCCTGCGGATGTTTCTGGCTGCCGCCGCCGGCCCGCTGGCCGCCTCCGGCTGCCAGAGCCACTCGGGCGACCCGAGGCTCGACGACTCCGCGCGGCGGATAACGCGGGTGGAAAAGGGACTGTTGCCGCCGGTGCTGATCCGTGGACGGCGGAGACTCACGCACACCCTGGCTGAGCGTATGGGCTACTACAATGTGCCCGGTGTCAGCGTCGCCGTGATCAACGGCTACGAGATCGACTGGGCCAAAGGCTATGGCGTGGCCAACGCCGGGACCGGCGAGCCGGTGACGAGCTTAACCCTCTTCCAGGCGGCCTCCATCAGTAAGCCGGTGGCCGCCATGGCGGCCTTGCGGTTCGTCGAGGAGGGACGGCTGGAGCTGGACGGTGACGTAAACGATCGCCTGATTTCGTGGAAGCTGCCGAAAGGCCCTTACACCGCCCAGCGCCCGGTGACGCTGCGGCAGCTGCTCAGTCACACCGCCGGGCTCACCGTCCACGGCTTTCCCGGCTACGCGGCGGACGCTCCGCTCCCCAGCCTTCAGCAGATACTCGACGGCGCCGCGCCGGCGAACACGGCCCCGATCCGCAGCGATCTCGAGCCAGGCAGCCAATGGCGCTATTCCGGCGGCGGCTTCACGGTTCTACAACAGCTGCTGATCGACGTGGCCGGGCGGCCTTTCGCCGAGATCATCCAGCAGACCGTCTTCGAACCGCTGGGAATGGCGGAGAGCACGTACGAACAGCCGCTGCCGCCCGCGCGCGCNNGCGCACCGGCCGGACGGAGCGGTGGTCGATGGCCGCTGGCACACCTATCCGGAGCTAGCCGCCGCCGGCCTCTGGACCACGCCCACCGACCTGGCGCGCTTCGCTATCGAGATCCAGAAGTCGCTACGCGGCGAGTCGAACCGGGTCCTCTCCCGGGCGATGACGGAGGCGATGCTCACACCGGGCCTCGAGGATTGGGGCCTCGGCTTCTCGCTCCAGGGGGCCGGTTCCTCGCTGCGATTCTGGCATGGCGGCTCGAACGAGGGGTTTCGTTGCGGATTGGTGGCGTGGGTCGACGGTGGCCAGGGCGCCGTGGTGATGACCAACTCGGATCGCGGTGGCCCCCTCATCGACGAGATCATCCAAGCCCTCGCGGCCGAGTACGGCTGGCCCGGCGTGCGTCCGCGTGAGCGCGAGGTCGTCCGGCTCGATCCGAGCCGCTACGACGCGCTGGTGGGCAGCTATCAGGTGGCCGACGCTTCGATCACCTTTATTGTCAGCCGTGAGGGTGATCAACTCTTCGTCGAGGCCCCCGGATCTCCCAGGATCGAGATCTTCCCCGAATCGGACAGCGTCTTCTTCTCCCTCGGCGATGTTCCGGACCTGACCTTCGTGGGGGCCGGCCGCGAGGGCGCCGTGCTGATCGGGCGCAACCTGCGGGCGGAGCGGGTCGATCCGCGGCTCGAGCGCCGCTGAACGCGGTTGGAACCTCTTCCGCGGTTCCGGTGTTGACTACACGATCCTGGGGCGGCGCGCGACCTTGGGGCAGGCTTCGAATAATGAATGTCGAATGCTCAATGTTCAATGTCGAAGTACTTGATCATTGAGTATTGAGAATTGGACGTTCGACCTTACGGCCCCGCGCCCGCTGCTGGACGTTACAGAAAGTGTTTCAACGAAACAGTTTCATCGCAAGTAGTCGAATGGGAGACGCGGGATGCTGGTCAGACGACCGCCTGATATCCGCGAATCGGAGGTGACGGACGAGGATCTGTACCTGACTCGGCGCCGCTTCATCCGGACGGCGGCCAGCGCCGGCGCCGGGCTGGGGCTGGCGGCGGTGGCGTCGCCGCTGCTCGCCTGCGGCGAAGGAGCGCGCGGCGCGCGGGATGGCGAAGGCGGGCTAGACGACAAGCTCACGCCCTACGAGGACGTGACCACATATAACAACTTCTACGAGTTCGGCACCGACAAGAGCGACCCCTCAAAGAACGCGCACACCCTGCGCACCCGACCCTGGACCGTCAGCGTCGAAGGCGAGTGCAACAAACCGGGCACCTACGACATCGATGATCTGCTGAAGCGCTACCCGGCGCAGGAGCGAATCTATCGTCTGCGCTGTGTGGAGGCCTGGTCGATGGTCATACCGTGGCTGGGATTCCCGCTCGGCCAGTTCATCGCCGATCTGGAACCGACCTCGCACGCCCGGTTCGTCGAGTTCACCACGCTATACGACCCGGAGCAGATGCCCGGTCAGCGGCGGGGCGTCCTCGACTGGCCTTATGTGGAGGGGCTGCGGATGGATGAAGCGGTGCACCCGCTGACCCTCCTCGTCGTCGGCCTCTACGGCAAGACGTTGCCCAACCAGAACGGCGCGCCGATTCGGTTGGTGGTGCCGTGGAAGTACGGCTTCAAAAGCATCAAGTCGATCGTCAAAATGCGATTCGCACGGGAGATGCCCGTTACGACCTGGGCGGACGCGGCCCCGCGCGAGTACGGCTTCTACTCCAATGTGAATCCGGACGTCGACCATCCCCGCTGGAGCCAGAAGCGGGAGCGGCGAATCGGCGAGTTCCGCCGGCGACCGACGCTTCCCTTCAACGGCTACGCCGACCAGGTGGCCCACCTGTACGCGGGCATGGACCTGCGCAAGTATTTCTGAGCGGGTGTCACGGTCGATGAGAGACAAACGCGTCGAGATCGCCGTTCGGGTCGGCGTTTTCATCCTGGCGCTCGTGCCCTTTGTACGCATGGCCGTACACGCCATGACCGGCGGCCTGGGCACCAACCCGATCGAGGAGGTTACGCACCGCACCGGGTGGTGGACGCTGGCTTTTCTGATGCTGACGCTGGCGGTCACGCCGGTACGNNTTTCTACGCGACCTTGCACTTCTCCATCTACGTGGGCATCGACCAGTTCTTCGCCTTCGACTACATCCTCGAAGACATCATGGATCGGCCCTACATCACCGTCGGCTTCACCGCCTTCCTGATGCTGATTCCGCTGGCGGCGACTTCCACCAAGAAGATGGTGAAGCGGCTGGGCGGTCGTCGCTGGAACCGCCTGCACCGGCTGGTCTACGTGGCGGCGGCCTTTGGCGTGCTCCACTTTCTCTGGTTGGTCAAAGCCGATATCGGCGAACCGGCCCTGTTCGGCGGCGTGCTCGTTACGCTCCTCGGCTACCGTCTGGCGGCCGAGCGCCTGCGCCGGTCGGGCCTGGGCCCAGCCGAAGCCCGAGGCCGGGGCGCGCCGGCGCGGCCGGGGGCTCGGCGTCGCAAACGCGAATCCGCCCCCGCTGGGAGCGAGAGCGGACTCTGAGCCCCGTCTGATACCCGGGGCGTCGCTGGCGCCACCCTGACTATTTTCGCGACAGATCGCTGTAGACGATGCGCGTGAACGTCTCGGGATTGAGGAAGCCGCCGCCCCATTTGGCGTCGAAACGGGCCGTGGGCTTGGCGGCGACCACCGCATCCTGGTCTTTACCCTTCGCGATCTCTGCGGCCACCGCGTCGCGAACGCCCACCAGCATGTCGCGGTAAGCCTTCAGCTCGGCTTTGTTCGAAAGCGCCCCGTGGCCGGGGATGATCTTGGTGTTGTCGTCGATCATACCCAGAACCAGCTCCGCCGCTTTGACCATACCGTCGATCGAGCCACCGGTCGACACGTCGATGAACGGGTAGAGGCCGTTGAAGTAGGTATCACCCATGTGGACTACGTTCGCCATCCGGAAGTGGATGACCGCGTCGCCGTCCGTATGGGCTTTGGCGACGTGAAAGCTGTGGATCTCGTCGCCGTTCAGATGAAAGGTCACCGCCTGACTGAACGTGACCACCGGCAAGGCACCCTCCGGCGCCGGTGGGACCCGGCGGTCGAACGCCTCCATGAATTGCTCGACGCTCATCCGCTTCCGCACGTTGTCGTGCGCTACGATCAGCGCGCCCGCCTCGCCCAGGTTCTCGTTACCACCGGTATGATCGCCGTGCCAGTGCGTATTGAGCACGAAGCGGATGGGTGCGTCAGAGAAGCCTCGGACCGCGGCGGTGATCTTCTCGGTGAGCGGCGCGAACTGGTCATCGACCAGGAACACGCCGTCTTCTCCGGCCGAGACGCCAATGTTGCCGCCCTGGCCGATGAGCATGTAGACACCCGGCCCCGCCTCCAGCGTCTGTATTTGCACCTCCTGGGCGGTCTGGGCTCGCGCTCCGGGCAGCGCGGACCCTAGGCCGCAGGCCAACAGGGTCAGGACGGCGTTCCAGCGTGGCTTCATAACGACTCTCCTGTTGGGATGGCGTTTCGATGGCGCAATCTTACGACAGTGAACGCCCGCGATGCAAAAGCGCGGCGGTCCGGGGCGGGGGGCGCCCCAAGCGCCAGCCGGGCGGGTAGGCCGGTCAGCCGGCGCCGGCACTTGCCTACAGCGCTATTATTCACCTTTAGAGCGATAGCCTAGGGAAACCCCAGCACGAGGAACGCCCGTGACCAAGCCGAAGGTCCGCAAGAGCGAGGTTGAGTGGAAGGAGCAACTCACGCCGCAGCAGTATCAGATCACACGGAAGAAAGGCACCGAGCCGCCGTTCAGCGGCGAGTATCACGACAGCAAGAAGACAGGGACCTACCGCTGCGTCTGCTGTGGCGCCGAGCTTTTCAGCTCGGATTCCAAATACGATTCGGGGACCGGTTGGCCCAGCTTCTACGAGCCGGCCGACGCGGAGAACCTGGCGACGGCGCCGGATAACAGCCTGTCCATGCGGCGGACGGAGGTGCTGTGTGCTCACTGTGACGCGCACCTGGGCCACGTCTTCGAGGACGGTCCCAAGCCCACCGGGCTGCGGTATTGCATCAACTCGGCGGCGCTGCAATTCGATCCCGAGGACTGAATTCGGACCGGAAGCAAGCCGCGTCGCAGGGTTGGACGGAAGCGTTACTCGGGCGTTACGTTGTAGTCGGACCTTAGCGTCAGGTCAGAGTCGGCCGCGTCGTTCGTCACGCGCGCACGTGTAGCAGTCAGTTCTGAGCTGGAAGCCTAGATCAAGGGACCGCGCATGTTGCAGCTCAAGGACCTGATGCAGCGCGAGGTCGTGGCGGTGTCACCCGACCTCACGCTGCGCGAGCTGATCGAAGTGCTCAGCGAGCAGCAGGTGAGCGGCGTTCCCGTGGTGGCGAACGGCAAAGTGATCGGCGTCGTTTCGACAACGGACATCTTCGACTTTCGTGAAGAAAACTCCGGACCGGGGCCCGGCGAGCCGGCGGACGGGCCTGCTGAACCGCTCCGTCGAGGGTCCACGTCCGAGTTTTTTTCGGATGATTTCGAAGCGGCCGACGCCCAGGCTATCGAATGGATGCGAACGACCCGGAGTCGTGAATGGGACCTGCTCGATGAATACACGGTCGCCGACATCATGACCCGAGAGGTTCTCAGCCAGCCGTCCAAGACGACGGTTAAGAGAGCGGCAAACTACATGCTGGAGGCCGGCGTTCACCGCCTGCTGGTGATCGACGGCGGGCAGCTGCGGGGAATCATCACCACCACCGACATCGTCCGCGCCGTCGCCGAGGGCCGTCTGAAAGGCTAGCAGAGACGGCGAGCGGATGATCTCCACGGCGGCATCCTGAAGACCTGAAGGGAGAGTCGCGTGACCACCGAGACCCCGAACTCCCTGAAGCCCGACCAGCTGCGCCGGGACTGCGAGCCGGCGTCGCTGGGATTCGAGACCACAGCCGAGCTCGAGCCCCTGAGGGAAGCGATCGGCCAGGATCTCGCCATGCGAGCCGTGCGCTTCGGCCTCGATGTCGACCACCCCGGCTACAACGTGTTTGCCTTAGGTCTCCCCGGCTCCGGCCGCGCCACCATGATCCGCCAACTGCTGGAGAGCCGAGCGAAGCAGGAGGCCGCCGGCCCCGACTGGTGTTACGTCTTCAACTTCGAGGCCCCCCGCGAGCCCCTCGCCTTGAGCGTTCCGGCCGGCCGCGCGCCCGAGCTGCGCGACGACATCAACGGTATGCTCAGAGATCTGAAGGCGACGCTGCCCAAAGCGCTGCAAAGCGAGGAGTTCCGAAGAGAGCGCGACGACATCGCCGAACGGTCGATGGAGCGCCAGCGCGGGCTGATCGAAGAGTTCCAGACGCGCATTGAGAACGAGCGCAACGTCGCTCTGGTTCAAACTCCCGCCGGCTTCGTCGTCGCGCCAGCGCTCGGCAACGAGCCGCTGGACGAGCGGCGCTTCAAAGAGCTGCCCGAGGGGCAACAGCAGGAGATCATGGAGCGGCGGCGCCAGCTCGACAAAGCGTTCGGCGAAGTGCAGCGGCGCGTGCGCGAGGCGGAGCAGAGCGCCCAACGGCGGGTAGTCGATCTACAGCGGTCGGTGGCGCACAGCGTCGTGGCGCATCGTGTCAGCGAGCTCAAGTCACGCTGGGAGGCGGTCCCCGAAGTCATCCGGCACCTGAATCGGCTGGCGGAAGACATCGTCAAGAACGCCGAGCTTTTCTCCGATTCCACCGACGAGTCGAGCGCGATCTCGCTCCCCGGCCCGGATCTGCCGACGACCGAGGAAGATCCCCTCTCCCGCTATCGCGTCAACGTGATCGTCTTTAACTCGCCCGATGCCGGCGCCCCCGTCGTCGAGGAAAAGAGCCCCACCTACCACAATCTGATCGGCCGCATCGAGCACCGGGTTCAGTTCGGTACCATGGTCGCTGATTTCAGCCACATCACCGCTGGCGCCATCCATAAAGCGAACGGCGGTTACCTCGTCCTCGACGCGGCTGACGTGCTGAGGCAACCAGTCGCCTGGATCGCCCTCAAGAACGCGCTGCGCACGCAGTCGATCCGGCTCGAGGAGATCATGGAGTACACGAGTGCGCTCGCCACGACGACCCTCAAGCCGCAGCCGATCCGGCTGAAGTGCCGTGTCATCCTGATCGGCGACCCCTACACCTATCATCTGCTGCACGCCTACGACGACGATTTCAGAGAGCTCTTCAAAGTAAAGGCCGATTTCAGCCCCTACATGGAGCGCGATACGGGCGCCGAGCGCGGCTACGGCGCGTTCATCGCCGCGCGTTGCGAGGAAGAGTCGCTGCCGCCCTTCGCTTCGACGGCGGTCGCCCGCGTGGTCGAGTTCGGTTCGCGCCTGGCCGAGCACCAGCAGCGCCTCTCGACGCGCTTCGGGGCGATCGGAGACCTGGTGCGCGAAGCCGGGTTCTTCGCCCGCGCCGCTCAGCGCGAGAAGGTCGAGCTCGAGGACGTGCTCCGCGCGATCCGGGAGCGCGAGATGCGCGTCAACCGCGCCGAGCGTGAGCTTCTCAATCTGATCGAGGAGGATACTCTCACCGTCGAGCCGCGGGGCGCCAAGGTCGGGCAGCTCTACGGGCTCGCCGTGTTGGCAGCCGCCGAACACGCGTTCGCCCGACCGATCAAGGTCGAGGCCAGCGCCTTCATGGGGACGAGTGGCGTCGTCGACATCGAGCGTGAGGTCCGTCTGGGAGGCCCGCTGCACAACAAAGGCGTGCTGGTGCTGTCGGGCTACCTCGGCGATCTCTTCGCCCAGGATCATCCGCTCATCCTCTCCGCCAGCCTCTCGTTCGACCAGCTCTACGAGGAGGTGGAGGGGGACAGCGCCTCGGCGGCGGAACTCTACGCGCTGGTCTCCGCCATCGCGGAGGTGCCGCTACGCCAGGGCGTGGCCATCACCGGCGCCTTGAATCAAAAGGGTGACATCCAACCGATCGGCGGCGTCAGCACCAAGATCGAAGGCTTCTTCCGGGCCTGTCAGCGCCGGGGCCTGACCGGCGAGCAAGGCGTGATCATCCCGGCCCGTAACCGGTCGAACCTGGTACTGAACGACGAAGTGGTGGACGCGGTGCGCGCGGGCCAGTTCCACGTCTGGCCGATCCGCCAGGTGGAACAGGGCTGGGAGATCCTGGCGGGATTACCGGCGGGGGCGCGGGGCGCCGACGGTCGCTTCCCGGAGGACTCGGTCTACGGTCGCGCCGCCGTCCGCCTCTGGGATTGGGCGCGAGGCTGGCGTGAGTTCGGTCGCCCCAAACGCCAGGGGCGGCAGCCCGAGCAGGAGATCGCTGCTCGACCGGAACCGGCAGAGGAGCCCGGAAACGAGCGGCCGCCCCCGGAGGGATGAGGTCGTGGCGCGTTCAGACTCCAGGCCTGCCACCGCCGACGACCCCGAGTCGGCAAGCGCACGCATCGAGGAGTTGCGGGAGGCAATCCGCCACCACGACTACTTGTATCACGTCCTCGACAAGCCGGAGATCCCGGATTCCCAATACGACCGCCTCTTCCGCGAGCTCAAGCAGCTCGAGGAGAGTTTCCCCGAGCTCATCTCTCCCGACTCCCCCACTCAGCGCGTCGCCGGTCAACCGCGGGTGGGCTTCAGCGAAGTGGAGCACACGGCAACCATGCTCAGCCTCGACTCGGGGGCCGACGAGGCAGAGGTGCGTCGCTTCGACGCGCGGGTTCGCGGCGCTCTCGAAGACGCAGCCGCGGACTACGTGGTCGAGCCCAAACTGGATGGGCTCTCGCTCGAGCTCGTTTACGCTGACAGCGCCCTGGCGCGAGCGGCCACCCGCGGCGACGGCCGGGTGGGCGAGGACGTTACCGCCAACGCGCGGACGATCAGCTCAGTGCCGCTCCGTCTGCGCTCGCGGCGGCGTGCGGTGCCGCCGCGTCTCTCGCTGCGCGGCGAGGCGATCATGCGGCTCGAGGACTTCGAGCATCTGAACGCCCGCCTGACCCAGGAGAATATGCCGGCCTTCGCCAATCCCCGAAACGCCGCCGCCGGCTCGATGCGCCAACTCGATCCCGGCATCACCAAGCAGCGCCCACTGGTCGTGTACGCGTACGAGATCATGACGGCCGAGGGACTGGAGCTTTCGACCCAGGCGCAGGTACTGGAAGCGCTGCGCGACTGGGGGTTCAAGGTGACCGGGCAGACCCGGGCCGGCGTCGACATCGAGAAGGCGATAGAGATTCATCACGAGCTGGAGCGCCAGCGCGATGACCTGGAATACGAGATCGACGGCGTGGTCATCAAAGTCAACGAACTGGCCCTCCGCGAACGATTGGGCGCCACCGCACACCACCCGCGCTGGGCTTACGCCTACAAGTTCGAGCCCCGCCGCGAGGTCTCCGAGATCCTCGACATTGTCATCCAGGTCGGACGCACTGGAAAACTGACCCCCGTGGCCTTGCTGCGGCCCGTGGACGTCGGCGGCGTCACCGTCTCGCGCGCCTCGCTCCACAACCGCGAGGAGATCGAGCGCCTCGACGTCCGCAAAGGCGATAGCGTCCGCATCCAGCGCGCCGGCGATGTCATTCCTCAGGTGCTCGAGCGCATTGAGGTCTCGGGCACCCGGCGCGGCCGCCGATTCAAGATGCCCTCCAGCTGTCCGGTCTGCGACACGCCGGTCATCAGCGAGGGGCCGCTCGATTTCTGTCCCAACGGTCTTGCCTGCCCCGCCCAGCTCAAAGGCCGTATCCAGCATTTCGCCTCACGGGACGCCTTCGACGTCCGTGGCCTGGGCGAGCGAACCGTCGCGCAGTTGCTCGAGGAGGGGTTCGTGCGAAGCGTTGCCGACCTGTTCACGCTGACGCAGGACGCGCTGATGACGCTGGAAGGGTTCGCCGAGCAATCGGCCCGGAACCTGGTCGAGGCGATTGGACGCTCCAAACAGGTGAGTCTCGACCGCTTCCTCTACGCGCTGGGGATACCGGAAGTGGGTGCGCAGACCGCCCGCGACCTGGCCGCGCACTTCGGCGGCCTGGACGCGCTACTCGAGGCGACCCGAGAGGATCTGGAGGCGGTTCCCGGGATCGGTCCGAAAGTGGCCACCGCGGTCCTCGACTTCCTGCAAAGCCGCAGCACCCGCGATGAGATT
>JABAOH010008518.1_pt1 | contig 11176 bp, 13 predicted proteins | sample 7062181 | NCBI WGS metagenome assembly JABAOH01 (sample SAMN14538630, study PRJNA623070) | marine sediment metagenome | biome: marine biome [ENVO:00000428]; feature: marine pelagic biome [ENVO:01000023]; material: deep marine sediment [ENVO:00002113]; isolation source: pool of 5 deep marine... | reverse complement strand
GTCTTCGTCTCCAGAATTCAACGGGCTTTCAGCGTTGGAGCTTTTGGACTGAAGGATAATCGGCGGCTAGTTCCAACCCGCTGGAGCATAACCGCGGTTGACAGCACCATCTCCAAGGATATGATCAACCAGATCAAGACTTTCCCGGAAATCAACGAGTATCGCGTCTACGAGTCAACGTATCTCGACAACCGGTTCGAGATCTTGATGATTCCAGGTTCTTGGAGTTATGAAGCCATGGAGGCTTGGTATCCTGGAACGGTGTGGAACCCGAGTGAGCACCATATAGTTATGTTCTCTGACTGGGAAAATTTCGGAGGCCGAACCCGATACGCGAAGATTGGCGGCTGCTATTATGCTGCTCGTCTAGCTGTTGGCGAGTTGCTGACGAAAGAACGGAGGCAAGCCGGTGCGATAGTACTCCGAGAGGCCCATCCTGGATACATAATGCCTGTCGGCGTCTGGCAAGTAAGAGAAAATGTTAGAAACGCCCTTAAACAGAGGCCTTTCAAGTTCAACACGCTGGAGGAGGCCTTGACTCGTGTTGCAGCTAGATTTGAGATTCCACTCGAGGCGTGGATAGACCGGAGTAAGCTGCTGCAGGAGGCTTTGTTTCAGAAGAGAATATCAGAATATTTTAGGAGACAATAATTGCTAGTCTTATAGACTTCTCTTCAGTTTTCTTTCAGCATATTGCAGGCGCTGAAATAACCATTTTTAGCTCTAGGCAGGTTTTCAAGAGTAAGAGAAAGTAGTGACGTTACTTTGCAGGTCAAGGAAAGACACGAGTTTGACGTAGTTGCGAATATCCTTCGTTTGGCGGCTATCGGCTCGAAGAAAGAGGAAATTATGATCGGCTGTAACCTTAATCGCCAAGCCGTTGAAAAGTACACCCGTGCTCTCGTGAAGCTACGGTTGTTGCTCGTCGAGGAGAGGAGCGGAAGACTCTACCGCACCACTGGGCGAGGACTAGAACTGCTGCGCTTCTATCACGGATTAAAGTGGCTTCTCTGGGGCAAAGACTTCGATGTCTTGATGCTTCGCATTACGACTAAATTGAAGAGAGACAAACAACCATTCTACGTAAGTTGACCTTGAGGACTCCCCGCTTCCTTGAATTGGCCACTTCTTTGCGCCATCAAGGTTTACGTAAGGATTCGGCATGTTTCAATAGAAATCTTGAGCGGAAATCGAGTTTGTGTCTCCTCAGTATGGATTCTCCAGCGTGACTGCTAGAGCGCCTCGACTCGGACTACTTCAGGTATCTTCTGTTTGAGGTACTGTTCGACACCCATCTTGAGAGTCATCGTTGACATCGGACATCCGGCGCAGGCTCCTGTCAACCTGACCTTAACAACACCTTGGTTTACCCCCAAGAACTCGATGTCGCCTCCGTCAGCCTGCAGTCTGGGTCTGATTTCTTCGAGGGCTTCTCTGACGCGGGTTCGAACATTTTCTTGATTCGGCATCGGCATCTCCCAATAATCTTTAGCTTGCATGACGCATGTCATGCTTATATGTCTTTCCGAAAGCGAAGATAGCTTTCATCTCTTCGCGGTTTAAACACGCCTTCGAGTGTGTCCTTGTCATATCCAAGTGTAGAGATCAACCGCGTCTATTGGAGGGTTCAGATTTGCTTGGATGTGCGCCAAATCTTTTAAGGCTTCACCTTGGATAGCTTAGCCCATGAAGAAAGAAAAACTCCTCAGATTGCTGAAGGAGATGCTGAAGAACTCTAAGAGGAGTGATAGAGAAATTGCTGGAGTCTTGGGCGTCTCTCAACCCACCGTGACTAGAACGAGAGCACGACTTAACGAAGAAGGATACATCAGAACCTACACGGTTGTGCCAGACTTCGCCAAACTCGGATACGAAATATTGGCTTTTACGTTCACTAAGATGAAGGCCTACCCCAGTCCAGAAGAAGCGGGCAAGATAGTGAAACGCGCCCAAGAGTGGGTGTCCAAACGTCCCAACGTAATCTTCGCTGCGGATGGGGAAGGCCTCGGGAAAGACATAATTATGGTGTCCTTTCACCGAAACTATTCAGAATACGCGGATTTCATGCGGGCTCATGCTATGGACTGGTCTGAAGTGGTGAGTGGAATTGAGTCGTTTCTCGTCAGCCTCGAATCAGGATATAAGATGAAGCTCCTTGACCTGAAATATCTAGCAGACGACGGATGAGCGGGGTACACGCACCAGCCAGCAATATGTTGCAACATCCGGCGCACATCATTTTTGTGAGTTGACTAACGCGGTGGAACAGCCGACTTTCGTTGAAAGTCGTTGTGACCGCTGCGGTCGGAAGAATGACGGAGCACGATTCATATTCTATGAAGCAGAACGCGCAGATAAGAAGCATAGATTCGGATTTTTCTGTGCTGAGTGCACCAAAGAACTTCTGGATGAAATGAGGGGTAAGCTTGAATGGTTCTGTGTTGACGGCGGCTGGAGAGGGTATATCAATCCTGAAGCTAGACCTGAATTGGCGAAGGGCGGTCTAATTGATCCAAAGCGGCACTCTCAGTATATCGAAATAGGCCAAACTATGGGACGACACAGGAAAGTCAGCAGAAGAGACGCTTTGGGCATTCTTCGAGTAGAATGGGCCGCCGGACTGATTTCAGCAGACGAGTACAGAAGGCGGTTGAAGAAGCTTAGAGAAGGTGCCCGTTGATTTGCTCGAGACCGGCGCCTACAGATTATCCGAACTTGGACACGTGCAGGTGTCCCCTAGTGGTTTTATGGTGGTGTTATGGTGCGGTTTTGACCGCGAACGCAGCCCGCTCCCGGCTTTGCTGCTGAAACGCAAGCCCATGGCAGCTGCGTCTCGGAGAAAATTTTTCTCAGGTCCTCTTGGTCCCATGCTGCAAAGGAGTGTCTACCTGACAGACTGACCGTACGCGCGACAAGATACGACGTTGATTCCTGGGCGCGATATGTTTATCTGCTAAGAACTTTCAGTATTTCCAACTCCAAAATGATGCAAACGAAGGTATTCTGGTGTCTATCATCCGTACAATTGGTTTGACAAGGCGATTCGACGACTTAGTCGCAGTAGATCATCTCGACTTGAACATTGAAGAAGGCGAAATCTTTGGATTATTAGGTCCCAATGGGGCCGGCAAAACGACGACTGTTCTTATGCTTTCAACAGTCATCAAACCGACTGAAGGAACGGCGTTCGTGGGTGAGCAAGACATAAAGAAAAACCCAGCTGACGTGCGGAGACTTATTGGCATTTGCTTTCAAGAACCCAAGATTCTTTGGGTCAGTACACCATGGGACGTTTTGAACTGGCATGCCAAAATCTGTGGTCTTTCTACGGAAGAACGAAAGAAGCGCGTCCGGCAAGTGTTGGAAGCCGTAAACATGTGGGATCACAGACTGAAAAACGTTCATGGGCTCTCTGGTGGAATGCGAAAACGGGTGGAGATCTCCAAAGTCTTAATTCAAAGGCCCAAAATCGCCTTCATCGACGAGCCTACTGCTCAAATAGACGTTGTTGGAAAACACAAGATTTGGAACATGATTCGGGAGCTTAGGGATGAAGGGTCCACCATAATTCTAGCCACAAATGAGCTTCACGAAGCGGACATTCTCTCTGATCGCGTCGCCATCATGCACAAAGGCAAGCTACTCGTGTGTGACACACCTAAGACGCTGAAAGACAGCATCGTGGGAGGAGACCTCGTAGATGTCCACCTTGAAAAGGACGTGACGCAAGAGGCTCTGGAAGAGCTCAAGAATTTCCAGGAAGTCGTAGACGTCATTGCCGTTCATCCTAGCAACCTGAGAGTCTATCTGAACAAGGCAGAAGAAGTGGTCCCTCAAATCATGAAGTTGTTCCTCAAGAGACACTTGCCGATTTCATCGATCCACATGAGTGAGCCGTCACTTGATGACGTGTTTGTGCACTACACAGGATTGACTATCGAAGAGGCCGAGCAGAAACGACCTTTGAGGTGAAGACCCTGCGGAAGATCTTGTTGGTTGTTGAAAGGGATCTCCGTATGTTCCTGCAGTACAAGTTCCTCATAATCCTGCGGGCAATATGGTTTGTTGCACAGATAGCCTTCTTCGGGCTAATCGCCTCCCGCATGGTCGTGCCGGATCTGGCAGACATTTATTTCGAGTATTATATTGCAGGCGTCGTCATAATGATGCTGTATTCTGCTTCGGTGTTCATTGGATATGACATCTTTGAAGAAGCTGAACATGGCGTGTTTGAGTATCTGCTTAGTCTTCCGGTGTCTCGACGGGAACTTGTGTTCGGTCGGTCGATCGGCGGTGGGATACGTAGCTTCATCTTTGTAGGCCCGCTCATTGCAGTATCTCTATTCGTAATCGGCTTGGCAAACCCTCTCAACTTTCTAATCGCGTTTTTGGCCCTCTTCCTATTTGCCTTCGGCGTTTCAGGAATGAGTATCACCATTGCCGTTGGGCTGAAGTCCAGCGATCGTTTTGATATCCTCATGGGGGCTTTGAACGCCTTCATAATTCGACTGAGCACTACAATGTACCCGCAAGCTTTCATTCAAGATGCCAGCCAGGCGTACGCAGCACTGACGAATTTCAACCCAGTTACTTTTGCTTCGGACTTGTTTCGTTGGGGTGTCGGCATTGAAAGATATCTAACTCTGGATCCGATGCCCTTGGCCGCAATAATCGGGCTCGTCATATTCTTCTCCGCCTTCACATTCATCGGTGTCACTTTCTATGAAAGGCGCCTCGAGGGTGGAGGGTGGAAATAGATGAAGGCCATCCTGCACATAGTTGAACACGATTTTCGAAATTTCTTTCGATACAAGTGGTGGCTAGCTGGTCTCATCAGCATGAATCTTGCCGACTTGTTCATTATGGCGCTAGTGTACAACCAAATGGTACATCCTGACATAGCCAAGCAAATCATCAGTTACTTCAGCTTCTTTGCACCCGGTGTCACCGTAATCGGCTTGTTTGCGTCCGCCTACATGATTGGTCGCGAGATCAACATGGAAGTCCGCCGCGAAATTCATCATTACATGCTCAGTCTGCCGATCACCCGTTTGGAGCTCGCTATAGGCAGATTGCTGGCAGGTGGATTGAGGGGAATGATGTATATGTCCCCCTTGCTCTTGACCACATTCCTCTTCCTCGGCTTCCCATCAGTGTCGCAGCTTCTCGCGATCTTAGGCGCGCTCTTCTTGCTAGCAACAGGAATCGCCGGATTGAGCATAGCCACCGCTGTCTCTACGAAGAGTCTCGAGAAATTCGTCACGGCACGAGGCTTGGTTTACTACGTGCTATTTTTCTGCAGCAGCATCTTCTATCCCTTGTCACTTATACGCACGCTTGGCCAAGAAGGCATAATGCCACAGCCAATCGTCATGTTGGCTGAGCTCAACCCGCTCAGCAGTGGCACAGACCTGATCCGATCATTTCTCATAGGTAACCCTCCATTCTCATTTGACATGATACGAAACCTGGTAGTCTTTTCAGCAATCTTTGCCACGACCGCCATGTTTGCCTACATGAAGATCATTGAACGAAAATAGTGCTAGATGTGCGCCTGCAAATCCAAAGTAATATAACTAGTACGCTATGACTGGTTAGCGTGTAGCTCCATGGACGCGGAGATCATTTGGCTCGGATCCATCGCCAGCTTGGCCGCCGGCTTGGCAACCGGAGCAGGGGCCATACCGGTACTATTTACGAGACGAATCTCCGACCGATTGCTCGACGTCATGCTAGGATTTTCCGCAGGGGGATGCTGGCTGCTACTTCCTTCAGTTTGATCGTTCCCGCCATCGATTTGAGCGGTCCATGGGTTGCCGTGTTCGGCGTTATCTTGGGTGCCCTCGTACTGCATCTCGTCGACCGGTTTATTCCCCATTTTCATCCTCTGCTGGGTGCTGAGGGTCCACCCTCAAGGCTGTCGAAAGTCTGGTTGTTTGTCCTCGCTATTACTATCCACAATTTTCCCGAAGGATTAGCGGTGGGCGTCAGCTTCGGCGTTGGAGACGTGGGCGCAGGCTTGATAATAGCGTTGGCTATCGGGCTGCAAAACATGCCTGAGGGTCTCGCTGTGGCTTTGCCCTTGTTGAGGTAGGGGTACAGCCGAGGTAAAGCGCTCTGGTATGGGACACTAACCGGCTTGGTTGAACCTATTGGGGGTCTGCTGGGAGCTGCCTTGGTCTCCATCTTTCAACCGGTTCTTCCGTGGGGACTTGCTTTTGCTGCTGGGGCCATGCTTTTCGTGATAAGCGATGAAATGATTCCAGAGAGCCACAGGAAGGGGTTTGAGAGAGAAGCTACGTTTGGGCTGATAGCTGGATTTGTCATCATGATGTTGCTGGACTGTCTATTTGCTTAGTGGATGGCTGCCGCGCACGCGAGGCCAAAAGGAAACGTGCCGGCACGGGGTAAGAGGTGATCCAGTTTTAGTTGGTAGCGGGGAGTAGATTTGAACTACCGCTAGAGGCAGCCAACGCTTCAGCTGCTATCTCTGGGTCTCTCAGAGCCATTAGCTCATATGAGCCCAGCGGGTTCTCCTGGCTACCCCACCCGTATAGGAGCCCTCTGAGGGTACTCTCGCTACGGTGTCCCCGCTGTCTTGAATGAGAAGCAAGAGCCGCTTAAATATTTTAAGGGACAACCGTGCGTAAGACCTATAATGCACTGAGCTTGGTTAGGGTTAGGTGGATTCATGGACGCGTCCTTGTTTCGCTTCTTATTCAGCCCAGAGGTTGAAACTCCAGTTTTTGTGGAAGGGCTTCCAGGGTTTGGCAACATCGGTAAAATCGCAGCCAGAATGTTGATCAAGTCTCGTCGCGCGAAGCGCTTCGCTGAACTCTATTCTCCCTATTTCCCGGACTACGTCATTGTGGACAAGAAAGGCGTCTGCCGGCCTCCTCGCTATGAATTCTATTCTTCTTCAACTGAGACACCGCATTTCATTATCTTGACTGGCGATGCGCAACCATCTCTGGAAGATGTGACTGCGCACTACCAACTGTGTGATGAAATTCTCGATTTCGCCGAGAAGCATGGAAGCCGGTTCATAGTGACAATTGGCGGAGTGCCGACGCCAGGTGCCGAACGAGCGATCTATGTAGCGGCAACTTCTAACGATCTCGCCCTCAAGTTCATGGACAAAGGTGCTGTAATTTACGGTAAAGGGAGGATTATGGGCGCTACGGGCTTGCTGCTCGGCCTTGCGAAGCGCCGTGGCTGGGATGGCGTCTGCCTACTGGGTGCAACAACTGGCATGAAAGCAGACCGCGAGTCAGCGAGTAAGGTCTTCGAGTTCCTTACGAAAAAACTTGGAACCGAGAAGGGAGCGGCGCCCACGAAATAGCAGATTTGGAGAAAGCATTAAGAGGCAGCGCTCGCGTAATCATTCCTTGAACGAGGCTTAGGATATGGCCAAGGTTTGGAAAGGGAAGGAGAAGCTTCTGAAGGCGTCACTGGTGCTCCTCTCGGCTTTTCTCATGTTTATCGGACCTACGTACTTGCTGTACGTTCTGCAAAGGGTGGGTGTCCCTCATCCATATCTGCTTCTCGTAGCTCTCGTCTCCTTTGTAGCAGGCATAGTTCTTGCTTTCTATTCGATTAGGGAAGAGTAACAGCAGAGCTGTTTCATCTGGTTTTTAGTGAGTGAGATTAAACAAAACATATAAGATATGCTCAGAGACATATCAGTGAAAGCGCGCAGCGCAGGAGAATCGATCGTGTCTTCCAAAGAAAAGCCAGTCAAACGAACCACCATCATTCTCGAAGAAGAAGAGCGCAATTTCATCGATTCACTGATCGAAGAAGGCAGGGAACCGGGCATCAAACCCCTCATCTCAAAGATGCTCGATGTCTACCGTAGCATGATGATTTACGATTGGAAATATCCTGGGGAATATTACTGCGGAATCAGCCGAGTCGCTTTCACGAATGTCGAATTCATTGATACAATGCTCCAATACATTCCGAAAGAGAAGTGGCGAGAAGCTGGACAGAGAATCGGAGAAGCTGCCCGAGTGTCACTGGAAGCTAGTCTAGATCTGGAGTCCACCAAACGAGAGCGTTGGCCTGACGTACTCAAGCGATTGCGTGTTCAAGGCTTTGGTGACTTCTACCTTCGCGACAAATACATTATAGTACGAACGCCTTTCGTCAGCAAATGTGAAGTTTGGAGCGGATTCCTAGAAGGCTTGTTTGGTCTGCATTTGGAAGCAAAGACGTCGACGCCGCCGTTTGTTTTCGAGATTGTTGACTGAATTCTAGGACACTTGCCCCTTTAGAATGAACAATAACAGAGATTAAGACAGCTACATCGCAGAACTGATAGCTCATTCTTCTTCCAGGATTTTGCCCCCAGCCTCTTCGATCTTCTTGGCTGCCGATTCCGAATAGGCGTCCACCTGTATGATTAGAGGATGAGTGACTTTCCCTCTGCCAAGCAGTTTGCCGTAGCCCAGCCGATCCAGATGGACTTTAATTCCCTGTTTTGTTTTTTCAGCTTGTTTCTTCTCCAAAAGACCGTAAATCTGTTCGTCCAGTTCTCCCACGTTGATCGTGGTGACAGCTTTTTCTATACGCGGTTTGAAGCCTTTCTTTCCAAAACGGTCGGGGTCGTATTTCACGGTGTAGGTCCATTTGTGTTTGTCAAATCCGACGTTGCCGTGTCCTCCTCTCTGTCCGCCGCCTCTGTGTTGTCCGATTCGTCCATAGCCGTGAGTCCTTGAACCGCGTTTTTTTCTGGTCTTTCTTTCTTTGTGAGGCATTATGAATCCACCTTACTTGCCTACTAACGGAGGAAACAGCAACTATAAAGCTTATGTGTACGAAGTCCAGACTTGCTTCCTCTCTTACATATTCACGATACAGTAATATCAGAAATTTGTCGTGGTGATTGCAAGTCCAAATGGATGCTAGGGGCACTCGCTCTGTGCGTGGAAGCTACTTTTTTCCCTAAAGCTTTTATTTGAATAAGAAGAGTGCTTCTGGGAGATTTTGTCAAATGGACTTAGGAACAAGCAGGTCTTTGGGCGCGGTAGGATCAATATTGCTTGTCATCGGTGGCTTAGGGTTCTTTGGGTCTGGTTGGGCGGGTCTGTTGAGTCTCGTCGGCCTCATACTAGTGCTGATAGGTATCAAAGGCTTGTCAGACTATTACAAGGAAGGAGGAATATTCAACAATGCGCTCTATGGAGTCATCACAAACATCATAGGTATAGTTGCCTTCGCAGCGGTCTTTGTCGTAATGGTTTTGTTTGCAGTCGCCACCTGGGCTATAGACTGGACTAACCCCTCTGATTGGTCGAGTCTTGCCCAAGGCTTCATGGACTTTAGCGTTCTTTGGAGGGTCATTGGCGGTGTGATAGCAGCTCTTGTCGTCTTGTTCATATTCACTATTGTCGCAGCGATATTCTACAGAAAGTCGTTCAATCTACTTGCTGACAGATCTGGAGTGGGTATGTTCGGCACAGTTGGTTTGCTGATACTGATCGGGGCTGTCTTGACTATAATAGTAGTAGGCGTAATCATCATCTGGATTGCCTTCATACTACTAGCTGTAGCATTCTTCTCGATAAAAGAGACGAGTGCTCAACCATCCGCGGCAACACAATAGCCTTTGCACTAAGCAACAGTACTCTGCGCAAATGGCGCCGTCGCCAACCACGTATCCCTTTTTTCTCAAACGTCCACAGCGGGTCACGACAGGATCTCGCTTATTTAGGTCTCAAAGCTTCTATGAAAAGCTTGGTCGTACGCGAAATCTAGATACGTACTCTGGGTTCATATCAGTTAAATATCGTAGTCTTCGATCTTAGCGATAGGTGTGATGGAGTTTGTCTAAGATGTCCAGGTCGAAGAAGGGAATCTCGCCGATTCTTGCGACCCTCCTCTTGATAGTCATCGCTGTAGCCGCCGTCATTGTTACCTATGCGTGGGTCATGACCTTTACCATGACTCAAACTGAACAGGCTGGAGCAATCCTCGTCAAGGAAAACGTGAGATACTACAGTATGGATTCGGTGAGAAACATGACTGAATTCACTATGAGAAACATAGGATCCGCCAATGCCAAGATCGTAGCGATCTATTGGTCGAAATCGTCCTTTTCAGCTACCGAGAAACTAGCCACGGCAGAGTATACTATGGTTCCAAATACGGGCGTCGTCGGTACGAAGTCCAGCATCACAATAACCATTGAATGGGGTGTCTCTGGAGGCGCCATTACAGACGCAGAGTGGGTTTCGGGAACGACCTACTACTACAAATTCATTACCGAAGCAGGGCAATCCTACGAGTACGCCGAGAAAGCCGACTAACGGCCAACCAACATGCCCGTCTTTTCACCTGTAATTCAGACTTGGCGATTCGCATTTCTTAACTACTAGTTCTCTACGATAAAGATACAGTGACAGCGCTTGGTGTGCGACTGAATTGCAGTATGTGCTTGAAGGTCTTCGGGTCTCTCTGTGTCTCGCTTTCTTTGTCTACGCGTCTTGGAGTGATTACAAAACTCGCGAGGTCAGCAACACCGTCTGGATAGTCCTTGCCCCTCTAGCTCTTCTCTTGACTACATTGCAGTTGTTCCTCTTCGTCCCCGAGTCGTGGAGCACCTACGTTTTGTCATTCGCGTTGACTTCTGTCTTGTCGGTGGTTCTCTTCTATGCCGGCGCCTTCGGAGGCGCAGACGCCAAAGCCCTAATCTGTCTGGCTCTGGCCTTGCCTTTGTACCCCACGGATTTTCTCCAACCGCTATTCAGTTCCGTCTCTCCTCTTTTCCCGATTACTGTATTCAGCAATGGCGTCCTCTTGGCGGTAACAAGCATATTCTATTCTATTGTTCGCAACTACCTTTGGAAAGCCAAGACGAGAAAGAGCCTTTTCGAAGGGTTTGAACACGTTTCGCTTGGACGGAGGATACTCACCTTGGTGTGCGGCTACAAAGTAAACTTCACGGAGTTGAAAAAGACGAATCATTCGTATCCGCTTGAAGATGTACGCGTGACGGAGGAAGGGCAGACTGAGAGGAGTCTACTCACCTTCCCAAAGGATGAAGAACGGACGGCGATTGTTGACAGGATCTCGACGGCGGTGAAAGCAGGAAGGCTTCCAGAAGAGGTGTGGATAACCCCAGGCTTGCCCATGCTCATCTTCACAACTCTAGGATTGATTGTCGCCCTCTTCT
>JABAOH010005610.1_pt2 | contig 11178 bp, 14 predicted proteins | sample 7062181 | NCBI WGS metagenome assembly JABAOH01 (sample SAMN14538630, study PRJNA623070) | marine sediment metagenome | biome: marine biome [ENVO:00000428]; feature: marine pelagic biome [ENVO:01000023]; material: deep marine sediment [ENVO:00002113]; isolation source: pool of 5 deep marine... | reverse complement strand
TGATCCTTGTATGGCGCCGCACCCCAAGTCGTCCTGATCCCTTTCGTCGCCAAGAGATCCTTTGCACCCCAGGGAATACCATGCAGCGGTCCCCGGTGATGACCTCTTGCGATCTCCTCGTCGGCTCTCTCCGCCTGGGCCAGCGCCAGATCCTCAGTCAGCGTGACAACGCAGTGCAGGTAGGGGTCATAGCGCTTGAGCCGTTCTAGGTACATCTTGGTGAGCTCCAGCGATGTCACCTTACGGCCTTGGATCAGCCTGGAGAGGTGGGTCAAAGGCAGGAATGCAAGATCCTCCGGATCCGAGGGCACCTTGGGCATTAGTATTCTGCTCATATTGATGGACCTCTTTTTGCCTCCGACCTCGGGAATGGCCTTTCTAGGTGGGTAGGGGTAAAAGTTGAGAGCTGGAGGTACGCTGTTCTCTAGCTTGATCGATCTGAGTTTTTCGTAGTTTCCGAGCCTCTCGTTTATCCTTTTGAGCATCAACTCCCTCTCCGAGTCTGTGAAGGCCAGACCTACGATCTTCTCGGCTCCAGCGATCTCATCTTTGGTGATGGTCAGTTCATGTGTCGCATCTTTTTGCTTCTCTTGTCCCATGGAAGCACCTTATCTCCTATCTTAACGTTATTCTTAAGAGATTGACCCTGTTGACTCGTTATCCGCTGTGAAATTCAAAGATGGATCTTGAATGAGTTGGGATCCTTTGATGAAAAATCGGGTAATATGAGGTTACTCTTCTTCCGATTTAGCCTCGATGTACATCTTCACCGTCTGAAGGGCCTGTAAGAACTGGCCTCCTCGAGCTGTTATCCTGTACCCCCTTGTTCCGTCATGGTCCTCCTCCTTGACGAGGCCACGCCTCGTAAGGAAGGAGACCACCTCCTTCGCCCTGTCAACCGGGAGGTTGGCACCGTAGGAGATTCGGGTTATGGCGCTGACCCCCTTTCTCCTTATCGTCTCGAGGGTGTCCATGTAGATGTCGTACCGAGTCCGCCTCTTCATGAAGATATCCCTTAATTACATTAAGGGAGGCTCGGGAAGCTTTTCAACCTTTTCAGGCTCGGAGGTAAAGCTGACGTCTCGCTCGGCTTTCAGGGACTCCGTGTACTTAACCTCGCCGCTTATCCTACAGCCGGACTCGATGTCTATCCTCGCTGCATAGACGTTCCTGGCTCGGCTGTCCCTCCTGAGGGTCACGGTCTCGGCGTGGATGTCCTCGACCCTGCACCTTTCCCTGATGATGACCGTCTTGGCGATGAGGGGGCCTTCTGCCTCTCCCCTCCTGCCTAGCTCTATCCTCTGTGCTATGGCGCCTGCTCTCGTCCTGAGGGTATTGGTCTTTATCTCCTCCACGGCCTCGACCTTCTCGGCTACAACCTTGCCCCCAACTCGGACTGCTCTGGCCGTGAGTATTCCGCCAATGTCGGCTGTTCCTCCAACCTTCAGCTCTTCAGAGAGCTCTAAGTCATTCCTGATCTTTACAGTGCCGCCAACTTCGACGCTCCTCCCCGAGGCGCTTCCTTCTATCCTGACAGTTCCGCCGACGTCTATGGTCTCGAAGACGAGGTCCCCCTCGCTCCGGAATGTGCCACCGACGTCGATGTCCCCGCCTTTACCACCAGCTATGGTGACCGACCCTCCGACCCTTATATTGCTAAACTCGAGGGGGTCAGACGATCTGAGGGTGCCGCCAACCCTTATCTTCCCTCGGACCGCTCCACCTGAAAGCCTAACGCTCCCTCCGACGTCGATGTCCTCAACTGAGGCCTCTGACCCGATTTTCACCGAGCCGCCCACATCGATATTCTCGGCCTCGACGGGGCCCTCCCCCCTGAAAGTGCCACCCACGTCTATAGAGACGCTCTTCGTGGCTCCACCTATACCGACGGAGCCGCCTACATCGATCTCGTCCACTTCGGCGTCAGACTCGGTCTTGAAGGAGCCACCTACATCAACACGGGAGGCCTTCGAGTTACCCCTGACCTTTAGAGATCCACCGACCCTCGCTAAGTCGACGGCCATGTCACCTGAGACCTCAACGCTCCTGTCGACCTCCATCTTCTTAGTGGTAAGACTTCTCCGCACCTCTAGTCGGCCCCTCTTGATCTTTATGGAGTCCTCCGCTTTGAGGTCGCCATCGACGACTATGTCCCCGCCCCTTCCCCTAAGTTCGGACGTGGTTAGGCTGGACTCAAAGTAACAATCGTCCCTGCATTCCGTGATACCGGAAACCTGGATGACTCCTCCAGGTTCCTCAGCCTTGACGGTGGCGTCTTCCACGATGAGGTTACCCTCGACCCTTCCGACTTCCATCGTTGTCCTCCTTGGCACTGTCACATCTTCTGGCAAACCTATCACTGGGTCGAAAAAAGGGTCCTCCCCTTTTAAACTTAAGATACATGAAATGATCACAATTTGTTATTAAGAAAATCCTTACATATCCTGGATCCTTTCGAGGGAAAAGAATATAGTTCAAAAGCCTCAGGCTATCGTCGACGAAAAAACGGATAGAATTGATGAGGTCGTCCAAGGCCTTGATTCACAGTTAAAGTGCTAAGTCGATACCCCAGCGGATAAGCGCTATCGATGATTCATCGAAAACTCAGGTTTTATGCCCTACGATATCCGGAAATCGAAGACCAAATTAGTCCACAGGCTCTATTTCATAATCCTTGACTGAGTCATCTTTGTCATCGCGTTTTGACTCTATGTTATGGAGTACCCTGTCCATGATCGTATCTTGGACTCCTTTAGATATGGCTGGTTGGCTTCGGAACATCGTCTCCATGTCCTTTGACAGCTTGATCTGGCTTTCGAGCTCGTCTCCCTCCTCCTGTATCTTAGATACGAGCTTGTTGAGCTCTTTCGTCAGGGACTCTATCATTGAGATGTTCTTCTCGATCATTGCGTACTCGATGACCCGGCTGATGTCCCTCCTCTGGATGCTTGACTTGAAGTAGAGCCTGGTAACTAGGATCCCAGCAGCGAAGCCTATGACGCCGAAGAACAGGTAGTTCTCAAACGCCTCGAGTACCATCTTCCCGAGCTAGGTGGTGTCAAGCAGGTATATAATATTCGCTTGCCCTATGAACCAGATAGTTGAGGCTTGAAACAGGCGTTCCATACCGTTCCATGATATTCCTTTAATCTCCACAGACAAAAAATATAATGTGAAACCCGATTTAAAATTCGTAATTTTCTTCGTCGCGTGCATCTTCGTGTTACTCCTAATCTCGAGACTATCAGAACATAGGAGAGATGTAAACTCAAATCTATTCTAGCGGATCGAATTCGCTCTCCCCTCTTTAATTTCGATATTCAGCTTTTCTATGTTTTTCTGGCGTATAGGTTTCGAATATGGTTACGTATAGTAGGCCTGTCAAGAACCTCATGGCTGCTGACAAGAGGAGACATATGTGGATCCCATGGAACCTACCCCCTGATGCCATGAAGTTATCGTTTATTAAGTCCATGAGGTTCCCGGGGTACCTCTTGGAGACTAGAGACGAAGCCGAGGAGGCTTTTCCTCTAGCTCCTCCCTCATGCGACCACAGCTGACTCCGCTGAGATAAGGAATCTCCAAAAAAAGTGTTGAGGTCGCGCCGGGGCCTATAGCAGTTGAACTGACGAGGCCTTGAAGGTCAAGTATACCTCCTCCCCGACGTTGAGCCCCATCTCCGCCAGGGACCTCCTCGTTATCTGGGCCGTGAATATCCTTCCGACGTCCACCCTGAGCCTCACGACGGAGTCGAGGCCTTCGACGCTTACGACGCTCCCTCTCAATGTGTTCCTAGCGCTTGACTCCAACCTCCCTCTGGATACTATGATGTCCTCGGGCCTAACATAGATAGTGACCCTCTCCTCCAAGTCGAACGTCGCCCTCACAACGACCCCTTCACCTACATCAACGCGCGAAACCCCTTTGACAACCTTCGAGTCGCCCGTAAACACGTTCTCGGAGCGTGTGAACTTCGCCATGCGGGGGGATGGGACCCTGAGGAGGCCACTGGGGTGCGCCTCTTCGACGACCCTTCCACCATCTAGGAGCATAACTCTCTCGGAGAGCTCCTCAGCCTGCAAGAGGTTGTGGGTAGCCATAACAACTGTGATCTTTCTTTCTTTGTTTATACGCCTGATCACGTCCTTCACAATGGACAGGCTCTCAGGGTCTAAATTGACGGTGGGCTCGTCCAATAACAAGAGTTCGCTGTCAAGGACCAGCGCCCTTGCCAGGGAAAGGCGTTGCTGCTCACCGCCTGAAAGGCTCTTCGCCCTTCGCCCTACAAGGGTTTCGAGGCCGACGGTTTCGAGAAGCTCTTTGACCTTGCTATCGATCTTTTCCTCTGCGACTCCGCGCATCCTGAGGCCGTATGCAACGTTGTCGTAAACTGACCCTCTCAATAGAACGGTCCTCTGAAAAACCATGGAGGCCCTGCGCCTCGTGTCTGATGCGTTACTCTCATCAACCCTTACACCGTCGAATCTAACCTCCCCCTCCGAAGGCGTCTCCAAGGCAGCCAAGATCTTAAGGAGAGTTGTCTTACCAGACCCATTAGGACCAAGGATGGTCAGTACCTCCCCCCTTCGCACAGTGAAAGTGACGTTTTTGAGGGCCTGAACATCTCCATATTGTTTCGAGAGCCCGACTACCTCGATCATTCCCTCAAAGCCTCCCTTTGACCAAGTTTACCGAGAGGTTGACAACAGTGACCATGGCCAACAGCACGAAGGCGAAGGCTATGCTAAGTGCAATCTCGCCACGACCCGTCTCCAATGCGATGAACGTGGTCAGAATGCGCGTGACACCCTTTATGTTGCCGCCGATCATGAGAGCGACCCCGAGCTCCGCTATAGCCCTGTTGAAGCTGGCCGTAACCGCGAGAAAGACTCCATCTAGAGACTCGCTCAACACAGTCAGCCTAGCTCTCGTCTCCGAAGCTCCCAAGGTTAGGGCTAGGCTCTTGATCTCCGGGTCTACAGCCTCGAGGGCGTTCGCTAAGAAGCTCACCATTATGGGGGTAACTAGGAGGGCCTGGCCCAGAACAATAGCAGCTGGTGTGTAGAGTATATGGAGGGATCCCAGTGGGCCTGACCTTGAAAACGCAAGGTAGAGCAGTAGACCAAGGGTCACTGTGGGTAAGCCAAGGAGGGCATTAAACAAGCTCCTCAGGATTGATCTTCCTCTGAATTTTCCGAGGCCAACGAGTATGCCAATAGGCATGGACCAGAGCGACGTTAATAGTGTGGCCAGGCCGGAGATAGCAAGAGAGCGTAACGTTATCTCGATTAAGGTAGGGTCCCTGGATAGGATGAGAGTTATAGCTTTGAGCAGACCATCGAGTATTTCCGAGGCCATTTCAACCCACTCAACACATAGAGATTTCAGATAAATTCGTGCTTAATCTTGTCTATAAGTAGAGACCTGCCTGACCTGCTCTATACTCTTCAGGGCACTCCGAGCCGTTGAAGTATGCCGCTTCTTCGATCCAATCTGCGGTCGTTGGGTCGTAGTTCGTTTTTAAAATCTCAACGGCAGGGTTAAACAGAGCTGTGCCGTATGCGTCGACTCCAAAGCTCCCAAAGTTGGTTTGACCTTCCTCGGAGATTAGATATCTGATGAAAGTTATGGCGTCCTTGAAATTTGCATCTCGGTTCTTCTCAGGGTTGACTGCGAGGGCGCTGTAGACGTTGATGAGCTCCTTCCCTGCGCCCACTAGGACTTCAAGGGAGATCAGGCCGTCTTTTTTGTATTTTAGGTACGTCCCCATGTCAGTCAGCGTGTAAGCACTGAACTCTTCTACAATCTGTAGTGTCTTCCCCATGCCTGTTCCCGCCTCTCTGTACCAGTCCTCTTCGCTGAGACTCAGAGAGTCAAACCCTGCCGTCGTCCATAGTTCCTTCTCCTTCGAGTGGGTGCCCGAGTCGTCACCTCTGGAGACCCAGACCGCCTGCCCATCCCTGGCAACCTCTGTGAGTTTCTGTAAGGCCTCGACCGGCGATATGTCCCTTATACCGGCTGGATCGTCCACTGGACCTACTATCGAGAAGAAATTGTATGCGATGATCTTCCTGCAAACCCCATAGCCCTCTTCCAAGAACGTCAGCTCCCTCGGCGGCGAGTGCACGAGTATCATGTCAGCATCCCCGCGTTTTGCGTGGGTTATAGCGAGGCCCGTGCCGACGGAGATGAAATAGAGATCGATCCTATTCTTAGCCTCGAAAGCCTCCTCGATCACGTCGAGTATCCCTGTGTCATACAGGCTTGTGGTCGTGGAGACGATGAGGCGACTTCTGCCATTCATCGCCTGGGATTGCAGGATGTATACGCTCGCTGCAACAACAACTATCACGAGAATGGTTACATAAATCAGAGGCCTGTTTCTGTACACCTGTACCACCAAATACGATATGTTTCTATATGCATATCGATTTAAGCTTTTATATTCGGGTGTGACGATTTCAGTGCCGTTATGTTTTCCCATGCATAACGTTTTTACACTGAACGAACCTGATAAAATGTATATGGAACTGGTGAGAACGCCCGAAAGGGAGAAGCAGGCTCAGCTCATTGATCATTATGGTCGTCTGGTGAACAGCCTCAGGATATCAGTCACCCAGAGATGCAACTTCAACTGCTTCTTCTGCCACCAGGAGGGGGAGTCCAACCCCGGCAGGGAGGTCACATTGGACGAGATCGAGACTATAGTGTCGGTCGCCGCAGAGCTGGGGATCAGGAAGGTCAAGCTGACCGGTGGTGAGCCCCTCCTCAGGGACGATATCATCGAGATCGTAGGCAGGATCTCGCCGCTTGTCGAAGAGGTCTCAATGACCACCAACGGGTACGGCCTCGCAGAAAAGGCCTGCGTACTAAGGGAGGGCGGTCTCAAGAGGGTGAACATCAGCCTGCACTCGACCCACCCAGATATATTCTGCAAGATAATAGGTCGAGACGCCCTACCAGAGGTCAGTAGGGGCATCGAGGCGGCCCTTGAGTGCGGGCTCCGGCCGGTGAAGGTGAACATGGTTGTCATGAAAGGCATCAACGACGACGAGATATCTGACATGATAGAGTTCTCGACTGAGGTCGGGGCAATCCTACAGCTCATCGAGTTTCAGCCCCTCGAGCGGGGCGCCGAGGAGTGGGAGAGATTCTACCAAGACCTCCGACCTATCGAGGAGGAGCTTAAGCGGATGGCTAATATGGTGGTGAAGCGGGAGATGCACAGGAGGAGGCAGTACCACCTGAAGGGGGGTGGTATAGTGGAGGTCGTGAGGCCCATGCACAACTCCCAGTTCTGCGACTTTTGCACTAGACTCAGGATGACGTCTGACGGCTACCTCAAGCCCTGCCTGATGAGGGAGGACAACTACGTGGAGGCCGTCTCACTTCTCAGGGAGGGCGGGTCTGGGGAGGCCATCGTAGAGGCTTTCAGGGAGGCAGTTGCGAGGAGGGAGCCGTACTGGAGGGAGTAGGACGAGGATAAGGCTGAGGTTCTTCGCCTCCATTAGGGAGATGGTGGGCTCCGCAGGGGAGGAGTTGGACGTGCCGGACGGATTTCCTGTAGGAGCCCTGCTTGAGAAAATTAATATGAGCCACGAATTCCTGCGAGACATGGATCGTATTTTAGTGGCTGTAAACGGTGAATATGTCGACCACGGAACCGTCCTCGAGAATGGCGACGTCGTTGCGCTCTTCCCTCCTGTGAGCGGTGGTTGAGATGATACGGGTAACGAAGGAAGATTTCTCTGTGGACGAGGTCCTGGAAAGCATCCTCTCCGGGAGCATGGGGGCCCTCGTCACATTCGTGGGCGTCGTGAGGGACAGCTCCAAGGGGAGGAAGGTCGACCGAATCGAGATCCAGGTCTACGAGGAGATGGCGAGGAGGCAGCTCGAGGTCATCAGGGACGAGGCCATGGAGAGGTTCGGGGTCGATGAGGTCACCATCATCCACAGATACGGAAGCCTCAAGGTCTTGGACAACATAATGATGATAGCAGTCGGTGGGGGACACAGGCGGGAGGCCTTTGACGCCTGCCGCTACGTCTTGGAGAGCGTAAAGGAGAGGGTCCCCATATGGAAGAAGGAGATTACCCCGGAGGGCGAGTTCTGGGTCGAGGGGGAGGAGCCGTGAGGGAAAAGGTTGATCCGCTCAGGATGGTTGATGTATCCCAAAAAGACGTAGTCCACAGGGAGGCCGAGGCCGTGGGCCGGATACTACTGAAAAAAGCGACGGTGGAGGCTGTAAAAGGGGGGGAAGTGAAGAAGGGAGACCCCCTCTCGGCTGCGGAGATCGCCTGCATGCTGGCTGTCAAAAAGACCCCCGAGCTAATACCCCTATGCCACCCTATACCCATAACGTCGGTGAATGCCGACTTCGAGCTGGGAGACGCCTCCATTGAGGCTCGTTGCCGTGTCACTGCGGACTACAAGACAGGGGTCGAGATGGAGGCACTGGCGGGCGTGACAGCGGCCCTACTCACCATCTGGGACATGGTGAAGTACCTCGAGAAAGATGAGGCCGGGCAGTACCCATCAACGGCCATCATGGACATAAGGGTATTAGAGAAGAGGAAGGGTTGACGATGCAAGAGCACAGGAGAGACCAGAAGGCCGAGGCGGAAGTAGCCATCCTCGTCACGAGTGACACGAGGACGTCAGAGACAGACGAGACTGGGAAAAAAGCGATTCAGCTCTTGGAAAGCGCGGGTCACAATGTGAAGGCACACGTGATAGTTGGGAACGATGCCTGCGAGATTAGGGAGGCTTTCGACGGGTTCCTAGAAGACGAAAAGATACAGGTGATAATCACTAGCGGTGGTACAGGCATAGGTCCCAAAGACATGACGGTTGACGCCGTCTCCGGATGTTTTGAGAAAATGATCGTGGGCTTCGGAGAGTTATTCAGGCGGCTGAGCTTCGAGGAGATCGGAATGGCCGCGATGATCAGCCGTGCCGCTGCAGGCGTAGTCGGTGAGAAGCTTGTCTTCTGCCTCCCAGGTTCCCGAGGAGCCATGGAGACGGCGCTGAGTAAGATCATCATTCCATCGCTGGGGCACATGCTCTGGGAGCTGAATAGAAGATGAGCATGAGACCCTTCAAGCGTCTCATTCACAGGGAGACAGCGCTGAAAATCATCATGGAGAACGTCGAGAGAATAACACGAGTCGAGAAAGTGCCTCTCGGAGAGGCGGCGGGCAGGGTGCTGGCCACGGACGCGGTCGCAAGGTTTAACGTGCCCCCCTTCGACAGGGCTTCGATGGACGGCTACGCGGTGAAAGCCGAGGACACCTTCGGGGCCTCCGCCTTCTCCCCACGGACGCTGAAGCTCATCGGTGTCCAAAACGCAGGGGAGCACTTCGAGGGGGAGGTCAGTCGAGGCGAGTGCGTCCAGGTGGCCACTGGAAGCCCGATCCCAATGGGGAGCGACGCCGTAGTGATGGTGGAGTACACAGTACAGGGCGATGGTCTTGTCGAGGTTCAGAGCCCCGTCTACCCTGGGGCCAACATCTCCCCCGAGGGGGAGGACATCAAGAAAGGCGAGGCGATCGTATGCGCTGGAGAGGTCCTGACGCCAGCGAAGGTGGGTGCGCTCGCCGCCCTAAACTATGGGAGCGTTGAAGTATATGAGAAGCCCAGGGTCGAGGTCTTCTCGACCGGGTCCGAGGTGAGGTCTCTCGGCGAAGAACTGAAACCGGGTGAGATATACGATGTCAACTCCTACACTCTCTCCTCAGTGATCTCGGCGAACGGCTGCATCCCCATCATTAGAGGAATAGTCCCGGATGATCGGGGTGCCATAGAGGCGGCCGTGTTGGAGGCAAAAGAGTGCGACATGGGGGTCTTCTCCGGAGGGAGCTCGGTCGGGAGCCGGGACCTCTTCGCCGACGCCGTCGAGGAGCTGGGGGAGGTGTTCTTCCACGGTCTACAGGTGAAGCCCGGGAAGCCCACCCTCTTCGGCGCCGTCGGGGGGACCCCGATCTTCGGGATGCCGGGGTACCCGACCTCATGCCTCAGTAACGCCTACGTCTTCCTCGCCCCCGCCCTGAGGAGGCTCGCTGGGCTCCCCCGAATCGAGCCGAGGACGGTCAAGGCGAGGATGGGCTCAAGGTTCGTCTCCAAGTCGGGGAGGGAGCAGTTTCTCACGGTGAAGCTCGAGGAAGGCGTGGCCTATCCTGTCTTCAAGAAGTCTGGGACGATAACGAGCATGTCGAGCGCAGACGGCTACATCCTCCTCCCCATCGACCTGGACACCATAGACGAGGGGGAGGAGGTTACGGTCACACTCCTCGGCTGAGACTCTCTCTACTAGCAAGAAGGTTTGTATTCCTCGTCGTACCCGAGAAGCACATCATAGACATCCGTCCTCCTGTCGTGGACGACGTGGTTTAGCCTCGTCTTCCTCTTCCTTTTTCTCGCCTCCGAGAGGTCGCACTCTGCGTAGACAATCTCCTCCTCGTCGAAGCTAGCCGGCCCAGCGAGGGCCTCACCGGTCGGGGAGACTATCATGCTCCGGCCCAGGAATGGCTGGCCCCGTTCGACGCCGATGCGGTCAGCAGCCGCCACGAACAAAGAGCTCATGTGGGCCTGTGCGACGCAGACGGCCTCCGTCACTCTGCTGTCCCTCTCAGCCTCGGACCCAGCCACCCAGTTCGTCACGTTGAGGATAAGGTCGGCCCCCTGGAGGGCGTAGATGCGGATCAGCTCCGGGAACCACATATCATAGCAGACGATCATTCCGAGTCGGCCGATGGGCGTGTGGAAGACGGGGAGGCCGAGGTCCCCGGGCTCGAAGAAGAGCTTCTCCCTATTCCAGAGATGAAGCTTACGGTAGCTGCCTATGAAGCCGTCCGGGCCGATCAGGACCGAGGTGTTGTAGAGGCTGTACCCCTCCCTTTCGGCTATCCCCGCGGCGAGGTACACACCGCGATCCTTGGCCAGCTCCTCCCATCTCTGAGTTGTCTCCCCTCCTGGAACGACCTCAGCTAGGCTGAAAGCCTCCTTCCTTGTATTGAACATGTACCCCGTGTTTGCAAGCTCCGGAAGCAAGACAATGTAGGCGCCCTGGTCGACAGCTTCGTTGGCGAACATGAGGGTCTTCTCAACGTTCTCATCTTTCTCCCCAACATGAGGCTCGATCTGGCAGCACGCTATCGTGACCAAGCTCTCCGCCTCCGA
>JABAOH010164397.1_pt2 | contig 11179 bp, 9 predicted proteins | sample 7062181 | NCBI WGS metagenome assembly JABAOH01 (sample SAMN14538630, study PRJNA623070) | marine sediment metagenome | biome: marine biome [ENVO:00000428]; feature: marine pelagic biome [ENVO:01000023]; material: deep marine sediment [ENVO:00002113]; isolation source: pool of 5 deep marine... | reverse complement strand
AGTCCCTTCGGATCGGGTCCGGTGCCGCTGTTACATATCTGGCTCCCCGATACGCTGCTCTGCGAGGCAGGGGTACACCATGAAAACGAGCACCTTCTTCATCGTCGTCTCCACCGTCGGCCTCGCCTTCACGGCCCTTCTGGTCATGCTAGGCATGTCTTAGCCCCCGGGTGCGGGGTGCCTACCCTGCCGGCCGCGATCGGGAGCCGGCTCAGGCAAGGAGCCAAGATCGTCTTGACATGTGAGTATCTGCTCACATATTATCTCTTGCATGGACCTGGTCTTCCGGGCGCTCAACGACCGGAGCAGGAGGCTGCTCCTCGATCAACTCTTCGAAGAGGACGGGCAGACTCTGGCCGGACTCTGTGAGCACCTCCCGGGCATGACCCGCTTTGGTGTCATGAACCATCTGAAGGTCCTCGAGGAAGCGGGGTTGATCACGACCCGCAAGGTGGGTCGTGTCAAATACCACTACCTCAACCCGGTCCCGATCCGCCTGGTGCACGACCGGTGGATCAGCAAGTACACCGAGCCGGTGGTCGGCCGAATCGCCGGGCTCAAGGCTCACCTGGAAGAAGGAGGCGCGCCCATGCCGGCACCCGTTCACGTGTACCAGACGTTCATCAAGGCAACGCCGCAGGAGGTCTGGCGAGCCATCACCGACGGCGAGGTGACGGTCAAGTACTTCTACGGCACCCGGGTGGAGTCGGACTGGGAGCCCGGCGCCCAGGTCACCTACCGGGGGGAGGACGGGGTCCTCGTGGCCGACGGCGAGGTCCTGGCAATCGACCCCGGCCGCCGGCTCGAGATGACCTTCGTCGCCCGCTGGGACGAGGAACTCGAAGCCGAGGGTGCAGCTCGCGAGGTTTGGATCATCGAGGACGTCGGCGGCGCGACCAAGCTGACGGTGGAGCTTTTCGACGTCGATGTCTCGGACAAGAGATATGGCGAATACAGCGGCGGCTTCGCCTACATCGTGTCGGGCATGAAGACCCTGCTGGAAACGGGCGAACCGCTGACCGTCGGCTGAACCGGCCCTCCACACGTGTCGGCGGCAACCCGACACACCATGGGCAGCGATCGGTAGCTTCTTGTCGTGGCGCGGCGATCGCTGTTCCGGCGGGTGGAGCGCACCCTCATCGGCGGGGTGATGGGGTTGATGGCCTGGATCATCGAATGGCGGGTGGTGAGGGTCGTCAAACGTGGTACGACGTCCACCCCTCGGGCTCTTCGCTCGAGGGACGGGCGGGCCGGTGGCGGCGCCGGAGGAGACTGACCAGTAGGCCGGCGATCAGGAGTCCGCCCAGCGAGCCGAGAGCGATCGGGACCCAGGTGGGGACCTGAGCGGAAGCCGCAGTGATGGCTGCGCCCAGAAGCGCGGCTCCGGCGGTCATCCCCAGCGCCAGCCGCTGGGCGGCGTGATGCACCGCATCCTCGAACTGGGCGGCGCGGAAGTTGACCTGGAGCTTGGGTCCCGGTTTGGCGCCCGCCAGCCGCTCGAGGGTCTCCATCAGCCGGGTCAGTCTGATGCGCACCTTCTGGCTCTCGTAGAAGAGCCTCCGGGGGTCCAGCTTGCCGCGGATGCTGTGTGCCATGGTCCGCATTATGAAGCTGCCGGCAACGTCGAAGGGGTCGAGGTCCGGGTCCAGCTCGGCGGTGGCGAGTTGCATCTGCGCCATGGCCTTGCCGGTCAGGGCCAGCGAGGCTGGGAGGGGGATGTCGTGACGAATCGAGATCTCGGTCATCTCCTGGAGGATGGGGCCGAGCTGGAGCTCCTTGAGGGGGAGGTTGCGGTTGCGGGCCATCAGATCGCCCAGCTCCCGGCCCAGCTGGCCGGTGTCGAGGTCGGTGCGATCCTCTCCGCCGGCGAGCATGAGGGTCACGTCGGTGAGGAAGGCGACGTCGTTCTGCCAGAAGGAGAGCAGCAGCATCATGAGGTGCTCCTGGAGGCCCGGTCCCAGCTCGCCGACCATGCCGAAGTCGAGGAAGTAGATCTTGCCGTTCCACCACATCAGGTTGCCGGGGTGCGGGTCGGCGTGGAAGAAGCCGTCCACGAGGATCTGCCGGTAGTAGGACTCCAGGAGCTGGCGAGCCGCCTGCTTGCGGGCGTTCCCCTCCGGGGCCTGCGACACCGGGATACCTTGGACCTCTTCCATGACCAGGAGCCGGGAGGTGGAGTACTCCCCGTAGACCTGGGGTACGTCGAGGCGGTCGTAGGGTGAGAGGACTTCCCGCATTCGCTCGATGTTGGAGGCCTCCTGGCGGAAGTCGAGCTCGCGTTGGAGGGAGTCCGAGAGGTGGGTGAACACCGCCGGGACGTCGATCACCTGCTTGAGGCCGGGCCTCTGCCGGGTCTTCTCGGCGAAGAGTTCGAGCAGACCGAGATCCTGCATGATCTCCTCGCGGGCCGTGGGTCGCTGAACTTTGACGACGACCCGGCTCCCGTCGGCGAGGGTGGCGCGGTGTACCTGGGCAATGGTTCCTGCCGCGAGAGGCGCCGGTTCGATGCTGTCGAAGACGTCCTCCCAGGGGACCCGGAGCTCCTCCTCCATGACCTCCACGACTTCGCTCTCCGTGAGGGGCGGCACGTCGTCCTGGAGGGTGGCCAGCTCTTCGATGAACTCGGCCGGGAGGAGATCGGGTCGAGTCGAGAGCACCTGACCGAGCTTGGCGTAGACCGGTCCCAGCTCCTCGAGGGCACCTCGTAGGTTGCGGGCCCGCTCCCGCCGGGCGGCTTCGGAGCCGTCGCGGCGCTTGCCGAACAGCTCCCGGAGACCGTGCCTGGCCATCACCGTGGCGACGTGGGCGGCTCGGCTGGTCAGGTGCGGTTCGATCTCGGGCAGCTCGCCACCGTCGACTATCGGTGCCGGGGCGGTCCCGGCTCCGTTGCCGTCGGTTGCCGTGTTGACGATGATCACCGTGCATCGGGCGCTGTGAGAGATCCGGTTCGGCACGTTGCCGAGGAGGAACTTCTTCCTTCCGGCCATTCCAACGTTGCCGACGACCAGCGTGTCGGCGTTGGATTCCTCGGCGATTCGGACGATGGCACCGGCCGGGTCGTCGTCGACCACCACCCGGGACCGGCCACGGTCTCCGGCCAGCTCCTCGGCGAAGCGTTGCAGCTCGGTGGCGGCGAACCTGGCCTGGGTGGCCTCCTGGCTGCCTGCCTCGGTGCCGGCCGGGTTCTCGGGAATGATGACCTGGGCAACCAGCAGCTCGGCACCGTACCGATCGGCCAGGCGAGCGGCCCACAGAGCGGCCTGATCGGCCGTTTCGGACCGATCGGTGCCGACCAGGACTCTCGTCACCGCTCCGGGGCCGGATTCACTGCGAGCCACGACCGGATCCTATGCGGTGGAGCGAGGCTGCGCACGCAGAAGGGGGTGGGGGACCGNNGTGGGGGACCGCACGACGACGTCCGGGGATCGGGGGCGGGGTTCCGGCGCCGGCTCCAGCGCAGGCCCAGGCACCGACGTGAATCAGGGTTGACCTCTTTGCCCTACCTCATATAATTTGAGTGTATCTATAGCAGAAATGCTGCACCTGAAATATGAGGAAGGAGCGCTGAGAATGGCTCTGCGGTTCACCGATCCCTTCGGCGAGTTCGATCGGATCTTCGAGCGTTTCGCGCCGGCCGGTGCCGGTACCATGCCGATGGACGTCTACGAGAAGGATGACACCTTCTACGTCCGCTTCGATCTCCCGGGAGTCGATCCCGAGGCGGTCGAGATGACGGTCGAACAGAACGTCCTGACGGTGACGGCCGAGCGGCCGATCGAGGACACCGAGGGTGCCAACTGGATGGTCCGGGAGCGCCCCTCCGGGCGCCACAGCCGCCAGCTGCGCCTCGGTCCGTCCCTCGACCCGGCTCGGGTCGAGGCCAACTACGCCCAGGGCGTCCTCACCGTGACCATACCGGTGCGGGAAGAGGCAAAGCCCTATCGGGTGAGCATCAAGACCGGCGCCCGGGAGGCCCTCGAAGCTTGATGCCCTCGGGGCGGCGGGGGCGCACCTAGCTCGGGACGGCGCCACTCGGGGCGAACTGGGCGGCTAGGGGCGCCTGCGCTTGCAGTCGATGCACAGGCGCACGGTGGGCAGTGCCCGCAGCCGCTTGAGAGGAATGCGCCGGTGGCACTCGTCGCAGAAGCCGAAGGTCCCGCGGGCGATGCGGTCGAGGGCCTCGTCGATGTCGGCCGCTCGTTCGTCGGCCAGTACCGCCAGGGACAGGCTGTCCTCGCCGCCCCCGCCGGCCGGTTCGTCGGCGTCGAGGAGGTCGCTGACGTCGGCGCTGCCGATCGCCGCTTCGGCCTCGTCGTGGAAGGCCTCGGCTGCATGCCGGATGGCCAGGCGGCGCTCCTCCAGCGCCCGGGCGAATCGCTCGAGCACGGCAGGGGACAACGCAGCTGCCGTCCGGGACATGGTCGGACTCCTTTCAAACCTCGCCCGCGCAGCATGCCGGTTGGCCGACCCCGTGGGTAGAGGAGGAAGACCCATCGCGTTGGCCGAAACGCTCATCCGGCGCGCCTTGCCCGGTCGGCCGGTGGCCGGGTGTTCTCGGCTCCGACCGGTCGGCACTCTTACGTGTCCGTGCCGTAGTCCACTTCGGCCGTGACGGCCAGGCGCCGGTCGTGGGACCAGGCCGACAGCGTTGCCCGTTCGCCATCCTCGAGTCCTCCCAGCAGGGTGAAGGGCCTGTCGGCGAAGAGCGGCGAGCGGCCCCGGAACGAGAAACGCTGCGCCGCCCTCGGATCGTGGCGGCGGGACAGGTCGGCGAGGAGGAGAGCCACCAGCGGCCCGTGCACGATCAGGTGTGGGTATCCCTCGACCTCCGTCGTGTAGGGACGGTCGTAGTGGATGCGATGGCTGTTGAAGGTCAGCGCCGAGAATCGGAACAGCATCACCTCGTCGGGGGTCACCTCCCGCTTCCAGGCGCCCTCGGGAAGGGGTTCGTCTCCGGGGGGAGGCCGCTGGGCACCGCGGGGTGCTTCCCGGTAGACAAGGTCCTGTTCTTCGATGAGCGCCGGCCCCGAATCGGTGGCGATCTCGTACCGGACGGTGACAAAGACCAGGCGACCGGAACGGCCTTCCTTCTCCTCGACCGAGACCACCGTGCCCAGCCGGTGTGCCCGGTCTCCGATCCGCAGTGGGGCGAGAAACTCGGTGCGGCCGCCGGCGAACATCCTCCTCGGTAGTGGCACCGGTGGAAGGAACCCTCCCAGCTTGGCGTGGCCCTCGGGGCCGAGGCCCGAGGGGGGGATGGTCGGCAGGAAGTACAGCCAGTGCCAGAGGGGCGGCAGGGAGTCACCCTCCCGCAAGGGGGGTTCGTCCAGATCGAGGGTGGCCTGGAGAGCCGCCGCCGGCCAGGCCGTGATGAGGTCTTCGATCCTCTCCTCCCGGCCGATCCAGGCCGGCAGCTCCTCAGCCACCGGCCACCACCTTCCGGTCGAACTTGGCGCCGATCTCGGCCGTCCCCAATCCCAGCACCTCACTCAGGATCTCCTCGGTGTGTTCACCCAGCTGGGGGGCCGGAGCGGGCGCCGGACGCTCCGTCCCGAGATCGAGCGGCGATCCGGGGGTCAGGAGAGGTCCGATCCCAGGATGGTCGACCTCGGCGAACAAAGGGTTGGCGGTGGACGCCCGCGGATCTGCGGCCAGCAACTCGCGAACGGTCTGATACGGGCCCCACAGCACCCGGTGCGCATCGAAGCGCCCGGCCGCCTCGGCCAAGGGGGTGGCGCGGAACCAGGCCTCCAGCACCGCCGCGATCTCCTCCCTGGCCTCGAAGAGATCACCGTCGCTCAGCAGGCGGTGGCCCAGACGCGCCTCCAAGCTGTCGAACTCGTCGACCAATCCGGTCGCTTCGACGATCCCTCGGAACTGGCGGGGGGTGATGGCCGCCACCATCACCCGCCGGCCGTCCGCCGTCACGAAATCGCGCCCAAAGGCCCCGTACAGGTAGTTGCCGTAGCGGGGCCGGTCGACGTCGTTGATAGTGACCTCCCCGATGTGCCCCAGATGCCCGAGCACCGCCAGGGCCACGTCGGCGAGGGGCAGCCGGATGAGACGGCCCGCTCCGGTTCGGCTGCGATGCCGTTCGGCGGCCAGGATCCCGGTGGCGGCGGTCACGCCGGCGATGAGGTCCCAGGCGGGTAGCACCGAGTTGACCACGCCGTCGTGATCGGCCGGTCCGGTGATCAGCGGATAGCCCACCGCCGCGTTGATGGTGTAGTCCACGGCCGTGCTGCCGTCCGGGTTGCCGACGATCTGGCACATGATGAGATCGTCCCGACGTTCCCGCAGTCTGTCGTAGGCGGCCCAGCCGTCCGGGGGGTAGTTGGTGAGGAACATGCCGGCGTCGGGTCCGGGGGCGGTGATCAGGGCCACGGCCAGCTCCCGTCCCTCCTCCGACCGCAAGTCGAGGGCGATCGAGCGTTTGCCCTTGTTGAGACCGGCCCAGTAGAGGCTGCGCCCCTCGGCGGTGACCGGCCACCGGCGGTAGTCGAGGCCGCCGCCGATCGGGTCGAAGCGGATCACGTCGGCTCCGAGCTGGGCGAGGGTCATACCACCCAGGGGAGCCGCCACGAAAGCCGAGCCCTCCACCACCCGCATCCCGGACAGCAGCCCAGCCAAGTCCGCTCCTCCCGACCCGTCGAGTGTAACCCCGGTGCTAGAAAGGTGGGGAAGCCCCGGCGGAAGGCCGTCATGACCGCCCGCAGCTATCTGTTCGTGCCCGGCTCCCGGCCGGACATGCTCGCCAAGGCCGACCGGCGGGGAGCCGACGCCATCATTGCCGACCTCGAAGATGCCGTGGCGCCCAACCGCAAGGAGGAAGCGAGGGTGACGGTCGCCTCCTGGCTGGCCGGGCTGGTCGAGCCGACCTTCGAACCGTGGGTGCGGATCAACCCCACCCCCGATCTGCGCGAGGAGGACGTCCGGACCGTCTACGGACCCCGGCTGCGGGGAGTCATGGTCCCCAAGGTCCGTTCGGTCGGCGACCTGCTCGCCGTGGCCGACCTGCTGACCGACCTCGAATCGAGGTCGGACCGGCCGCCGGAAGCGGTCCGGCTGCTGCCCATCGTGGAAACGGCGGACGGGGTGCTGGCCGTCCATGAGCTCGCCCGGGTGCCGCGTGTGTATCAGATGATGATCGGTGAGTTCGATCTGGGGGCCGAGCTCGGGGTGGACCCCGCCGATTCGCTGGCCTTCTTGCCCTTCCGCATGCAGCTGGTAGCCGTTTCGGCCTCGGCCGGTCTCGAGCCTCCGCTCGGACCCGTCTCGACCGATTACCGGAATCTCGAGGCGCTGCGCGACGAGACGGTACGGCTGGCCAGGCAGGGCTTCGGCAGCCGGCCGGCCATCCACCCCGACCAGGTGCCGGTCTTCAACGAGGTCTTCACCCCCGGCACCGAGGAGGTGGAACGGGCCCGCCGGCTGGTCGACCTCTACGAGGCCGCCCTCGCCGGCGGGGCCGGAGCGGTGACCGACGACGACGGCCGGATGGTCGACGAAGCGGTCGTCAAGGTCGCCCGGCGCGTGCTCGCCACGGCGCACCGGGCCGCTCAGCGACCGTGAGGCCCGAGGATCACGCCCGCCGGGCCGTCCAGCGCATGGACGCCGCCGTCCGCGAGAGGGCGCAGGTACTGGCCCAGCGCTGCGTGCGGGAGGGTCGGGTGTCCACCGCCCGGCTCGACGAGCACCAGGAAGCCGCCTACCACCTGGCCTTCCTGGCCGCCGAGAGCGCAGCAGCCGCCGCCATGGTCGATTACGGCGAGGAGGGCGAGGCCGAAGCGCGGCTGGCCCGGGTGGCTCTCGCCGATCTCCTCCGGTCGGCCCGGAACCGTCTCGACCCGCCGGCAGAAGGGGACGATCTGCGAGGCGGCGAGATGGACGAAGTGCTGCGGGCCGGTTCGAGCCCGGAGGCGCTGGATGCGGTGGCCGCTCGGCTGGCGACAGACGGCTCCGGTCCTCTTCATCTCCCGGAAGAGGTGGCGCTGCTCGCCGACGCCTTCGGCCGGTTCGCCGACGAGCAGGTGGCCCCGCGGGCCGAGGAGGTCCACCGGCGGAACCTCGATGTCCCCGAAGAGCTGATCACCGGGATGGCCGCCATGGGCGCCTTCGGCATGTCGATCCCGGAGGAGTACGGCGGGTTCCGGGAATCACCGGACCCCGGGGCGCTGGCGATGGTGGTGGCAACCGAGGAACTCTCCCGTGGCTCGTTGATGGCCGGTTCGCTGCTCACCCGGCCCGAGATCCTGGTCACCGCCCTCCTGGACGGTGGGACCGAGGAACAGAAGCGGCGCTGGCTCCCTGCCATCGCCGCCGGCGAGCTGATGGTGGCGGTGGCGGTCACCGAACCAGATCGCGGCTCCGACGTGGCCGGGATCACCATGACGGCACGACCCGACCGGGATGGGTACCTGTTGCGGGGGGCCAAGATGTGGGCGACCTTCGCCGGCCGGGCCGAGCTCCTCATGGTGCTGGCCCGAACCGATCCGGATCGGTCGACCGGCGCCAGGGGTCTGTCTCTCTTCGTGGTCGAGAAGCCCGCCCGGGCCGGTCATGCCTTCGAGCTGACCCAGCCGGGAGGCGGAACCCTCACGGGGAGAGCCATCGACACGATCGGGTACCGGGGCCTGCACTCCTTCGAACTGACCTTCGACGACTGGGCGGTCCCCGCCGAGGCATTGATCGGCGGCGAAGCCGGGGCCGGCCGGGGTTTCTACCTGCAGATGGGCGCCTTCGCCTCCGGCCGCCTGCAGACCGCCGCCCGGGCGCTGGGAGTGATGGAAGCGGCTTTCCGCCAAGCCCTGGTCTACGCCGGGCAGAGAAGGGTGTTCGATCGCCCGCTGTTCGAGTTTCCGCTCACCCGGTCGCGGCTGGCCCGGATGGCCGCTCGCATCCAAGCCGGCCGGCGGCTCACCTACCGGGCCGCTTCCAGGCTCGGCTCGCAAGGTCAGACCGAAGCGGCGATGGCCAAGGCGCTCACCTCGCGAGCCGCCGAGGAGGTCACCCGCGACGCCATGCAGCTCCACGGCGGATACGGCTATGCAGAGGAGTACGCGGTGAGCCGGCTGTTCGTCGACGCCCGGGTGCTCTCCATCTTCGAAGGGACCGAGGAGGTGCTGGCGGTGCGGGTCATCGCCCGCGACCTGATCGGCCGGGCCACCACCAGCTAGCCGTGCTCCAAACCGCCGCGGGTACACTCGCCGGCAGCGTGACCAACCGCAGCCACCACCCCGGTCCGTCCCACTTCCCGGCTCCGGTCGCCCGGCCATGAGCGGGCTGCTGGCAGGCGTGCGGGTGGTGGACCTCTCCCGGGTGCTGGCCGGGCCCTTCACCGGGCAGATCCTCGCCGAGATGGACGCCGACGTCATCAAGGTGGAGCCGCCGGAGGGAGACATGGCCAGGGGGATCGGGCCGCACATCGACGGTCGGTCGCTGTACTTCTCATCGATCAACACCAGCAAGCGCGGGGTGGTGCTCGACCTCACCACCGGCCCCGGCCGCCGGGGCCTGGACGCCTTGCTCGCCACCGCGGACATCGTCGTCGAGAACTACCGGCCGGGGGCGGCTCGTAAGCTGGGCCTCACCCCTGGTGCGCTGCTCGAGCGGCACCCCCGTCTGGTGGTGGTCACCATCTCGTCCTACGCACGCGGTTCGGCCCGGGAGGACGAGGGCTCCTACGACCTGACGGCTCAGGCGGAGAGCGGCATCATGTCCGTGACCGGCGAGGAGGGCGGAGCTCCGGTCCGGGCGGGAGTGGCCATCGGCGACCTGACCGCCGGACTGTGGGGAGCGCTCGGGGCGGTGGCCGCCTACGCAGGAGTCCTGCGCGGGGGCCGGGGCCGGCACGTGGAGGTTCCCCTCCTCGATTCGGCGATGTCGCTTCTCACCTACATGGCCACTGCCGCGATGGGGACGGGGGTGGACCCCGGACCGGTCGGGTCCGGTCACCACAACATCGTGCCGTACCGCGCCTTCCCCACCTCGGACGGGTGGCTGGTGGTGGCGGTGATCGGCGACAAGTTCTGGCCGCTGTTGTGCGCGGCGATCGGTCTCGACCGCCTGGCCGACCGACCCGATCTGCTCACCAATCCCCAGCGCACCGCCGCCCGGCGCGAAGTCGACGAGGCTGTCAGCGCCGCCTTCGCTCGCCTCTCCACCGAGGAGGCCCTCGAGAAGCTGCGGCGGGCGGGGGTTCCCCACAGTCCCCTCTACACCCTGCTGGAGGCGGTGGCGTCTCCCTACGTACAGTCGACCGGGATGGTGGCCGAGGTGGATGCACCCGAGGGTGCCTATCGGGTGGTGCAGGGACCGCTGCGCAGCGGCTCCCGGCCACGCCCAGCTCCGGCGCTGGGGGAGCACACCCGAGAGGTGATGACCGAGGTGTTGGGGGCCGATTCCGCCGATCTCGCCGCGCTGCTCGACTGACGCCGACTGGTCAATCGACCAGGAGGATCGCCTTCCCGTTCACCTGGCGTTCGGCCAGGGCCCGAAGGGCGGTCTCCGCCTCGGACCAGCTCACCTCCATGCCCACCTTCGGATGGAGTCGGCCCTCGGCGACGAAGTCGGCCAGCCGCTGGAGGTCGGCGCCGAAGGGGCGGCCGCTCTCGTACACGAAGAACCCCTCGATCCGTGCCCCCGCTCTGCCCACGAAGTCTCCGAACCCGATCCGGGCCGGCTCACCCGACGAGTTGCCGAACACCAAGACGGTCCCACCGGGTGCCGCCAGCTGGAGAGCCGTCGACAACGAGACGCCGCCCACCGATTCCAGGATGAGGTCGAAGGGACCCTCGGACCGGGAGATGTCGTGGACGACGGCGGAGGCGCCCAGGTCGCTCAGTCCCTGCGCTCGTTCGGCGTCGCGGGTCACCGCCGTGACCGACGCGCCGGCCAGGAAGGCAAGCTCCACGGCGAGACGCCCGACCCCGCCGGCCGCCCCGGTGACGAGTACTCGGCGGCCGAGGAGGTCCCCGCCCACCCGGAGCGCGCGGAGGGCGGTCATCCCGGCGATGGGCAGGGTGGCGGCGGCGCTGAAGGGAACGTGATCGGCGAGCACCGCCACCCGATCGGAGGTTGCCGGCACCCGTTCGGCCCATCCGGCCTGGTCGACCCAGGCGACCACCCGGGTCCCCTCGGCCGGGCCCGATCCGTCGGCCGCCGACCGGATCACCACCCC
>JABAOH010000574.1_pt7 | contig 11179 bp, 13 predicted proteins | sample 7062181 | NCBI WGS metagenome assembly JABAOH01 (sample SAMN14538630, study PRJNA623070) | marine sediment metagenome | biome: marine biome [ENVO:00000428]; feature: marine pelagic biome [ENVO:01000023]; material: deep marine sediment [ENVO:00002113]; isolation source: pool of 5 deep marine... | reverse complement strand
GTTTTTCAAAGAAGAGTGGGACCTGCAAAGCTTTGTTTTTTAAAAGAAAAAACTAAAAAAAGCAAAATTTATGATAAATATTAAGAATAGAAAATTATATATGGGAGAAATATCAAAAAGATAAGTAGAGATTATTGAAAAAATTGAAAAATGGGGGTAAAAAATGGAAAAAGAGAAGAAAACAAGGAGTAGAAAGTGGTTTGCGGCTATTATTCTAATAATAATTGTAATAGTAGCAGCAGGTCTTTATTTCAATGTGTTCTCTGTACCAACAGGTTTAGTAGCAGGAACAGAAAAAACTGAAGCTCAAGAAACTAGAGAAAGAGTAGTCTCGGAATTTACTGTTACTGGAAATGAAGTCATAGCAAGAGACATAACTGAAACTCTTCCATATTATGAATCTTTAGAATTGGAACCTGGAAGATATACTTTCGAAATGATATCGGACGAATCAGTTTGGGCAATGATATATGATGAACCTACTTTCAATGAGTGGAAAAATGGTGTTCGTGGATTTATAAAAACAGGAACCGGATGTTGCGATGAAAAAAGAAAAACAGACAATTTTTCAGGTAATTTCGATATAAATAAAAATGAAGCAGGCAAATATTACATAGTTATAGAAGGTCCTTTAGAGACTTCAATAAAGTTTAAAATAACACAAAATTTAAAATTTTAAATTGGAGGAATAAAAAATGGATAAAAAATTGATATTAGTTTTACTAGTTATCTTATCTGTTTTAACTATACCAGCATTAGCAGCAGTTGAATGGACAGAAACAATCTTGTACTTTAATGTTGAACAATTAGATCAAATTAGCGTTCAACTACTTGGTCAGGGTTGGGACGCATCGTCTCCAACAGGTACTGCAACATCTTATAACATAGATTTTAACAGCTCTACTGGAACTACTGCTTGGGCAAATGCAACAGTAAAATTTGCTAATAATAACCAAAGCAATAGTAATGGAATAATCCTTATTGATAACACGGGTACAACTACTCCAACCACACTTAACATATCAACAAATGTTTCTAATTGGGGTACCCAAGGAAGCCCAGCAGGTTGTATAGACTTACACTACTTTGCTAACAATTCCACAGGTGCTGTATATACAGCTGATACACCAGCAAGCGAACCTCAGTTAAATACAACCAACGTAACTTTAGCTGGAGGCACTACTTTTAGTCCTGCCAGTAATAATTGGGAACTTTGGTTATGGGGTAATTTCTCGAATTGTAATCAAGGCACTTATGCAGAAAAGCTTTACGTTTTCGCAGATTTCCCATAAATTGAGTAGAGGTGAAAAAATTGAAAAAGATGGTTAGTATAGTTTTTACTATAGATGAAACTTTAGATGAAATGGAAATCATAAAGAATGTTAAGAAGTTTCTAAAAGAAGAATTTTTGATAGACGATCTTGGACATCATGTGAAACCAATAAATAAGAGATTTAGATAGAGGTGAAAAAATTGAAAAAAAATAAATTTAGAAGAACCGCTTTATACGTAATAATTGCAATAATAGCCATATCTGTATTATACTATGTAGACAACTATGAAGAATTTACAGTAACAGGCAGCACCATCATAGAATCGAAACCAAAATATGATTACTCAAGAAGCGGAAATCCTGAGTACTATAGTTTGTTACCGCCAAAAGCAGCTGATTTTGACCAAATTAAATATATGTGGGAAAGAGGGATAATCAGGGATAATCCGGAAAATGTGAATGAATCTTATTGGAAGCAACCAGAGTGGCTTCCACTATACAAAGAAAGTTTTGTAGATATATTAGAAGATCTTGTAGAAGCAGGAGATAGAGAACCCATATGGAGTTTAGGAACATTTCCCGTTCAAAAATACGTAATAATAAATCAGAATTGGCTTCAAAATCCAACAGAGCCCACAACAACTGGTCATGGTTTGTTTGAAATAAAAGAAAACGGCGTGATAGTAAGACATAGATTCTGGGTAAGAGCAATTCCTGGAGCAATGAAACGTTTTGGAGTTGGACTTCAAACAAGCTATCCGGAAGAGGGACTACTCTTATCAGAGGCTAAATGGGGTATAAGTGAACAGATGGTAGAACAGGATCCAGAAGTAGCTAAAGAACATATAAAAACAGTGGTTTATGAAAAAGAATCTGGTAAAACAGAATTTAACTTTGGAACTTATTGGCCAAAATTACAACCTGATTATATAAAAGAAATTTGGGTTGAAGTTGAAGTAGATAAAGATATTCCAAAGGGAAAATATATAGTTCAGGTTGATATGGGAGCACCTTCTAGAGAATATCAGGAAAGCCAGAGTCTTAAATACGGTTTGGGTTATGTAGATCCTAACATAGGAATCTATAGAGGCCCTAGCAAATTCAGGTTGTTCATAGAAATAATATGATAATCTCTTGTTTTTTATTTTTTATTTATATTCTGTTATTCAAAGTTATACTAATTAAGTGCAATAATAAAAATGATAAATACAAAACTTTATTAGCTGATTGTAATGAAAAAAATCTGTTTTTTTAGTTTTTTAATCTTGTTTACATTATTTTCACCAATAGTATATGCACAAAATTTAGAATGGATTCAAGGAAATATTTATTACACAACACGACCTATAATTTGTTCTCTTTATTACACTGAACCGAGTTGTGAAGCAGTAGGTTGTTGCTGGTGTACTTCTGGTGCTACTGCTGGTTGTCAAGTTTGTCCATGTCCAACACCATATCAACCACCACCTGGAGGAGGTCCAGGAGGAGCCTTTATTACACCCGAAGAGGAAGAAGAAGGAATAGGAGTGCTTCCTTCTTTACTTCTCTCAACAAACACAATTGAAGTATGGCTTTATCCTGGGGAATATCAAGTAGTTTCTTTGGGAATTACTAACTATCAAGATGATCGGACAACTATTCAAATGTCTGCAGAGGGTGATATATGGCCTTACACCTTGTTTGAAAAAGATAAATTTAATGTAGATCCTGGAGAAACTTATTATGCTAATATAAAATTCTTTACTCTACCAACAACCCTTCCAGGAGTATACAATGGAAGAATTACAATTAAATCTGGAAATATCACTAAAATGGTAGCTGTTATTTTAAGGGTTGAATACGAAGCTGAAAAATTATTAGATATAAAAGTTGATCCAATAACAAAAAACGTTTATCCGGGTAACAATTTAAAATACTTGGTAACTTTATACAATCTTGGTTTAACTAAGAGGGTAGACATATTTATTAATTACACGATAAGATCAGTTGAGAATGATACTGTAATAGCGAGAACAGGTGAAACTGTAGCAATAGAAACTTCTCTATCATTTGACAGAAGTATTTTGATACCTAATGATACTGAACCTGGCATTTACATTATTGAAGCCATTGCAATGTATAAAGATAAAGAAGAGGAAAAAAGAGCTAGTGCTGTAGAATCTTTTAATGTTGTAAAGCCTTTTTGGCTAGTACCTTGGCTATGGGCTATCTTCACTAATTGGATAACCTGGATAATATTGTTTATTTTAATACCTGGATTGTATTTAATTAAAAAATTATATGAAAAAACAAGATTGAAGAAGGTTTACAGAGCAAGATATGTAAGGCCTGTGGACCTAAAGAAGCTTCCAAAGAAAGGTTTGTTGGTTGGTAGAATATCGGAAACAAAAGTTAATGCTTACATTGATCCAAACGATTTGATGACCCATTTAATAGTGGCTGGCGGAACTGGTTCTGGAAAATCAGTAGCATCAATGGTTATTGCTGAAGAGCTTTTGAAAAGAGGGGTACCTGTAATAGTTTTTGACCCAACAGCTCAATGGACAGGATTCATAAGACCATGCACTGATAAAAGAATGCTAAACATCTATAATAAATTCGGAATCAAGGGAGAAGAAGCAAGAGCATTCAAAGGAACGATTATTCAAGTAACAGATCCTTTCATGAAAGTTGAAATAGAAAAATTCATAAAGAAAGGTGAAATAACTGTATTTGTACTAAACAAATTGACTCCTGAACAGTTGGATTATTTTGTAAGAAAAACCATAGATTACATGTTCACAATTTCATGGTCAGAATCAACAAAATTAAAAGTTTTGATGGTATATGATGAGGTTCACAGACTTCTACCAAAATATGTAAAGAGAAAAGTGTCTGCCCTCGAAGGCGGAGGTTATCTTGCATTAGAAAGGGCAGTAAGAGAATTCAGAAAATGGGGAATTGGATTAATTATGATATCACAGGTGTTGTTAGATTTCAAGGGAGCAATAAGAGCTGTTATAGCAACAGAAGCTCAGATGAGAACCAAGTATGCAGGTGATATAAACAGAATAAAAACTAAATATGGTTGGCAATACTCAACAAGCATTCCGAAGCTCGAGGTTGGTGCAGGTTTAATTCAAAACCCAGCTTATAACAATGGTAAACCATGGTTCATATCATTCAGACCATTATTACATGACACGTTCAGAATCAGTGATGAGGAATTAGAAAAATATGAAACTTACAAGAAAGAAATAGAAGAATTAAGAAAGGAAATAGAAGCTTTAAAGAAGAAGAAAATAGATACTTATGATATAGAGTTGGAAATTAATTTAGCTGAAGAAAAAACTAAAATAGGACAATTAAGAATGGCAGAAACATATATAGAATCTGTAAGATCAAGAATAGAAACTGCTAAAAAGAGGAAATAAAAATGGCTGGGAAAACTGTTGGTGAAATTTTAAAAGAACAAGGAATAACAGGAGAAAGAGCAGAAGATGGCAAAAAGGAAGAGAAGAAAGAAAAATTAGAAGAAAGAAAAATTAGTTTTCTCGGAGAAATTAAAATCAGGCAACTTGTTATGGATCTTGAAAAGCTTAAAGCCCAAGTTCAAGGATTAAGAGAAATAAAATTTAGTTCTGATGAAAGAATAAAAGAGCTTGCAGAAAATATAGGAGAAATTAGGTCTATGGTATTTCAAAAAGATAGTCTAGTAAAAGAATTGGAAACAAAAATTAAATTAATGGAAGATAATATTTCTGATGTTGAACCTAGGAAAATTGAAAAAGAATTGCAAAAAAAAGAAGAAAGAATTGCAAGAGCTGAAGCAGAAGCAGAAAAAATAGAAAGAATGTATAAAGATGTTGTGAAAAGAGTTGAAGATTCTCAAAAAATACTCGAAGGCATTAAAAGCGTTGAAAATCTTAGAGAAAGAATAAAACAAATGGAAGACATGGTTTCTAAATCCATAGAAACAAAAGCAGAAGTAGAAAGATTTTCGAGCAAAACAGAAAAGATTTATACGGAAATAGAAGACAGAATAAAAGAATTTTCCAAATTAAAAACAGATATAGAAAAATTAGATGATTTATCCAAAGAATTAACCAAATCGGTTGATGCTATTAACATTAGAACAGTTGGATTTGCAAAAAAGGAAGATATTGAAAGTTTTAAAAACACTATTAATGATTTAGTAATAGCAAACAAAGAGAAGATGGAAAAAAAATTAAAAGATATTGAGGAATCTTTAAACATACCCAAAGAAGAATTAACTTCCCAGTTAGAACAATTACAAAAAAAGAGACAAAGTATATTAAATTTAATAAGTAGTGTCGAAGAGCAATATAGAAAAGGCGACATAAAAGAGGAAACCTTTAAAGAAGTGAGAGAAAAAAATGAAATGTTGCTTAATAAGTTGGATAATGATGTTAAAAGATTAGAGGGTCAGAGGGGACTTTCGCTAAAATCCTTACCTACTGTAATGAATGATATTCAGGATGAAATAAAAATTCTAGAAGAGAGAACAGCAAACATAGAAGGAGAAATTGAGTCTTCTAAAAATCTAGAAAGCAGAACTTATGTTTTGGAAAATTCACTTGAAGAAATTAAAAGAGACTTAAAACAAATAAATCCTGAAAAAATGGTTAGAATGGCAAATGCTATAGACATACAAACTGAAATTGTAAACGATATTTTATCTAAACTAAAGGAGGTCAATAGAAGACTAATGGATGCAAAGGTAAATTTAAGCGACTACGAAAACAGAACAAGATTCTTTGAAGTTTTAAATATAATAATAAGGATGAGAAGTATAAATGATATTTCAGTTTATCTGAATGAGCTTGAAAAAATTATGTTAGAAATGAGATTGGATAAGATATGGAATGAAGAAAAACAAAAGTTAACAGAAACACTTTTAATGGAATTATCTGAACATTGGCATGATCATGACCGTGATGATATTTCTAAAGTTTTCAAAGATTTTTTAGAAAAAATAAATGTAAGTAAAATAACAGCAAAATAGGTGGTCCATTGAATTTTTCTTTTTTAAAAAAAATTTTAATAATATTTTTTTTATTAATTTTTTCTATTAATGCTAATGCTCAAACTTCTCTTAAAAAAATAGATTTGGCAGACATGACTGTTGAATATCCACAAGAAATTTTAATTGAAAAAGGTTGGACAAAATACATTAGTATCTCAGTGACAAATACTGGTGAGAGTGATTTATACAATATTAAAATCTCCATAGAGGGTATTTTTCCTGAGTGGTTTGAATTCCAAAATAACGAATCCCTTGTTATTCAAATAAATGAGAAGGTAGAATATGTAAGCAAAATCTCTATTCCTTTCAATATGCCAATTGGAAACTATAAATTTTCTTTAAATATAGAATCTGATGAAATCAATTATAAAACAGATTTCACAGTCAGAGTTTTTGAAACAAGAGAGGATCTTTTATTATACAGAGTCCAGGTTCTGAAGGCCGATCTAAGCAAGCTAGAGAATGAAGCTGGAAGAATTGAAATAGGTGGTATAGACTTAAGTTCTGCTAGAGACATATTTCAACAAATAAAATCTGAACTAGATTTAACAGAAGAACAAATTTACAACAAAATGTTCACTCAAGTAACAGAATCTTTTAAAGAAGTCGAGAAATTGTTTATAAAAGCTAGATTTGAAATAGAAAACCCGCCAAAAATAGAAGTTGAGGAAGAGGACGAAATAGACGTATTAAGCAGAAATTTAATGTTTTATTCATCTGGAATCGGAATTGTTTTATTGCTTGTATCTTTAATTTATATTGTTAGGAAGGTTCATAGAGAAAACAGGGTTAGATTACCTAATCTAAGATTAAAGGAAATTATTATTGAAAGTAGAAGGATAAAGGAATTGGAGCAGGAAATTGAAAAAATAAAGGAATCTCAAGAAATAATTGAAGAAGAATACAGAGGACAAATGTTATCTAAAGAAAGTTATGAAGAAATAAGATTAAAATATCAAGAAAAGTTAATAGAATTAGAGGCTAGAAGAAGAAAATTGAGAGGATATTAATGACTAGGACTATTGGTGTTATATCGGGTAAAGGAGGAGTTGGGAAAACTACTGTTGTTGCTAATCTAGGAGCAGCTCTAGCTCATAGGTTTAAAAAAGATGTTACTATAGTTGATTGTAACTTGACTGCTTCTCATCTAGGTCTTTCACTTGGAATGCACTATCATCCTGTAACATTGAATCACGTTCTTAGAAGGGAGAAACATATTGATGAATCCATTTATGATCATCCAAGTGGAATGAAAATAATACCAGCATCATTACACTTAAAAGATTTAATAAAAACTGACATATCTAAATTAGGTCATCATCTGAAAAAACTTAAAGGAAAAACAGAAATAATTTTTTTAGATTCTTCTCCAGGACTAGGAAAAGAAGCTGTCGCAACAATTAAAGCAAGTGAAGAATTGATATTTGTTACAAGACCTGATATAATGTCTGTTTCTGATGTGATCAGGGGTAAAGAATTTGTTGGCAAGATTAAAAAAGAGCCAATTGGAATTGTTCTGAACATGGTAACTAGGGGGGGCCATGAACTGACGCAGAAGGAAGTTGAAATAATGACTGACCTTCCAGTAATAGCTGTTGTACCTCATGATAAGAATGTTCCAAAAAGCTTAGCAAAAAAAATTCCTGTTATTTTACACAAACCAAGAACACCAGCAAGCAAAGAATTGAGAAAACTTGCTGGTTTTATCATAGGAGAAGAAGAATTGGGATTCTGGGATAGAATAGTTAGATTTCTAAAAACATGATAAAAGTTTTTTAAAAATGTAAGTCTAATCTATTTATATGGCTATTGAGTTAAGCTTAACAACTATTTTAATATTTATTGGATTTGTACTAACAGTCTTCATTCTATACAAACTCTTAAAGTTCTTTGTTAGAGCTTCTTTAATAGTAGCTGCTTCTTTTGTTTTTCCTTGGGTCGCAAAATATTTGGGGCTTTCTATAACAGCAAACCTAGAAACTGGTATTATGTTCGCTATAACTGGGTTCATACTATTTTGCATATATGAATTTTTCCATTTTATAGTTCAATTTTTCAAAATAATAACATGGCCATTTAGAGGCAAAGGGGGTAAAAAATGATAGAAATAAGAAGAAAAATTGTGCATGCAGCTGGTATTTTCACAATTTTTTTAATAATGTGGTTAGGAAAATGGAACGCGGCTTTGTATATTCTTTTAATAGCTTTAGCATTTCTTTTTCTAGGAGAATACAGAAAAGACAGAGATAAATACAAAATAATAAAATTTAAAAAATTGGATGAATTTGAAGATCTTCTTGAAAATGGTTTTCATGAATATGAGAGACCGAACACTTTGCCATTCAGGGGTGCTACAGAATTTTTTGTTGGTTGTTTTTTTGCTACAGTATTATTTGAACCAATTATAGCAATAGCAGCTATTTCTGTTCTATCACTAGCAGATGCTATATCAACTTTAATAGGAAGTTATCATGGAAAGTACAAGTTACCTATAAACAAAAAGAAAACAGTAGAAGGAAGTATTTCTTTTTTTATAACAGCTATTTTTATTTTACTCTTTTTTATAGACCCATTAAAAGCTATAATAATAGCTATTTTTGCAACACTTGCTGAAATGTTACCTAAGATAGACGATAACCTTATAATTCCAATAGTAGTTGGAATTACCATGACGATCATTATTTAAAATATAGAAAAACCAAAATTCTATAATGAGAGACAGAACTATCTTTATAATCATTATAATAATTTTAGTTGCATATTTTCTCTTTACCGAAGATAGTTCTTCAGACAAACAAGATTATAAAGTACCCCCCGAATACAGAGGAAAAGAAGGTCTGGATTACATAAAAAGAACTTATTCTTCAGAATTGTCTCAAGCAAGAAGTCTATGCATAAATCAATTTAAGGGAAATTGGATAGATACGTCAAATGATTTAGGTTGTTATAATATGCAAGGTTTCTCTTCGTCTTACTGTAATATGGATATTCTAAAAAACCTTGCAAACTTATGCAGATCAATAGGAGGAAACTCAATCTGTTCTTCAACTCAAGCAAGCTGCACAGTATAAGTTAAATATTTAAATTGTAATTACAATTAATAACTATGTCTTTTACGTTAGCGCAATTTGGAACAGATTTAGTATCAACAATAATTTGGATTATATTAGCAATAATATTTTTTCTTTTTGGACCAAGATTAATGACAACACAAACCATACTTAAGATAGAAAAAGAAGTAGTAGAACTAGAGGAAATGGCAGAAAAATCTAAAAATTATATAATAAAAACTGTTTCAAAAAAGCCAAGCCCAGCATTAAAAAAATCTATTGGAGGATTCATGGAATTCTTTGCTGTAGCTCCTGTTTCAATTGATCCTTATGGAGTTATTAAAAAACTGGATCATATAATAAGAAATGCAGATGAGAAGTTTAATTACTTTACTAGACAAATAGCACCTGGTTTTTCAAAAGAAGAACAGAAAAACATAAAGAATGCTCTACAAGGTGCTATAACAACACATCAAATAGCAAAAATAGTTAGACACTACTTAGAACTTATAAAAAAGTACAAAATGTTTCAGTTAGCAATGGTCATACAAATGCAAATCCCGTTAATATCAAGGATTGCAAAAGCTGCAATGAGAGCAACTGAGGCATTTTCTGAAGGAATACCAATAGGAGATAGCATTGGACCTTTAGTAGCAGCAAACCTTATTAAAAAAGATAAAGTGAAAGTCTATGAAGAATATGAGTTTATAATAGCTAGAACAAAAATAAATGGAAAGGATGTTTGGGTATCAAAGGCTGAAGGTCCTGGAGCATCCACTGGATATCCAGGAAAATTCTTGAAAAATTTCTTTAAAAAACAAAAAATTGATAGAATAATAACAGTTGATGCTGCATTAAGATTAGAAGGTGAGAAAACAGGAAAAACAGCAGAAGGTGTTGGAGTGGCAATGGGAGGAAGTGGTGTTGACAGATATGAAATAGAAGATATTGTTGTTAAAAAGAATATCCCCCTTGATGCTGTTGCAATAAAAGTTTCTCAAGAAGAGGCTCTGGAACCAATGAAAAAAGAAATTTGGGACTCTGTTCCAAACGCTATTGAGAATATCAAAGAAATATTGAAGAGACATAAGAAAAAAGAGAGAGTATTGATAATTGGTGTTGGAAATACATGTGGCGTAGGAAATAGTATTGAAGACTTAAAGGGTTTAGAAAAAAGATTAAAAAAATATATAAAGAAAAAAGAAGAAAAGAAAAAGAAGAAATAGTTATTATGAAAAAGTTTATAAGCTTCCGAAACTTATTTCTCAAAGTGATTTTATGGGACTAAGACCGGGAAGATGTTATCATAAACTTAAAAAAAGGCCTTATACAAGAATAGCTATAAGAAAACCTAGAAAAAGCTTTGTTAAAGGTGTTCCTGCATCAAAAATACATCAATTTGAAACAGGAAAAAACAAAAATTATCCTTTTAAATTCTTTTTACAAAGCAAAGAAAATGTTCAAATAAGGTCCAATGCACTAGAAGCTTCGAGAGTTACTGTAACAAAGCATTTAACCAAAAATCTAGGCCCTGAAAACTTTTTCTTTAAAGTGCTAGTATATCCTCATCATATAATGAGGGAAAATCCAATGGCAACCGGAGCAGGAGCAGATAGATTCTCTGAGGGTATGAGAAGAAGTTTTGGAAAGCCTATTGGACAAACAGCTAGAGTAAAAATCAACCAAAAAATCTTTATGGTAAAAGTACCAAGTAATTCTGAAAAATTTGTAAAAACAGCTTTTGAAAGAGCCTCAAAAAGATTGCCTGGAACTTATAAAATAATAGCTGGGTGATTGTATAACCATACTTGTAACAGGTGCGACTGGAAG
>JABAOH010157907.1_pt1 | contig 11182 bp, 11 predicted proteins | sample 7062181 | NCBI WGS metagenome assembly JABAOH01 (sample SAMN14538630, study PRJNA623070) | marine sediment metagenome | biome: marine biome [ENVO:00000428]; feature: marine pelagic biome [ENVO:01000023]; material: deep marine sediment [ENVO:00002113]; isolation source: pool of 5 deep marine... | reverse complement strand
CGCCAGCATCGGCAGGCCGGCCGCTCTCGTCAGGTAAGCCAGCAGGGCGGCGAGGCTGGCGACCAGCAGCCAGCGGCGAGAATCGAGCATGTGATCGGACGCCCACAGCGCCACCAACGTCAGCAGCACGAATGGCGCTTCCGACAGCACCCAATGCGAGTAGTAAAGGAGCACGGGGTTGAAGGCGAACGGCGCTGTGACCGCCAGACCGCCGATCCAACCGAGGCGGCCGCGAGCCAGCAGATAGATGAAGATCAGAGACGCCGAGGTGAGCAGCAGCGAGATCACCTTGAATGTGATGAGGCCACCACCGAGCGCCTTGGCCACGGTCAGGATGACGGGATAAACCGGCGGGTACTGAGCGTGCCTCGGAGAGCCCGGCAGGTGAATGTTACGATAGCCCTGACCCGACTCGAGCGACTCGGCCAGGATCATGTAGGCGGCGTTGTCGCCGCCGATGAAGGGCTTCGGGTCGAAGAGCAGCGCCGCAAAGACGAGGTGTGCGGCCACGAGACCACCCACCACGGCCCACGGCACCCATCGCCGGTAGCGGCTTTCCCCTCCCCGCTCCTCTGCCACCGCGATCCCCGCCTCTACCTCATGTGCCGACCGCAACCTAGGCGGCGCCCGCTGATTTGTCGCTGACGGCGCGCTCCCCGGGCTCTTCCTGCTCCACGCCGGCGGGCCGAGACTCCCCCTCGAGCCGGAGTTGTTCGATCGAATCTTTGAGCTGATCCACTTCCTCACGCATTTGAGCGACCAGCTCGGCGACGAACCCGAATCCGAAAAGCGAGACGCCCATCACGCCGAGAAGGACCACGAGGTTGAGCAGGGGTCGAAAGCCTTGCCCCATGAGCCGCATGACCACGGCGACGAGGCCCACCGCGGCGCCGAGGGCCAGCAGAGCCAGGCCGGTGAAGCCGAAGAGCAACATCGGCTTGCGGCTGAAGAGGAGGAGGAACCATACGGACAGCAGGTCGAGCAATCCGACGAGGACACGGCCGCTGCCGCCGTATTTCGACGATCCGCGTCTTCGCGGATGCAGCGTGATGTCGATCTCACCCACACGGTAGCCGCGCGCGTGGGCGAGCACGACGAAGAAACGGTGCCAGTCGTGACGCAGCTGGATGTCATCCAACACGGTCTTGCGGAAGATCTTCATCGAGTTGAGGTCCCGCACTGGAACCCCAAACGCTCGGCGCGACAACCAGTTGTACAGGCCGGAGACCAGACGCTTGCGGTACTTCCCGACCTTACGGCCGCAGACGATGTCGTAACCCTTTTCTACCTCGGCCAGAAAGCGCGGGATCTCGTCGGGGTGGTGCTGAAGGTCGGCATCGAAAAGGATGAGCCAGTCCGTCCGCGCCAGCCGTGCACCGGTGAGCAACGCCTCGGTCTTGCCCAGGTTGTGTCGGTGCTGGGCGAGCTTGAAGCGCCCGAGCTTGGCACCTTCGCGTCGGGCCACGCTCGGGCTGTCATCCGTAGACCCGTCGTCGACGAAGATGATCTCGCCGTCGAGGCCGTGCTTCCGGAACGTCGAGGCGAGTTCGGAGAACAGGTGAGGGATGTTCTCGCTCTCGTTCAGTGCCGGAACGATTACGGAAAAGTTGCGCCGCAATACGGGGTCGACGGACACTGCCCCAGCCGGTCGATCGCGGGTGCCAGTCGCCTGGCTCATACGCGCTTGCGCATGCGGGCGGAGAGGATCCCGAGCTGGTCTCGATACTTCGCCACCGTCCGCCGCGCGATGTTGATGCCCTCACGCTTGAGTATGTCCACGATCGCCTGGTCGGTGAGCGGTTTTCGCGTGTCTTCCTCCCCGACCAGCTTCTTGATGCGAGCTTTGATCCCTCTGGCCGAGACGTCTTCGCCCGAATCGGTGGACAGGCCGCTGGAAAAGAAGAACTTGAGCGGGAACACGCCCCGAGGTGTTTGCACGTACTTCTGGTTCGTCACGCGCGAGACGGTGGATTCGTGCATGCTGATCACTTCCGCCACCTCTCGCAGCGTCAGCGGCTTCAGGTGCTCGATCCCCTCCTCGAAGAAGTCATCACCTTGAGCATCGTCTGGCGCCGCTGCTCGATCGCCTGCAGCATCCAGTTGGCGTTGTTCAGCTTGTTGGAGATGAACTCTTTGTTCTCGCCTTTGAACTTCGCCTTGTCCCTGGCAACCTCGCGATACGAGCGCGACAACCGCAGCCGTGGAAGCGCCGTGTCGTTGTGAAAGACGATGTAGTCCCCGTCGACCTTTTCGACGACGAGATCGGCGATGATGTAGTTGCCTTCGCCCAGCGCGTACTGGAGCCCGGGCTTCGGGTCCAGCTTGGCGATCTCATCGGCCGCCGCCTGGACCTGCTGTGGACTGACTCCCAGTTCCTTCGAGATTTCGGCCCAGCGGTGATTGACCAGCTGTTCGAAGTGTCTGTCGACGATCTCGTATACGAGGCCGTCGTTTTGCTCTTTGTCGCGCAGCTGGAGCAACAAGCACTCTCGGAGGTTGCGGGACCCGATCCCGGCGGGATCGAGGGTGTGTATGATCTGTAATCCGTCCTCGATTTCCTCCAAGCTGAACGGTGCCTCGCCATCAAAGCCCGCCGTCTTGGCCTCTTCACTGGCCAGGTAGGAGTTCAGGGGCAACTGGATATCTTCGAGCGAGCAGGTGAGAAAGCCATCATCATCGATGTTGCCGATGATTTCCTCGGCGATGACGACCTGGCGCGGCTCGAGCCGGAGAAGCGAAATCTGGTCGCGCAGGTGGTCGTACAGATCACGCGTCGCGACGGCCGTCGGCTCGTAGTACTCGCGCTCCTCGTATTCCTCGCGCCGACCGCCGGTGTCGAACCCGTCCAGGAGGATGTCTTCCCAGTCGACCTCGTTTTCGTCTTCCTTCGTCTCCGTCGCCTCGCTGTCCTCGATGCCGTCTTCCGTCGGCTCGATGAGCTCGAGAAACGGGTTGGCGACCAGCTCCTGCTTGAGGTGCTGCTGGAGATCGAGAAGCGGCATGTAAAGGAGATCCATCGCCTGGTAGAGGCGTGGATTGATCCTCAGCTCCTGGCCGAGCTTGATACTCTGTTGTAGGCCGACTTTCATTCCCGTCCCTTCGCTAGAGGCGGAAGTCTTCCCCTAAATATAGCCTCCGCGCCTGCGGATCGTTAACCAGCTCCNNGATCAGCACTCCCAAGCCGCGCCGTTTCAGATCGGCGACGATACGCTGGATGTCATCCACCGCGATCGGGTCGATCCCTGCGAACGGCTCATCCAGGAGCATGAACTTGGGGTCGGTCACCAAGGCGCGCGTGATTTCGAGACGCCGCCGTTCACCACCTGAAAGGGAGTACGCTTTGTTCTTACGCAGGTGCTTGATCGAAAGCTCATCCAGCAGCGTCTCCAGTCGTTCCCGCTTCTCTTCCTCGCTGAGCGCCAGCGTCTCGAGAATCGCTGAGATGTTCTGCTCGACGTTGAGACGACGGAAGACCGACGGCTCTTGTGACAGATAGCCGATCCCGAGCCGAGCTCGCTTGTACATCGGAACCCGAGCCAACGGCCGCTCGTCAACGTAAACCTCGCCCGCGTTCGGAGGCACGAGACCCACGATCATGTAGAACGTGGTCGTCTTGCCCGCTCCGTTCGGACCGAGCAGCCCGACGATCTCACCCTGGCGCAACTCCAGGTCGACCTCGTCGACGACGCGGCGGCGCTTGTAGATCTTCACCAGTCCGCGCGCGCTGAGTCGACTACCTTTGACCTCGGCGGGTGCGTCGGCCCGCGCCGGAGTCCGCAAGCGCGTCTCGATCTCGCGATCGATCAGCCCGCTCAGGTCCCCGCGATCGGCTGAAAGCTCTGGCCAGAGGCTCGCTGGGAAACCGACAGACCGCCTGGAGGGATCACCGTTCCCGACTTCCAACCAGCCGTCCGCCGCCAGGCGCCCGAGCACCTGCTCGCCCAGATAGGCGTCCACCTCTTCCTTCGTCATACGGCGGATCTCGTACAGCCGCCGACTCTCAGGGGAACCGTCGCGAGCCACCGCGCCATAACGGGCCACGTACTCGTCGCGGAACGCGTCGACCAGAGGGTCACGGAGCATGCGGCCGCTTCCATCGACCCCCTTCAACAGCACACCCAGCGCGATCAGCACCGGCGCGTCATGAGACGGCAGCCCCTGGAGGTAGGCGCGGAAATCGAGGGTCCGGCTCATGGTGAGCCACCGCCGGTCCGCGAACGCGGCAGCGTGTCGGTTCGGGCCCGCGCCGCGGAATCCACCACCGCCCGCGCGCTGTCCGCCGAGGGCCGAGGCGGCGCGGGCTCGAGGTAGACCCCGGTTCCCACCAGCACCTCGGCCTCCGTCACCTCGCCTTCGTCGAGCCAGAGCGTCACGGTTCGGCCAATCACGTAATTCAGCGGCGGATGATTGGTGCCTGCCTCTCCCGCTCGCTTGCGCACGTGGTAGAGGGCCCGGGCCTGCCCCATCGCCACCAGACGGGTGAGCTGAGCCTCTTCCTTCGAGACCGGCGTCGAGTCGGGGCTGGTGAAGTAGCCGGTGATCGTGTCGCCTTCCAGCCAATCGTGGGCCAGGGGGCCGCTGTCCGCTTCGAAAGGCTCGAGACCGACCGCCGACGCCCGGCGCACGGCGATGACCCTGTCCAGGCGCCCGCCGGGTCGGAGGATGTCGATGGAGTCGGCGTTGAGCGCGAAGTCTCGAGACTCGCTGCGCGCCCAGGGAGGCCGACCCGCGCTGTCGACCGCGCCGGTGCGGCTGGGATCGCCCGCCGACGCCACGGCGCGGCTGACCGCCTCGCCTTCGACGAACATGCGCAGGTAGGGAGCGGCCAGCGTCAGCTCTTCTCCGCGGGCCGAGCCGTTGGGCCAGGCCTGGATCTCACGAACACGGTTCTCGTCCAGAACCACACGAATCGAGTCGCCCTCGAGAACCACATCGTTGGCTTCCACTCGTGGCTGGCGGAGCAGCCATAGCTCGTCGCGGCTCAGGTCGAGGTGCATCGAGTCACCGAACGCATTCAGCTGGCCGCGAACGGCTTCGACTCGTCCCGCCGCGCCGATCAGCGAGTCGCCGTAAATGTGAATCCGGTCCGCGTCGACATCGAACGGCTCCGTCCCAGGCGCGCTGTCCGGATAGAAGGTCATGTGCGGCCGGTTGGGCGCGTAAATGCGGTCGCTTGCCCTGTTCTCGTTTGCGGGGAAGTAATCGAGCGAGGGCCCCGCGAGCGTGGAGCGGCCGTCCGAGTCCGACAGCTTCACGTTGCCCTGTGAGCGGACCCAGTCGCCGATCTCGTAGTAGGTGGCACGATCAGCGATCAGGTTCCGTCCCTCGCCCCGGTATCTCACGTTCCCGAACAGGTAGAGCTCTCCCCTCTTCTCGTAGTAGCTCGCGCTGTCAGCTCTCACCCACTTCTCGCCACAGGTCGCCTCCACCCCTCCACCGAGAACCAGGTGGGCGTCGCCTTCAGACGGCCGTACCAGGTGCCCGATCGCGCCCGGTGTGGTCGCCCGGACCTGCCAGTCGCAGGAGCTGCGCTCCTGCGCTGGCGGTGCCACCAGCGCGGCCCCCGCGGCGAGCACTCCAAGCGCCAACAACCTGTGCATCTCACGGTTCGCGTTGCGGGCGCGTACCGCGCCGTATCATCTCGGGCGAAGTCAAGTCCACTCGGTCCATGCGCGTGTTAGACTCGAACGACGTTCCTTTGATCACCGTACCATCCGCTTCGATCATCTCCGTCGGTGCATCGCTCCAGATGCGATCCGCCGCCTGCTCGTAGTGCAGAACCGACGTCCTGATGGTTCGGCCCTCCGCGGGGTTTCTCACCACCACATCCTTCCGCGCGATCATGTCGCCCGTGCTCCAGTAATAGGTGCCCTCCCGCGAGGTCAGCAGCGAGCTAACGGCCCCGACCTGGTCGAAGAGGGTGGCGTTCACGCCTCGCAGCTCTACGGTGGCTTTCTCCTCGATAAAGTAGGCCGTGTCGGCTTCGATCTCGGCACGCCGCACGCCCCCGGCCGTGACCAGGTGCTTGAGGTTGATCGCGACCTTGTTCGCTTCGACGACCTGATCCAGGACTTCCTCAGCCACCAGCGTCGGTTCCTCGCCTTCGCGGCAGGCCGCGAAGACGAGGACCGAGGCGAGCGCCATCCAGGCTCGGTTCACGGGTCAGACCACGCGCGCACGCATGAGATCATGCAGATGAACCATGCCGACGAGGCGACGGTCATGGTCGCACACCGGCAGGGCCATGATCCCATGTTTCTCCATTAGATACACCGCTTCGATCGCCAATGTGTCCGCGGTGATCGTCTTGGGATTCGGGTTCATCGCCTCGCCCACCTCGCGGTGAAAAAACTCCTCCTTGTTGTCGATGAACCGCGTGAGGTCGCCGGCCGTCAACACGCCGATGATGCGCCGATCCCCGTCGACGATCGGTACCGTGCCCCGCTTGTAGGCGATCTCGACCATCGCCTCCCGAAGCGTCGAACCCGGAGGCAGAGCCGGCACTTTTTCCGGGTCGGCGACCATCACGTCCATCACACGCAGCAGACGGCGCCCCAGAGCGCCGCCCGGATGCAGCTTCGCGAAGTCCTCCGACCCGAATCCCTTCTCGAGCAAGACCGCGACGGCCAGAGCGTCTCCCAGCGCCAGCGCCGCGGTCGTGCTGGTCGTGGGAGCCAAATCGTGGGGGCACGCCTCCTCGGCGACGCTGACGTCCAGCACCACGTCCGCGCGCTCGGCCAAGGTCGAGTGCATGTTTCCCGCGAAGCCGATCACGGGCACGCCCAGCCGCTTGACCAACCGCATAAGCTCGTACAATTCGGCGGACTCGCCGCTCTTCGAGATCATGATGACCAGATCGTCTCGCAGCACCATCCCCAGGTCGCCGTGAACTCCCTCCACCGGATGGAGGAAGAAGGCGGGTGTCCCCGTCGACGTGAGGGTGGCGGCCAGCTTCCGGGCGATGATGCCCGACTTTCCGATCCCGGTGACGATCACGCGCCCCCTGAGGTTGACCAGCAGCTCGACCGCGCGCAAAAACGAATCGCCGATACGGTCCCCCAGCCCCAGGACGGCGGTGCCCTCAAGCCGGATCACCCTCCGCGCCGCCTCGATCAGCTCATGAGGCTGCATCGGCAACGTCCTCCCGCTCTCGCAGGTACTCGGTCACCAGCGGCTCCCACTCGCCTCGCGCCTTCAACAGCGCCTCGGCGAACTCGCGGACCGCTCCCTTGCCGCCGGCCCGCGTCGTGGTCCAGACGGCGAGCGCCTGAACCTCAGGTACCGCGTTAGCTACAGCGACCGGGAGCGACACGCGCCGGAGAACCGGAATGTCGGCCAGGTCGTCGGACACGAAGGCCACTTGCTTCCAATCGAGCTGTTTTCGACGAAGGATGCCGCGAACGATCGGCAGTTTCTCGGCCGCCGGGTCCTGGTGAATCTCCTCGATTCCCAGCTCGCGAGCGCGCAGAGCGACCACCTCCGAGCGCCGGCCCGTCACGATCGCCACCTCGATGCCCGCGCGCTTCAGCATGTGCACGCCCAGGCCGTCGGTGATCTCGAATCGCTTGAGCTCCAACGTCTCACCGGACGTCGACACGCCGTAGTAGATTCCGCCGTCGGTCATCACGCCGTCCACATCGAGAATCACCAGCCGGATCGCTCGAGCGAGCCCCGCCGCCAGGCCGTCACGCGCGGACACCGGCGGCTTCTCGATTCGAGTCCACTGCCGCCTTGACGGCCAGAACGCGTGCCAGCAGATCGTGCAGCCGGTCAAGCCGCAACATGCTGGCCGCATCGGATGCGGCGCGCGCCGGTTCGGGATGCACCTCGACGAACAGGGCATCGGCGCCGGCGGCCACCGCGGCGGCCGCGAGAGCGCTGATGTGCTGCGGCTGGCCTCCGCTGCGGCTGCCGGCCGCGGCCGGCAGCTGGACCGAGTGGCTCGCGTCGAACACCGCCGGGCACTCGCAGCTTTCCTTGATCAGCGCGAAGGCCCGCATGTCCACCACGAGGTTGTGATAGCCGAACGAGGTGCCGCGCTCGGTCACCGCGACACCCACGGCGCCGGCGCCGCGTGCTTTCTCCACCTGATTGGCCATGTCTCCCGGCGCCATCCACTGGCCCTTCTTGAGGTTGAGAGGGCGGCCCGTCTCGGCGGCAGCTAGGACCAGGTCCGTCTGGCGACAGAGGAACGCGGGGATCTGCAGCACATCCGCTACCGAGGCCACCTCGTTGGCCTGAGCGGGGAGGTGAATGTCCGTGAGCACCGGAATCCCGGCGGTCGACTTCACCTGATCGAGCAGACGCAACCCCGCCTCCAGCCCCGGTCCCCGCGGGGAGGCGATGCTGCTGCGGTTGGCCTTGTCGAATGAGGCTTTGAAGATTACGGGAATGCCGAACCGTTCCCCGAGGCGCCCGACCTCGTGGGCCACGGCGAGGTTCGTATCCTCATCTTCGAGAACGCAGGGGCCCGCGATGAGGAAGAAACCGCTGCGTGGTCGGAATAACGACACGGGGACCACCATGTTCAGTCTGCTCCCTCACTCCCCGACCCCGACGGCCTGAACCTCACCGGCCCGCTGCTGATCGCGGCGACGCACGGCGGCCTCGATGAATGAAGCGAACAGCGGGTGAGGGTGAGCCGGCCGCGACCGCAGTTCGGGGTGGAATTGCGTGGCGATGAACCAGGGGTGATCCGGGATCTCGATGATCTCAACCAGCATACCGTCCGGCGAAAGCCCGCTCAGCGCCATTCCTTTCTCAGAGAGTACGTCACGGTACTCGTTGTTCACCTCGTATCGGTGTCGGTGGCGTTCGCTGATCTCCTGGACGCCGAAGATCCGCGCGGCCCGCGAGCCTGGGGCGAGCTGGCAGGGGTAGGCGCCGAGACGCATCGTACCGCCCATATCGGTCACCTTCCGCTGTGAGTCCATGAGCGAGACCACGGGGTCTTGACAGTCGGGCTCGAATTCGCGGGAATGCGACTCTTCCAAGTTGCAAACATCGCGGGCGAACTCGATGATCGCGGACTGGAGGCCCAGGCAAATACCGAAAAACGGCAAGCCGTTCTCGCGCGCCCAGCGAATGGCCAGCACCATCCCCTCGACGCCGCGTACGCCGAAGCCACCGGGGACGAGCAGCGCGTCGTAATCGGCCAACCGGTTCGCGTCCTCGGGGCCTCGGATATCTTCGGACGACAGCCAATCGATGTTCACGCGAACGTCGTTGGCGATTCCGCCGTGCACCAGCGCCTCGTTGACCGACTTGTAAGAGTCGACCAGCTCCGTGTACTTGCCCACCACCGCGATCCGCACGCTGCCGCGCGCTGGGTTCTTGATCCGCTCGACCAGGGCCCGCCACGGCGCGAGGTCCGGTTCTCGGACCTCGAGCCCCAGCTTCTCGACGACCAGGCGATCCAGCCCCTGTGCATGGAAGACGAGCGGAACCTCGTAGATCGTCTCGACGTCGCGTGCCTCGATCACGGCTTCCGTCTTGACGTTGCAAAACAGCGCGATCTTTCGACGCATCTCCTCCGTCAGCTCGTGCTCCGTCCGGCAGATCAGCACATCCGGCACGATTCCGATCTCCATCAGCTCTCGCACCGAGTGCTGCGTCGGCTTGGTCTTGAGCTCGCCGGCGGCCGCCAGGAACGGGATCAGCGTCACGTGGACGAACAGCGTGTTCTCACGCCCGGCGTCACCCCGCAGCTGGCGGATCGCTTCCAGAAACGGCAGCGATTCGATGTCACCGACGGTTCCACCGATCTCCGTAATCACGACATCGTGGTTGGGGGTCAGCCGTCGGATCGACGCCTTGATCTCGTCGGTGATGTGGGGGATCACCTGTACCGTGGAGCCCAGATACTCGCCGCGGCGCTCTTTGGTGATCACGTCGCGGTAGATGCGCCCGGTCGTGACATTGTTCGCCTGAGACAGCGACTTCTCGATGAAGCGCTCGTAATGACCGAGATCGAGGTCGGTCTCTGCGCCGTCATCGGTCACGAACACCTCGCCGTGCTGGAAGGGCGACAGCGTCCCTGGATCCACGTTGATGTAGGGGTCGAACTTCTGAATGGTCACGGCAAGCCCGCGTTCGACGAGCAGTCGACCGAGCGACGCGGCGGCGATCCCCTTACCCAGCGACGAGACCACACCGCCGGTAATGAAAACCATCTTGGCAGGCCTGGACCGCTCACTCATCTGGCTTCTTCCCTCCCTCCCAGGATCGCTTCCGCTCGCTGGACGTCTTCCTCCGTATCTACCCCGGGGCCGCCGCCCTCCAGCACCGCCACCCCGATCCGCAAGCCGCCGGCCAGCCAGCGCAGCTGCTCCAGCCGCTCCCGCTCCTCCAACGGGTGGCTCGGAAGCTGCGTCGCTCTGAACAACGCCTCCCGCGAAAAGGCGTAGATCCCGATGTGCCGCAGACGCGCCGCTCTCTGCGCCGTGGCCGCCGGGTCGATCCGCCCGTGCGGGATCGGCGCCCGGCTGAAGTAGAGGGCACCCCCGGCGTCGTCCAGCACCACCTTGACGACTGCGGGATCCTCGAACTCCTCCACACTCCCGATCGGCACCGCCACCGTCGCGATGTCCCAGCCCTGTCTCACACGCTCGACCACCGCGCTCTCGGCGCCGGCGGGCAGAAACGGCTCGTCGCCCTGCACGTTGACGATCCAGCCGTATTGGCCGAACTCCGGCCGCGCCGCCACTTCCGCCACCCGATCGGTTCCGGAGCGGTGGTCCCTTCGCGTCAGCAGCGCCCGACCTCCGAACGCCGTCACCGCCTGCTCGACCTCCGGATCGTCCACCGCCACGACCAGTTCGCTCACCGCTGCCGCGGCCCTCACCCGGCGCCAGACCCACTCCACCAAGGGGCGTCCCGCTATGGAGGTCAGAGGCTTTCGCGGCAGTCTCGAGGAGGCGAGCCGCGCCGGGATCACCCCCAGCACGAGGTCCCCGGTGGGTAGGCCTGAGTTCAGAGTTCGGGCGCCGCTAAGCAATTTTCACGCCACTATCATAACAAGCCACTAAACACTTGTCAAAACTGGGCGTTAGAGCCGCGGCCCACCGCCAAAACCGAGAATGATCACGGTCTCGAAATCCCGCTCGGGATCGGCGAACACACCCCCGATCAGGCCCCGCAGCGCGAGGCCGACCCCCAGGCTGTGAGCCGGGGATGGGCGCCC
>JABAOH010081346.1_pt4 | contig 11183 bp, 11 predicted proteins | sample 7062181 | NCBI WGS metagenome assembly JABAOH01 (sample SAMN14538630, study PRJNA623070) | marine sediment metagenome | biome: marine biome [ENVO:00000428]; feature: marine pelagic biome [ENVO:01000023]; material: deep marine sediment [ENVO:00002113]; isolation source: pool of 5 deep marine... | reverse complement strand
TGTTCGAGTCAGAGGATCACGCAAAGGCCCGTGAGTTTGCCGAATCCGAAGACCTGCGCCAGGCCATGGAACGGGCGGGTGTTGCTGATCAGCCTGAAATCTACTTCCTTGACAGGGAACAATAGAGGGTGAGCTGCATTGATGCCGGAACTTCGTATAGCGACATACCAAGACATACCAAAAATTACAGATCTGATGAAGTCCGTCCCTGGCTTCTGGCAAGATTTCTGGTGAGACGATGTTTTGCTCCGAGCAATGGAATCTGCTCACGCTATATCTTTCGTCTGGGAGGACAACCAGGGGATTGGGGGGGTTCATCTGTGCCCATGATCTTGGCTTTAGGGGCTACATCAGCGCATTGATTGTGGCGGATCGCGCCAGAAGGAAGGGAATCGGGAGACAACTCGTCCGGAGGGTCGAAACAGAACTGATCCAGAGAGGGTGTCGGACACTGGTAGCTGATGTATGGCGGGATGCAGAGTATTTTTACAGGTCCCTTGGATGGAGTACTCCTGACGTCTCGTTTCTCAGGAAAGCATTAGAGTGATGAAGCGCGACCTCCTCTATGCGTGATCTTTTGTTATGACCTGGCTGGCTTTTTTCTTGACACCGTAACCCCATTCTGATACACAAAACGTGAGCCCGTGCTATCGGAAGCGGTTTCGGTGCTGTACAAAGCTGATAATCTGCCACTCCCCCAGCACGGGCTATTTCTTATTATACACCGCTTGTCAACTCCACTGCAAACCTGGCCAATGAGTGCTTCTGTCTCGGAGGTAAACTCAGCTTCTCCTTGTTGGAATGATTAGCAAAACGGGTCACGGCTGTTCTTGATATGCTCGCAGGGGCCCTTTGGTTGGCCCTGGCCATGCTTCGCTGGCTTCGTTGGGGCTGGGACTGCTTTAGCTACAATGGCATCTGGAGCCCGATCAAACTGATAAAATCGAAGAAGAAGGCTAAAAAGGGGAAGGAAGATTCTTTGGAGCTGGACGTGGAAGAATAGACGCTCCGTGTCGATTGAGGCTGGAGGAGCGTCCCGCTGTGCGGGACTTGAGGCCAGAGGCGAAAGATCTTCTCGCCTCCAACCTCGAACGAAGGGGGACGTCCTTTACTTATTTACATTTGTCCAAGTGGTGGCACGCCTTGACATGAGACATGAATGCCAGGGTCGGGAATGCTTTAGATGTGCAGGACGAGAAGCAGTCTGTCAGTTTTAACCCAGTTCGTGAAAATAACTTCCCACCACGTGGTGAACCGAGGCAGACGCGCCGAAGATCATCTCTAGACGAAAGAAACCCCGACGCCTTCGCTACCCTCCTCCCAAAACCGACCGAGATGCAGTATACTTCGGAAAGAACAGTGATCAAATTCATGCGTACGATTAGGCCGTGAATTAAGGAGCAAGCCATGGCAAATAATGAAAAGCAACTCAGGCTGGCCGTGCTGATTGACGCTGACAACGCTCAACATTCACTGATAGAGGGTTTAATCGCAGAAATCTCAAAATATGGCGTTGCAAGCGTTAAACGGATATATGGGGATTGGACGAAACCAAATCTTAGAAGATGGAAGGATGCACTTCTCAAACACGCCATCCAGCCAATCCAGCAATTTAGCTATACAACTGGAAAGAATGCAACAGACAGCGCAATGATTATTGACGCTATGGATCTGCTCTCCTCAGAGCGTTTCGATGCTTTTTGTATTGTCTCAAGTGATAGCGACTTTACCAGACTTGCGTCGCGGATAAGGGAAGCCGGCCTTTTTGTTTACGGCTTTGGGGAGAAAAAGACTCCTCATGCGTTCGTATCGGCATGTGACAAGTTTATTTTCACTGAGATACTGAAAGAACAAGATGAAGTGAGTGGTGGTGTAAAGAAACGAACGACAAAGGAGCTCAAGGGTAATACACGATTAGTCAACCTACTCCGGAACGCAGCCGAGTCCGCAGCCGACGAAACGGGCTGGGCACTTCTCGCGAACGTGGGGCATAAAATAATGAACCAAGCCCCCGAGTTTGATGCCAGAAACTATGGCTATAAGAAGCTAGGGGAACTGGTGGAGGCGACAAATCTATTCGATATAGAGGCGCGAACTGTTGGAGAAGGAGGACATAAGGCTGTATACATAAGAGACAAGAGGAAGTAACGGAAACGGTGTCAGGTCTTGACATGAGACATTTGGTATTTCACCTAACCCATCGACGCATCTGATCTCGGTCGTTATGCGAGAGATGAACCCTATTATATGTTTGATGGTGAAAAGATGGAAAAAGTCTACAACGGTAAAAAACCAGCAAAACTAGGCACTGAAAAGAAGCCCGCTGCTGTGAATGTTCAAACAAAAGAGAGACTGAAAGAAGTGGCATCAATATTTGAAGAAAAGGGTTGGAAATACACAATTGGATTGGAGCCAGATAAACCAGAGGATATTAGCGATTTGGAAATATTATTGAATCCGCAAAAACCAAAGACAGCCGAAAAGAAACTCGGACGCAATGAGCCCTGCCCATGTGGAAGCGGGAGTAAGTACAAAAAATGTTGTGGTAAATAGGTAAAAAGGGGGACGTTCTCAAGCTATTTGGATTTGTCCAATTGGTGTCAGGTCTTGACATGAGACATGAAAAGAGGATCGGGACTGTGCTCGACTCCTGTGACCAGAAGCCGTCCGTCGGTTTTGAATCACCTCGGGAGATAACTTCGCATCACGTGGCAAACTCAGACAGACGGGCTGGAGACCTTCCTCGGACCATAGAGAACCCAATTCCTTCCTTCAACTCCTCCTAAAACCGACCGAGATGAAGTACAATTCGAGAACCAGTGTCGACCACCGGAGGGGAAGGCTCTGAGATCAGAGGAGCGACAAATCTGAAAGTGTCTTGGTTGAATAGAGCCGAGTGTGGACCTGGCCTTCGAATATCTTTCTTCCAGGCTCTGCTCAAGATAGAAAGCGGCGTAGGTGGAGGACGAACAGCGGTATTCCTCCCGCGGCAGAAGTGACGCATGACGACAGTGCAATCACCTCAGCGCATGGACATCACGAGGGTGGCAATCCTATCATTGGGGCATATGACGGTTGATCTCTATCCCCCCTTTCTCGCCGCCCTTCTTCCTCTTCTCATCGAGCGCCTCAGACTGTCTCTCACCCTCGCGAGCATGCTTGCCTCCATCCTCATGGTTTCGGCTGCATTGAGTCAGCCTCTCTTTGGAATGGTGTCGGACAAGATTGGGGGCAGGAAACTGGTCTTCTGGGGACCCATGATGGCGGCTACAGGGTTGAGCTTCATGGGTCTTCTCCCGAATTACATTCTCCTCATCCCCTTTTTGGTCATCGGCGGATTGGGGGTGGCCTGCTTTCATCCTCAGGCTGCTGCTCTGGCGGGCCATTTCAGTGGTCCTCGGAGGGGCCTGGGCGTTTCCCTATTCATGCTTGGAGGGAATATCGGATATGGTCTGGGACCTCTCGTTATTCTCACAATCGTTTTAGGTCTCGGCCTGGAGAGGAGCTATGCGGCTTTGCTTCCAGCAATCATTTTCACTCTCGCCCTCATTCGGTATTTCCCAGAGAAGATGATTGCTTTCTCTGCCCGCGACGTCGAAAGACCAGCAATAAGAACTCTTCGACTCCGCGACTTCGGCCGTTTTTCTTTGCTGTGGCTGGTCGTTTGGCTAAGATCGACAGCCATTCTCAGCCTGATAACGTTCCTCCCCACCTTTCAAACCATGCGGGGACTTTCGCTGGCAGCGGCGGGAAGTTCCTTTACGGTTTTTATGATTTTCGGGGCTCTGGGAGGTTTCCTTGGAGGTGGACTCTCGGATCGGGTCGGTCGAAAAAGAACGGTCGTTCTTTCCCTCCTGATGGTTATTCCTGCTTTTTACTGTTTTCTCTATGTTTCGGTCCAATGGACCTTCTTGTTCCTTGCCCTGCTTGGATTCTTCTTTTTCCTGGGGGAATCGCCCGGCATCGTCATGGCGCAGGAGACGGCTCCCGATAGAGGCGGAACCATGTCAGCCCTGATCATGGGATTTGCATGGGGAATGGCGGGATTGGCATTGATGGGGGTAGGAGGTCTTGCCGATGCTTTTGGCATGAAGCAGGCAATGGATCTCCTTATGGGTCTGCCCGCAATTGCCCTGGTTCTGGCCTTTTTTCTTCCCGAAGTGTTTTCAGAAGCTTAAATCCCACCATTGGAGGAGTCGGACAGGGACTGACAAACAAGAGGGAAGCGCCAACCAACAGGGACTCCAGTAACACCACGAGGAAGGCGGCTTTGGGCTTGATCAGAGGGGTTGACTGGCTCTGAATCTGAGCACTTATTTCCTGAAATGGGCCATTTTCAATGTCGTATGGATATCATCTTGCCACGGCCAGTACATTGCGATAAGGGTGAAGTCACCGAACTCTTTCCGAAAAAGTGTCTGGTTGACCCAAATTCCACCGTAGTCTCTTGTCAAATGCAGGTCATCCTCGGAGGGTTCTTTACCGGCAGGTTTCTTTGGGGAACCCAGAATACCACCGAGTATCTTATTCCATTTATCGAGTTTCTGATTGTAGAAGACAAGCTCAGCGTAGTCATCCGTTATGCGTCGGACTTCACAAACATTTCGCATCCCACATTTATCGATGATTTGCTTTAACGTCATACGGACTCTCTAGCTCGTTGCCACCGGAAAATGCACATTCTGCTCCTTGAACGAAGTTTCTCACCCGTTCCAGGGCTCTCCCTGCGTTCGACCTCCCACATGCGAACACTATGCCAGGTGGTCATTCAGAAAGAAAAATGGCTATAGTAAAATGGTGTGATCTAAACTCAACTTCTCGAGTCTCTTTCATCTCGGACTTTAGGAGGAGACAGAAGCGATCTGGAGAAGGGCAGGAAAGCTCAGGCATGGAATCCGTGGTTAAAGAGAAGAAGGTGAAGAGGTCATTTTTTTCGCGGCATAAGCTCGTTCTGGGTAGCATGCTCTATGTTCTCGCAGCCCTCGCAGATATCAATATGACGCTAGCGGGAATGGGCGGAGATATCAAGTTAGAGGGCAACCCCGTCATGCGATTAGTCATGGCTCACTTCGGTCTGGAGGCTGGACTGTTTCTGGGGAAGACTTTGGTTGGAGCAATTTGCTTTGTGATTGCGAAGTATGGAGAACGTGAAATCAAGCGAGGGGCGGATTGGATCTGGAAGCTTCCCTCCACCAAGCGGACAAGAGCCTGGATGAGAAGGGGAGATCGTTCATGGATCGCCTACACACCCCTGTATGCCGTAGCCGTTAGTCAACTCCTGGCCGCAGCCAGTTGGGCATTCGTGAAGTTGACAGTCTGAAGAAGCGAAGAAAAACCACCTCTCAACTCAGATTCGAAGATCAGGATGCTCGGAATGATGTGACAGACAGGCGCGGAACAGAGATGAGCCCAAGCGGTTCAGTTCTTGCTGGAGTCAACGGCCTATGGGACAGGCAAACTCACATCGTCTGCAATAACTCACCCATTTTCCTGGTTCGAGGTCTCCCTCAACTTCTATTTCTTCGGCTCTCGCTTCATCCAGTTTCATCTGCTCGTTGCAGCGTGGTCTGCTGAAAACACCGGTTCTGGCGGGCAGCTCTTCGAGTCCGAGGTCCTCTCCCGAATAAACCTTGCTTCGAAAAGCTTCTTTCGGACAGGCCTCTCTACAGGGCATACTGCAGTCTTTGCAAGGATCGAATTCAATCGCATCGTTGCACGGAAGGATCTCGTCGGTGAGCATGGCTCGCAGGCGAACCCTTGGACCAAATTCCGGGGTCACCAACATGTTGTTTTTACCGAGACATCCCAGCCCGGCCATGACGGCAGCATCCTTGAGAAAAATTCCTCCCTGCTCGATGTAATATGGCAGCTTCGTTGTTCTTATTCCTTTTTCCTCCTCCAACCAATCAGACAGCTTTGAGTTTATGGATATAAGCATCCGGTTGCCTGGGGTACCCCCGCTATAACCAGTCTTCCACCAGTCCAATTCGGGCTTTTCCTCGGGATGCATGACGGCAATGACGATTGCGGATCTGGCATTTTGGGGCCATCCAACTTTTCCGCGCTCTATTGGCCCTTCCCGATTGCCAACGGTCTCATAGTCACCAATTCTTCCATATATGAGATGAGATGGGGATTTTTTGAGATCTTCGACACTGGCGATTCCAGCCGAAGACGCCCCGAATTCCTTGGCTTTTTCAAGGAGCTGGTGACCTATCCCTTCCTTCCTATCCTTCGGCATCGTCGGACCTCCAAGATCTAGATCTATTAAATTAAACAGATCACAGAGAAGATGTCCATACGATTATAGAATTCGTCAAATACGATGATCACATGTTTATCGAGCGATCGTGTTCGTTGGGCGGACTCAGAGCGTCATTCTCACTGAGCAAGACTCGGCCGAACCTGATTGAAATGGAAACTCATTCATGCGGCGTATTGAAGGAGCTGAGTTCCTTTCGCCCCTCGGCAAATCCAATTGACCTTTGAATTCAGTCAGGTAAAATAGATGGGGGAAAAAAGTCGAGGAATAAAGGGTGAAAAAAACGCTTGCAATCCTCGTTGTTCTGGCACTTGGGAGCTTTTTTGGTTGGCAAGTATACCGGAGGGCTTCCATGCCGCAAGGAGAATCCGTTCGCCGACGGCCGCCCCTTGCCGTAGCTGTTGAGGTTGCCCCTGTCAAGAAGGCTACAGTCTTTGACAGAGAGCTTTTTACAGGCTCTCTTCTGCCCAACTCGTATATTGTCGTTGCGCCGAAGGTGGGTGGACGCCTCGAGAGGCTTCTGGTTGATATCGGAGACATCGTTAAGCGAGGCCAGTTAATCGCAGTCCTTGATGATGACGAATATGAACAGCAATTCGAAGAGGCCCGAGCGGAACTCGAGGTTGCGAGAGCAAACGTCATCGAGAGGCGTAGTAACTTGGGTATCAGTCAGCGCGAGTATGACCGAGCCAAAGCGCTTCGCCAGAAGAAGATCATATCTGAGTCGGAACTCGATAGTGCTCGAGCCCAATTTGCGGCAGAAGAAGCCAAGTACAGCGTCGCCCAGGCTCAGGTGACACAGAAAGAAGCCGCCTTGAGGGCAGCTACGGTTCGGCTGTCCTATACCAAAATCCAGGCATACTGGGAAAACGGTGACGAGGTCAGGATTATCGGGGAACGTTTTGTAGATGAGGGGTCGATGCTGAAAGCGAATGATCCAATCGTCTCCATACTCAACATCCATTCGCTCACAGGAGTGATTCACGTCATCGAGCGGGACTACTCCAAGGTGCAGACAGGGCAGGAGGCGATCGTGACGACCGATGCATTTCCCGACAAGACCTTCACTGGGACGATTCTCCGCGTAGCTCCTCTCCTGAAAGAAACCTCTCGCCAGGCCAGGGTGGAGATTGAGATCCCGAACCCGGACGGAATGCTGAAGCCCGGCATGTTCGTTCGCGTCCAAATCGAGTTTGCCGAACACAAGAATGTGACCGTCGTGCCATTGAATGCTCTCGTAAAACGCAATGGTCAACAGGGAGTTTTCATAGCAGATGAACAAAACATGAAAGCACACTTCGTCCCGGTCACTTTGGGGATCATCGACCATGCGCTGGCCGAGGTGGTCAACCCGTCATTATCTGGACTGGTCGTGACGCTGGGACACCATCTTCTTGAGGACGGCTCTGCCATCATCATTTCGAGCATGGAATCTGGGAACCGAGCTCCGCAGCCAATCAATCTCGAGTCATTCTCGAGCGGCCAAAAGACCGAGTCACAGGCAACATAATGAAACTCTCACAATTTGCTGTCCGTCGTCCTATCTTTGCGATCATGGTCGCGTTGATCGTGGTCATTTTGGGTGGGGTGTCTCTGTTCCGCCTTCCGATCGATTTGATGCCGGACATCACATATCCAACACTGAGTATCACCACAGGCTATGAGAATGCGAGTCCAGAGGAAATCGAAGAGTTGGTCACCCGTCCCATTGAGGAGGGAATGAGCGCGGTTCCGGGAGTGGAAGAGGTCTCTTCGATCTCAGCCGAGGGCCTCAGCAGGGTCCGGGTGACCTTTGCGTGGGATACAGATTTGGACGCGGCGGCCAATGATATCAGAGACCGTTTGGACCGCGTGATCCCAATTCTCCCGGATGATGCGGAGCGACCAAGACTGCGAAAGTTCGACCTGGCAAGTTTTCCCATCCTGATTCTTGGTGCGGCAAGTAACTTGGACCCCATCCAGATGCGCCGGATCATCGACGACCAGGTCAAGTATCGTCTCGAACGCATTCCGGGCGTTGCCGCGATCGATATACGGGGCGGGTTGGATCGAGAGATCCACGTCAATCTCTATCCGGACAAAATCAACGCTTTGGGTTTGCCCCTCGATCAGATCCTCAGCAGGATTCGGGAGGAGAATGTCAACGTGCCGGCGGGGACAATTGACCGAGGAAACTTCGAGGTAATGATCCGAACACCTGGTGCGTATACCTCTCTGGCTGAAATAGAGAATACAGTCGTGACTCTACGCGAGGGGGTTCCTATTCAGCTTAAGGATATCGCCAGCGTCGAAGACTCGTGGCAAAAAGTCATCCGTATCGTTCGGATCAACGGGAAACCCGGAATCCGACTCTCCGTCAATAAGCAGTCAGGTACCAACACAGTCGAGGTAGCAAAAAAAGTCCTCCAAGAGGTCGAGCGAATCAATCAAGAGATCCCCCAAGTCAATCTGACCCCCATTATTGATACATCTGACTATATCCAACGCTCCATCAGGAATCTTGGTTATTCAGCACTTTATGGGGGTTTTTTGGCCATCTTTATACTGCTTCTGTTTCTGCGCAACATGCGTAGCACGGCTATCATTGCCACTGCTATACCAATCTCCGTCATCGCGACATTTGCTCTCCTATATTTTGGCGGTTTCACCCTGAACATCATGACCATTGGCGGCTTGGCCTTAGGCATCGGCATGCTTGTCGACAACGCCATTGTTGTTCTAGAAAATATCTTCCGGTTGCGTGAGGCCGGTGCCGGACCCGAACAAGGGGCTGTGAGCGGCAGCGAGGAGGTTACCTCGGCGATTATCGCCAGCACCTTAACGACGTTGGCGGTTTTTCTCCCGCTGGTCTTCGTCCGGGGCATGTCCGGTGTGATGTTCAAACAGCTTTCCTTCGTGGTCGGTTTCTCGCTTTTGTGCTCCCTTGGGGTGGCCATAACACTGGTGCCTATGCTTGCAGCCAGGATTCTGCATCCGAAGGTTCTTACCGTTGGACCAGAGAACAGGTGGGGACAAAGAATACTGATCCTCAGCGGTAGGCTCCTCACGAAATTGGAGGACCGTTACAAGGACCTGCTTCACACCGCTCTCGAGCACCGTTCTCTCATTGTGGTCGCCGGGGTTTTGATTCTGATTGGGAGCCTTGCCCTTATCCCGCTGGTTGGCGTCGAGTTCATACCGAGTACGGATGAGGGAGAGGTGCGGGTATATGCGGAGATGGAGGTTGGCACACGTTTGGAGATGATGGATGAAAACTTCCAGACGATTGAGTCCATTGTGAAGAATGAAGTCCCCGAAATCAAGAACATGGTGACTTACGTTGGGGGGCCTACCTGGCGGGTTACCGGCTCTCATACCGGAGAGATGCGGATTGCCCTGAAACCACAGGCTGAGCGTAAACGATCCAGCGAGGAGATCGCCGCAGTCCTTCGGAAGAAACTCTCAGACATGCCCGGGGTCACCATTCGGACCCGGGCCGGGCAGGGACTCTTTCTCTTACGCCTCGGAACAAGTGGATTGGATCAGGTGCAGGTAGAAATCCGGGGCTATGATCTCGATACCGCCAATGTACTGGCCGAAAGGGTCAAGGGGCTTATTGAGGACGTCGATGGGGTCACCGATGCACGAGTCAGCCGGGAGTCAGGAAGCCCCGAAGAGCTGATCATTGTCGATCGGCAGAGGGCAGCGGATATGACGCTTACGGTCTCGCAGATTGCCGATATGCTTCAGACGATCCTGTCGGGAACCCATGTGAGCGACTTTCGGGACGCTGGAGAAGAGTACAGAATACTGGTGAAGCTCAAGGACCCGGAACATCTTGAGCTGAGAGAGATCCTCGATCTCACCTTGACCAATGTGAACGGAGAGCCGGTGGTATTAAGGAATGTGGTCGATGTCCGACCCCGTAGGGGCCCTGTCCTGGTCGAACGCAAGGACCAGGAGCGAATCGTCTCGGTCTCAGCGAATATCAGTGGGCGGGATATGGGATCGATCCTCGCTGATATCCGTCGTGGCTTTCGTTCGATTCCCGTGCCACGGTATCTCAGTATCGTCTTTGGCGGTGACTATGAAGAGCAACAAAAGGCATTCAGGGAGTTGATGCTAAGTCTGGTGTTGGCCCTGATCTTGGTTTACATGGTGATGGCTTGCCTGTACGAGTCTCTCCGTAGTCCATTCGTGGTGATGTTCTCCGTACCGCTGGCTGCCATCGGGGTCATTGTTATGCTCTTTCTCACCAATACCACGTTCAATGTTCAATCGTTCATCGGGTGCATCATGCTTGGTGGGATTGTTGTCAACAATGCTATCCTGTTGGTAGACCACACAAACCTCCTTCGACGGCGCGATGGCATGCCCTTGAGAGAGGCTATCGAAGAGGCCGGTCGCCGGCGGCTTCGGCCGATCTTGATGACGGCCATGACAACCATTTTTGGTTTGATTCCATTAGCCATAGGTCTCGGTGAAGGAGGCGAGGCGCAGGCGCCCATGGCGCGAGCGGTGATAGGGGGTCTTCTCAGTTCGACTCTCATCACACTGGTTTTCGTTCCGACGGTTTACTCTATCTTCGAACGAAAGGCGGCTCAGGATGATCAGCGAGCCAAAGCCATTTAATCGGCTCTTTTCGCCAACACCAGAGACGATCTCCAGTCTCCGGGGTTGAATGAAAAGAGCTACGTGAAAACACCTGACGGTAAGGGGATTTTGGCATCACGTATCACAGCGCATTTCAGGTAGGTGGGAATCGTATTCCACCGGCGCAGGTCTCTTTTGTCCACACACCGTGTGAACTCGTCCTGTCAAAACGGGCATCCGATCACTTTGAGACCATACCCGGCTATCACACCCGTGGCCCCTCGATTTCAAGCTCCACAAAAATCAATAATGCTATTTATCAATACCCGGGTTGTCGCTATTACGGAGT
>JABAOH010062394.1_pt7 | contig 11184 bp, 9 predicted proteins | sample 7062181 | NCBI WGS metagenome assembly JABAOH01 (sample SAMN14538630, study PRJNA623070) | marine sediment metagenome | biome: marine biome [ENVO:00000428]; feature: marine pelagic biome [ENVO:01000023]; material: deep marine sediment [ENVO:00002113]; isolation source: pool of 5 deep marine... | reverse complement strand
TTGGGCCAGTTTCTCTGAAACCTGTGGTAGAAGCGGAAGTAGATCTCCTCGAACCGCTCGCCCTTGCGGGCGCCGCCCTCGGGGTGATCGCCGAAGTGCCAGGCCAGCCAACCGGCGGCGGATTGGCCTTCGTCGTAGAACTGTCGCATCGACTGCTCGCCGCCGAAGGCGACATCGTCCTCGACGTAGAAGGCGTTGTTCTTATAGTCGCCCCAACTCGATCGCTTGGGCCGTTCGAAATCCTCGCACGCCACCGTGCTCGGTCGCAGGCAGACCGGCTCGGGGGAAACGACCTTCGCCCGAGAAAGCTCCGGCGGCTCCACTTCGACCTGCTCGGCTTCCGGCTCCTTTTCCTGGGGCGCCGCGCCGGCGTTTGGCGGTGCCATCGCCACGAACACCAGGGCCAGACCCAGGCTGGCGATCCGCGCCTTGATCGACACCGAAAGCTCACGACTTCTCAACGGCCTCACGTGATGTCTCCTGCGTTATGGTTGGTGCTCTGCTCGGTGGTCCGGTCGTAGCCAGCTCTTCCCGGGCCCGTGCATATCAGCAAACGCTATGGGGCGACCAGGTAAAGACCGATACGGTGCGGGGGAGGTTCGCTTGCTAGGGGGCGAAGGGAGGACGCCAGCGCTCGATGGTGCGTTTCGACCGCTATTATACAGATTGGACGCCGGCGGGGCAACGGCGTACGTCGGCGCGGTCAAACCGGCGGCGACCGAGGCCTGGACGTCTTCAATCGGAAACCCGTTCTGGGCGCGCTTTACCTTCCAGCGTATCTCAGCGTCGCCGGTATTTGACCCCCTGAGGTCTACTGGGCCGGGTGACCCGTGGCGATCAATGCGAACGGGCCGCTGGCCGCGGGCCCGAAGAGCGCGTTGGCATCGATCACGTCCCAGGTGACGTCGTTCTGCTCCTGGCAGGCCGCTCCCCCAGCACAGCGCGCGGCAAACACTTCAGGATTGCCGTTGATGGCCAACGCCGCCGCAACCAGGCTACCGTCGGCGCGACCGGCCAGGCCGATGTGCGCGCCGACGCGAATCGCCTGGGGGAGCTGGTTCCAGTTGCCGTAGAACTGCCACCCCGTCCCGTCTGCTGTCGATTTGAAGATGCGTAAGACCGACCGGGTGGGATCGAGCCAGTCGACGTTACAGAGAAAGCCGACGTAGAAGGCGCTGTGGTCATGGGTCAGCACCGGCGACGAGCGGATCGTCCCGCAATCGGACGCGAACTGATAGCGAGCCTGCCAGGTGATGCCGTCGGCCGACAGCTCACCCACGCCCACGTGCAGGAATTCGCTCGGATTCGGACCCGTTTGCCAAACCAGCAGCACCTTGCCGTTCGCGTAGGCCACGGCGGGCCGGCCGATGGAGTGGGTGTCATGATCCGGATAGCCGAAGTGGTTGCCTTCGAGGTACTGGGCCGGGCTTACCGACGTGTCAAAAATTCTGACGATGGTGCGATCGCCTAGCGAAGGATCGACGGGATCCCGCTCGGCACGGAAGGCGATCAGCCAGCGGCCGTTGTCGCCGTAGGTCAGAGAGGGCGCCGAGTGCGCTACCTCCTGCGGGATCTGCGCCAGCGGCTCGCTCTCCCAGTTCTCGGGCCCCAGGCCCCGCAACAGTCGTATCTGAACTCCATCCCGCCAACCGACGAGGTAGAGCAGTTTCGACGGGACGGCCGCCACACCGACACCGGCGGCGGGTCCCTGACCTTCCGGGAAATTACCGGCGATCCAGGTCATGCCATCGACGGACGATCGCACCCGTATCTCGGTCCCGGCCCGAGCCGGGAAGGCGATGGTGTAGCCCTGGGTGTCCGTGGGCTCCTCTCCGCCTGTGGCGAGTATGGTATACAGACCGAGCCCCGATACGAGACCCAGCGCCAGGTAACGCCAGACTCTTGCGGTGTGCCTGTTGCTATTCATGACTGGGCTCCTTGCTGGTCGCGAGGATCACGCTGAGGGCGGCCAGGCTCCCCAGCGCGATAGAGAGGAGATCTNNGCATTTCCAGCCCGGGCAACGCTTCCACCAACTGCGCGGCCCAGCTCCCGGCCTGTCCCAGCTCAAACGCCGCATCGACGACGCCCCAAACCAGGCAGACGGCCAGGGCGCCGGCCTTTGACCGGACATCGAGCACGGCGGCCGTCAGCAGGCCGAAGGCGAGGGCGTGAACAAATGTCGGTAGGTTGTGGCCGAGTCGTCCGAAGGACAGCGCCGTGCCCGGTAGCTCGACCAGCGAAGCGGATAGAAGCGTCAGCTGGCCGGTCGGCCGGTCCAGGGCATAGACCGCCACGCCCAGCAGTAAAGCCGCCGCCCCCAGGAGCAGCCGAGCGCCGTTCGTCGTGATCGCGCCGTTGGCGAGCCGCTGACCCGCCGCGTATTTGATGACCACTGGCCAGCGCGCGCGTTGGTCACTTGCGGGACAGGGCCGCCGAAGACGCTTGATCATTCGTCAGCGGCTTGGAGTGAAGGGGCTTCTATATAGAGGTTGGGGATTTCTATACCATAATGCGATGTTGGCGAGTGGGGTGCAATAAGGACGCGAGGCCACTGCCGGGGCGGTGGCCTCGCACGTTCCAGGCGTTCAGTCGCGTCGCCGCGGGCGTTAATCGCTCCCCGGCGCCACCTTGATCCAGGCGGCCGTATCCTTCCTCTGATACTCGGTGTACTTGACTTCCACGCGGCGACCGGGCTGCAGGTCCGGCATCTTGGCGAACGTGTTGGAACGTCGCTGCTGCGAGCGATCCAGCCAGATCCAGGTCTTGTCCGTCACCTTGATCGTGCGGGCGCCTTCCGGTCCCCGGACCGTGACGGTCCGATTATTCGTATCGACGGATTCGATTTGGCCGATATAAGAGTACTTGCCGGAGATGCCCGGCGACTGCCCGATCGGGATGTACTGCTCGGTCATCATCTGGGCCTGCGCGCTCGAAGCCAAACACAGGATCGCGACGATCACGGCCAGGCCGCTCAGTTGTCGTTTCATCGTTATCACCTTCCTATTGCGACTCGACGAGCTCGCCTCGAGCCCGCTGCAGCGCGGCGATGGCCTCGCGGGCCGAATCCCTCGAGAAGCGCTCGGCCGCGCGCGCCGTCAGCGCTCTGGCCTGCCGCAGGATCCGCACCGCCTCAGGGTGCAGGCTGGCGCCGGCCAGGACCATGATGGCGTCGTCTGTCTCCTCGTTGGCGAAGCGGAGCCGCTCGTAGTCCGCCCGGCGGTCGCTGGCCACCACTTTGTCCAGGAGCGCGATGCTCGCTCTAATATTCTCCAGAGCGTTGATCACGCGCAAGAACGCGGCGACGGCCTCCACCTGAGTGGCGTCGAGTCGGATCGGGCCCCCGGTGGCGCCGGCCACCAGCTGGCCGGCCGGCGAGTTATTGAACGAATCGCCGTTGTAAAAGGCGACGGCCCCCTCGATCGTGGCCACCGAATTGTTGTGGAAGAAGGGCGGAGTATCAGCGGCCTCGACCAGCGGCGGCGTGTTGAACTCACCGTTACCCGGGGTTCCGAACCCGTCGTCCGGCGGGTTCTTCTCGCCGATCTGATCGGCCGGCTGATCGGGAAGATCCTCGACGCCGGTGTTGAAGTTCAGGTTGCCGGCCCCGGGTCCGAACACGGCGGGGCTGGCGTTGGCGCCGGCGTTGACATGACAGCCGAAGCACTTGCCGCCGTTGATGTCGTTGAAGATCTCCTGCCCGCGCGCGGCGAACGCCCCCTTGAGCGGGAGCGGTAGCTGCAAGTCCTCCTGCCGTCCCAGCGACAGCATGAACTCTTCCAGGTCGTCCAGCTCCTGGTCGGTGGGCAGGCGGAAGTCGACGCCGGGCACGCGGTTGGTGGTCAGCGTGAAATGCTGGATGACGGCGCCGGTGGAAAATGCTCGGAGGCTGCCGTCGCCCGGCGCGCCGTCGCCGGACCAGCCGGTCCGCGGTCCGTCACGGCTGTCTACCGACGTTCGCTGTGCGAGCGTATGCGGGATGCCGCGCATGTTGAAGTTGTTCTCGAGGTCGTCGAACCCGTCCTGGTTCTCGAGGATGAGGCCGAACGCCCTCATCAGCCGCGGGTTCTCGAAATTCTCGGCGAGATCGGGAACCCTCTCGGCCACGAATAGCGGGTCCTCCGGCGGCAGCGTCGCGATGAAGTTGGGTGAGAGACCGAAGTTGTCTTCCTCGCGGTGACAGGTGCCACAGGTCCTGCCATTTCCGTTGAACGTCTCGTTGAAGAAGACCGCTCGGCCCCGCTCGACGGGGGTGGGCTCAGGCACCGGCGGGGGCGGGCATCCTGTCAATACCAGGAAGCAGGCGAGCACCCCTGCGAGATACCTGGCGCGTTTGACACTCCTGCGCGGGTTGCCATTCATGAGTCGCCCGATTCTCCTTTCGGCAAAAGGCTCTTGCCCTCGAGCCACGGTCCTGCGCGGCTCGCAAGCGCAAGAGGGTTGAGAGGTTGGGGAAGATCAGCGCTCACGGCTGTCCATGGATGTGGGCTAGGATCGAGAAGTAGCTTGCCCCGATTATAAGAGCAGGGCGCGATCTGTCAAACGGCGCGTCATGGCTCAGAACGTCAGTCTGGACAGGGCGAGCGAAGCGAAGCTCAGGACCAGGAAAAAGCCACACATATCGGTGACCGTCGTTAGGATCGGGCCCGAGGCCAGGGCCGGATCGAGCCTGAACGATTTGAGGATCAGAGGTATCGAGCCACCCAGCAGCACGGCGACTAGCGTGTTGAGCGCCAGCGCGCCCCCCACCACCATCCCCAGGACCAAGTTACCCTTCCAGGCCGCGGCGACGGCGCCCAGCAGAACGCCCAGAACCAGGCCGTTGATGATCCCCACCGCCCCCTCCTTGAGGATCACGCGCACGTACTCGTAGGGTTTGACCAGACCGAGCGCCAGCTCGCGAATGCTCACGGCCACTGCCTGGTTGCCCGAGCAGCCGCTCATGTCCGAGATGATCGGCAGGAAGACCGCCAGCGCGATCACCGCCGCCAGGGTTTCCTGGTAGAGGACGATGACGCTGGCCGCGATCACGTTGAGCACGATGTTGACTGACAGCCAGGACAACCGGCGGTACGAGCGCTGGAAGGTCGACATGGTGCGGATCTCTTCCGCGGTGACCAGGCCGCTGATCTTCAAGAAGGTCTGGGTCTCGCGCTCGCCCAGCGCCGCCTCGACCGCGGCGCGCCGTACGACGCCGACCAGTCGGCCCGTCTCCTCGATCACCGGAATGCCGACGAAGGCGCGCTCGTCGAACAGGTGCTTCAGCTCATCCAGTTCGGTGTGAACCGTCACCCGTAGCGCGTCGGGGATCATGATCGATCGGATCGGGGCTTCGCTCCGGCGCGCGAGCAGAAGGTCGCGCAGCCGCAGGACGCCGACCAGCGTGCCGTCGATATCAGTGATGTAGGCGTACTGAATCTCGTAATCCGAGTAACGCTCGCCGTGGCGCCGCAGATCCTCGATCACCTCCGAGATCGTCTGCTCCTCGGTGTAGGCGAGGTACTCGGTGATCATCAGACCGCCGGCGGTGTGCGCCTCGTAGCGCAAGAGCTGCCGTGCCTCGCTCGCCTCGGCCGGCTCCATCCGCGCCAGGATCGCCTCGGCGTCCTCCTCGCTGAGACCCGCCAGCACATCGGCGCGGTCGGCGCTGCGCAACTCCTCGACGATCGCCGCCGCCTGCGCCGCCGGGAGCTCTTCGATGATTTCGCTGACCTGCACGTCGGGGATCAACTCGAGGTAATGCGCCGCCGTTTCCGGTCCCAATACCAAGAGGATCCGCGCTAGCTCCGGCTCACCCAGACGTGAGAGGGCACGCGCCGTCTCCTCGGGCGGCAGCGACGCCAGGAAGGCTTCGAGCTGAGCGGGGTCTTCGTCTTTCAGCAGTTCGGCGAGCCTGACCCAGGGCTCGGTCGCGACGTCTTTTTCCTCGGGCATAGATCGGTGTCTTTAGCTCTTGGGATGTCGGGATGCGCCGGTGTTAAGTCACAGCAAGATAAGAACGAGATTCCCAGTCCCGCTATCGGACCGGCCTTCGCTCTTCCGTGCAAAGAGCAGAAACCAAATCGGCAGTGAGTCAGATGGCCAGGGCGCCTCACACCAGGCTGGGAAGGCAGAGCGGACTCAGAATCGCTTCAGATTCGCCGCTCAAGCGTCGAAACAAAAACGCGAGCGCTAACGTGATGACATTTAGAGCCCTGCGTACAACGGAGCTTTCCGGCTGAACGTGTTACCACGATTCATATGAAAGGGGAAGCGACCATGAGGACTCGAGTCACCGAGCAGGTCGCGGTTCCAGTTCTCAGGGGAGGCTGGATTGTCTGGCTGATCTTGGCGCTGTGGGCCGCGGCCGCCTCGGCGCAGGAGGGGACCCAGGAGGTGCCGTGCGACGCCGCCATGCGTGCAGAGATCATTGATTCGGTCAGCGCCGCCTTGCGCGAGGTCTACGTCTTTCCGGACGTCGCCGAGAAGATGGAGCAGCACCTGCGCCAGCGGCTGGGGCAGGGGATCTACGATGAAGTCAGCACCGTGTCGCAGTTCGCCCAGACGCTGACGCGCGACCTCCAGGCCATCAGCCACGACCGGCACCTGCGCGTGCGCTACGCCAGCCCCGAGCTGGTGGCGCGCATGACCAGCGCCACGGATTCCCTGGAGCTGGAACGCGAACGGCGTGAGGAGGTGGCGCGCAACAACTATATGTTCCGAAAGATCGAGATCATGTCGGGCAACGTGGGCTACCTGCGATTCGACGCCTTCGTCGACGCGTCGCTGGCGGGGCCGACGGCCGTGGCCGCGATGAACTTTCTGGCGAACGTCGACGCGCTGATCATCGACCTGCGATTCAATGGCGGCGGCTCGCCCAGCCTGATCCAGCTCATCACCAGCTACTTCTTCGACGAGCCCGTCCACCTGAACAGCTTCTACATTCGCAAGACCGATAAGACGAAAGAGTTCTGGACGCAGGCGCACGTCGAGGGTCCGCGACTGACCGACACGCCGATCTACGTGCTGACCAGCAACCGCACCTTCTCGGGAGCGGAAGAGTTCTCGTACAATCTGAGGAACCTGGAGCGGGCGACGGTCGTAGGCGACACGACGGGCGGTGGCGCGCACCCGGTGGAGGGGCGGCTGTTCGCCAACCTGAACGTTGGCATGTCGGTCCCCTTCGGCCGCGCCGTGAACCCGATCACCGGCACCAACTGGGAGGGCGTCGGCGTGATCCCCCACGTCGCCGTCGCTTCAGAGCAGGCTTTGGATCGCGCTCACCTCAGGGCGCTGGAAGAGCTGAGCGCCAACGAGACGAACGAGACGCGGACTTTCGCGCTGCGCTGGGCCATCGACGGTATCCAGGCCCGGCTCAATCCGGTGAAGGTCACCCCGGCCCAGCTTCGCGGCTACGCCGGCAAGTACGGACCGCGGACGCTCACCTTCGCGGACGGCGCCCTCCTCTACCAGCGCCAGGGCAACGCGCCGATGCGGGCGATCCCTATGGGCGAACGGCTGTTCCGCTTCGAGGAGATCGACGCCTTCCGCCTGGAGGTCGCGGTCGATGCGGCGGGCCGGCCCCTCAAGCTGGTCGGGCATTACGACAACGGGACCACCGACGAGTCGCCGCGCACCCCGGGGAGCTAGGCAGAGCGCCGCCCCGGGCGCCAGCTCGCTGTGTCGTCTTAGCCGCCGTCTTCGCTCAGGGGGGGCTCTTAGTTTGGAAAAGGGGAGGCGAACAAAAAGCCCGGGCCGCCGCGATCTGAGATCGCGGCGGCCCCGTCAAATCGTCGCGCTTTGTCTAGAGCTCGCTCAGCCCAGCTTGACTACGTTCTGAGCCGCCGGGCCCTTCTGACCCTGGACGATGTCGAACTCCACGCGCTCGCCCTCCTTCAGGCTCTTGAAGCCCTCGGCCTGGATGGCCGTGTGGTGGACGAAGCAGTCCTTGTCGCCGTTCTCCGGCGTAATGAAGCCGAAGCCCTTGCTGTCGTTGAACCACTTGACGATACCGGTCGTACGCATCAGCCGTACTCCTCCTGTGTAGCTTTTCGTCGGAGTCCGGCTGTGCCGCAACTACCGACTACTATGACTGCGCGGACCTTGCCCCCGCGCTGGGCATCTTCGGCCGCCGGCTCAATTGCCGCTTCAGCCGAGGTCTCAGCAGACACTTAAAAAGGGACCCGCGTCCAGCTCAGGTCCCTCATAAAGTGTCGCTGTTCACATAACAGGGCGTAAGATTACAACTGTGGCCCCCGCTGTCAATAGTTAGTCTTCTGGGGGGAAGGGCGGCCTTTCGGCCGGCGGAGCGGCCCCGGCTTGAAAGTGGGGCCTGGCGGGCGTCCACGCCCGGAGCGGGCCGCACCAGCGCCGTGGCGCCCAGCCGGCGGATTCTGCCCTTGTTGCGTCGGTCCGCCGCGGTTCCAATAATGGTGCCCGGCAGTCGCCCTGGCCGCTAGCTGGCGTCGGGGTCGAGCCCTAAGAACCGGGCAGGAGGATGACTCGGCATGAACGTCTACGATGCGCAGACGAAATCGGCGAACAAGGTCTTCATCTCCTACAGCAGCATCGACCGCATTCGCACCAACGGTCTGGGGCTGCTGCTGGAGGCGTTGGGGCACCGGGTATTTCACGATCACCGAACGATCAAGCCCGGCATGCGGTGGAGGGCAGCCTTGCAGGAGGGGCTGGAAGAAGCCGACGTCCTCATGATCTTCTGGACCAAGCACGCCGCCCGCTCCGACTGGGTCCGCAAGGAATACGAGCACTTCTACACCACACACCCGGAGCGGGCGTTGGTCCCCGTCCTGGGCGATGAGACACCTCTGCCCGAGCTGCTGAAGACGCGGCAACATGCCGACTTTGCGCCGCTGGTCAACGAGGTGCTGGAGATGAAGCGCCGCATGAAGAAGGAGGGCGCGGGGGCCGGCGAGATCGAGCGCGCCGTCAACCAGCGGTTGGGGGAAGCCGGCGTCGAGGTGAAGACGAAGAAGCAGAAGCGGATGATCTTCCTGTTCCTCGGCTTTGGCTGGCTGCTCACGCTGCTGCGGGAACCGGCGGCGGCGCTCGCGCGGCTGGGCCGCGGCTTCACGGAGAAGGCCGCCCAGCTCACGCTGGGCCAGGCGGCGGCGCTGGGCTTGGCCGCCGTCGTCGGCCTGGCCGCGGGCGTGCCGGTCGCCAACAACCTACCCGGGCGGCCGTCAGCCGAACGGACCGCGTCAACCGAGGCCGGCCAGCCCGGCGAGGGCGGCGTGCCGGCCGGTGGCGTGCTCCCCGACATCGAGCTGGCTCAGCCCGAGTGGTACACCGCGATGGGTGACAGCCTGGCCGATTTTCGCGCGGGATTCCTGGAATCGCAGCTGGAGATCAACCGCCGGCTTCTCGGGATCTCTCAGCGCCTGGACGCGATGGACCTCGTGGTCTCCGATTCGCTGTCGATATGTCGCCGCGAGAATCTGGAGCTGCGCGGCGGGATCGCGCAGCTCCAGGGTGCATTGGCCGAGAGCCGAGCGGCGCTGGCGAGCGCCGTGGAAGCGGCCAGCCTCCAGCCGGGTCCGGAACCCGTGACTAGACCGCGGCAGGAATTGGTGACGGGCAGCGGGCAGCGGATCGAGCTGGCCCCGTTTGAGGCCGGCGGTGTGATTGTCGACCCCGAGATCATCTCGGCACCGCGCCCTGCCTATCCGGAATTTGCACGGGACCGCCGGATCGAGGGTGACGTCCGCATCTGGGCGACAATCGGCCGTGACGGGAGCGTCGCGGTCGACTCGCTGGCTGGGCCTGGCATACTCGCGGACGCGGCCCGCCGGGCGGTGGAACAGTGGGTATTCCGGCCGGGCACACGGGACGGCGTGCCGATGGAACGGCAGTTCATGGTGAATGTGGAATTCGTATTGAGAGGCTGAGCGCCCGCATTTCCTCATTTTGACCTCCGCACGAGTCGGCTCGGCCGCCTTGCGGCCCGGGGAGGCCGGGCCCTAGGATGGCCGAGCCCCGACTTTTTTCCCACCGATTCAGGAGGACCCGGAGATGTCTGATGCGATCACAGGGCTGAAGCCTGAGCCTGTGTGGAGGTACTTCGCCGAGATCAGCAGCATTCCGCGCTGCTCGAAGGCCGAGGAGCGGATTGCGCAGTACGTCCTGGATAAGGCGAATGAGCTGGGACTGGAGGCGAAGCAGGACCGCTTCATGAACGTGGTGGTGAAGAAGCCAGCCGCGTCAGGGCACGAGGGCAAGCCGAGCGTCTGCCTGCAGGGCCACCTGGACATGGTGTGCGAAAAGAACAAGGACGTCGATCACGACTTCGAGCGTGATCCGATCGAGATCGTGCGCAAGGGAAACGTGCTGATGGCGAACGGCACGACGCTGGGTGCCGACAACGGCATCGCCGTCGCCACCAGCCTCGCCCTCATGCAAGACCGCTCACTCGCTCACGGGCCGCTCGAGTTTCTCTTCACCGTCGACGAGGAGACGGGACTCACCGGCGCGGCGCACCTGAAGGCTGGTTTTGTGGAAAGCGAGATTCTGCTGAACCTCGATTCAGAAGAAGAGGGCGCCCTCTACGTCGGCTGTGCCGGCGGTCGCGACACCAACGCCACCTGGAAGGTCAACTTCACCCGGGCGCCAGCGGGCGCGGTGCCGATGCGGCTGCAGGTCCGGGGGCTGAAGGGCGGCCACTCGGGGCTTGAGATCGACAAGGGTCGCGGCAACTCCATCAAGATCCTCAATCGCGTGCTCTGCGCTTTGGCGGACATCGGCGCTCGCGTGTCGTCGATCGAGGGTGGTAACAAGCGAAACGCCATCCCGCGTGAAGCCGAGGCGCTGCTCTTCCTGCCCAAAGACAAGCTTCGCAAGGCCCGGGCCCTGGTGAAGCAGTTCGAGGAGACGATCCGGGTCGAGCTGGCTAGCGTGGATCCGGATCTGTCGATCTGCCTGGAGCGTGAATCGAACTCGGCGGATCGCAAGGTGATGAAGCGAGAGCAACAGAGCGCCCTGCTGCGGAGTCTCGCCGGTCTGCCGCACGGCGTCACCAAGATGAGCGCCGACATACCGGGGCTGGTCGAGACCTCGACCAACGTCGCCGTCATCGGTTTCCAGAACGGCCGCGTGCTTCTGGAGACGAGCCAGCGAAGCTCGGTGGCATCGGAGATGGATGAGATCGTTCAGACCGTGACGGCGATCCTCGAGCTGGGCGGAGCGCGGGTGGA
>JABAOH010011007.1_pt3 | contig 11184 bp, 10 predicted proteins | sample 7062181 | NCBI WGS metagenome assembly JABAOH01 (sample SAMN14538630, study PRJNA623070) | marine sediment metagenome | biome: marine biome [ENVO:00000428]; feature: marine pelagic biome [ENVO:01000023]; material: deep marine sediment [ENVO:00002113]; isolation source: pool of 5 deep marine... | reverse complement strand
GCAACTTCTGCATCCCCCCAGCCCTGACGGCCTGGGTGAAGGGGATCCCCCTCGTGAATCTGGAGAGCAGGGTCAGGTTCAACGCCCCATCTGGGACGGCCTCCGTACTCCGATATTTTGCCAAGATAACTGCCCTCCAGTGGGAGGAACAAAGCGGTTTTATGAAAGGAACGGTGTTCGGACCTCTACTTCCGAGGCGCATGATAGAGCCTTGGAGCGGGGGGTACATCCTTGTGGCTGGTGGAACCTATGGATACGAGGATTTGTTTGAAGTAGTCTCAATGAGTAGCCTGAAACATATAGTGCTTCAGACGGGAAACCTGGATGGTAAGAAATACATAGAGAGGCATCCGGAATGGAGGGTTATCTCTTTCACTGAAAGATTCGAAGAACTCCTTGCAGGTGCTGATGTGGTGATCTCCCCGCCAGGTGGGACGCCCATCGAAGCTATAATCTACGGGAAGCCCATCGTCATCGTCCGCTACCCAGAGTGGACGCGAGCGGCTAACCTCGAGGATGCCAGGATCTTCGCATACAAACTGAACGCGCCTTTTCTGCAGAGTCTCACACCGTTGGCTCTAGAGGCCGCAGTGGAGGAGGCTAAGAGGAGAGAGATCCCAGTTCTGCGGGACGGGACGAAGGCTCTCGCCGAAGCCATCTTGTCGCTTCAAAACAATTTGTAAGAATTAACAAGTTAGGCTCGCTTGCCGCGCGAAAATAATCAATATAATTTTATAAAAACCAGATATTAAATATAAATACGTGCAATCATATTATCGAATCCATTATTAAATCAAGAAAATGTCCTGCAATTTTTTTTCTATCGAAGTGTCTCTCAACCAGTCTCCTCGCGTTTTTTCCCGCGATTAAAGCAAATTCTGAGTTAAAACATAATTGTTCCAATGCTTTAGCAAAGGAAGAATCATCCAAGGGAGGAACATATAACCCTATTTTATATTCATCAATTAATTGAGCAATCATCGAGTCTTGCGAAACTGACGCCACTACAGGTATTCCAGAGGAGCAATATTCAAAAAATTTTGTTGGAAGGGCGTTTTTCCAAAGAGGATTATCGTCGTAAGGGATTACACCCACTGATGATTCAGCAATTATATGTGATAGTTTTTCTTTATCATTTATTGTTCCCAAATATCTGATCTTATTAGATACCTCTAGATTTGAAGCTAGTGCAAATAAATTTTCAACATCTCCCCATCCCGCAATAATAAGTTCCACATTATTTAATCCATTCTCAACTAGTCTTTTAATCGCTTTAACAACAACATCCACTCGATAATATTTACCTATTTGACCGACATATATTACTCTAAACTTTCGAGAAAGCCCGATTTTATCGCGAGGTTTGAATATATTGATATTAGCACCGTTTGGAACGACCTTGATGTTTTTCAACCCTCTCTCTTTTAACGCTGAGTAAATTCCTATGGTTACAGCTGCTATGAATAAACTCTTGGAGTAAAGCATAGTTGCGAACCTCTTGATAATAGTGTAGATTGATTGAATAAATTTAGAAGAAGTTTCGCTCAACCCATAGTCTTCCCATTCATCCCTGAAATCTATTACGAATGATTTCTTTGAGACTATACAAGAAATCATAGATCCAATTCCAATATCACCTGTTGGAACCGAGATGACGACAATATCTGGCCTCTTAAGAAATAAAACGACTGAAGTAGTGAAAAATGATGAAAATAAATTTATAAAGAGAGCTAAAGGTAGTCGTCGCTTGCGCGCGCTAGCGATCCAAGGAATAAAGTTTAACAAAGTAATTTTTCCAAAACTGTCAATACCTGATTTTTTTAGATTTGTTAACTCGAATGTCCCAAGTATTTCAACGATGTGACCTTTCAAGACAAAAACTTCAGCAAATGTTTTGATTCTTTCCCATGCTGCACCTAAACGAGGATTGGAGTATCCCAAGATTATAAGGATCTTCATTTCTGAAGTCCACCACATCCCTATTTACTTCGTCTTGGAACCAATTAAAACACCTAGTTTTATTTCGTGCGCGCGCCTTTTAATCGTATATCAGGTGGATATTCGTTGGTAACTAAGATGACCAAAACATTTGTGGTCATTAACTTGTGACTCCCTAAATAATTTACATTCGTATAGGATACGGATATAGTCTTCGACTCTCGTTGCATGAGTTATATAGTTCCTTGTGCGACTGAAATGGTGTAAGTGGTAAAATGATTTTGATCGATTCTTCTTTAAATCAAGATGCAAATTTTTGGTATAGAATCATGAATATTTGGGATTGGAGGGAGATAATTGAAGGTTGTATTAGTGATAGGGACTAGACCTCAGATAATTAAGTCTGCACCAATTATGCACGCAGTAAACAAATTTGCGGACATTAATCTAGAAATTGTACATACTGGTCAACATTACGATTACAAAATGTCACGAATTTTTTTTAAAGAGTTAGAACTACCCGAACCAATTGTAAACCTTGGCGTTGGATCTGGTTCTCATGCTTGGCAGACAGGAAAGATGATGATAGGCCTTGAAAAGGCTTTCTTGGAGCTGGGGCCGGACATAGTGTTAGTTCCTGGTGACACCAACTCTACTTTAGCAGCTGCATTGTCATCCGTCAAGCTCCAAATTCCAGTTGCTCATATTGAAGCAGGTGCTAGAAGTTACGATATGAGGATGCCTGAGGAGGTAAATAGGCGTTTAACGGATCATTGTTCAAAACTTTTGTTCGCTGTTTCAGAGAATTGTGTTAAAAACTTGTTAAAAGAAGGTATTCCAAAGGAAAGAACAATCGTTTCAGGGGATACTATGTATGAAAGTCTTCTAAATCATTTACCTCAGGTGTTGATGGATGATGCTCTTAAGGAATTGAGTTTAATTCATGAAGGTTATGTTGTGCTGACAATTCATAGACCCGAAAATGTTGATAATCCTCAAAGACTTAAGGCAATCATAGATGCCATTCTAGAACTAAGAGACTTTACGATTGTCTTTCCTTGCCATCCAAGAACGAAGGTTCGTCTCCAGGAAATAGGTCTGATCGAAAAGGTATCAAGGGATGATAATGTCATTCTACTTGAGCCATTAGGATATCATAGGATGCTTAATATAATGAAGCATGCAAAGATTGTATTCACTGATTCGGGTGGGATGCAGAAGGAGTCTTTCTGGCTGAAAACTCCTTGCATCACTCTTCGTGATAATACCGAATGGGTTGAGACCGTAAATATAGGTGTTAATATATTGGCCGACGCAAATATTTCATCTATAAGATCAGCTATAGACCGAATGCTTAATGAAAAGGATTTTAATAAGATAATGTCAGAAGCTCCCAATCCATATAATACGGGAGGATCAGCTATTAAAATATTGAATGTTCTTTGCCATTTTTCAGATACTCATAATTATTATACATAAAATAATACTTATAAGAAGCGTGGGTGGAGAACGTTCGTCTCGATGTTATCGAATTTTCTTATCTTTGTTGTAGTGGGTACTATATCGAGTGTGAGCGTGTCAGATTCAAATTTTTCATGAGTGCGTGTACTCATTCTATTCTCAAATAGGTAGTTTTCGCCCCTTTCTTCAATCAATGTGTACCCAACACGACTGAGCATCTTAAGCACCTTCTTGAGATTCATACCCTTCACCTCGACAATAATCCTTGGGGAGTCGCGTAGTAGCAGCCCTTCCATCCCATCTATGATCTCAGCTTCTGCTCCCTCAGCATCTATCTTAACGAGCGACACATCATGTATGTCCAGGGATTCTACGATTTTGTCAACCGTATCCACAAATATCTTTTGAGTATATGAATGTGGTAACGTTAACACTATACTGGATAGCCCGCTTTGTAGACCAATGTGAATCTCCTTCTCATCAAAATAGTTCCATAGACCAATTTGCATAGCCGTCACATTCCCTAAACCGTTGAGACGTATGTTTTTTTCAAGGGTCATAAATGTCTCTCTCACTGGCTCAAAAGCATACACCTTGTCGAAGTTTTCTGCGAGTCCAACTGTGTATCTACCTATGTTGGCACCAATATCTATGAATGCCCCACCGGATATGTCGAACCAATCCTTAATGGCCCTCTCAAACTCTTGGTCAGTGTGTCTAAGGTCGTCACAGCACAGTAGGTGAAATAGTCGTCCGTAAGCTCCATATATTAATACACCTCGTATAGTCCTATTTAACATGAAGAAGAATCGTCTACCCCTCAGACGTCTCGGCCATTGAAGCAGGATTCCTACCCACAGGAGCCTTAGCTTGTCTAGAGTACCTTTACCCCTATACCACATTAATAGTTCGCGAACACGTCCTAGAATTCTCTCAATCATAGACGCATCGGCTTGCAAAAACTTTGAAAAAATTAGTTATCTACATTATGGAATTGGAATTCATAATTCTTAAGCCACTCGCGCGTGATTAAAGTCGTTGTTGTTTTGATGTATTTTGTGTGCAGTAAAAATTTTTTTAGTTTAATTTTCTTTGATTCGACATGCCATGCATATGACCAACTCCAAATGGGATGTATTTTGCTCCAAGATCCTCCTTTTCCAATATTCTCCATGGATCAATTATTATTTTTTCATTGCTTAGGTCCTCCTTTTTTATAGAAGAAAATTGAGGCCATTCCACGGTTATTAAAATTACATCTCCAAATTCTAGAGATTCCTTAAGTGTTTTTGCGTATTGAACTGTATCTTTTAATTCTTTTTTTGCATATTCCATTCCCATTGGATCATAGATCATCACATTTTTTATTTTAGATATGCGTTTTGTTATTTCTATAGCTTGTGATTTAGTTGTCAAATCCACATTAGATTTATATGTTATTCCTAGAATTGAAATATTCTTCTTGTCTATGTTTTTTAAAAGCTGAACTGTTCTTTCCACTTGTCTTTCATTGTTTTTTATAATTGCATCTATTAGAGAAGTATCAAGAGTTTCTTCCATTTGACATCGTCTAAAGCTTCTAGCATCAATAGGAAAACAGGGTCCTCCATATCCAAGACCTCCTTTAAACATTTTTCTTCCTGCTATTCTGGGATCTTCTTTAAGAACTTTGGTAATGAAGTCTATATGTGCTCCATATTTTTCACAGAATTCTGTTAATGTATTTAAAAGACATATTTTGTTTATTAGTGACAGATTCATTGCAAATTTGAAGACTTCCGCATTCTCTAAACTACTTCGGAAAAATTTGGTCTTGTTACCTCTCGCAAAATCTCTATAAAAGTTTTCTAAAGATTTTCCAGCTTCAGAATTTGATTCACCTATTATAACATATTTTGGGTTCTCGAAGTATTCTACAGCAGAACCTAGCGCGACAAAGACAGGATTATAGCAAACTCCTTTAATCCTACCTAGAATATTGTTATCTTCTAAAAAGGGTAAGATATGTTTATTCATGCTTCCAGGTTTAATAGTGCTCATTATTACGAGGGTTTGATTTCCATTTTTTAAGTGTGAAGTGATCATTTTCATACATGAAAGAATTATATCTACTGAATATTCCTCTTTTTGACTTCCGACTATGATAAAAATTATGTCAGCTCCTTCTATATATCTAAAATCAGTGGTCTTTTTAAAGGGATATTTTTTTAAATACTCATTTATAAGCGGTTCTGTAAGAGGAATGTTAGATTCTATTTTTTTAACCAATGATTTATTTATATCTATACCTACAACTTTGTGATATCTACTGGCTACAGTAGCAAATGGTAAACCAACATTTCCAATTCCTACAACACAGATATTCAAAACTATTACATCTCATTTATTTGATTCTTTATCCAATTATATGTAATTTCTAACCCTATTTCTAGAGATGTTATGGGTTCCCAATTAAGAATTTTTCTCATTAATGAATTATCAGAATTACGACCTCGTACTCCCTGAGGAGCATTTAAATCATAATCTTTTTTAATATTTTTACCTGAAATTTTTATGATAAAATCTGCTAATTCATTTATGGTTATCATCCTCTCAGATCCTATATTCATTGGTAAGTTATAATCACATTGCATTAACCTGTAAAATCCCTCAACACAATCATCTATAAACATGAAAGATCTGGTTTGCTTTCCATCGCCCCAAATTACAATTCTTCCAGGATCTGTTGCCATAATTACTTTTCTACAGAGAGCGGCAGGGGCCTTCTCTCTTCCTCCTCTCCAAGTACCATTCGGTCCGAAGATGTTATGAAATCTCGCAATTCGCACTTGAATACCGTAATCCTTGTGATAGGCTTCTAAAACTTTTTCAAAATAAAGCTTTTCCAACCCATAGTAACTGTCAGGATCACATGGGAAAGCTTCATGTTCTTTTAATCCTGAAATATCAGGTCTATTTTGTCTATATAAAGGATAAACACATGCAGATGAACTGAAAAAAAAATTATCAATACCCATTTTCCTGACCGATTCGATCATGTTTATATTAATCATAGTATTATCATACAGTATACTAGAAAATACTGATGATATGTAACCGATCCCTCCCATATTAGCAGCAAGATGAAAAATCGTATCGATATCTTCAACTGATTTAAGGCAGTTTTCTTCTTTTCTCAAGTCTAACCTCAGAAACTCATCAGCAGAAGAGGGATCAAACTCTGGTAATTTAATATCTACTCCTCTGACCCAGTATTCCTTATTCTTGAGATAATTCACGAGGTGCCAGCCTATGAATCCACCAGCACCAGTGACCAGTACTCTATCCATTTTTCCTCCATTGATCGAGTTTGTAAAATATTTAAGTTTATGTGAGAACGAAAATATTGACAGAAATTTACTGATCCGCAAAAGGTAATCTTATTTTTTTCGTGAGTACGAAATCCTAAAAGACTAATACACTAATTTATAACACCGAATCTATGTCTGAAGAAAGAAAATATAAATTTAGTATTGTGGTGCCTGTGAAAGACGAGATTAGTCTTCTGAAGAGGACTTTGCCATCATATTATTCTGTTGAACCCAACGAAGTACTGATCTGTACCGATAAACCTGTATTAAAAAAGATAAAAAAAACTGTTAATGCAATTGCGGAACTATATCGTGCTGGGCATTTTACGAAGATTGTCGAGATTGAGAAAGACCCAGAATGGTTTTATCATCAAGCTCATGTCAGACGAGAAGGTTTTCATAAAGCGAAATATAATAAAATTCTAACCGTAGATATCGACTTATTGATTAATAAAAATGTTCACAAAGCTTTAGATATCGTCGGAATCAATAATGTTGGTCTAATTTCACTTAAAAAATTTAAAAAACCCAGAGACATACTAAGTTTTTGGTCATGTATTTGGACCACGTTGTATTGGAACTTGTATAAACTATTTGGGTCTTTAAAAAGTTCACAAGGTTTCACGGGATTGTATGCAATTTGGAGACCTTACTGGTTGAAAAGTGAGCCTGAGGAAGATGTAAAGAGATTAGTAAATCCAAAACAATTATTTACCGGCGAAATTCAAGATTTAAAAAATGCTTCTGCTATTACTGGAGAAGATAGCTTTCTTAGGTATTGTATGATGAAAGAATTCAAGGTCCGACACTTGGATGATATTGGAGCCGTCGACCTAGGACTTCCCCCTATAAGTCTACCTTATCTGCTGTTTAGAAGAGGGCAAGATGTCGCGAAGTATGGTGGTTCATTCATTAAATGTATTGTAAGAAGTTTGTTAACAGCTCAGCCATTATACTTAATGGGGTATTTACATGAGCGCAGAAAAAAATATAAATGATTGTTACAATTTGGAGAACCAACCCTAAATTCCGACAAATCTTACTCTTAAAAAAAATGTTTAAGTTTATATTTTTTAACCCCCAACAAATTTCAGAATTCGTAGATATGAATAGTTGTTAATTTTATAATATATATTATATTTATACTTTAATCACATTATAACTAATATGATTTCAAATTATTTAAATTAATTTGATGGATTTATTTAAAATGTGGAAATATTGAGGAGATTACTTGTGCTCGCATTGAACTTTTACCGTTGAAGTAGCTTCACTGTAACTTCATTTCCTTTACTATATTCTCTATTCCCTCGTTTAGCGTAGTGTGTGGCTCCCAGCCAAGTATTTTTTTAGCCTTAATACAATTGTAGCACATACGATGTATGTCGCCAAGAGCTTTTGGTCCATGTTTTGGTGTGATATTCACTCCAAGTTGGTCGCAAACGGATTTATAGAGCTGATTGATGGTTGTCTCCACGCCTGAACCAAGGATCATCGTCTCCCCTAAGGCTTTCTTGATGTTCATGCTTTTCACGAGGGCTTCAACTATGTCTCCAACATAGATGAAATCGCGGGTCTGCTCGCCGTCCCAGTGGATTGTGGGTGGAGTGTTTCTGGAGAGTTTGTCTATAAACTCCATGACGACAGGCTTCCAATCTGGAGAAACCTGTTGCCTAGGACCGTAGACAGTGGCTAATCGAAAAAATACATGTGGCACATCGTACGATGCGCGCGCGCGCGGTCGTATGGCGTCTTTGGCCTGTCCTCGGCTTCCTCGTTTATGGGTATTTTGGATGTGTCGTAGATGCCGGAGTTGGAGCTGAAGATCACCTTCGCCCCATTCCTCCGCGCGATCTCCAGGGCGTTGACCATGCCATTGATGTTTACCTCGACGTCACGTGTGGGGTTGGCGAAGCTCTGGCTCCTCGGGAAGCATGCGAGATGGTAGATCATGTCCACTGTGGAGGTGCTGGGATCGATATTGTAGAATGGTCTTGAGACGTCGTGCTTAAGAAAGATAATTTTTTTAATTATCGTCTTCAGGTTCTCAATTCGCCCGTTGCTTAGATCATCTACTGCTATTACTTTATGACCTTCGTTTACGAGGCTCTCAACCAAATGGCTTCCGATAAAACCTGCTCCTCCAGTTACAAGTATGTTCATTAAATTGCCTCCATTATTTCTTCGAGTTGTATAGTTAGTTTATACCAAGCGAATCCATTTATGCTCATCTTGGCGTTTGAAGCCAAGTTTTTAGAAAGATCTTTATTTTGAATCAGTTTATTGATTTCGTAAGCTATGGTCTTTGCTTCGGGTTGAACTAATAAACAGTTCTTCCCATCGACTGCTAGAACCCTGCTTACGCTTTCTATACCAATTATTATTGGTTTTTCACATGCCATATACTCCAGAACTTTTGATGGGATGGCCTTTGCCCCAAGCGGTCCGATGTAAATAGCAGAGGCAGCTAAGTAGTTCCTTACTCCAGGAATGGCGCGCGCGCGCATAGATAATCTATTATGTGACAGTAAGCTATACCTAGATCATATGGATAAAGCGTCATTCCATTTGTCAATATTTTCCATATCTCAAATTCGCGAATTTTATGTTTAAGGATTTCTTTAGATGGGCATTGATATATGTATTCAGGGTTTAATGTTGGTACATTCCACATTATACTGTTATATTTGTCTGCTATAGTTGATATTGTGGTGTGATATGGAACAATTTTCCATATTTTCCAATTTTCCCAATTTTGTCTTTTTCCAAATATCTTTGATAATTTTTGATAATCTTGACCAATTATAGTTAGTACATATTTTGCACCAAATGAAACCAAAGTTTTTTTAATTGTTTTATTTATTTTTTTAATTGTTTTATTTATTCTTGTCGGATTATCACCTTCGATTGTTGAACGTATTTGTCGGTCATCGTGTTCTACTGTATCGGAGAAAATAGCTGGCCAAATCTTAACCGTTGCAGGGCTTCCTTTATAATAAAGGTCTTTTGGGATAGTTAATTTTCTTTCATAGGGCATCTTTGGGAAACCATATTCTTTCGCTAAATCTGGACATAATCCATCAACGCATAAAACCAGTAACTACATTATAATACACCTCTTATGTTGTAGTTTGTATGGATTTGAACGTGTAAAACTTGACAACTAAGTTGAAATGATTAAGAAACGCTTTGTTTATCGATTTAGGAAAAAAGGCTAAAAGCGATTAAAAAGGAGAATAAGGATAATTTCAACGTAAGAAACCCTTTTCCACCAATCGTTTTTTTGGAATCTGCTTAGTTTTTTAATCATTGATATACCTCATTTCTGATAAGCAAAATTGCAATAACGACAACATTCTGGGGGATTCCCCCATACACTCTTTTTCTGAGTTTTTTAGCCTCTGAGCTATTCCAACTTTTTATTATCCTATCCTCAAACACGCGCGCGCGTGCTGTCTATTCCACCGTTTAAGTAGATTGCGGGTTTTGGAAAAGGCGTGATCACTTCGTCGATGATTCTGACTATGGGATGTGTCGTCTCTAATAACTCTTCATGAGGTGTCAGTGTAACTTCCAAAGAATCCTGTTGAATATGTTTGTTCATGAATTCTTGAAACATCTTCTTGGCTTGAGCTTTAATAACAATATATATACCAATTATGTATTGAAAATCTATATTCATTTGCGTGAAAATATTTTCTATATCATCAAGATGGTGTGAAATTTTATACCCATTTAAAGAGATATGAAACAAACTACATCATGGATTGAGTAGTAAATAGTTTATATGTAGGTTAATAAATGCAGAAATCCGGCAATAGACCATAATAATTCGTTTGAAAAGATTTTCAATTAATAGTCCAGTAATACACCGGAGGGATTAGAGAAGTTGCGCACGCACAATTTTATTTTTCATTTATGATTAGTTATACTAATAATGTAGTTAAAATCCTGAAATAATGTAGGTCATGTAGATGGTTAAGCTCAATGTCGCTGTTATCGGGTGTGGCTCATGGGGGAGAAATCACGCCCGAGTCTATAAAGATCTCCAGAGAGCCGACCTTCTTGCTGTAGCCGATTTGAATGAGAGCGTTGCAGAGGAGGTAGGCGAAAAGTATAACGTGGATTGGTATATGGATCCGGATAAGGTGTTTGAAAGATCCGATGTCGAAGCCGTCTCTATCTGCACACCCACTGTGACGCACGCAGACATCGCGTTGACTGCGATCGAGGCAGGAAAGCACGTTCTGGTCGAGAAGCCTATGACCGACACCATAGATGAGGCCGAGAGCCTTATCAGAGCGGCCGAGGCTCAGGGCGTATATCTAGCCGTAGGCTTCGTGGAGCGTTTCAACCCTGCCGTGAACGAGACGATCAAGAAAATATCGGAAGGGAAGATCGGCGATGTCATACTGGCACACGCGAGGAGGGTCAG
>JABAOH010160232.1_pt1 | contig 11186 bp, 12 predicted proteins | sample 7062181 | NCBI WGS metagenome assembly JABAOH01 (sample SAMN14538630, study PRJNA623070) | marine sediment metagenome | biome: marine biome [ENVO:00000428]; feature: marine pelagic biome [ENVO:01000023]; material: deep marine sediment [ENVO:00002113]; isolation source: pool of 5 deep marine... | reverse complement strand
AGCTTGGCCAATCCTTCGGGCTTTGGGAGTCCGTGACTCCGGTTCAAATCCGGGCAGCCCCATTGATCCTGATTACCGAGCCAAGCCCGCAAGATCCGGCACGCAACCGTCGTCACCGAACGCCTTCTAGTGGACTGGGATCTAACTCAAGGCGAATACATCCCAGATTGGCGAACGGGTCATGCTGGCCGGGGCGATTCACCCTGTGTCAGCAGTTTCTCCTTCTCAAGGGCTAGATTCCGCACCCGGCTTCTCAGATCTCAGAGAGTCAAGCGCTGCTTTGGAGCTAGCGCAAAGAAGAAATATCTGTATGCCACTTGGGCTGTTTAGGAGGAGGTAATTTGCGCGCAAGATTGATTGCAGTTCTCGCCATGGTGTTGCTTCTGCTTGTCTTGGTCACACCGGCCCAGGCCATCGTCTGGGGAGAAGAGGATGGGGACACTCATCCCTATGTCGGGCTGGTAGTCTTCGATGTCGAAGGCTCCCCGTCACACCGATGCTCGGGCATCCTCCTTGCACCAACGGTGTTCCTGACGGCGGGCCACTGTACAGTCGGGACGAGTGCTGCCCGGGTGTGGTTTGAATCGGAGATTACCGACCCCTTCTACCCCTTGAGTGGGGGAACCTCGATAGACTCTGTGGCGATTCACACCCACCCAGACTGGGACAACTTCGCCAGCTTCCCAGAGACCAGCGATGTCGGGATCGTAATCCTCGAGGCCCCGGTTGCGGTCGCTGCATATGGAGCGCTTCCGCCGATCGGCGCCTTGGACGCCTTGGGCACTCAGCGCGGACTGCAAGACCAACTCTTCACCATTGTCGGATATGGGCTCCAGGCGGTCGTTCCGAGCCTTATGGCTGATCTGGTGCGTTACAATGCCGACCCCATGCTCATCGAGCTTAACAGTGCCAATACGGGTGGGTCCAACATTCACCTGTCAAGCGATCCAGGCGTGGGGAGGGGGACCGGCGGTGCCTGCTTCGGAGACTCCGGAGGACCCGCTTTCGTGCCGGGCTCTGAGACTGTAGTTGCGGGAGTAGGGTCCTTCGTCCTGAACTTCAACTGCGTTGGGTCGGGGTTTTACTACCGCGTCGACACCACTCACGCACAGGACTTCATTGACGATTTCCTCCCGTAGCGAAGGTCAACTCACCGGGGGTCCAGATGGGAGATCGCATCTGGTTGCACTCTCTTTAGGGTCCGGGAGGCCCGACTCGCTGCGACGAGCCCCTTGCGTTGCGCAAAGCCCCGCACCCCCCGGCAGGCGCTGCTAGGTCAGTTGAAGCAGCCCACGACCCCGGTTCAAATCCGGGCAGCCCCATTTCTCTCATCGAGGAAACCCTGAGTGGTGAGGCGCAAAAAGGCCGTTTCTGTGTAGGAAGCGATTTGCCATCCCCCTACAGTTCGTTGGTGACTGGCGCTTTGAGGGTCCCCTCGACCTGCTTCCCTTGCTCCTGCCGAGGCTGATTACCAATCCTGATATTCGGATGGGGCAGGTTTATGGGGTCCTATCTCCACGCAGGAAGGGCAGACATGAGGATAGAGCCAGAACAGGTTACCCGGACTGCCGCGCAGCTTCTCCTCGTCGGCGGGCTTCTAGCCATCATCCTCTCACCGACTCTCTTCCTCCTGCAGACACCAATCGAGAGAATCGAACTGGGGTCCCTGACGGGGGTGGTCATCAGCGCCGTCCTCGGGATTGTCCTGATCGTGGCCGCGAGGCAAGTGCATGAGAGCCCCCTTACCACCATCCTTCTTTCCTTCGTAGCGGCGATTGCGCTTCTTGCTCTGGGAGGCACCGCGGGGTTAATTGGAGGGCTCTTCGGCATCGTCGGAGCTCTGGTCGGTTCCGCCCCGTTGGTGCGGGACCTGGTTACCCTCGAGGGATAGGCACGGTTTGCGGACGGAATCCCTAGTGCCCTGCAGATGGGACACGAGAAATATGATCCACCGTGCTTGTGGGCGAGATACGGGAGCCTGAGGGGATGTGAATGCTCTCCGATCCATGCGCAGAACATCGATTGCTGAGGTTCCTAGGCGGCTGCCGTTGGGCTGAGGCATACCACGCCCTCCCTGAGAGTCGTTCCGATTGATGAGGCACCCCGCAACCCGCGTTCGATTCCGGGAAGCCCCACCGCCAAGACCACACTTCGAGGAGCCTCGACTCCACAGGGTGACCGGGGTTTCAATAGGATGGACGTCTATATCCCCCGCAGAATGTGAGGAAGTCCTGATGGCGTACGACGAAGCGCTGGCTAATCGGATTCGCTCCCTGATGGCAGGAACGCCGGGGTTGGCCGAGAAGAAGATGTTCGGAGGGCTCGGTTTCCTAGTAAACGGCCACCTGGCCGCAAGCGCCTACAGGGGCGGCGACCTGATGATCCGGTGCGGGAAGGATGACTGGCATGCCTTTTGTGCCGAAGATGGCGCCCGCCCGATGACCCGCAAAGACGAGCCGGTCTCTGGATGGGTCATCATTGCCGCTGGCGCGGTCACGGACGACGATGCCCTGCGCTTGTGGGTGGAGCGGGGCCGTGACTTCGCGGCGGCTCAGCCTCCTAAGTAACCATCCAGCGGACGCGCCGACCCGCTGGAGCTAGAACGGTGACCAAGAGTGCGCGGCCGATGGTTTAAACGGAATCGAGCGCTAGCATCCCGGTTCCCCATTCCCCTACCGTTGTTGCGGCACCAGGTTCATCATGGGGGCGCAGGATGGTATCTCCCTCAGACCCATCTGGCCCTTGGACAGTCCGCGACTCTCGTTGGATTCCGGGAGGCCTCGCCTGCCGATAAGCCCCCTCTTTACCCTGGGAACCCACGCGCGACAGGAATTGAAGCTACTGCTTTGGTCACGGTCCCAAAGGGTTATTGTGGCGGCATCGATTCTGTGGGTGAAAGGAGGAATTATGGGGGCATGACGGGCCTGAGCGCAGGCGCCAGTCCTGAGGAACTCTTGAGCGATTCGCAGGTCTTGAAGGACATCGAACTGTACCGCGAATTGGAGAACTGCCGGCTATGCGCCTGGGAGTGCGGGAAGGACCGACTGGCCGGTGAGACTGGGGTGTGCGGCCTGACGCTGCCCTTGGTCGCCTACTCGTCCCTGCACCCGGCGCCACCTGCGTCCTACGATGCCTTCATGGCTGGATGCAACCTGCGGTGCCTGTCCTGTCAGAACTGGAGGATTGCCGGGTACCCTCAGAATTCCATGGCAGAGACGGAAGGCTACTACCCGCCAAAGGTATGGGCGGAGAAGGGCGTACAAGCGTTGCGCTCCCCCCAGGCTAGACTAATCGGTGCTGACCGTCTTTTTTTCACTGGAGGTGAGCCGACCCCCTCTCTTCCGTGGGTGGAGGCAGTAGTGCAAGAGGCTAGGGCGATCGACCCCGCGGTCAAGGTGAACTACGACACCAACGGGTTCCTCACTATGGAGAGCCTTCGGAGGGTCCTCGACCTCACGACGTCCATCACCTACGATATCAAGGCGGTGAGGGAGGAGACATTCAGCGCCCTTACGGGCGGTTTCGTGGAGCCTGTCCTGCGAAACGCGGAGGAGATCGGGCGGAGGGCCAAGGACAAGCTGTGGGAGTTCCGGGTACTAGCCATCGAAGGCGTACACGACGACGAGATTCAGGAACTCTGCGAGTTCGTGGCGTCTATCGATCCAGGGCTGCCCCTTTGCTTCCTCGCCTTCAGGCCGAACTTCGTGATGGAGTCCGTCGGGGGCTCTTCCCGGCACTTTATGGAGCGCTGCGTCGAGGTAGGGAGACGCGTCGGCCTAGAGAACGTCTCCTGGAGCGGCTTGCCTGGTATTCCACGGTCGTCTAGAGGGATATCTCAGACCGGGGATCCCTCGAAACTGGCGGGAGATGCTGGATGCGTCATGAGCCAGAGGATCTGCGGGGATTGTGTGATTGCCCATGAATGTCCCGTCAAGGCCTACGTGGCCAGGAGGCTGACCTAACGGCCGGTACCGAGTTCTCAGCCCCGATGTTCGCTTGACTCTGGCCCCATGGGACGCACAGGAATAACTTAATAGAAGCCATAGCATCCACGGCCGGTCGGAGCAGACGGTCTTTCGGCTGCCACGAGCAGAGGGAACGCACCCTCCCTTCGACACTAGAGGGTTCCTCTTGGGACACTTTCCAAGCTATGAGTAGGTGAATGAGCGTGAGCTCAAGAACAGCAATTGAAGTTGACGCGCTGCGAAAGGAGTACGGCCCCGTCGTGGCGGTGGACGATATCGATTTTCGGGTGGAGCGTGGCGAGGTCTTTGGCTTCCTAGGCCCCAACGGAGCCGGCAAGACGACCACGATCAAGATGCTGACAACCCTGATTCCACCGACAAGAGGCCGTGCTCACGTGCTCGGCTTCGATGTTGCCCGCGACGGGGCAGCGGTCCGGTCTCGCATAGGCGTCGTTCAGCAAGGTGAAAGTTATGAGTACTCTCTACGAGTCGAAGACGCGCTGGATCTGTACGGGATGATGTGGAACGTACCCAAACCGGAACGCCGCCAGCGGGTCGAAGCATTGTTGGATGCCTTTGACCTTCGACACCACCGACGCAAACGCTCGCCCGAGCTCTCGCTTGGGCTGAAGCGTCGCCTCCAGGTGGCACGAGAATTCATGCATGATATGGATCTCCTCTTTCTCGATGAACCGACCGTTGGGCTGGATCCCATCGCCCGTCGAGCCGCTCTAGACATGATCCGTGGCCACGTCCGGGCGGGACTAACTGTTTTCTTCACCACTCACATCCTAGATGAAGCCGAATACCTCTGCGACCGCATTGCGATCATTCATCAGGGCCGCATAGTGGCTGTCGACACCCCGATGGGCTTGAAGGACCGGTTTGGCGGCTTACGCACCATCGAGGTCATCGTGGAGGGCGAAGACGTTGATGAAATGGTCGCCCGTCTCGAGCATGTGTCCGAGGTGGAGGCCGTCAGCTCTGAAGACGGGGGCCTTGTGAAGATCTGGACAGCGAAGCCAAGTGAGGTTTTCGGAGCCATCACCCTCATCACCAACAAGCTCAGTCTTCGAGTCGCCCGTCTCACCCTTCGGGAGCCCACCTTGGAGCAGGCATTCGTGAGCCTCGTAGAACAGGAGAGGCCGTCTTAGCATGCACGCCATCCTTCGCCTCGTCGTTCGGGACCTCCGTTCCACGATGGACAGGTCCTTGCTCATCATTCAGCTGCTGCTGCCCCTTCTCTTCCTCTTCGTGGCCGGGTTCACCTATACCGCCCTGATCCCGCCCTTCGAAGTCGATGGTCGCACCGTTCCCTACCAGCAGTTCCTGGCAGCCGGGGTGATTCTACTGAGCATCATGACGGGGTCCCTGATCGCAGGAGCGCTCTTTTGGATCGACCGACGACTGGGAATGTACGAACAGATTTTGATGGGTCCCTTCACCAGGTCAAACTATGCGTTTAGCAAGATCCTCTCTTCCATGCTGGCCGGACTCTTGGGGGCCATAGTCATCAGTCTCGCCGCTCTGCCCATCTTGCTCGGCATCAACATATCCGCCATCGGCCTGCTTATCGGCTTTGCCGCCGTCATCCTAGGAGCTCTTTTCTTCGGGGGGTTTGCCCTCTCGCTATCCACCCTGTACAAGTCGGAGCAAACCTTCAACGCGATGTTCAACCTCCTTCTCCTCCTCTTCATGTTCCTTAGCTCCGCGTTCTACCCGGTGAGTGCGGCACCGCTGGCCCTACAGGGAGTCCTTTTGGTGAACCCCCTCACTCACGCTGCAGATCTGCTCCGCTTCGGCTTATTCGGCATGGATTCGCCCTACGTACTCTGGGAGGGCGTCGCCCTTGCGGCTGAGGGCACGCTAGTTTTCTTCTTGTCGGTCCTCGCCTTTCGGCGGATCAAGGTGTAGCTGTCGGTGGACAGTCTCACGTGCTAGCGATAGATGGCCACAGAACCCCATCAAGATGCGGTAGGTCGTCCACTGCCTTAATCTCGCGATTGCGGCCGTAGTACTTGGATAGCTTGTCTGTATGAATCACGGTCTTCATACTTCCATCTCCAGGTCCCGGTTCGCTGGCGTAGGCTCGTGCCGAAGAGATCCTTTGTCGCCTTTAGGTTCCCACTCAAAAGAAAGCTGCCGGTTTGTGTAGTCGATCCGAATGAGGTATTTCCTCAGGAAGTTGTACCCTAAGATTCCGTCTAGGTCTCTTCCTATAGCCTCGCGAAGGTGGTTCATGTCCATGATCGCCACCTTCACGTCATCCTGGGCGACAGGCCCCACCTGCATCTTTGCCACCGTACCCATGGAAAGTGAGACCGAGGCCGAGGCCGCATCGCACCCACACCCCTTCCCTTCCTTCGAGTCCTCTCCCTGAATCTCCAGAGCTTCCGCGAGTTCCCTGGAGAGGACGCATTGAGATGCCCCTGTGTCCAGGATGAAGTCGAACGGACCCCGGTCCTCGACCTCCACAGGCACAATGATTAGGGGCTTATCCTCACTTGCCAGTTCAAACGCTATGGTTGCCATCGGGAACTTATATGATCGAAGCCCTTTTAAATGATTATCTAATAGGAGATTTCATGACCCGTCCCTTGCAGATCATAGACGACCACGCGGCCGTGAAGGCCCTTACTGACGCCACACGGCGGCAGATCATAATGAAGCTGGCTCGGGAGCCTCTGTCCATAACCCAGCTATCTCACATGTTGAAGAAGACCCCGGCGACCATGCACTACCACATCAAGAGACTCGAAGGCAGTGGCCTTGTTCGCCTTGTCGAGACCCGCATCGTGAACAACAACCTGGTGGAGAAGCGGTACAGCCTCAACACTGACGCGCTCTGCATAGTTGGGTACTCCATCCCTCCCCCCGCAAGAGGACCAGTGCCACCAAAGAAGATCGCAGAGGGCGGGGCGATTGTGGCACTGGATGGGACCTGTCTAGTGGAACTGCTAGAGGCGCTGGGATTGAACGGATCGGCCCTCTCCCCAAGGGAGGTGCAGGCTGCCGTAGCTACATTGGTGGAGGTTTCCCGTGGTGTCTTCCGTGAGGCGTTCGCAACCGAAAACATTTCCCTGCCCGTGGATGTCGAGAAACGTCTAGAAGCAATTGCGGCAGCCCTCCCCAGCGCAATCCTTGTCTCAATCCTCGAGGACGCTGAGGTACGAGAGAGGCTCCGTGGTCTGTCCCAGAAGGTTCTGAAGATGTCTACATCTGCCTAGATATCCATTCAGGCCCTCGAGGAGGCCACCACTGGGAATGGAATGGGTGACGGCATTACACCAAGCCAGGCAACCAAAGGTTCATTGAAGGTTTGGGGCTCATCAAGAAACTTCGCACTAAGGAAATTCCGCCGTCGATATCCTAGTGCAATAGTCGTTGATGTCGAGGAAACTCCGATTCTTCGCAAGTGGTATGGACGAAAACAGCGACTTCACATAGTGCACTGGAAACGGCCAGGAACGGTGTGAAGAACCCTACCGCTATCAGACTCTTTCTTTTAAGGCGGCCTGTGGAGAATGGAAGGGGGCTTACTGCCGTGACCTGGCCCACCCTTTCTGGTTCCAAGTGTGCCCGTTACAGAGGTCTCCGTAGCTCCATTAACTGTCTCGTCCACACGTCAGTCTACGGCTCGCGCCCTCGCAACCGCTCGTACTCCCGCCGGGTCGCCCGTTGGAGGTAGCCCCCCTCAAATCGGTCGAACAACACTGCTGGTCAACGCCTCCCACACGCGATCGGCGGGAGCGCTGACTTCGATCTCCGAGTGAAGCACCTGTGGGGCTATCCCAGCTAGCCTCTGAACTCGGGGATTTCCTTGAGCTGGCTCAGAAGGACCTCTTTCTCGTCCTTGTCAGTGATCTTCTCCCCCTCTCGCTCGGCTAGCTCGATGTACTCCTCAGCCTCAGTGGTGTTCCCCGACACGCTATGAGCCTTGGCCATCCCCTCGTAGGCCGAGGCACGGAAGAAGCCCTCGATTCCGGCCTCCTCGATGAGTTCCAGACACCTTTTGGCATGGTACAAGGCCGGTTCAGCTCGATCCAGCGTGGCATACACGCGGGAGACCTGCCACTCCCCCATGGCGCGATTCTGCGGTGTTCCTATGTCCTCCCAGGCAAAGCGGGAGGCATGAGCGGCGTGGATCATCCGGTCATCCTCTTCTCTGGTTCGATCCTCCTTTTCCAGGAGGTCCCATGTGTGGTTGAAGAGGCCAGCGGCAAGCTTGCGCTGAACCTCCTGTTCCAAGAACTTGCCTACGTCGCTCAAGCTGGGTTCCCCCGCGGGCTCCCTATACACTAGTGGTCTTTAAAGCCCCTCACGGGCTCGCCGCGACTCGCGTCCAGATTCGGGCAACCTCATTCACCCATTTCATCTCCTCCCGACCTGTTTCAGCCTGGCATCCGTAAGCTTGCCGACCCTATGCTCATCGCGGGCTTTCAATAGATACTAGGGACGGAGCATGCTTCCGATGACGTCGGCTCTGTAGGGTTTCGAGGGACCCTCCTCCTGCCTTAGTTTGGCAAATCATCCTTGTTCTGTTTTGAGTGTATGTCGTCACCCATGGTGTCTCAGTCTGATGCCCGCCGGAGAAGACCGTGGGGAGGGGTTCACACAGCCACCCGTTTCACAGGCCAGTCGGACGCCTATCCCGCTTCGGAGAGAGCCTTCTCCATGGCTTGGAGGAGCTGCCACCGCTCCCGAACGTGCTCCTCCAGTAGGACGACATCGTCCGCCGTCATATGCTTGAAGCGTCCCTGGAGGTCTAGGTACTCCTTGAGAGGCGTGAATCGAGGCTTCCGGTTAATCTTCATCCTCCCGTCGACCACCTCGTAAAGGGGCCACATCCCCGTATCCACCGCCAGTTTCGCCAGGCGTACAGTCTCCTCCGAATCCGCCCGCCAGCCCGTTGGACAAGGGGCGAAGACGTGAAGGTAGCGGAAACCCTGCATCTCCCTGGCCCGCTGGAGCTTTGCTAGGAGGTCATTTGGAAAGCCTATGGAGGCGGTGGCCACGTAGGGGACGCCGTGGGCAGCCACGATTTGGGGCACGTCTTTCTTGTATTCCGGCTTCCCTCTCTGGACCTCTCCCACGGGCGTCGTGGTGGTCCAAGCACCGAAAGGCGTCGCCCCGCTCCGTTGAATCCCCGTGTTCATGTAGGCTTCGTTGTCGTAGCACATGTAGAGGATGTCCTCGTTCCTCTCCGCCGCGCCGGAGAGGGCCTGTATGCCGATGTCCGCCGTACCTCCGTCCCCTGCGAAGGCGATTACGTTGGTGTCTGGATACCCGCGGCGGCGCAGGGCCCGACTGATGGCGGCGGCACAGACGGCGGAGTTCTCGAAGAGGACGTGGTGGTATGGGACCCTGAAGGCGTTGTAGGGGTACGTGGAGGAGAAGACCAGCATGCAGTTCGCCGGGAGATATACGACAGTGTCGGGTCCCAGGACCTTCATGGCGACCCTCGCGAGCATGGCGGCGCCACAGCCCGGACACGCAGTGTGCCCGCTGACGAAGAAGTCCTCATCTGTGAGGGTCCTCACGGTGATTCGCTCGGCCATCATTCCACCCCCCTGGTCCCGATCCAGGCCATCTCGGTCTTCGGCTCTCCTCTCTTGGCCACCTTCAGCAGACGCTTGAACATCCGCTCCACATCCTCCATCGTCACGTCCCGGCCTCCAAGGCCGGCAAGGAAGTTGAGGACAGGGATGTCCACGTGTCCGTAGAGCGCGTGGCGTGTCTCTATCCAGGCAGGACCACCAGAACCGAAGGAGATCGATCTGTCGTAGACGCCAAGGGCAGAGACGCCCTCAGCCACCCGCCGTAGCTCCTCTCCTGGGAACGGTCGGAAGAACCTGAGCTTCACCAACCCCACCTTCTCCCCATCGGACCGCAGCTTGTCCACCACGTCTCGGGCGGTGGAGGTGACCGTACCCATGGTCACCAGGGCGACGTCCGCGTCTTCCAGCTCGTAGGTCTCCACCATGCCGTGATGGTCGCGTCCGAAGGCCTGTTCGAAGGCGTCGTTGACCTCTAGGATGACATCCCTCGCAGCGCTCATGGTCTGCTCCGTCTGATACCTGACTTCTTGAATGTAGTCCGGCGGCGAGAAGGGACCCACCACCATGGGATTGTCCGGCGAGAGGTGGGCGTGGCTCGGCTCGTATGGAGGCAGGAACTTGTCCACCGCCTCCTGGCCGGGGGCCTCCACGGGTTCGATAGTGTGGGACAGCACGAAGGCGTCCAGGTTGACCATCATCGGGTGGAGGACCCGTTTATCCTCGGCGATGCGGTAGGCCTGGAGAACCATATCGAGAACCTCCTGATTGTCCTCGCAGAACACCTGCAGCCATCCGGTGTCCCTTTGGGGCATCACGTCATTATACTCACACCAGATTCCGATGGGCGCTGCGACCGTGCGATTCACGACGGCCATCACCACGGGGAGGTGCATCCCACCTGCGACGAAGAGGACCTCGTGCATCAGAGCGAGGCCCTGAGAGGAAGTGGCCGTGAAGGTCCGCACCCCTGTGGCCTCAGCGGAGACGCAGGCACTCATGGCACTGTGCTCGCTCTCCACCGCCATGAAGTCGGCGTCTAGTTCCCCATCCGCGATGAACTCCGAGAGGTGCTCGATGATCATCGTCTGTGGGGTGATCGGGTAGGCCGCCACGAACTCCGGCCGAGAGAGGCGAGCTCCGTGGGCCGCCGCATAGTTGCCTGTCATCATCCGGTGGACCGGCCCGGGAATCCCCTTCCTCCCAACGGCCTTCACGCTCTCACCTCCTCAGTGGGGCTCATGAGTATCGCACCCGTGGGACAGATCTGAGCGCAGACTCCGCATCCCTTGCAATGATAGTAGTCGATGGAGAGTTCCTTCTCGCCCTTCAAGATGGCTCCGTCGGGGCAGAAGAACCAGCAGAGGAGGCAATTCGTGCACTCCTCCATGTCCAAGATGGGGGCGAAGTCTCGCCATGTGCCCGTCTGGTTGGTGGTGAAGCTGCCCGGACCCACGAGCCCGGCATCCGTCTCCAATATGGGCGTGGCGAGGCCAAGTGGAAGGTCATCTATCGTAGGCTCCCACTGCCGAACGGTGGCGTAGGTCTTGCCGCTCTGACTCTGCCCGCGGACGACTGCTTTGAAAGCCGTCTCTGCAGCCTCGGCATTCCGACCCGCTAGCTCCTCCCCGATGCGAGGCGAGAAGACCTCCATGATGCTCTTCTT
>JABAOH010032391.1_pt1 | contig 11187 bp, 6 predicted proteins | sample 7062181 | NCBI WGS metagenome assembly JABAOH01 (sample SAMN14538630, study PRJNA623070) | marine sediment metagenome | biome: marine biome [ENVO:00000428]; feature: marine pelagic biome [ENVO:01000023]; material: deep marine sediment [ENVO:00002113]; isolation source: pool of 5 deep marine... | reverse complement strand
GACGTCTATGGTCTTCCAATTCCATTCCACGGGGCGCTGTTGAATGACGGTCTGTCCAGGGCGCGCATTAAAGATCCAGCAATTCGCGCCGTAGCTGCCTTCTTCCTGTCGGCTCTCCATTCCGCCTGTCCCCATCATATAGGTTCTATCGAAACTCCCATGGCTTGGTAGATTAGGCAGACGCCTCTTGGCCATTGGGCATATCAAAATCCCGGCATCCGTCCTGTAATAGGGACGCAGCACCAGTATCCAATTCCCACGCGGCCAATCGCCGGAGCCTTTGCCCTCCATGCAGAAATACCCATTGTTATCCTGGCAATAGATATTCCAGATCTGGGCCCACTGATGCAGGTTCACCCGACATGCAGCCGATCGTGCCTGCTTCTTTACCCGGTTTAGTGCCGGCATCAATATGGCCATTAATAACGCAATAATGGCAATTACCACCAGAAGCTCTATCAGGGTAAAGCCCCTTGATTTATTCATAATAAATACCTCCCGCTTCTATCAAAAATTCGCTACTTACTTGCTTAAAATGCGCTAACCCGGCTTTCTTTTCCCTCAACTTCGTGTGTTCCCACTGTCTTAGCATACGATCACACATGTTCGAGCGAGGAAGACATAGCCCTTTCTCCCTTCTGAACGATTAATCCAGCTACGGGGTTCCAGGAATTTTCCTTCACATATCATTTATCTCAGCCGGGATTTCCCATATACATTTCACGGAAGTATGCCTGCTTGCCACAAGCCTCATAGTACAAAGATTTCATCTCAATTCCAACAGTATTCCGGCGGTCTCAACATGCCCTGCCGTACGAAAACACCCCAAAGACCCGGCAATTGCATCCAGAACCTGTTTTCTCGTGTCATTTGAGCACGCCGCTACTGTTGCCCTCCTTTCTCGAACCCGGTTTTCAGCAGTTACACACATCATCACAGACCCGTAGATATTGCCAAAAAACGCCTCACGTCGCCACTCCGCGTTTAGTACAATAAGGTTTTCGAGGCGGTAAAACGCCTCGAAAAGCCTTTATTTATTCAATCCCCGGTGTCAAAAAGGAAGAGCTAACAACATTTTCGAGCTGTCAGCCCACGAGCCTTTTTTACCACAAAAATACCTATGGTTTCACCGTTATTTTGTAGATGCGAGCATCGTCGATCAGACTTGACCTGTCTTTCCCTCGAGCGTATAATCATTTCTATGGTTATGAAATCAAAATGCCGATTAGTCGCTGTTTCACGGGTTACAGCCAACGTGGGCAACCCACAAGCTCGTTGGACCAGGGTAAGGCTCGCGAAGTGCCGCTATAGTCGCGTGGAGTGGTTGGCGGATGCGGTCACAAAGCAGATTCTTATTGATCAATTAGTTCCCAGCGTGCGTGTGGGCGACATTGGGATCTCATATATGAGCAACAAAAGGAGGAACAACTCATGCATACAATAGAATATTTTCGTGCGACCTCCCTTTCACTGCGGGTTGTTTCGATGCTTGGAGTGCTGTTGGCGGCGACGGCCTCGGCCGGCCCAGCAGATGAGGCCGAGCAGATTGCTTCTTTGGCCGGCTTCCGCGGCGGCTTGGTCATCCACGTCGGCTGCGGGGATGGGCAACTCACTGCGGCGCTGCGCCTGGCGGACAACTGTGTCGTTCAGGGTCTGGAGGCCGACCCGAAAGGTGTCGAAAGGGCGCGCGCAGCCATCCGTGTGACTGGACAGTACGGCCCGGTGTCGGTTATCCACTGGAGCGGAAAGAAACTCCCTTACGTGGACAACCTGGCGACGCTCGTCGTCTGCGAGGACGCCGGCGCGGTTCCGCCGGGCGAAATCATGCGCGTGCTTCGGCCCTACGGCGCCGCGGTGGTCAAGCGGGACGGCAAATGGACGGTGACCGTCAAGCCTCAACTGGAGGGCACCGACCAGTGGGAACAGCACTATCACGGCGCGGACAACAACGCCGTTGCCCAGGACACCGTCGTCGGGCCGCCCCGGCGGTATCAGTGGTTGGGCGAGCCCCAGTGGCAGCGATCCCACCTTGCGATGCCTTCGATCAACAGCATGGTCTCGACGAAGGGGCGCCTGTTCACCGTCGAGGACCTGGGCTCCGCCGAGCACCCGGCGCTGCCGGGTAAACAGGCGCTCGTGGCCCGGGACGCCTACAACGGGGTTGTCCTCTGGCGGGTCATGTTTACCGATTGGCACCCGATCTACATCCGCAACAAGGAGATGCCCGTGCAAATCCAGCGGCGGCTTGCCGCCGTGGGGGACGTTGTTTATTGCACCCCGGGATACTCAGCGCCGATTACCGTGTTCGATGCGGCGACCGGCGCTGTCATCAAGAAGCATGCATCAACCGCGGGGACGATGGAGTTCGTGCATGACCGGGGCGTTCTGTACGTCGTCACGGGCGACCAGTCCGACATCTCGCAGGCCCTCACGGATCCGTCGCGCTCGGCACTGAAAACGAGCCTTTTTCGACGCGAGGCGTATGGGCCGACAATCCGACGGTCAGCCGAGCCGAAGAATGATATCCTGGCCATCGACGCCGACTCGGGCAACCAGCTCTGGAAAATATCCGGAGCCGACACGAAAGGCTACGAAGGGGCGACACTCGGAGTGGTCGGCGACCGGGTAGTCTTTGCAACCTCGAGAGAACTCGTCTGCGTGGAAGCGGCGAACGGTAAGTCACTCTGGCGGGTGCCCGCTCCCATTGTTCTCAAAGGTCCGGCGGGCATTGCGGTCTCGCTCGTGCTCTCGGATCGCGCCGCCTATCTTGCGGATTCCGAGCGGCTCCGGGCGTTCCGTCTCGCCGACGGCCAGGCGCTCTGGGAGACACCTGCTACGATCAATCATCACAAGGCGCCAGATGTGTTTTTGGCAAATGGCCTCGTGTGGGCAGCGGCATACAGTGGCTCGACCGGGCGGCCGGCGCCGAAACTGGGACTCACCCGTATGGGCGTCAATGGCTTCGATCCCGAAACCGGGAAGCTGGTCAAGCAGATCGATCAGACCATGCTCGGCCCCATGGGCCATGACCGTTGCTACCGGAACCGGATCACGACGCGGTATTACATTAACACCGTGACCGGCGGCAGCGATTTCCTCGATCTAAGTTCCTCAGCCGAGTTACCCAATCCCTGGATCCGCAGCACCTGCGGGATTGGTCCGCTGCCGTGCAACGGCCTTTACTATGCCGGTCCACCGTCCTGCGCGTGCTGCAACAGCGTCATGCTGAACGCACTGAACGCGATGGCGGCCGAGCCTGGCCTCACCAAATCGGACCAACCCATCAAGGTGGGCACGAAAGCTACACTTGAAAAAGGCCCCGCCTTCTCTGCAATCGCGAATTTGAATTCTCCGACTTCAGATTCCCCGGGCGATTGGCCCACCTACCGTCATGACAACGCCCGGACGGGAACGACGAAGAACAAAGTCCCGGCCGTGCTCGGCAAACGCTGGGAGACCAAACTCGGCACCCGCGCCAGCGCCCCGGTTATCGCCGCCGGCATGGTGTTCGCGGCGGACGTTGACGGTCACGCCGTCTGCGCTATGAAAGCGGTGGACGGGAAAGTCCTCTGGCGGTTCTCCGCCGAGGGACGTGTCGACTCGCCCCCGACGTATTACCAGAGCCTCCTCCTTTTCGGCTCCCGAGACGGATCGGCCTATTGCCTGCGTGCCGCCGACGGGGCGCTCGTGTGGCGGTTTTGCCCGCTCGAACGGCGGATGATCTGCGCCTACGGGCAGCCGGAGTCGGCGTGGCCGATTTGCGGCAGCATCCTCATTCGGGATGGCCTCGCATATTTCGCCGCCGGGAGAAACTCCTTCACTGATGGCGGCATCTTCCTATATGCGCTCGATCCGCGCTCCGGTGATATCGTTCATCAGAAACGCATGTACGGCCCCTACGGCGAAAACGGTTTCCCCATCGAAAACCGGGAGGTCGTCAAGGGCATGAGCATCGAGGGATTCAAAGGAGACATCTTCATTGCCGACGACAGACTGCTCTATCTGAGACATCAGGCCTTCACCCCCAACCTCTCACCGGTCAAGCTCCAGGACGTCAAGCAGCCGCACCTGATTCCCTCGCACGGTTTCCTCGAGGCGATCCCTCAGCACCGCTCGTTCTGGACCATTGACACCATGCTGCATTACGACATCCCCACGGGCCAGGGCGGCGTGCATGGCGACATCCTCGTCATCGACGGCTCGCGCTTCTACGAGGTTCGGGGTTATCCTCCCGGGCGGACCGCTTGGTTCGATCCCCGGACCAGCGGCTACACACTATACGCGGGAACGTACGGCGCCTCAGCCAAGGCTTCGGCAGACAGGGCAGCAGCAGGCACCAGCAGGCGAGCTGCCACGCAGGCCGCTACCAAGCAAGGCAAGCGCAGGCAAGCGCAAGCCAGAAGCCGAAAAACGGCTATTGTTGCCCCTTCGGTGAAACTCTGGAGCAGTTCCATTCCACTCACCGGCAAGGCGATCGCGCTGGCCGATGACGTCCTGTTCGTCGCCGGAACCCCGGTCGCGTTCCCGCAAGACGATCTGGCCAAAGCGTACGAGGGACGAATGGGCGGCATCCTCTGGGCGGCATCCGCATCCACCGGAGAAAAGCTAGCCCAGTACACGCTCGACGCCCCGCCGGCATGGGACAGTCTCGCCGCCGCAAACGGCCTGCTCTTTCTTTCGCTCGCCGACGGGCGTGTGATTTGTATGGGGCCGAAGACCGATCTTTGAGGCGTGTATGCCAGACATGGCATATGATTTTTGGGGTGAAAATCCCCTGACCAGGTAGTCATTCGTGGAGCAGAAAGTCAGGTGATCCTCCGATAGTCTAATTCTCTGGCAATCAGTGAGTGGACACTCTCTTTCATGACCTGACAGGTCGTAACGTGGATGCCTCAAAGAAAAATTTATGTGGCAACAGATGTTTTAGTATTTGACTTCGGGCTCTTTGTAGATGGACGTTGCGATTACATGCCATAACTGTAGTTGTTCTTAGTAATCCTTGAAATGTCTCATCCATGCTGGCCAATCCTCAGGTCTTACGCCGCCAGCCAGGGTCATGGGACCCGCTGTGTCGAATTTCTTGTGCCACTTTAAAGTCCACAGCTCCTTAAGACCAACTCTTTTGACCGTCCAATCCAAGAAAGTGGCATTTATAAACCCGTTGTGCCTGTTGATGCAGAAATGCAGCATTTCGTAATTGATGCCCAGCCACTGACCATCAAATTGAGGAGGTTGACCGCCGATGCCAGATTCGTACGGCCCACCGCCTTTCCACATGGTATCGGAGAAAATTGGAACCTTATTTCCGCCCCTAACATTGGGAGTATTCCAATTCCATTTAGTTGGGCGGCCTTGAATCTCAGTCAGTCCCGGCCGGCTATTAAAAGTCCAGTTATTTGACCCATAGCTGCATTCTTCCTGCAAGTTGTCTGGTCCACCAATTGCCATTTGGTAGGTGTTAAATGGACCGCCCCATACGTTGGACCCCCTGTCGCTGAGGGGAGGTTTCGTGGCCATCGGGCATCTAAGGATATCTGACTTTGTCTCCCAATGAGACCTCAGCGGGTATATCCATGACCCACGTATGTTCCTGCCGAGTGTGTGAAATGGGAAATAACCATCGTTATCATCACAATAGAGCGTCCAAATCTGACCCCATAATTTCAGCTGCGCCTGACAAACAACCATTCTTGCCTGTTTCTTCGCTCGGTTTAGGGCCGGCATCAATATCGCCATCAATAATGCGATAATAGCTATCACCACCAACAGCTCTATCAATGTGAAACCTTCTCGTTTACACATAACTGTCTGCCACCTTTCCCTCAGGTACTTGCTAAAAAAGAGTCTACTCATCATTATACACTCTCTTGCCCAGAAGCCAATGAAAAAAGTAATTGGCCATAACTGGTCAGTTATCCATAATAATGCATCATGAAGTCGACCGGCTGTTCAGAAAGGCTATAAAGCGTGGCTGTTGTGTCGTAATGTGGATGCCTCAAAAAAATTGTGGCAACAGAGATTTTATTATTTGACTTTGAGCTCTTCATAGGTGGACGTGCTTAGTACCACGCATAAGAAAGAACATGTGCTATCAAGACAGATTTGAACTGCAGAATTTAGCCGTCTGCCTGCCATGTTTATAGGTTCATTTCTCAGCTTGATGAGCCCGGATGTTTTTGTTATTACTTTGTTGGTTCTTTCTTTGGCAGTTTTGTTGTATTATCTCCGTCATGTAAGTAATAAGAAGAGGGAATTTCTATGGAGGTTTGATAATGCAAAGACGTAAATTTTTGAACAAGATGATTGGGACTTCTTTGGCTCTCTTATCTCTTGACGGAATATTGAAAGTTGAAGACAACGGCTTTGAAGAACGCACCAGAGAATATCTTCGCTCGATTATGCCAAGCCGCCAGAGGATCGAAGATTTTATCACGGGTGAATACGGTCCCAGAGACAAGCGCCCCGGCGAGATTTTTCAATACGATTCTGAGCTGGGCTGGATCCATCATGAGGCGATAGGCAGTACCGGTGTTGACGGTTCTAAGGTGTTCTATAGCTATGAATCCGACGGTGCCCGCAAAGTTATTAACTTTCCTGACAAATCCAGCCGAATTCGTACGTATGGCAATAGTTTCACACATTGCAGCCAGGCAAACAATAATGAAACGTGGGAAGAATATCTGGCGGCGCACATTCAAGAACCTGTTCGCAACTATGGAGTCGGCGGTTACAGTGTCTATCAAGCCTATAGGAGGATGCTGAAGGTCGAAAAGCAAACTTCAGGTGGATATATCATCCTTAATATATGGGATGATGATCACTACCGTAATCTCGATGCCTGGCGGAGCATCCGGTTTGGTTATGGTTCAAGATGCGGATTTACACTGCCCCATTTGAGGGTAGATGTGGCTAAGGGCAGCTGTAAACAGATTGAGAACATCTCGAAGAGGCCTAAAGACCTTTACAAACTTTGCGACGAAGATTACCTCTGGCGCACCTTCAAAGATGACCCAATTTTGAAGATGGTAATGGCCACACGCCAGGGCGGCAGGAATATTTCAGCAGCACTTATAAATCCTGTGGCGGTTACGTTTGGTATTCCCGACGAAAAAATAGCAGACACCGAAACGGCAAAAAAGATCAAAAAGATTCATACCGAAGCGGCACTGTTTGCGACCCAAAATGTTGTCACTTGGGCGGAGGAGTTTGCAAGGGATACAGGCAAGAAACTGCTGATTATGCTTTCCTTCGGCCGCGGCAATGTAGCGAAATATCTGTCTGGAGAACCCCGTTTTGACCAGGGTTTTGTTGACTGGTTAAAAGATAAACCTTATCTGGTTATTGATATGCGGGATGCTTTCGCCGCAGATTACAAAAAGTACAAGGTGGACACCGATCAGTATCTTGCGCCTTTTTATAATGGGCATCATACACCCAGAGGTAATTTCTTTACTGCCTGGGCAATCAAGAATAGGGTAATTAAGTGGCTAAATCCGAAACCCCTGCCTTATCATTGAGTTGTAGCAAATAGATTGGCGAACAAAGACCGGAAGATTCTATAAACCAATCTTCACGTATTATCTCTGAGAAGATTTCTATCCACCGTAGTTCTGGTATTTTGAGAGGTTGGTTGTTACAATACTCAATTAGCTTGGAGTATTGTAAGTCCATGACGATCATTGATAAACACAGACGCAGTTATTTGGGGCAGACAATTTGTAGGCAATGCCCTGATAAGGAGATGCGATGGAACAGGAGCAGACAAGAATTAAAGTCGAGTATGGTTTGGAATTCACCATTGTGACTTTTAATGACGAGATTATCCTCGACGAAGAACAGATCAGGAAACTCCAGGAATCTTTAGAGCCGGTAATTGAGAAAAATAAGAATAACCAAATGGTTATGAATTTTGCCAATGTGAGATTCATGACATCTGCCATGCTAAGTCTTTTGGTAAGAGTCTATAAGAGGATAAGCGAACGCGGTGGTCAAATGAGAGTATGTAATTTGGAACCCAGTCTCCGAAAGGTCTTTGAAATTACGCGGCTAACAGAGGTTTTTGACATATCGTAAGACATAAAATCGACGGCGCGCAAGTTGAATACACCACTTGTCGAACAAGTTTCCATTCGAAGTGTCCTGTAATTTAAAATCCCTTTCACAGCTGTCCTAAAGAAAATCATGAGGTGGTTTAACTTACGGCTTTGATATTGCCCCAAGAAGATGGGGCCTATACCGAATCCTTCGATATCTGTCTTTTCACTTTTCTGTACTATACGCTACTATTTTCTTGCTATATGAAACAAATTCAATATACTTGTCCGTAAGAGTCTACAGTAATAAACAGTTGTTGTGGTTTCAGTAAAATAACCACGTGTTACAGTCAACTTAAGAGTCTCCCATTACATAGATTCTTTCGATTAGAATTACTTACAGTATTACACGTTCCGAGTGCTGCAAAAAAGCAAACAATATCATTTCGCGGTTGATGAATATGGAAGATCTATATTTTAGACCAGAGCCCGTCAACGCCGATGAGGTCTGGACGATTCTCCCCGGTCAGCATGTACGGTTCAGTCTGCGCTACCTAATTCTGACAGCATCTCTTACCCTCCTGGTAACTCTTACTGCTACACTTGGTACTATGAGTTCTTCCTCCGATTCTACCGCTATTGTCAGCTTCTGGCCGGCCGCAGCGTTTCAGGTCGTCTTCTCCATCTGGTTTGGCATCTATGGTGCCATTGCCGGAATCATTGGCCCAATGTTGGGTAACGGTCTTGTTGGTGAATCGCCGTTGATGTTCCTAACCGCTAATGCTATCCAGAGTTCCCTCGCCGGCCTGTGGTTTCGCTATCGCAAGCTTGATCCCAGACTACGCACTCGCAGAGACTGGCTGGGAGCGATTCTCGTCGGCTGTGTGCTGAGCCATCTTTTGGGGGCTACCTTCGGAGTAACAGAAGCCTATCTGCGAAGCCCCACGAATTATGAGCTTTCCTACTGGTCTGGCAAGCTTCTTAGTTGGCTCGTGGGCAACACCTTTCCCTGTATCATCCTTGTTCCGGCACTGCTTAAGTCGGTCTCAGCAATTATCGTACGGGGCCCTTTGTTCTGTGAGAGTTTCTGGGGCGGCACAGGGCGTTCACACGGAAAGTTGCTGGTGAGGCGATTCAGTGATGTCCCAATAATGGCAAAGTTAGGTCTCCTGATTATAGTCTCAGGTATATTGCCTCTTTCTGCTGTTGCCGGATGGTGGGTCTGGCAGATGGTCGAACGCGCCGATTTTCTTGTCGCTCAGGCCAATAAAGATGTTGCCCGTGAGATAAGCAATGAAATAGACAGTCACTCTCTACTCTTGAGACTGTACGCCTCTGAATTGGATAGGGTCAGGCGTACCAACGAGGAGATTAAGAATTTATTGCAACAATGGTCAACGGTACCCGGAACGTTCTCATCATTGCAGATCATGGATTCAACCGAGGTGGAGTCAAGAATGTCACCGTCTGTGCAGGATGCCTTCAAGAATTCACCGACAGCCTTCTACAATCTGCCAGATCCAAACAGCCCTGAAGAAGTCCAGATCTGGGGCGCCGCCCGTATGGAATCAACAGCTTCCAAGGTCCTGACAGGCTGCTGCGAATGGAGAGCCGACCTTCCACTCAGCGCACAGTGGGCGGCACATGAAGCCATAATCGTATATCATGCAAACGGCACTGAGCTGTTCAGACAGGCCCCACCCGAGCTGGCAGATTGGCAACCGGCAGCAGGTTCAACCGACGCCTCCCCGTATAAGGTTCGCCATGGTGGGAGGACGTGGCACGTCGCCGAGGCCATCAGCCGTACAAACGAAGTGAGATTCGTCACCGCCACATCAGCCAAGGCTGGCCTTACAGCCGTCCTGACCAATGTTCCAAGGACCCTCGCTGCCCTTATCAACCTGGGTATCTTTGGTAGTTACATCGCCGGTGGACTTGTTGCACGCAGAATTAGCGAGAGGGCCCTGGCAATTGCTGACTTCGTGCGTCAGGCCGGACCGGAACCGGGAGCCCTCAAGATTCCAGTTGCCGGCAATGACGAGTTCGGATATCTTGCTCAGACCTTAAACAGGATGAGCGGTCGGCTGGAGGACTACATTCGCAAGCTTCGGGAAACCACCGCTGAAAAAGAAAGACTCGCCGCGGAGATGAAACTCGCCCGAGAAGTACAGATGAGCATATTGCCTCAAACGCTGCCGGAGATCACTGACTATGAATTCGCAGCCATCTGTAATCCTGCACGCGAGGTGGGAGGCGACTTTTACGATATCTTCCTGAATGCACCTGATCGTTCGGTCATGATGATTGGAGATGCCGCAGGCAAGGGACTCAAGGCCGCCATGTTCATAACTCAGACCCATGGACTGGCAAGAGCGGTCACGTTAGAAAGGTCAACACCACAGTCCGTGCTGGAAGCCGTCAATTCGTCAATGATATCCATCGGTCATCCGTCGTCCGAATTCGTCACTATGTTCTATGCGGAATTGGACCATAGGTCGGGTCGTCTTCTCTACTCCAGCGCAGGACACAATCCGCCAATACTCGTCCGAAATGGCGATATAAAGCAATTGGAATTGGGCGGTACTCCCTTGGCCCTCTTTGAGGATGCCGACTACGAGCTTCACGAAGTCGACCTGGTCACCAGTGATACAGTCGTAATGTACACAGATGGAGTAACTGAGGCTATGAACGACCAATGGGAGCAGTTCGGCACCGAGCGTCTTGAAGCTTTCATCAAACAGCATTCCAAGGAATCGTTAAAAGAATTGGTGGAGCAAATCCTACAAGCAGTCCGACAGTTTGCATCCGGTGCCCCGCAATCCGACGACATCACGCTATTGATCCTCCGCCGTACCGGATAATCGAACTCTACGAAGCTTTGGGCAAACCAGAAGAGGCCGACGAGCGGAGAGCCAAACTGCTGCAGACGAAGGTTGTAGAAGGGTAACACGGTGCTGCATAGATCGCCCCCAAAAACGGCCCCATTTTCACGCGTCGGCGCATCGAGTAGACGTGAAGCTCTCTTAGTTAGGCATACTTTGTATTCTCTGTTACTCCTCCCTTTCTTTTGCACTTAAAGAACATGGAGGCCCTACCAGACCATACGGTGCGACCGGCAGAAAATTGCACATCCGCCGGTTGATGCCGAATCCGA
>JABAOH010013246.1_pt2 | contig 11190 bp, 11 predicted proteins | sample 7062181 | NCBI WGS metagenome assembly JABAOH01 (sample SAMN14538630, study PRJNA623070) | marine sediment metagenome | biome: marine biome [ENVO:00000428]; feature: marine pelagic biome [ENVO:01000023]; material: deep marine sediment [ENVO:00002113]; isolation source: pool of 5 deep marine... | reverse complement strand
AAAAAGATCCAGATGCAAGGCGGGCAAATCCTAAGGAATGAGGCGTACAGAGAAGTACGCTGCAATGACGAAGGATGCAGCGCAACGCCGCCCTTCGGCTCTCCTCAGGGCCGTGAGCTTGTCGAACGGCCTGTCGAATGGCAGATGGACTTTTTACGAAGCCGTCAACTTTAGAATGGTCAAGAATGCTTTTCAGAGAGCAAAAGAGAATTTGGGCAGCAAGCTCGTGAGACCTGACCTCTATTGTTTTTTTCTGCCCTGCTCTATTCGCCCTATCAAAATTTTCAAACAAAGAGTTGACCCCCTGGTTTTTTTGTATGTAGTATTTAATGGGATTGAAATGAGGGAAGCTTTTAACTGTGGTAAAGATATTTCAATATGAGAGTAGTGTTTGATAATACTCTTGGGAGGATAGAATAACCTGAGGAGACAGTACAAGGTGGAAAGCACAATGGAAAAGCTCAAAGAAGAAACCATCAAGCTTGCACGGGAGACGGGGGTAGACTTGGTGGGTGTGGCACCCGCCGAGCGTTTCTCCGGTGCACCCGAAGGGCATCGACCTGGGGATCTGCTTCAGGGAACCCAGAGTGTCATCTCTTTCGCCGTCCGCATCCCCATGGGTACCCTCCTTACGGCCCCGAACTTCTCCTTCCTCCAGTTCGGCTGGCTTCGGCTGAACGANNCCGCCAGAGATCGTAAGGGTGGAGCCAGAGCCCGAAATTCATTATATGGGCTCTTTCTCCGAGCGGCATGCTGCGGAACTTGCGGGCTTGGGCCGGATCGGGCTGAGCGGCTGCGTCATAACAAAGGAGTTCGGTGCGCACGTTCGGCTTGGCTCTGTCCTGACCATCGCGGCCCTTCCGCCCGACCCCCTTACTGAAGAAGAGCTCTGTGTTCCCGACAAGTGCGGTTACCTCTGCGTGAGGCTTTGCCCCTGGGATGCCATCTCGGAGGAAGGCTCCCTGAGCCATTTCCGCTGCGCGGCCGCCCGCTCGGGCCACGATATCGGCCATTACCAAAAGCTCAGCACCCTTCCCGACCTTTTAGCCTCCTCCAAGGCCATGGCCTACACCGACACCGGGCCTACCACCTGCGCCATCTGCCAGATCCGCTGCCCCATGGACCCGCGGCTCACCTCTCTTCCTGAGAAATTAAAGGATGGCTACAAAGATAGTATATCAAAGGGAAGTGCCGGTGCCTGAGGCAATTGTTCGTGTACTTGAGGAGGGAGGTTTTGGCATGGTTTTCGGTATATCCGGTGGCAAGAGCAAGTATTTCTTTCATGCGCTTCCAGGGCCATCGTTCCATGATGAGAACAATGCCTGTGCGCCAGCATCAAAGGTGGCCAAGGTTTACAATGGCCGACGGGAGATTGAAGACCGGATCAAAGAGGGGAAGAAGACCCTGCGCTGGGACAAGACCAGTTGTTGCCGTTTTGCGGCCGAGGACCCTCACCATGGTCTTCTTCACCTCGGCCTTCACCGCGCCTGCCGGGACGACCTCTGCCAACGCTCTCCGGGCGCTGGTCCTCATGATACGGGAGGGTACCGATGAGTGCAACCGATCCAGGTGTGGAAAAACCCACCAGCGACTACATTACTGATCTCAGCGTCTCGTTCGAGATTGAACCAACAAAGGCTGCCCTGATGGTGGTCGACACGCAATACGCTACGGGTTCCCGCCAGGCCGGTCTCGGTAAGAGGCTGACAGAGGAAGGTAAACTTGACGTCCTGGCGGGAGAACGTTTTGACCGCATCGAAAAAACTGTCGTGCCAAATCTGCGGAGAGTGCTGGCTTTCTTTCGGGAAAACAGTCTCCGTGTCATTTACCTCACTATCGGATCTGAGATGGAGGATTATAGCGACGCTCCTCCCCACATGGTGCGCTTCTTCAAGGCCACGAACAATCGCAAGGGACAGTTGGAACATGAGATCGTCGAAGAAGTCAAACCGCTCCCAGGCGAACCCGTGCTCAACAAGATTACCATCAGCGCCTTCACCTCGACGGGCATCGATTCCTTACTGCGTTCCATGGGAATAGAATACCTGCTGTTTGCCGGTGTTTCGACAAACATGTGCGTTGGCACAACGGCCCGCGATGCTGCGGATCGCGGATACCGTTGCGTGCTCATCGAGGACTGCTGCGGAGCAGCCCAGAACGAGTATCACCGATGGGAGGTCATTACCTTCCAACGCCTCTTCGGCAAGGTAGAGAGCTCGGATGCTGTGATGGCTGAGATTAAGCGCAACCTTCAGTGTGCGGCTTCCCAAACCTAAAGCCAGGATCCTCGTGATCGTGCTAGCGGATTGATGTGAGGCCCAGTGAGTAAAGAAAGTTCCGCAACCGCGGTACTATTACGAACAAACCCAAAATCATGAGAACTGAAAAAATTGAAGGAGGCTTTTGATGTCCGAAGAGCGCTTTGATGTCGTGATCCGGGGTGGTACGGTGATCAGTGGCCAGGGGTGTGTACGGGCTGACATCGCTGTCCGCGATGGGAAAATCGAGATGGTTGCCCGGGATCTAGGAGACGCATCAACTGGCCGAATGATCGACGCATCAGGAAAGCTGGTTCTGCCTGGAATTATAGACGCCCACACCCATCCGGTCTACGACGACGATTTGGAGGGCACATCCGTATCCGGCGTCCACGGTGGCGTCACCACCCTTGTTGGCTTCGTCGGCCCGAACCCTGCCTGGGGACTTCCCGCTACAACCCTTACAGAGACCGTGAAGAGATTTGCGGAAGAGGGTGAGACTAAGTCGGTAACCGACTTCGCCCTGCATGGGGTCGTGATTGGTCACGATGACGTAGTACCTCAAGTCCCTGCCCTCGTGAGGATGGGAGTTATCTCTATCAAGTTTTTCATGATGTATAAAAAGCGCGGTATGATGATGGCCGACGACCAGATCCTGCGCGTGATGGACGCCCTGGCCACCAATGGGGCCATCGCCATGGTGCACGCCGAGAACGGGGTGGCTATCGACTTCCTGACGAACAAGCTCTCGGCCGAATCTCCCGTGGGGAACGATGCGTATATCAAGGCACATCGGGACTTGTTGGAGGCGGAGGCCATCTTTCGTGCCGTGGCTCTGGCCGAATCCGTGAGTTGCCCCCTGTACATCCCACATGTTGCAGTCAAGGAGGGTGTCGATGCGATCCGGCCGTTGAAGCACTCCCTATCCATTCCGGTCTTCCTGGAGACTTGTCCTCACTATTTAGTGCTCACAAACGAAGAAGTGCTCCGGAGAGGACCGCTGGCCAAGGTCGCACCGCCTATACGTGAGCGGCACGACAACGACGCTCTTTGGGATGCCCTGCGGGATGGTGTGATCGACGTGATGGGCTCCGACCATGCCGCCACCACCTCCGAGAAGAAGATGCAGTGCAATCACATCTTGGACGCCCGCTTCGGTGCTCCAAGCATCGAGTACCTCCTTACTCTAATGTATAGTGAAGGGGTCCGGAAGGGTCACATCAACATAGGACGTCTCGTCCAAATATTGTGCGAGAATCCTGCTAAGATCTTCGGGCTGTATCCTCGGAAGGGTGCCATTCTACCTGGAGCGGACGCCGACCTGGTGATATTCGATCCAGAAACGCGATGCCTTTGTACGGCTGAAACACAGCACAGCAGGGCAGATTACTGCCTGTACGAAGGTATGGAGACGGTTGGTGGTCCCACGCTGGTCATGCAGCGCGGCAAGGTGTTGGTGGAGAACGGCAACCTGATGGCGAAGCCGGGCGATGGACAATATCTGCCCGCCAGCAATCCCATCTGGACCTAAGATCCCTCCCGAGGGGTCCAATTTACCCAGCTCAGTCGGCCGCCTCCCGGATGTGTGACGGGCCGGATAATCAGGCAAACGAGTCTTTTTGGCAAACCATGGTAAGGCCGGCGAGGGCACGATAATCTTCCCATTTGTCTAGCGATTCTTGTGGATTCCGATGAAGCAAGCTAGATTCCTGCGATCCATGGTTTGGAATATGCTAACTTTCAATAGAAATAGCAGAACCGGTCTCGAGAGAGCGGATGAGTGCCTCGGTTATTTGGACTAATCGCAATCCGTCATCGGCAGTTGCCGCTGATGTTCGGGTACCAGCCAGTTCTTCGGCGAACATCTCTATTTCCCGGAGATACAGATTTTCCGCAGGATAGTCATGCTCTTGACTTCCATCGGGTACCCTCACAGTCAATCGGTGCCTATCAACCCATCGCAATGGACCTGTGGCAAGCATCCCTCCTGTACCAAAAACCTGCAAGTCATTGCAGCCTATTGGCATTTCACGGCTGCAACGGATCGTCGCTTGACTCCCACGTTCGAACTCCAAAAGCAATGTCGTCGTATCGTCAGGCCGACCGCTATTGCGAGGAGGATGTGCGAGAGCGAAAACCCGAACGATCTTATCATCAAGAATCCATTGAACAAAATCGACCATGTGTACACCGACGTCAACCATCGCACCCGCGCCGGCGACGGCCAAATCGTGGCGCCAACCCCGCGCTTTGCCCACCGGTGCGTAGCGTTGAACGGCAACTTCCCTTACCACACCGATCCGACCTTCCCTGATCGTCCTTGCTGCAGCTTGAAGAACCAGTTGAAAACGCAACTGTAACCCTATGAGGAGCGTCACACCGACCGTCCTGCAAGCAGCGATCATTTCCTCTGCCTCGCCTGTAGTGAGCGCCATGGGTTTTTCGCAAAGCACGTGTTTGCCCGCAGCGGCAGCGGCCAACACGATTGGATGGTGCAAAGCATTAGGCGCCGATACGTAGACCGCATCGACCGCGGGGTCATGAACGAGCTCTTCGTACGAATGATAGCCTCGCTCGACCCCGTGAGCAGAGACAAACTCTTTGACGCCTTCAGGATGCACGCCAGCACAAGCAACAAGGCGCCCACTTTTTGATGCCTTGATCGCTGGACCAATCCATTGATTGGCCAGTCGTCCCAGCCCAACAATCCCCCACCGGACTTCCATAGTATCTTCACCCCCGACAACCCGAGGTTTACTCATGCTGCACACATAGCAACCCTAACGGTTAAACACGAGGAGTACAGGATTCAAACACAGATTTCTCGAGCTACAGAACCACATAGAGCCATAACCAAGTGATTATCGTAAGCAGTGAAGTGCTTCCTGTTCTTGCACAGGACTATCGCGATACAGATTAAGGGCAACGAGCAGTCCGTATCAGTTGTCGACGGAGTGCGTGTTGATCCCTGATTGGTTCATTTGAATATAATCCGGCGTGCCACATTTGTAAACGTAAAAATGAAATCCAGAAATCCGGAAAGGAGATTCCTTGTCTTTGGGAAAGAAAACTGAACCCATTGAAAACCCCGACTGAATCACAAACGAAAACTCTCCGGTCGCGAATCAAACCGTTCCGCAATAAAGAAAGGGACATTCCTCACATCCAGGGTGCCCAGCTTGTCATAAGCCGGACCGTGCTTGCAAAAGCAATCTTACAGCAGCTAGAGCGAAACGATATTCACATCGTTGACAGAGAAGTATGTATTGGGAAAAAGGGGAAGGTATGGAAGGAGAGTTTTACAAGCTGCCGGACCTTTGTTGATCAAGGGCTTCTGGTTAGCTCTAGCATTTGGAATAGTCAAGAAAAGAAAACCGGGTTTCTAGAGATGAAGATATATTTCATCCCATTGATTTTTCCATAGTTATTGAGATTATGAATAAAATCTGAATGGCTTGGTGTTCATTCCGGTAAATTCTCGATAAATTTTGCAGATAGGGTGAAAAATCTTCACGATCTGGGTTTAGGATGGTTGTGAGGATTTGATTGACAAAGGGAAAAATATTGTAAGGGGTGAAATTATCCTTTTCAACAGAAGAGATGAGATTTATTCAACTATTATCTACAAACGCTGTAATAAATGCATCACATCCTGCTTTACCTTGCTCAGATCTTCCTCACTGGGTCGTCCTCTGATATCCCCCATTCTCCCCCTCGTGCTCCGTTCCTCTGAGCCATGGTACTCCCCCACAATGTACCATTCATCCAAAACCGTGAAGCCAAGGTGCTCAAAGAACTGTCCAACATACTTGCCTGCGGGAATTGCCTCGTTCATTCCCGTATGAGGGCCAGAATATGTACAAAAAATGAGCGCACTCTTTCCCGGAACCTTCGGAGCTCCTAATTTTATACGTCCCTGTTTGCGATATTCGTCGAATTTACTTCTCACGAAGACCCCCACCGGCTCAGGAGGTCGCCACTGATGAGTTGGAAAACCCATACAGGTCAGGTCATAATCGCAAAAATCAATATCCTTGGCTTCATCCGTCCTCTTGAGTAAAACGTCGACCCCAGAGGCCTCCAGCCTCTCTTTAATGGCAAAGGCGACCTTCTCAGTGTTCCCAGTCTTTGACCAGTAGATGACCACAGCCCTCATCTTTCCCGCCTCCTGGTAATTGAGATTGAATCAAAACGTATTTCAATACCTGACTCCGATGGGTTCTATGCACTACATTAACCAAAAAAGACTAGACCCAAACGCCTTATACGATAATGCAAGACCTGCCCCCTACTCCCTTATGTTGTCTCAGAATAAACGCCCCCTATTGTTTCGACAGCTTGCCGACTCAGTCGTCTCCTGAGGCCTAAGGCTCGACGAAGTTAGACTTCCTCAGCGAGAGGAGTAGAAAGGTATCTTTCCCCGCAACTGGGGATGACCACAACAAGGAGTTTCCCTCTATTTTCAACTCTCTGAGCTACCTCCAAAGCCGCCCAGACCGCTGCCCCTGAGGAGATACCCCCCAAGATTCCCTCCTCCTTTGCCAGTCTTTTGGCCATGGTGAAGGCATCCTCGTTGGATACGGTTACAACCTCGTCGATAATCTCCGTGTTGAGGATCTCGGGAACGAATCCCGCCCCGATCCCTTGAATTTTATGGGGCCCCGGTTTTCCTCCCGACAGAACGGGGGAGTCAACCGGTTCAACGGCCACAGCCTTGAAGGCCGGCTTTTTCCCCTTGATCACCTCGGCCACCGCCGTTATGGTTCCCCCCGTTCCCACGCCGGCAACGAGTATGTCAACCTTCCCATCAGTATCATTCCATATTTCCAGGGCGGTCGTTTCGCGATGGATTTGGGGATTTGCCAGATTTTTAAATTGCTGGGGCATGAAGGCCTTGGGGAACTCAGCCATCAGCGATTCCGCTTTCTTGATCGCCCCGGGCATCCCCTCGGAGCCAGGGGTTAAGATAAGTTCGGCTCCCAGCATTTTGAGCAGTATCCGCCGCTCTCGGCTCATCGTCTCCGGCATCGTCAAAATACACCGATACCCCTTGGCGGCACAGACAAAGGCCAAGGCGATCCCGGTGTTGCCGCTCGTTGGCTCGATGATCACCGTTCCCTCTCCGATCAAACCTTCCCTTTCTCCAGCTTCAATCATGCTCACGCCGATTCGGTCCTTGACACTGGAGAGAGGGTTGAAGAATTCGAGTTTGACCAAAATGGTCGCGTCGATTCCCTCAACAACCCTGTTAAGCTTAACCAGAGGGGTATTTCCAATGGTCTTTGTGATATCCGAAAAGATCCTTCCCATTTTTCCTACCTCCCGTTGTCTTTTCCCCATCGAACGGCAAGTTCGACCTATCTATTCGGGCAGAAAGGGCTACCCGGAATTCTTATGACTATTTGAAATTACAAGCGCTCTATCTGGCATTTGTCAGGTAACGTTATCAAATCCTAGGACAGGCAAGAGGGTGTTATCGGTGTCCTTTCGGTTTCAAAACTCGATTGCCTGCACAGGGAATACATACCTTCTGTCCATCAATCTCGCGGAGGAGATCCATCTTGGTTAGTTCTCCACAGAGGTCACAGGTTCCAGATTTCGTAATTCTGGCCTTGGGGGGGATACCCAGTGAAAATTCTTCAATTTTGAAGAGAGACTGAGCGTCCGCCTCAAGAACCTTTTGGGCCCGCTCTCTATGGAGCTCTCTGAACCGTCCCGTTTCTTCCGGCGATGCTTCATCGTTCTGTACCTTTTCCACGAGGGAAAGGTGCTCCGGGTCAGCCTCTAACGCATCAGACCGGAGGCATACACGAACGGCTTTCCCCCGCTTTCGGGCCGCAAGGATAAAAGCGTGTTTTCCGTAGCGCTTAAGAATGAAATTTCCCTTGCCAAACGTGCATCCCGTCATTACCTGAATCGCATCGGCACCACAGGCATCGTTTTCCACAAAGGCCAGCAACTCCTCATCCCCTGCCCTCCCAACGCCCAGCTGCTCCATGAGGACGCGAGCTGCCTGAAAACCAATGGCCAGCCCGGGACAAATATGTCCGTGAAAGGCAACGCATTTTTCAAAGTCTTCGGAAGAAACAATTGGAACTTGGGCCATGAAATTCCCCCATCAATTGTAACACTAACATAAAAATGTATTACTTCAATGGAAAGGGTGAAAAAATTTTGATTATATCACCGAAATGGAGGCTTTCGAATGTGTTTTCAATGATTTTCCCTCCTGTTCCAGGGTATTAGGTGCACAATTACTGCACGGTAGCTTTCGGCGGAGTTGGTGTCATTTTTTCGCTTATTATCGACACCTAAAACACATCTTCTATTTCGATTGCATTTCTCTAACAAAGCTAGCACCATCAATAGGAGCAACAAGGGCATCTTTCAAGAATCGTGTACGTGTTCTGCGTGACTGGACAAGGGGCCGATCGAGGAAAAGACGGGAAAGGATGAGATGAACAAAGAGTGTCCCTTAACTGGAAAAAAAAGATATTTAACCATGGGTTAAAAATCCATATTAGACCCAGTAGGATATTTTTGTCTTGACAAAGCCAGCCTTTTCATAGATGATCCCTTTCTCTTACTATTCCCGAGCTTTAAAAGATTTTTCGAATATTTCTGATATATCTTCCACGGTTAAATCCCGCGGGGTATTGCCAAGCAACCGGCGCTCCCCGTGTGCCGCCACGGCCCATTCCTGGATCTTTGCCTGGTCTCCGCCGACTTCGGTGAGAGTAGTCGGAAGCTTCACGCTTCGAGCCAATGCCACCATCCCATTGATACCCGCTTCGGCTGCCTCCCATGGCGACAGATCACTCACATTAAGTCCCATAACCTCGGCTATCCTGCGAAACTTGGGTAGATTGGACATTGCAATGGAACTCATGCATTCGGCGAAAACCACTATGAGAGCGATACCGTGGGAAAGATGGTACTCTGCTCCAATGGATAACGATAATGCATGCACGTGACCCACCCCAGCGTTATTTAACGTAATACCAGCCATCAGGCTTCCGAGTGCCATGGTGTACCGAGCACTCATGTCGTTTCCGTTCGCAAATGCCGCTCCCAGGTTTTCAGCAATCAACCTGATCGCTTCCAGGTTAATCGTGTCTGTGAAAGGGTTAGAATTCCTGGCCACGTAGGACTCCACAGCATGGATGAAGGCATCAATGCCGGTGGACGCCGTTACCCCTGGCGGCATAGTCTTGGCCATGTTGGGATCCACAATCGCCACGTCGGCGAGAATGTTCTGTGCACTGACAACCCGCTTCAAGTTTGCCTCAGTATCGGTAAACACGGCCATCCTGGTAACCTCAGATCCCGTTCCCGACGTGGTCGAGACCATAATTGTGGGTAGGCCGCGCCGGGGTATCTTATCTACGCCAAAGAACTCGTGAATATTCCCCTCGTTGGTCATCATGGCAGATACCAGTTTCGTGGTATCCATGGAGCTCCCACCGCCCACCCCCACGAAAACGTTAAACTTACCCTCCTTAGCCATGCGGCTTGCCTCCATGAGGTTTTGGATCGGTGGCTCAGGCTCCACCTGATCGAAGATATCGTACTCAATCTTTTCCTTTTTCAGTGACTCGGTGACCCCCTCCAGGATACCTGCCTTCGCCACTCCTGGATCTGTGATGACCATGACTCGACCGGCGCCTAACCGTTTCGCCTCCGCCCCCACCTGATTAGCCGTATCAAAACCGAACAGGATCCATTCTGGCGTTCGAAACCGAAACGATTTTAACATGTTCTTCCCCCCTTTCTACTATGAATCCCTATGTCTATATTATAATGTCTGGCACCCTACCCTTTTCTCTGTTTCTCAAGGATGGTAAAAAGCAAGATCCGATCGCCTTTTTGTTGATGAGAGGGATGAGGTTCATTAACCTTCAAAACCTACCAGCGTCCCCCAATCCTTATCTTTTGCAATGTAGGTAACACCGTCCCCTACTCTTTTTGTCTGCCTCCCTTCCCTTTGGACAATCATAGTCAGGCGGAAAACCCAAAATGAGATAAAATCTTCGTGGCAGGAGAACCGTTACTCCCTCATCCTTATTATCATTTCCAGCTCAACGGTTATGTTCCTGGGCAGACTGGATGTTCCGAGAGCGCAGCGAGCGTGCTTCCCCTTTTCACCAAATATGCTCTCCAGAAGCTCTGAAGCCCCATTGATTACCTCTGGCTGCTCCCCAAAATCCGGGGTACAATTCACAAACCCTCGGACCTGAACTACCTCTTCTATTGTGTCGAGGGTTCCAATCAAATCTTTCACCGCGGCAAGGCAGTTGAGGGCACATATTTTCGCTGCTTCATAGCCTTCCTCCACGGTTTTTTCCGCACCCACTTTGCCCGTGTGAATGAATTTTCCCTCAACGGAAGGTCCCTGTCCCGAGCAGAATACCAGATTGCCCACTTTTTTGGCAGGAACGTAGGCGGCAACAGGTTTCGGTGTGGGGTGAAGTGTAATGCCAATCTTCTTTAATTTCTCCTCATAGCCAGGCATAGAATATCCTCCTTCACGTAAGTTTTTACGCCAAAAAGCCTCCGCCATCTTTACATGAGGCTCGAGTTGTTTGCGCGCAATCTGGACATACTCTTCTGTCCTGAAAGCATCCCATAAGGAATCTGTGATTTCAAATCTCGGAAGTCTGGAATCCTCGTCCCCAGATCCCTGGGTTTCCTCCCAACCCACTGGGATGGTTTGGCTTTCAGGTTACTCTTTTTATTACCATAAATGAACAAGAGATAAAAACCTTATTCTATTTAATTATCAACGATTACAAGGAAGAGTACATTATTGATCAATCAATGGATTAAATCAAACATTTCATTCATAGAATACCGTTGTAGCATTTCCAAGTCTCAAAAATCCATTAAATGTTAGATTTTCTTTGAATTTCTTTTTTTTTCTCGGATTTTCGCA
>JABAOH010001925.1_pt5 | contig 11190 bp, 8 predicted proteins | sample 7062181 | NCBI WGS metagenome assembly JABAOH01 (sample SAMN14538630, study PRJNA623070) | marine sediment metagenome | biome: marine biome [ENVO:00000428]; feature: marine pelagic biome [ENVO:01000023]; material: deep marine sediment [ENVO:00002113]; isolation source: pool of 5 deep marine... | reverse complement strand
TTTTCTGCCGGAACCGTAACGATCTCGCCTCTATAGTTAAACACCGCTCTCGCTCCTGACGGAGAGACCGAGGCATGCCGGATAAAGCGGGGATTCTTGGCATAACGGGGACGCAGCTCAAGCAAGTCCGCGGCCACGCCGATCGTCAGTTTATTACTTTTTTCCTGGGCAACATCAAAAAGATGAAGGTGTCCCGCCTGTTCATAGATGATCTTTCCTCCACCATCCGAAGCCTTGATCACCGGAAAATCCACGTGAGAGGTGAGTTGTTTGATCTCCTTTGTTTTCGTGCCGAAGGAGAAAAGGTTGAATTCCCCGTTTCTATCCGAACGAAAATAAACCTTGTCTCCAATCCACATGGGATCAGTGTCGTTGCAGCGGCCCTCTGGCTGAGGAATCTTCTCTACGGAGTAATCGTCAAGTGAAATCAGCCAGATTTCGGAAACCGTTCCTCCTCTGTAATGCTTCCATTGATGAAAGCGTTCAGACAGCGGAGTGTAGGCCATTTTCTTCCCATCCGGCGAATAGGTCGCTCTGTAAGCATTAGGTATTTTGAGGGGTGAAGGAAAATCCCCTTCAAGAGGGACTGTAAATAGCTGTGTATACCTCCTTGTAAAAACAGAGCGGGCAGATATAAACAACACTGAAGAACCATCCGGCGTGAAATCCCGCACAAAATCAAATCCTGGATGCCAGGTGAGCCTTTTGGGCACACCGCCATCCACTGAAACAACGTAGACATCGACGTTGCCGTCGTATTCTCCGCTGAATGCGATTAGCTTGCCATCGGGTGAAAATACTGGGCTGGACTCGTTTCCCTGAGCACTGGTTAACCGTCGGACACCTGTGCCGTCAATGTTGGCCACCCACAGGTCATTCGCATACGCGAAGGCAATGTGTGTCGGGCTGACAGCGGGCTGACTCAAAAGCTTTGTATCTTTGATATCGATCCCGCTCTCCAGAAATCCTGGTGCCGCGATAGCCAGTAGCAATAAAAACGCTAAAACATGAAGATATCTTTTCATGGAAGCCTCCTTTAATTTTTTCGGGGATTCAATCGATGTATTTTATTTGAAAAGGAAATCATTGAAAATGGCCTTGAGCTCGAAAAGACCGTATCCTTTTAAAACTGACATCATTCATTCAGCAGATTGTAGACCATACCTCTCTCTTTTTCAATAAACAAATTCCTTCCATCCCTGTGATATATTTTAAAAGATGAAATGATCAGTTCTTCGTCTCACAAAAGCGCTTCACGACATTGTAATAGACCCGGACAGCCGTTCGGAAACTTTTTTCTCTGATTCTCTCATCATGCCCGTGGATAGACTGGTACTCTTCCATCGTGACCGGGCCGGGGAAGAATCCGTAACATGCGGCGCCTTTCTTCCGGTAAAACCTCGAATCTGTTCCGTAGATGACAAGATGAGGGACGGTGAGAGACTCGGGAAACACGGCTCGAGTCTCCGCTTCAATGATCTTAAAAAGTTCTGTCTCGAACGGAGAAACGACCGCTTCCACCGGACGTTCGATATAACTGATCTTTACACGGGAGTCTGCGATGACCTTCTTTAACTCGGAGACGAATTCATCCGGGTCCTGGTCCGGAAGAAGCCGACAGTCCAGGATAGCAGTGGCTTTGCCCGGAATCACGTTGGATTTCGGAGGATCTCCCACATATCCTTTCGTGACAGTCAGAGAAATCGTGTTCCGCTGGAGGGCGTTGTTGTAGGGAGTCTCATCCAGTCTGCCGAGCCTCCTTTTCAACTCGGCCACAACCGGAGTGATGCGCACAGGAGTCTCGTAGGAGGCGACCCGGCTCAGGGCTTGAGCCATGATGAAGTTGGCGTTCTCTCCCATCGGCATCGATCCGTGGCCGCTGTGTCCTGATGAGGAGAGTCTCAACCAGAGAACTTTTTTCTCAGCCACGCCCACAGAAAAAACGAGTCTTTTGTCTTTGGTGAAAAAACCCTGAGTGCCGAAGCCTCCCTCATCCAGGACGAATTCAGGATTGATATCTTCCCATCTGTTCTCGACCAGCCACATCGAACCCAATATTCCGGACGTCTCTTCATCTGCCACTGCCATAAAAATCACATCCCTCTCCAGCTGGATATTGTTCTTCTTGAGAAGAAGCATCGTCATCATCTGAACGATCCCGGTGTTTTTCATATCCAGAGCCCCGCGTCCATAAATGTACCCGTCCTTTTGCGCTGCCTCAAACGGATCAACAGACCATCCGGAACGATCCACAGGAACAGTGTCCATGTGATTCAACAGCAGCAACGGACGTTTGTTCCCGTTCCCTTTCAACCGCGCAAGAACATTGACCCGACCTGTTTTGGGGCCCGACCATATCAATTCGACCGGCAATCCTTCGTTCTGAAAAATGGTCTCGAAGAATTCAGCCGCACTAATCACTTCTCCCGGGGGATTACAGGTGTTAATCGCGAGGTATTCCCGGAAAAGTCGAACCGCCCTGTCTTCCTCACTCTTCCAATCTATGGCCTGTCTCTGAGGAAGAACAGGCTGAAAACACAAGAAAATAAGAACGAGCACTGAGATTTTTAGGAGATAATTTCTCATCTTTGATCCCTTTCAGTTTTTTCTGCAAACAACAAATCTTGATGCCCGGACTTTGACCGGAGGCCCTGCACCACTCCAAGAAACCATGTGGGGAATCCGGATGAATCCAAAGTCTGAGATCGATCTTCCAATCATCAGATAAAATATCACATAGCACATTAAGTCTGAAATGTCCAAATTCTGGAGGTGGCTTTCCTTGACTTTGAAAGTGGTTGTTATAGAATGAGGACTCCTGCATGCTGGGAAAAAAGCAAAACAGGAACAGCCATACAGCTGAATGCGTTAATCCTTTTCAAAGGAGCATTGAAGATGAAAAGAAGGGAGGCCCTTGTGGCCTTGAGCAGTATGGCCTTGATTGGCCCTCATTTTTCCTGCAAACCACGAAGGAGTAAAGGAATGAAAAAAGAAATCAAAACAGACAATGCCCCAAAAGCCATTGGTCCGTATTCGCAGGCCATAGAAGCGAACGGATTTATTTTTGCATCCGGCCAGATCGCTATGGATCCTCAAACCGGTGAGCTGAAATTGGGCCCCGTGGAAGAACAGACACGGCTTGTGTTGAACAACATGAAAGCGGTGCTTGAGGCAGCCGGGAGCTCGTTCGACAAAGTGGTCAAATGCTCAGTCTTCCTTCAAGATATGGATGACTTCAGCGAGATGAATGCGGTGTACGGAGAGTTCTTTAAGCCTCCTTATCCGGCACGGGCAGCGGTACAGGTTGCACGGCTCCCCAAAGACGTCAAGGTCGAGATAGAGGCGATTGCAGTCAAGTAGAATTTCTTCTTTACCTCAACATCAAATCCGAAATTATTTCGAAAGCGGGAATCAGCGCACGATTTAAGGCTGCTCCCGACAATTTGACCTCCCCCATCATGTACAGATTTATTTGACTCAATATTGGATTTTGGGCCACAAGATTTTTCTCTGAATTCTTCCTGATTGTTCCTTGTGTTCAAATCCTTTAAAATAAGAGTGCCATGCCGATTTACGAGTTCATCTGCAAGAAATGCGGGAACCACTTTGAGGCCCTTGTCTCGATGGGGGGAGAAAAGAATATCTCCTGCGAATCCTGCGGGAATAAGAATATACAGAAACTTTATTCTTCTTTTGGGATTGGAGGCGGGAGCAGCCGCCTCAGTTCTTCCTCTGAAGCCTGCACGACCTGCTCGACAAAATCGTGCGACACGTGCAAGTAAATAAGAGAAAGCCCCTTGACTCTGTCTTTTCAGAATGTAGGCTTATCTGTCTTTTCCCAGAACATATCAATGAGATCATATTTGGCCACTTGACCTGTTTTGGGGCACCTGAAAGTCTGGCTCAGAATCGTGCTCTCATCGAATGATTCTTTTGTGTAAGCCACGGGTGAGGGGTGCTTCTCTCCGCAGATTTTGCATTTGTAAAAGACAGGCATATCTGAATTTCCTTTTATGTCATCAGTAAATTCCCTAGGTCATAATTATAATCAGAAATCAAAGAAAGTCAAAGCCTCTTTTTGGTTGTCCCATAAAAAACAAGGTCTGCATTTCGTGTTTGGAGTCAAGGCTTGACTTTACTCCAGCCTAAAAGATAAATATATCCTAAATGAAAGATGTGAAGATCGGAGTGGACACAGGCGGAACGTTCACTGATTTTGTGATTCATGCAGATGGAAAAATTGAAATTAAAAAAATCCCTTCCACTCCCCATAATCCCTCTCTTGCGATTCTCAAAGGAATTCAATCGTATCTTGAGGATTCTCCTCTCATCATTCATGGAACCACAGTCGCGGCAAACTCCCTTCTCGAACGGAAGGGCGGGCGAATCGCTCTGATCGCTACGAAAGGCTTCGAAGATATTCTCTTTATCGGGCGGCAGACAAGGCGAGAGCTCTACACGCTCAAAGGCGAGAAGAGAATTCCTCTGCTCCCTCGGCACCTCTGCTTCGGCATCGATGAAAGAACATCCGCATCGGGAAAGGTCGAGAAAAAAATATCCTTGAGCGAACTCCGAGAAATCCTGGATAAAATTAAAAAATTAAAAGCTGAGGCTGTGGCTGTTTCTTTGATCAATTCTTACGCGAATCCCTCAAACGAAAAAATCATTTCCACAGAGCTGAAAAAACAAAAATTCCTTTTTTCATCTTCGAGCGACATCCTGCCCGAGCACCGGGAATACGAGAGGACGGCCACAACCGCCGTGAACGCTTATCTAATGCCCATCACCAGTCAATATCTGGAAAACCTGGAGAAAAGGATAGGAGGAGCGGAGCTGCGGATCATGCAGTCCAACGAGGGATACATTTCCCCGGCCAGAGCTAAGGCCGAACCGATCCGGACAGCGCTTTCAGGCCCTGCCGGAGGAGTTGTGGGCGCACACCGGCTCGGAAAAGCCGCAGGCTTCAAGAATATCATCACTTTCGATATGGGAGGAACGTCATCCGATGTGTCTCTGGTCGCCGGTGAAATCAGGAGGACGAATGAGAGCCTGGTGGGAGATTTTCCGCTCCGCATCCCGATCATCGACATTCATACGGTCGGAGCTGGAGGAGGATCGATCGCCCATGTCGACAAAGGCGGGTCTTTGCGGGTCGGGCCTCAAAGCGCTGGAGCCAATCCCGGGCCGGCATGCTACGGAAAAGGCCTTCTCCCGACCGTCACGGATGCCAACATGGTTTTAGGCCGACTGGCCCCCGAGTTTTTCCTCGGAGGTAAAATGAAATTATTCCCCGAAAAAAGCCGTGAAGTCCTGGAACGCATGGCCCGAAAAATCCGTAAATCATTGACCGAGACCGCGGAAGGCATCATCGAGATCGCCAATGCCAACATGGAAAAAGCCATCCGAGTGATATCCATCGAAAGGGGTTTTGATCCCAGGAATTTCACTCTTTTTTCTTTTGGAGGAGCGGGCGGGATGCATGCGCTGGACATCGCCTCCAACCTGAAAATGCCCAGAGTCCTGGTTCCGAAGAATGCGGGAGTCCTCTCTGCCTTTGGTCTTCTCCTGGCGGACTCGATCAAAGACTACTCAAAATCCATCTTGAAGATTGCAGACGAGTTAACCGGAGAAGAACTTGAAACACACTTCAGGAAACTGGAGGAAAGAGCCCGCCGCGCCATGAAAGAGGATGGCTACAGCGCACAAGAGATTCGAATCTATCCGTTCCTTGACCTCCGGTATCTCGGCCAATCCTATGAAATCACCGTTCCCATCCGCACCCGGAACGCTCCTCATTCCTATTTCCTATCCACCTTCCACAAAGCACACAGAAAGCTCTATTCCTACCATCACATGGAGAGACCGGTGGAAATAGTGAATATCCGCATCAAGGCTGCAGGAACGGGCAAAAAGATCAAGCTGAAGAAACAGATGCCGACCGGTTCAATCCCAGAAAGAGCGCTGTTCAAAAAGCAGGCCATCCATTATAAGGGAAAATCCTACACGGCCAGCGTGTTCGACAGGGCCCGTCTTTCAGCCGGAAATAAGCTGGACGGCCCGGCGTTAATCGCAGATGCGGAATCGACAACATTCCTTCCCCCTTCCTCCACGCTGGAGGTGGACGGATTCTTGAACCTCATCATTCAAAAAAAAGGCTGAACGCATGGATAAATTTGACCCGATCGAACTCGAACTGTTCAAGAACCTGTTCGTATCTGTCTCTGAAGAGATGGGAGCTGTCCTGGGCCGGACCTCCCTCTCTCCGAATATCAAAGAAAGAAAAGACTTCTCCTGTGCCCTGTTTGATAAGAGAGGAGAAACCTTTTCTCAGGGCTCTCATATTCCAGTTCATCTGGGTGCCATGCCCCTATCCGTCCAGGCATCCATCCGAGCCGTCGATTTTGAAAAGGAAGACCTGGTGGTGCTCAACGATCCCTACAGAGGAGGGACACACCTCCCGGATATCACCTGCATATCGCCAGTCTTTGTCGATAAAGAGCTCCTCTTCTTTGTGGCCAACCGCGCGCATCACTCGGACGTGGGAGGGATGACTCCCGGCTCCATGCCGCTGGCCACAGAAATCTTTCAGGAAGGGATGATCATCCCGCCTTTGAAGCTGGTTCGCAGAGGGAAGTTGAACACCGAAATCCTGGACTTGATCCTCGCCAATGTCCGGACTCCTGAAGAGCGCAAGGGCGACTTGCAGGCTCAGATCGCTGCTAACGAGAAAGGCAAGCAGAGGTTAAGAGAGATCATGAACAAAGTGGGATTGAAAAAAATACTCCACTACACCCGGCTCATCCCTCTCTACACGGAAAAAATACTCAGGGAAACTATCAGGAGCATTCCTGACGGCATTTACGCGTTCACCGATTACCTGGATGACGACGGAATCACGGATGATCCCGTGGAAATCAGTGTGAAGATCACTATAAAAAGCGATAAAGCCCTGATCGATTTTAGCTCTTCATCCCGTCAGGTTCAGGGAAGCATCAATGCCAATTTCGCTGTCACATATTCCGCGGTTCTGTATGTTTTTCGCAGTCTTGTTGAGGAAGACATCCCGTTCAACACGGGCCTGATGAGGCCGCTCCAGATCATCGCTCCTCCCGGCTCGGTTCTCAACGCTCAACATCCTGCAGCTACTGCCGGAGGCAACGTGGAAACTTCTCAGAGGATCGTGGATGTTCTCCTCGGTGCCCTCTCCAAAGCCATTCCAGAAAAGATCCCCGCCGCAAGCTCGGGCACCATGAATAATGTGGCTTTTGGCGGCTATGATCCCTTGAGGAAGAGAAGCTTCGCCTACTACGAGACGATCGGAGGAGGCATGGGAGCGGGTTCAAACTCTTCCGGCCTCAACGGTGTCCACACTCACATGACCAATTCTCTCAACACGCCTCTGGAGGCCCTGGAGAATTACCTCCCAATCAAGATCAGCAAATACTGCCTGCGGAAAGGTTCAGGAGGCCAGGGACAGCATCCCGGCGGTGAAGGGATCATCCGCGAGTATGAATTTCACGTCCCGGCCCAGGTGACGATCATCTCAGAACGGCGTAAATTCAGTCCCTACGGGATCCAGAAGGGAAAGAGCGGAAAGAGGGGAAAAAACACTTTGTTCACCAAGGGAAAAAAGATGTGCCTCAAATCAAAATGCAATTTCAAGGTCCAGCCAGGAGATCATCTGCGCGTTGAAACGCCTGGAGGCGGAGGATATGGCCCCAAAAAATAAAAAATCCTCTTTTGGGCCGGGCTTCCTGGTCACAGCGGCTTTCATCGGACCCGGGACTGTCACGACATGCTCCCTCGCGGGTGCGAATTTCGGTTATGCTCTGATCTTTGCCCTTGTTTTTGCCACTGTCACGACAATTATCCTCCAGAACATGACAGGAAGGCTCAGCCTGGGCTCCGGTCACGACCTTGGCCAGGCCCTCAGAGAATTTCCGCAGAGTCGAGTGACCAGGAGTATTTTTCTTATTCTCACACTCTCTTCGATCACTCTCGGCTGTGCGGCCTATGAAGCCGGGAACATCATCGGAGGTTCTCTTGGATTGGAGGCTGTCACTTCAATCTCCAATAAAGTCTGGGTCGCCGTGATCTCACTTATAGCTGTTTTCATCCTGGGCATGGGAAGATACAAAATTGTCGAAAAATTCCTGATCTTCCTTGTGTTCTTGATGAGCGTGTGCTTTCTTACGACTCTGATCATCATCAAGCCCGATTTTCTCTTGATCCTCAAAGGCATGATCCCGACTTTCCCCAAAAATTCACTGCTTCTCATCCTGGCCCTCGTGGGAACAACCGTTGTTCCCTACAACCTCTTTCTCCACTCTTCTGCGGTCAAGGAAAAATGGGCCTCTGTTTCCGACCTCAAGACTGCCCGGAAGGACCTGCTTCTTTCGATCACACTGGGCGGGATCATCTCCGCCTCGATCGTCGTCACATCAGCCGTGGCTTTCTATGAGCAAGGACTGACTCCTGAAGATGGAGTCCAGCTGGCTCAGCAGCTCAAACCCCTGTTGGGCACATTGACCAATATCCTCTTCGGGCTGGGCTTTTTTGCCGCAGGAATGAGTTCTGCCCTGACAGCGCCGTATGCAGCCGCCTTCGCCTCTTCTGGCATTATGGGTTGGAAAAATGGCCCCGTCTCCAAACAGTTTAATATTGTATGGCTGGGAGTCATCTTTGTCGGGTTTGTTGTGTCCCTCCTGAACCTCAAACCGCTTGTGGTCATCGTGTTCGCACAAGCGGCCAATGGATTGGTCCTTCCCATCGCATCGATATTCTTGATCATAGTGCTCAACAACCGCCAGAAGATGGGAAATCTGGTCAACACCGCGTATCAGAACATCCTAGGAACTCTGATCATCCTGATCGTGACTTGCCTGGGACTGTGGAATATTGTTAAAATTTTTATGAATTAGGGATCTCGCTCAACGGACAACGTAAGTGAATGGGGACTATCCCCAATTGAATGGAGTAAACATATAAAAAAATCCTCTCTAATATCAAGGAGGTCATCATGAACAACAGAAAACTTCCATTCCTGTTTATCTTGATCCTGATGCTTTCAGGCAGCCTTGCCTCTGAGGAAATCATCGCCAAGAGCAAGATATCTTCGGTCACAATCTATCCTGACCGGGCGACCATCATCAGAGAGGCGGACCTGACGTTCGGCGCCGGCACACACTCGGTGTTCTTCGAGAATCTTCCAGTCACCCTGATCCCGAACTCGCTTCGTGTATCAGGAAAAGGGACGGCAGCCGTCAAAGTCGTAGGCCTCGACCTGACACGTCAGTACCTGGAATTCGCTCTCCTTCCGGAAGTCAAGAAACTCCAGGCCGAGATCGACGCGCTTGAATTGGAAATGAGCAGAACAGCCAGCAAGATCGAAGTGCTCAATTCTCAGGAAAAATTTCTCAAATCCATCGAATCGGCAAATGCCGCCCGGGCTTCCCAGGAAATTGTTCTCGGAAAGCCGGATACAGAGAGCTGGGAAAGAGTCCTCCAATTCCTGGGGAACAAACTCTTAGAAGTCAAAAAAGGGAAGCTCGAACAGAATCAGATTATGAAGGACCAAAGAGCCAGGCTCGATGCTCTCAGGAAGAAGATGAACTCCATCAGGCCCCAGAGGCCCACAGAAAGCCGGAAAGTATCCGTCATCCTGGACGCGGCACGGGCCGGAAGGTTCACGCTCAGTCTCTCTTACACAGTTAGAGGAGCCCGCTGGATCCCGCTGTACACGATGAGGGCTCTGCCTGATTCCTCAGAGATTGAATTCGCTATGTCGGCCAACATCCAGCAGAACAGCGGAGAAAACTGGGAGAACGCCCAGGCCCTTCTGTCGACTGCCTCTCCGGCCGTTTCGACAAATCCTCCTGTGCTGTATCCCTGGATACTGGACATCTATACACCCCAACCACCCCGCTCCAGAACGGCCAAGGCATCCAGAGCTGGCGTTCGAGCCGAAGAGCCCATACCCGAGGCTCCTCTCGAGGAAGCGGAGATGATGGATGCAGAAATGGCCACAGCAGGAGTCGTAGAGACAGGGATCAACCTCAATTTTGCCATCAAGAAGAATGTTCAGATCCCGAGCGACGGAGCCCCTCACAAAGTCCCGATAGACACACAGAGTATTGACGTCGAGTATGATTACATTACAGTTCCGAAACTCAAAGAAACCGCATTCTTGAGAGCAAAGCTCCGCAACACCCTTCCCTATCCCCTCCTTTCCGGATCGACTGACCTTTTCGTTATCCAGGACTTTGTAGGCTCCGCAAGGATTCCGTTTATCGCAAAGGAAGAAGAAGCGAAGGTGTTCTTCGGCGAAGACAGGCAGATCCGGATCAAACATGAACGGATCAAAAGAGAAAAGAGTCCGCCCGGCTTTTTAGGAAAGAACGAGCGGATCAAGCTCGCTTACAAAATAACGGTCCTGAACCTCCGCAACACCTCAGTGGATATCGAGATCCAGGACCAGCTCCCGATCAGCCAGAACACCAAGATCGAGATCAAAGACCTGTCGATCACTCCCCAGCCATCCAAAAAGGATGAGAAAGGCTTTCTCACCTGGACGTTGACCCTGGAACCTCAAGAGAAAAAAGAAATTCTTATCGGATTCACGATCGAATACCCCAAGGGAACCACGATCAGGGGAATTTAGGCCGGACTTCAACTGAAATAGTGATTCTGCCAAGGGAGGACATCTCTATATCTTTCCACCCTCTCTATAGAAGTTCTCGATATGGTGTCGGCATATTTTATGAATAATTCAGCGGATTTTGACTTGATAAGTCATACAAATCCTGCAATACTTTCCCTGAGGGCATAACCGCATTCGGAAAGAATGGGGAAAGGAAGTTAGAATGAAAGACAAAGACATATCAGAATTCAGTCAGAACGATCCTTTCGAAAATGACGAAAGAAATCCATTGGATTATGGTAAGAAATGCTTTTCAGAGCACGATGAAGACGATCTCCCAGAGTACGAGGAAGAGAATGACTATGAAGAAGAGGAGGTCGAAGAAAACGAAGGAGAGCATGAAGAAATAGAAGTCGAAAAAACTGAAGAAGAGGAGCCCGAGGAGCAAAGAGACGGTGAACCAGAAGAAAAAGAGCAGCCTGAGGCCCCAGTCGAAAGAGAGGAAGTGGAAGAAAAGGAAGAGCCAGAGGCTGTTGACGAAAGAGAGGAAG
>JABAOH010171346.1_pt1 | contig 11194 bp, 10 predicted proteins | sample 7062181 | NCBI WGS metagenome assembly JABAOH01 (sample SAMN14538630, study PRJNA623070) | marine sediment metagenome | biome: marine biome [ENVO:00000428]; feature: marine pelagic biome [ENVO:01000023]; material: deep marine sediment [ENVO:00002113]; isolation source: pool of 5 deep marine... | reverse complement strand
TTCTGTTTGGCCTGACCGTCGAGCAGATCGAAACGGCGCGCGCGACCTACGATCCCGGTGTCCTCATAGACGCAGATCCGGACCTCAAGCGCGTCATAACGCTGATCGAGCACGGCGAGTTCAACTGTGCGGAGGCCGGCGTCATGGATGCAATCGTGCATGCTATCCGCAATCCGCACGATCCGTGGATGACCGCAGCGGACTTCCGTTCCTTCGTGGATGCCCAGGCGCGCGCCGATGCGGCCTATCTCGATACGCCGCGCTGGACGCGGATGAGCATCCTGAACGCCGCGAGCTCGGGCGGTTTCTCGACGGACCGTACGATGCGCGAGTACAACGGGGACCTGTGGCATCTCGACCCGATCGAGTTGTGATCCGATCCGGTAGTCACGAAGCGCTGGGGGCTTCGGCCGATCGCGACGGCGTCAACTTTGCGCTGTTCTCCGAGCATGCCTCGGCGGTCGACCTGTGCCTGTTCGACGCTGCAGGGAGGGAGACAGCGCGCCTGCGGCTGCCCGCGCGGACCGGCGACATCTGGCACGGTTACCTACCCGGGTGTAAACCGGGCCAGGCCTATGGCTATCGGGTTCACGGCACTTACGATCCGGCTGCGGGAATGCGGTTCAATCCCAACAAGCTGCTGCTCGATCCCTATGCGAAGCGGCTTGCCGGATCGTTCGAGTGGCGAGACGAGGTCCTTGGCGACGAGCCAGGCGCTAGCGACGATGCGCCCGTTATGAGCACGCTGGACAGCGCTCCGTTCGTGCCGAAAGCCGTCGTCGCCGGCCCGCAGCCCGCGCCCAGGCGCGGCGTGCGCATCCCCTGGTCCGAGACGATCGTGTACGAGGCGAATGTTCGCGGCTTCACGATGCGCCACCCGGATGTACCGCAGCGCGATCGCGGGCGATTTGCGGGTATGCGTAATGGGAAAGCTCTCGAATACCTGAAAGCGCTCGGCATCACGACGGTCGAGCTCATGCCCGTGCAAGCCTTCCTCGATGAGGCGCACCTGCAGGCCATGGGTCTGCGCAACTATTGGGGCTACAATACGCTCGCATTCTTCGCGCCGGAGCCGCGTTACGGCAGTTTCGAAGACTGTCGGGAAATGGTCGATGCCATTCACGACGCCGGACTCGAGGTCGTGCTCGACGTGGTCTACAACCACACGGCCGAAGGCAATCACCTCGGGCCGACGCTCTCGTTCCGCGGCATCGACAACGCCGCGTACTACCGCCTTATGCCGGAGAGTTCGAGTCAGTACGTGAACGATAGCGGTTGTGGCAACACGATCAATATCGATCACCCTCGGGTGCGTCGTCTCGTGCGCGATAGCCTGCGTTACTGGGTCAGCGAGGCAGGCGTCGATGGGTTTCGGTTCGATCTTGCGCCGATTCTCGGTAGGACGGCCGCCGGCTTCGATTCTGAGCATGACTTCTTTGTCGAGCTCGATCAGGAGCCCACGCTGTCCGGCATCAAGCTCATCGCGGAGCCCTGGGACATCGGCCCCGGAGGCTATCAGCTAGGCCATTTTCCACAGCGTTGGGCCGAGTGGAACGATCGTTATCGTGACACGGTCCGCAAGTTTTGGCGCGGCGACCAGGGCACGCTCGGCGAGCTCGCGCACGTCATCCTGGGCTCAGCCGATCGCTTCGAGCACGGCGGTCGCGGTCCCTGGGCGTCGGTCGGTTTCGTTGCGAGCCATGACGGATTCACGCTTGCGGATCTCGTTAGCTACGAGCACCGGCACAACGAAGCTAACGGTGAGGAAAACCAGGACGGGCACGCGCACAATTTCAGTCGCAACTATGGCATCGAGGGACCGACCGACGATCCCGACATCGCGGCGCTGCGGCGGCGCCAGCGCTTGAACATGCTCGCAACCGTCCTGTTTTCACAGGGGACTCCGATGCTGCTGGCCGGAGATGAGATCGGTAACTCCCAGGCAGGTAACAACAACGCCTACGCGCAGGACAACGAGACGGGCTGGCTCGACTGGTCGGGGCTCGAAGCGGATCCGGCGTTTCTAGAGCAAGTGCGGACGATGATCGGCCTGCGCAAAGATCTTCCGTTGCTGCGCCAGGGGCGTCATCTGCACGGGCGCACGCGCAGCGCTGCCGGGTTCAGGGATGTCGAGTGGCTCGAGCCTGGCGGTGAGCAGCTGACGGCAGAGGAGTGGGATGATGGGAACTGCAAGACCGTCCTTCTGTCCAACACGGCGCGCAAGCAGTTTGCGCCCGGCGAGCCGCAGGCCGTGGCCCTGGTGCTCAACGCGAGCGAGAAGACGACCCGCTTTACGCTGCCCGAGCTTGGCAACGACGCGTGTTGGCGGCTGCATTTTTCTAGTAGCGGGCTCGACTCGTTGGGCGACTCGCTCGATGAGGCCACCCTCGTCGGCCCGAGCTTCGCGCTGCTCGTCTATGCCGGGTCCGATGCGCGGCGCAACGAACCTAGAGCTTGATATTGCGCAACCGCAGCGCGTTCGTGATGACCGAAACGGAGCTCAAACTCATGGCGGCGGCTGCGATCATCGNNACGCGAAGAAAAGGTTCTGCTTGATGTTGCTCATCGTGCGCCGACTCAGTGAGCGCGCGCGCGTGATACCCAGCAAGTCGCCCTTGACGAGCGTTACGCCTGCGCTCTCCATCGCAATATCCGTGCCGGTGCCCATTGCAATTCCAACGTCCGCTTGCGCGAGGGCGGGCGCATCGTTGATCCCGTCGCCGGCCATGGCAACGGTGCTATCGAGCTGTAGCCGCTTGACGGCCTCGACTTTCTGCTCGGGCAGTACTTCCGCGATGACATCGTCGATACCAAGCTTCTCAGCCACGGCCTGAGCTGTCGTCGCACTGTCTCCCGTCAGCATGACGATGCGCAGACCTTCCTCGTGAAGCGCTCGGATCGCTGCGGGCGTACTCGCCTTAATCGGGTCGGCGACGCCGAGCAATCCGCCCGCGCGTCCGTCGACGCCGACGAACATGACCGTTTGTCCTTCGCCGCGCAGTTCTTCTGATCTTGCTGCCAATGCGCTGCAATCGATTTCGAGCTCCTCCATGAGCGCGAGATTGCCGAGCGCGACGGATACGCCGTCCACTTCACCTTTGACGCCCTTACCGGTCGTGGACTGAAAGTGAGTCGCCTCACCGAGCTTCGCTCCTTTCGTCCGCGCACCTTCGACGATCGCCTCGGCCAGGGGATGCTCGCTGCCCCGCTCGAGTGAGCCCGAAAGACCGAGTAGGGTTGCCTCGTCCATGCCTGCGGCCGGTAACACGGTGACGAGCTTGGGTTTGCCTTCGGTCAGCGTCCCCGTCTTGTCGACGACGAGCGTGTCGACCTTGCGCATGGTTTCGATCGCCTCGGCGTTGCGGAACAGAACGCCGAACCTGGCGCCCCTCGCCGTGGCGACCATGATCGACATCGGCGTCGCGAGCCCGAGCGCGCAAGGGCAAGCGATGATCAGAACGGCGACACTATTGATGATGGCGTAGGCCATGCGCGGCTCCGGCCCGATCGTGCCCCAGACCACGAAAGTCACGATCGCAACCAGGATGACCGCTGGCACGAAGAAGCTCGCCACGACGTCTGCGAGCTTCTGAATCGGCGCACGGCTGCGCTGGGCTTCAGCGACCATTTGCACGATGCGCGCCAGTAAGGTCTCTGCGCCGACCTTCTCGGCGCGCATCGTCAGCGCGCCCGTGCCGTTGATCGTCGCCCCGACGACGGTGTCACCTGGTTCCTTGCGTACCGGGATTGGCTCGCCTGTGATCATGGATTCATCGACGGTGCTCTCGCCCTCGAGGACGACGCCGTCGACTGGAATCTTCTCGCCCGGGCGCACGCGCAGCCGATCTCCGGTGGCGACACGGTCAAGCGGTATGTCGGCTTCGCTGCCATCCTCATAGAGGATCCGTGCCGTGCTGGGCGCGAGCTCGAGTAGCTCACGAATAGCCGCGCTCGTCCGGCCGCGCGCGCGTAACTCGAGCACCTGGCCGAGCAAGATCAACGTGACGATGACGGTCGCAGCCTCGAAATAGACCGCGACTTCGCCCGTGCCATGGCGGAACGAGTCGGGAAAGACGCCGGGGAGCAACGTTGCGATGACACTATATATATAGGCGACGCTTACGCCGAGTCCGATCAGCGTGAACATATTCGGGCTCACGTTGCGCACGGACGCGGCGGCGCGTACATAGAACGGCCACGCCGACCAAATGCAGACGGGCGTGGCCAAGGCAAGCTCTAGCAATGCGCGCCCGCGTGAAGAGATCAGCGCGGAGATCGGTTGGCCGGGCAGCATGTCCCCCATCGCAAGTAAGACAACGGGAATGCTCAACGAAGCCGCGAACCAGAAGCGCCGCGACATGTCCTTGAGCTCGGGATCCTCGACCTGCTCGACGCTAACGCTCGTCGGCTCCAACGCCATGCCGCAAATCGGGCAGTCGCCGGGCTCGTCACGGACGATCTCCGGATGCATCGGGCAGATCCACTGCGTTCTTGTCGATGCTAGGACCGGAGAAGAGGGCTCCAGCGCCATCCCACAGTGCGGGCAGCTGCCAGCCTCGGGCTCATCGACGCTCGGGCACATCGGGCAGATCCAGCGCGAGCCGGCGCCGGGTGCAGCCGGTGCCGCANNGCAGCCGGTGCCGCATCGCGCGCATGCGCTTGGCCCGGGTCATCGTGGCCGTGACAGCATTTTGAGGAGTTTTCCGGCTCGTGCGTGCTCATGAGGTTCTGGCTCGGGCTTTTGTCCCGAGCCCCTACAACGATAGCAAATGTCTCCCACGGTCAGTGGGTGATATAGTTTTTCGATAGTTGCGCTAAGGGCCCGGAGAGCACGTGGCAGCGTTCGAGAAGAAGTTATCAAGAGCCCAGTGCCTGTTATCTGCCGCCGTGACGGTGGCGAGCATTACGGCCTATTCCCAGGAGCCGCCCGCTGGCATCGAGCCCCTGTCCGTCGACCTATTCACGAGTGAGAACTTCTATCTCGATGCGGCGCACTGGACGGATCCTCGCTACGCGCGCTGCAATACGCCGCGCCAGCTAACGGACATGTGGCGCGACGAGCGTGTGGGTGAGTGGGGTGACTGCGAGCTCGATCGTGAAGTCGCCGATATCGTCAGTCCCTATGCATATGCGACAGCAGCCGATCACTACGCCGCGCTTCGAGAGCGCGCCGAGGCGGACGGTGGGCCGACTGAGCATACTCGCGGGAGCCTGCCGCGATGGGATGGTTGGTATAGCCGCGGTGCGCGCGAAGACCAGTGGATCTACGGCCGCAATTTACAGACGGCGACGATGATTGTCTTGCTGACACCCGAGTATCGCGAGCGCATGACGCAAATGAACTACCACGAGGCTGTCAACAACTCACCGCAGTGGAACGCGTCGTTCTGTTATCCGGAAGGCCTGATGCGCTGGTGGTCGGAATTCGCGATCCGCGAGATCGAAGTGCTCGTGACGCCGCATCAAGTTCAGCTCCTGAGCGGTGTCGCCGACAATCTTCTTCGAAAAGTGCTGATCGACGCCGAGCACGTTCAGCTCGTGCCACAGTGGTACGGTGAGACCGTCGGCTTCTGGCACGGCGATACGCTCATAGCGTGGACAGCCAACGTTCAAGGCTGGACGCTGTCGCATTCGATGTTCGAGTTCAGCAACTCGCTCGAGATTATCGAGGTCATTCGTCCGAACGAGGACGGAGATGGGCTCATCGTCGAGGCAACCTTCTACGATCCGCAAGCCTTCCTTCAGCCGCTGCACACGGTCACGCCGTGGAATGCGCTCGCCCGACCCAGTAGTTCCGAGCATCGCTACACGTTCGTCGAGTGCCGGACGATGAGCCAGATCGTGAACGATGAGGATGGCCGGCCGACGCAAAAGATATTCCTGGACGAAGACTACATCGATTTTTACAACAGACCCTGGGCGCAGAACTGGGTGGAGCATTTCGAGCAGGGCTGGGCGCGCCCGGCTGAATAGAAGTATTGGTTACGACGAGGTGAAAGTCATGAACTCGACGAACAGATTGGCCCGGCGCGGGCACTTCGGTGTGGTGTTGAGCGTTACGGCAGCGATCACCTTGTTAGCGGCTATCCCGGCTCACTCACATCATTCTTTTGCAATGTACGATTCCAGAGCGACGCGCACGTTCACAGGAAGGCTCACGCAATTCATTCCGGGCGCCAATCACGCTCAGCTGATCTTCGAGGTCCTAGAACCAAACGGTGAGGTGATGCTGAACGACGACGGCGAGCCTGTGTTATGGGGCTTTGAGACGGGGCCTGCGGCGCAGATCGCGCGCCGCGGGGTAACACTGGATGCGTTTCCCGTGGGCACGGTTATTAATGTGAGTCTCAATCCGCTGCGCGACGGGCGCAATTTCGGCGCGCTCGCCCGCGAGGGCGGTCGAATCATTCACTGTGGCATGAGCCTGCCCGAAGGCGGTTGCTCGGCCGAGACCGGTACGGTCTATTTGGCCAACGAGCTCGGCAACCCGGACGTGGACACGATTCCGCCGCTATCCGGNNAGCCCGACGCGCGCCTCCGTAGCGCGGTCCGCCGCCGCCGGCCGTTGCCGGCCAGCTACGACGTCACTCGCGGAAAGGCTCCGTCAGCTCGATGTGCAGCCCGTCGGGACCCTCGATGAACATCAGGTCGGCGCCCGGCGGGTTCGCGCGCCGCAGGTAGGGCTGATAGCCCGATGCGGTCGAGACGTCCCAGGTTTCATCGAGCGACGGCACGCGAAAACCGATGTGATCGGTCGTGCGATAGCGGCTTGCGTAACGCTGGTCGTCCGCCTGACTGATCAAGAACCAAACGGTGTCGTAAAGAATTGCATGAAAGCGTCCCTGACCGCGCTCTTCGTCGAGCTCGCCACCGAAGACCTCGAGAAGCCAGTCGCGCATCACATCGGCGTCTGAGGCGTAGAGATGAACATGGTTGACGCCCGTATAGACGTCGTCCTGGAGCAGCTCGAATCGACCGCCCCAGGGATCGGTAATATGCGCAATGACCGGTGCAGTAATACCCTGTTGTGGTTCGGTGCGAATTTCGGCACCGAGCTCGCGCGCGAGCTCAACGGTCGCTGCGACGTCGGCGACGCCGATACCGACGTGATCGATTACGCTGACCGAGCCATCGTCGGCCATGCCGTTATTCGGGTAAGAGCCGATAAAGCCGTTGTGGTGGCGGATCCCCGGACCGGGGCCGAGCTCACCGGGCTCACCACCGAGCACGCGCTGATACCACTCCGCAACTTCGGCCTGAGCCTCTCGCGGGACCCGGTTGTGTGCATGGTAGAAGACGCTTTGCGAGACGGCGTAGCCTGGCGCCAGAAAGGCGAACGCCGCGGTGAGACTGAGCCAGGGGCTGCAACGTGTGCGGAGATTCTTTGTCATTGTCTTTGCCTTGCCGTACGCGGCGGCCTGTTCACGATCCCCGCAACATAGCACCGCGGAATGGGTCGTGCCAGCCGGAACGCCCGCGCGCAAGGCTCGCAGGGCAAGGCGGGCCCGGCAGCGTAAATCTTAAAGATATCGGGTAAGATCGGGGCACCGAGCCCGGCGTCGCCGGCTAAGATTTCAATAGCGGCAGCAGAAGCCGCAGTGCTCTGGAGGAATCGAAAAATGCGTCATCCGGCAAGATTGCTACTGCTCCTGTTCGTCTGGACGCTCGGCGCCCAGGCGCAACCCCGATTCGAGATCGACCCGACCTGGCCGCGACCGTTGCCCGACAGGTGGATCTTCGCGCAGATCGGCGGCGTCTGCGTCGACTCGCACGATCACATCGCGATCGTCGATCGAAACAACATTACGGACGAAGAGAAGCAGACGAACGTCCCCGTGCCGACCTTCGTGATGTTCGATACCGATGGCGACATCGTGAACACATGGGGCGATCCGGACGTCGTGCCGACAGACGTTCACGGCTGCAGCTTCGATGAGGACGACAACCTCTGGGTTGCCGGTAACGAAGATGCCATGGTGCAAAGCTACAGCCACAGCGGCCGGCTACTGCTGCAGATTGGCGAGAAGGGCGTGTTCGATACGGCGGACGGCTCGATGGAGGCACCGTATACGAATCAGAGCCGCGTGCACCTCAACCGGCCGGCGGGTGCGGTTGTCGATCCCGACAACGGTGACATCTACGTCGCCGATGGTTATGGCAACAAACGCGTCGTCGTCTTCGATAGCGACGGAAGATATCTGCGCCAGTGGGGCCGACAGGCAACGTACCAGGAGCACCTTGCGGCAACACCCGGCACGTTCACGAATGTCGTGCACTGCATCGAGATGAGCAACGAGGGTCTCGTCTACGTCTGTGATCGTCAGGGTAGCCGTGTGCAGGTCTTCGACAAGATGGGTAATCACGTTCGGGATATCCACATTGCGCGAATCGACGATTTCGTCGAGCACCCGGTTCGTCGTGGTACGGCTTGGTGGGTGACGTTTTCGCCCGACGAGGCGCAACAATGGCTATACGTCATGAATGGCGCCGAGGAGAGAGTGCATATCCTCGACCACAAGACGGGTGAGTCGCTGGCCACGTTCGGACGTCCCGGGCATATGCCGGGCGACTTCACGCACGGTCATACGATTGCGACCGATTCGGACGGTAACCTCTATGTTGCCGAGACGAATTTCGGTCGCAGAGTCCAGCGTTTCAATCTAGTCAGCGACTGATAGAGCGTGCAGCGTCGATGCTCGGCGCGTTGTTAATCTCTTCCGAGCGCGTAAGCCGATCGATCGGCTTACGCGCTCTCTTCTTTGCGCCAATGCTTTTCTTGCCGTGGGGGAGCAGCGTTCTCGGTCACCACTCCGTGATCAGTATCTACGACGATCAACGGCGATTCACCGTTGAAGTCGTGGTGCGGGAGTTCGAGCTCATCGACCCGCATCCACTCATTCTGGTCGAGATCACGAGCATTCCCGGAGGACGGGCAATCGACGGTATAGCAGTCGGTCAGACATGGACGCTCGAAATGGACAATGCTCGCGAGCTGCGTGCACTCGGATTCGATGCGGAGACCTTCGTACCAGGTGACGGACTCGTCGTCGCAGTCGACCCGAGCCGCCATACTCGCTATCGCGAGAACACGCTGTATCTGCGCGGCGCCGAGCACCCGCGCAGTAGCTTTATTTACATACACAACTTGCGCCGGCTCATTCCCGTAGAGTCGATGCAAGATACGTTGGCGAATCATCTGCATCGTGTTCGCTAGCGGACTCTTTTTCGCCACCATTACTCATAAATATCAACAACATATAGCTGGTATCTGGAGTATTTTCCGAATCCTGGAGCTGGAGAGCGCTTCACATTGCGAGGCTTGCAGGCCAGACTTCTATTTGGAACGCCCGGGCTCAACGAAGCCCATCGATTAAGAGCAATTCTCGGGGGGCATGGCTATGGGTATCAAGACCGGCGTATTGCTGCGTGCTGGTTGTGTCTCCGCGTCGAGGCCGAGCGGCTACCCGAAGGTAGCTTAATCGGCTGTGCCTGATTTCTGACACTTGATTGGAGTCTAGAATAATGAAACTGACGAAGCTCATCGTGACGACGGCGCTTACGCTATTCATCGGATCCGTCGGCCTGGCTCAGGACGGCCCGCTGACGGGGCCGTTGCTGGAGGACGAGGAAGCGTTTCTCCTGACCGTTTACTTAAAGCACGATCAAACGATGAATATCTCCGAGATCAACGAGATCGCCGCTCGCAATCGTCTCAGTGAAATTTTTCCGCCGGAGGGTGTCGAGATCGTCGGTCACTATGTGTTCATGGGAATCGGTCAGGTCATTATCCTGCGTGTCCCGCCGAATCGACTGAGGATGGTCAATCTGGCGCTCGAGCAGGGTGCTTGGGGCGCGTATCAGACTGAGTTCTATGTCACGTACGACCTCGCCGCTGCGAGGATCTACCAGGAAGAATCCGGGCAATAGGCGGTTGGAATTGCTGCGCCTGATCGGGCGTGCAGATAGGTTGGCAGGACCCCGGTCCGTTGGCGTATATTTCTAGCTTCTTTAAGGGGAGCTCCTAAGCGGCAAAGTAGCTGCAAAAACGGCGATCGACGAAATCGTCCAATAGAGGGTTACCGTCATGATTATTCGTAGAGTCCTTTTACTCGGGCTGTTGGGTTTGCCGATTGCGAGTAGCGCACACCATGCCATCGCGGGCAATTACGACACGAGCAACAGAATCGAGGTCGAAGGCGAAGTGACTGATGTCCTCTGGAGAAACCCACACGTGCAATTGTCGATGGCCGTGACCGACGAGAACGGCAATCCGCAGCAGTGGGAAATGGCGACGACGTCGCTGAGCAATATGCGACGCTGGCAGATAGACCCCGACTTTATCGAGATAGGGGACATTATCCGCGTCGCGGGTAATCCGGGCATTCGTGACGAGCATTCGCTCTACATCAGTCACGTGCTGACAGCCCGCGGTGAGGAAGTGCTTCTGGCGAACAATCTCGAGCCGCGTTGGTCGGACCAGATCATCCAGGCGGCCGAAAGCAGGCGCCTCGGAATCGGTGACACCTCCGCACCGGAGCTCGGCATCTTTCGCGTCTGGAGCCACCCGGACGGCATCCCGACACTGATTCCACGCGATATGGGTCAGACGGCCGCCGGTCGGGCGAACTTGACAGCGGCTGCGCTGCAGGCTTCAGACGCGTTCGTCTGGGAGCGGGACAACCCGCTGCAAAACTGCGCCAAGAAGGGTTTTCCGCTGATCATGCACGCGCCCTATCCGATGCAGTTCCTGCGCGACGGCGAGGACATCATCTACCACCAGGAAGAGTACGACACGATCCGCAGGATCCATATGGCACCCGATGCGAGCGCCGAAGGCCAGCCGAATTCTCTGCTCGGCTATTCGACCGGCCGGTGGGTGGATGAGCGAACGCTCGAGGTCACGACGACTAATATGGGCTGGGGGCATTTGAACGGCCAGGGCGTGCCGCTGAGCACGTCCGCATCGACGGTCGAGCGATTCATGGTCTCCGAGCTTGGCGACCGGCTCGACTACACGATAACGATTACAGACCCCGTCAATCTGATCGAGCCGAGGACGTACACGCGGCACTGGATCTACTTTCCGGATGGCGCGGTCGAGGCTTATGACTGCTCGCTCGAAGCGGAGGACTAGACGACGGCTGTAGGCGAGTGAGGTAGTTCTATGAGAGCACTAACGACTTCGATTCCCATG
>JABAOH010024405.1_pt1 | contig 11196 bp, 11 predicted proteins | sample 7062181 | NCBI WGS metagenome assembly JABAOH01 (sample SAMN14538630, study PRJNA623070) | marine sediment metagenome | biome: marine biome [ENVO:00000428]; feature: marine pelagic biome [ENVO:01000023]; material: deep marine sediment [ENVO:00002113]; isolation source: pool of 5 deep marine... | reverse complement strand
GATTTCAGCTGTAGATACTGGCATGTACAATCTGAAAACGCGTAGTCAACGATAACCTAAGGGTTCAAGAAGAGGAAGACCGATGGAGTTCAAACGACTCTTTGAACCATATCAGTTAAGGGGTTTAACCCTCAAAAATCGCCTGATCAGTGCTCCCTGCGAGAGGAATTACGCTAATGTAGACGGTTCGGTGACACAACGATACATAGACTACGTGGTCGAACGGGCGAAGGGTGAAGTGGGGTTGATCATTGTGGAGTCCATGTACATAGACCCGGCTGGGAGGGGCCATATCAGGCAGCTCGGGATCTACGATGACAAACTCATACCGGGATTGCGCCGTTTAACGGATGCCGTCCACGCCAACGGCGCCAAGGTGGCTTCTGAACCCATGTCCTGTGGCAGGGAGACTTCCTCATACATTACGGGATTTCAGCCCTATGGGGCGTCCAATGTTCCCTGCAAGGTTCTCGCAGGCGGGGAGGCACCCCGGGAGTTGACGGTGGCCGAAATCGAGGGATTGATCGACGGCTTTGGGGAGGCGGCGAGACGAAGCCTCGAGGCTGGTTTCGATCTGGTCGAGATCCACGGAGCCCACGGCTACATCATAAACCAATTTTTATCCCCTTTCACCAACAAGCGGACGGATGAATACGGAGGATCCTTCGAGAACCGCATGCGTTTTCCCCTGGAAGTCGTGGCCAGGGTCAGGGAGGTGGTGGGGGATGACGTTCCCCTCGCCTATCGGATGAGCGGGGATGAGAAGATCGAAGGAGGGCTCACCATCGATGACATGGTAGGATTCTCTCAGGAACTGGAGAAATCCGGAATCGATTTGATCGATGTCTCCGCCGGCATCTACGAATCCGTAGTCTGGGTTGTGCAGCCGATGGCGTTTCCCCGGGGATGTCTTGTCGATCTTGGCAGGAGAATCAAGGAGAAGGTAAGCATACCCGTCTCCATCGTTGGGAGGATCAATCACCCGGAACTGGCAGAGGAGATCCTGGCCACGGGAAAGGCGGATTTCATCGCCGTTGGCAGGGCATTGCACGCCGATCCCTACTGGCCCATGAAGGCGCAGGAAGGTCGAGTGGAGGATATTAGGATCTGCCCCGCCTGTATGAGCTGCAGCGATCAGCTGGCCACGAACCTGCCGATCACCTGCGCCATCAACCCCGAAGCCGGAAACGAGAGGGATTTGGCCATCAAGCCGGCTCCGAGAAGAAAGAAGGTCCTGGTGGTCGGGGCAGGGCCAGCCGGTATGGAAGCGGCAAGGGTTGCTGACCTTCGGGGCCATGAGGTTATCCTCTGTGAAAAGCGAGATCGGGTAGGTGGGCAGCTGCACTATGCCTCCAGGGCTCATCATAAGAAGGAGTTTGAGGAGGTGATCCGATTCCTGGAGGTGCAGCTTAAGAAATCCGGCGTAGATATCGGGTTGGGTACCGAGGTGACACCTGCGCTCATTCGAGAGACAAACGCCGACGCCGTGATTATCGCCACGGGTGCAATGTCTGCTCTGCCGTTTACGCCCGGAGTGGATAAGTCCCATGTCCACTTGGCCGTTGATGTTCTCGATAATCGCGTAACGCTGAAAGGGAAGACCGCCATCATCGGAGGAGGATTGGTTGGATTGGAAACCGCTCTCTTTCTCCTGGAGAATGGGGTTTCCCCCTTAATCATAACAGAACCGACTGATAAGCTGGGCGGGAATATCGGATTGCGCACGGGGTGGTTTATCCGAAACGAAGTAACGAACCATCCCGACATTGATGTGAGAATGGAAACCACGGTTGAAGAGATCAGAGACGATTCAATCGTGGTTCAGCATAAGGGATATGTCGACGAGCTGAAGGTTGAAAATGTGGTGCTGGCCGTCGGGATGCGGAGTAACGATACGCTGGCTGAACAACTGAAGGCGGAAGGGACTATTGGGGAGCTTTATGTTATCGGGGATAGCAATATTCCGAGGACGATGAAGGAAGCTTTCGAGGAGGCTGCCATCGCGGCCCGGAGGGTTTAAAAGGGCCTTCCCCAAATGGTCAGGGAGATTATTTGCGGTTCGAAGATATCCGTGGGTCCGGGCCTGTTCAAGTATGTTGACGGGGTGAGTGCTCCGCAGAAGGGAGCCCTCAGTATCCGGAGAGCTCAATCCGAGCTTGGATACCAACCCAAGTATGATCTGTGTGAAGATTTGAAGAAGTACGCTGATTCTCTCAGGCGTGAGAGGACTTGAGAACCCATGGGGCAGATGAAGGCATTTGTCAAGGTCAGACCGGAACCGGGTGGCGTTGAGTATCTGGATTGGGACGTACCAAGGATAGGGGGTGGGGATGTACTCATCCAGGTAAAGGCAGCTGGACTGTGCGGAACGGATATGCATCTCTATGAATGGCCCGAGAGTATCGTTCGCGAATACAAGCCAAAACTGCCGGTGGTGATGGGACACGAGTTCTCGGGCGTTGTAGCTGAGGTGGGAGCTGAAGTGAAGAACGTGAAAACCGGCGATCGGGTCACCGTCAACCCATTACTCTACTGCGAGGGATGCTATTTCTGTAAAGACGGGAAGCAGAACATCTGCGACAATCGGCCCCTGTTGGGCCTGGGAGTCGATGGAGCCTTCGCGGAGTCCGTGGCCGTGAGGTCATCCAACGTGTATCGGCTGGATGACGCCGTTCCCTTTGAGGTGGGAGCTTTGAGCGAGCTCACCTGTGTGGGACTGCACGCCATTGAGAGAGCTCGACTAACAGGTGGCGATACTGTAGCCGTTGTGGGTGCTGGCCCGTTGGGTTTCATAATGGCGGTTCTGGCCAAACACTCCGGGGCCGTCTGCGTTTTTGTTACGGGCTTGGAGGCAGATCGTGAGCGGCTTGAACTCGCCGGGAAGATCGGGGCGATTCCCATTATGGTGGACAGAGAAGATCCTCGGGAGCAGATCTTGGAATATACGGATGGATTGGGGGCGGATGTGGTGTTTGAGACCGCCGGCGCCCCGTCCGGCGTCACCCAGTCACTGAGCCTCGTCCGAAAGGCGGGGAGGGTCGGCATCCTGGGCCAGGGTCACGAGTCAACGGAAATCTTAACGGCGATGCTCTCATTCCGGGAGATTGAGATGGTTGGAACCAGGGCTTACACACCGAGGGAATGGCAGAGGGTTTCGGCCATGTTGCGCACTGCACAACACGACCTGAACCAGGTCATTACGCATCGGCTCCCGCTCGAGAAGGCGGAAGAGGGAATTAGGCTGATGGAAAAGCGTGAAGGCTTGAAGGTGATCGTGGAGCCATAGTGACGATCGAATAATCACCTGAGGCGCGAGACATGGGGGATTTCTTAAAGCTCGGGACGGTCCAGTATTCGTACCTGTGGGAGTACTCCCTCGAGGATTCGCTCAGGGAGATCAAAGACCTCGGATTTAAATACGTGGAGCTGATGACTACACCCCCCCATTTTTGGCCTTCGGGCTTCACAAGGGCACAACGGAAAGAGCTCAGGAACCTGATGGATCACCTCGAGTTGGAGCTGGTAGCGATCAACCCGACATTTCTGGACATCAATATGGCGAGTCCCAATCCCGGAATACGAAATGAAAGCGTGAAACAGATTATGGAACAGATCAGCTTGGCCCATGATCTCGGGGCGAAGATAATCGTCGTTATGCTTGGAAAGAGGCATCCGCTCCTGGCCCCACCTGTTGAGACGGTTTGGGAAAGGTTTGCCCGAGAGGGGGTGCTCAGATGCACCGAGCATGCCGAGAGGAATAAGGTCATCTTTGGCGTGGAAAATGGCCCTTCGTTGTTCATCGACAGGGCGGAGCTCATGCTCTTCGTGTTGAATGAGGTGAAGAGCTCCTGGATGAAGATTGTTTTTGACGTGGCCAATGCGTCCATGCTAGAATCGGTCGCCCCAGCCCTTGACCTGGTGAAGGATCATTTGGTCCACGTTCATCTCTCGGACACGGACACTGTAAAGTGGACCCACTCACCCATTGGCATGGGAACAATCGATTTCGCATCAGTTGCGGAGAGACTGCAGGAAATGCATTTTTCCGGTGTCTCAATCTTGGAAACCACCTATGCGGAGAATCCGAAATGGGGAATTGTGAGCTCCGTCGAGAAACTCACCCCCTTGGGATGGAGGATGCAATAGGGATGGAGGATGAAATGGGAGCATCCATGAAAGGCCAGGATGGTGGTTTCGTGATCAATCCCGACACCGCGGAAGAATATGAGGCCCCGCCGCCCCATCAGAGATTCATGAAGCTGTTAATTGATGGGGAAACCTTTCCGGGCACGCCCTTCAGCATTGCTTTAATCCGATATCCCTCGGGCGCGGGCTGCCCGTTCCACTCCCACAGGGAGACTACTGAGGTGTATTTCGTCCTGGAAGGAGTGCTCATGGCAACGATTGGGGGCAAAGAATATCAGGTGAAGAGAGGGGAATTGATTTACATCCCACCTCCCGCTGAGCACCGAGCGGAGAACCGAGGAAAGGAGACGTGCCGGTTCATGGCGATAAATTCCCCGCTGAGTGAGGATGTCACGGAGACGAAGGTGAGGCAGACGTGGAAGAAGGTGAGTCGAAAAAATTCATAGGCGGGACTAAATAATAATGGGAGCGCGACCCGCGAACGGAACGATTTTGGAATTTAAGGGAGTCAGAAAGGGTTTCCCCGGTACCGCGCGCGGGACCAGGGAGGAGAGGAAATCCTCCCTTTCAGGATAATCGTCTATACGGATAGTTATGAGCACGGGGCCCATTGGTTCATAACCGAATGGAGGGGTGTGTCATGGCAAGGATGAGGGGAGCTGACATCATTGCGGAATATCTCGTGAAGGAAAAGGTTCCGTACATATTCGGCCTTTGCGGGCACGGGATTATCGGATTTCTCGATGCCTTGTACGATCGGCAGGATAAAATTAAGGCCATGACGGTGAGACATGAACAGGCGGCGGGCCACATGGCCGATGCCTACTTCCGGGTCGCCCATAAGCCCGTTGCCACCTTCACCTCCTGTGGGCCTGGTTCAACGAACCTGCCTACCGCGGTGGCTTCAGCGATGATGGACTCTTCAGCCTTCCTGGCCATTACCGGCAACGTCCCCACGTCTCAATTCAACAGATCTCCATTCCAGGAGACGGGCCGCTACTATCAGGCCGAATACCCCAATATCCTCCGTCCCTATGTGAAGAGGTCCTTTCAGCCGACCCGGGTGGATATGATTCCCCTGGCGATTCGCCAGGCCTTCAAAACGATGTTAACCGGAAGGACTGGCCCGGTACAGATCGATATCCCCCTGAACTGCTTTGCGGAGGAGGCGGATGTCGAGGTTCCGGAGCCCGAGCTCTGGCGGGGGGGGATTACATCCAGGGGTGCGGGCAATCCAAAACTCGTCGAGGAAACCCTCGAGCTGCTCCTGAGCACTGATACGCCGTGCATCCTTGCGGGCCATGGGGCAGTCTTATCCGAAGCAGCACCTGAGCTGAGGAAATTGGTCGAATTACTCAACATACCGGTGGCCACGACGGCCAATGGCAAGGGGATCATCCCGGAGGATCACCCATTAAGCCTGGGCGCAATAGGGCGGAACGGGACATACATGGCCAACGAGGCCTGCCGTTCCTGTGACGTTCTCCTGGGGTTGGGAGTGAAGTTTGATGATCGTCAAAGCAGTGCCTGGATACCTGGATACACCTTCAATATTCCACCCACGAAACTGATCCACGTGGAGATCGATCCCGATGAACTCGGGAGGAACTACCCTCCCACCCTCGGTATCCTGGGTGATGCGAGAGCTTTCTTGAGGGAACTCTTGACGTTGGCCGAGATCAGGGTAAAGAAAGACGAGAAACGAAACAAGGCGTGGTTGGATGAGATTCAGCGGTGGAAGAGGGGGTGGGTGGAGTTCAACAGCCCGCATTTCACTTCAGAGGTTGTTCCCATGAGACCGGAGCGGCTGGTGAAGGACGTGCGGGCGATCATGCCGAGGGATGGTATTCTCCTTTCCGATGTGGGGGAGCACCACAATTGGCTTCTCCAATTCTACGAGGCATACGAGCCCGGTACGATGCTCCAGTCTTGGGGATTTGCCTCGATGGGATTCGGTGTGTGTGGTGTATTGGGGGCGAAACTTGCCGCGCCAAATAGGGTCTGCGTATCGATTTGTGGGGATGGTGGATTCATGATGACCCCTCACGTCCTCTGCACCGCGGTCGAATATGATATCCCCGCTATCTGGATAGTCTGGAACAATTACGGATGGAACGTGATTCGGCAGCAGGCCAATGGGGCCTGGCCGAATCGTGAAATCGTAACCAGCTTCAAAAAGGATGAAACAGGGGAGCTGTATAATCCCGATTTTGTCGCTCTGGCGAAGGCCTGCGGGGCAAATGGGGCAAAGGTTGAAAAGCCGGGTGACTTCAAAGATGTCTTTCACCATGCCATCAATTCCAATGAGCCCTTTGTAATCGACGTCGTTGTGGACCGGGACGCCAAGGCGCCTTCGGTTGGGACATGGGTGCTTCCACCCTTTCCGTACCCGGAACCATCGTATGGGAAGCGGAATCTCAGGACATAAATGGAAGGATACGTGATACCGAATCTTCGGTGCCGTCACCCTCTTCAATGGAAACGGCTCCGTATATTTACGTCTCCCATCAGTGATCGGAGGGACGAGGAGGAGACGAAATGAGGAAAGAGAGCTCAAGCTCCTTTCTTATCAACCTCACAGGGAGATGTCGATGGAGGCAAAAATATTTCAAGCTGAGGAAGTGAACTGGGCTGAACCCCCCGCCCACTACAGCGCATTTTCAAAATTACTCATCAATGAATCCCATGGTTCAAAGTACTTCGATTTCCGGGTCTCCAGCTACCAGCCAAAGGGCTACTGCGATCCCCACACCCACGAGACCGCTGAAAATATCTACTATGTCCTCAAGGGTAAGGGTATTGTTGAACTGGACGGGAAGAGACATCTGGTTAGTCCCGGAACGGTGATTTTCATTCCACCCGGTGTGGAACATGCCATGATAAATACCGGCTTTGAAGATCTGATTTTCATTGTAGTCGCTTCTCCTCCTCAGGATATGCCACGGTAAGAAGAAGACTGTCGGGGGGATAGGATAGAGCGAACGTGTTTGTCCGGTGAGAAAGGGGAATAGATTAACGCCGTATAACACAAAATCAGAGGAGGATATTCATGAATGGTGCCGCCGCTATCGCTGAGATTTTGAAACGAGAAGGGGTGGAGTTCTTGATTGCATACCCCATCAATCCCATTATTGAAGCTGCCGCGCAGGCTGACATCCGGACTATCATCGCCCGGCAGGAGCGTCCGGGGTTGCATATGGCCGATGCGTTCAGTCGCATCTCTTCCGGCCAGCGTATCGGCGTGTTTGTGATGCAGTGGGGTCCAGGGTCCGAGAATGCCTTCAGTGGCGTCGCCCAGGCCTATGGAGAATCAGTTCCCATCCTGGTATTGGCCGGAGGGTATGCTCGCCACCTCACCAACATCCCGCCAAACTTTAATTCGTCTATTAACTACCGGCACGTCACCAAGTGGGTAGAACAGGTGATCCTCCCCTCCGTTATCCCGGATGCGATGCGCCGTGCATTCACGCAGGTTAAGAATGGCCGTCCGCGGCCGGCCCTCGTTGAGATACCGAGAGATGTCTTCGCCGAGGAAGTGCCCGAGCCGCTGAACTATACCCCCACCTTCCCGACGCGCACGGCTCCGGATCCAGGGGCAGTTACCGAGGTCGCACGAGTCCTCGTGGAGGCTAAACGACCCGTCATCTATGCCGGACAGGGTGTTCACTACGCACAAGCCTGGGGGGAGTTGCGGGAACTGGCCGAGCTCTTGGCGGCCCCGGTTACGACCAGTTTGGGGGGAAAGAGCGCATTCCCGGAGAATCACCAGCTCTCGCTTGGGTCTGGTGGGCGTTCCATCCCGAAAACGGTGTACCACTTTCTCCGGAACTCAGATATCATATTCGGCATCGGCTGTAGCTTTTCCAGGAGTGGCTTCGCTGTCTCCATCCCCACTGACAAGCTCATTATTCACGCCACCTTAGACCCAGCTGATTTGAACAAGGACGTCCCGGCGAAATACGCACTTATCGGGGATGCCAAGCTTACACTGGAAGCCCTGATATCGGAGGTGAAGGAGATTTTAGGCACGAGCAAACGTGACGAACACGTCGGAAAGGTGACTGAGGAGATCAAGAAGGTCAAGGCCGAGTGGATGGCGCAGTGGATGCCGAAGCTCACATCGGACGAGGTACCGCTTTCCCCGTACCGTGTTCTCTGGGACCTGATGCACACGGTGGACCGAGCTAACACCATCATCACCCACGACGCCGGGAGCCCGCGCGACCAACTTTCTCCGTTCTGGGAACCGGTGGCGCCGCTCACCTACATCGGTTGGGGCAAAACGACACAACTCGGCTACGGCCTCGGTTTGGCAATGGGTGCAAAGCTGGCCGAGCCCAACAAGCTGTGCGTTAACATGATGGGAGACGCGGCCATCGGGATGACGGGAATGGACTTCGAAACCGCTGTGCGCGAGCGCATCCCCATCCTCACCATCCTGCTCAATAACTACTCCATGGCGTGCGAGATCCCGGTCATGCAGACGGCAACCGAGAAGTACCGGAGTACGGACATCTCCGGCAACTATGCGGACATGGCCAAGGCCCTCGGCGGTTACGGCGATCGGGTTACCCAGCCCGGGGAGATCATCCCCGCTATCAAACGTGCTGTTCAGAAGACGGAGGAGGGGACACCATCGCTGCTGGAGTTCATCACGAAGAAGGAGATCGAGATCTCCGTCTTCACCTAGGGACATGGGACGAGGTGTCCTGGGCGGGTCCATCGCTTTCAGGGGTTCCTGAAAGCAGATTTGTTAAGAATGTCTGAACCATCTGACTGAAAAGGAGTCGATATGTCTCGAAGGATTTTCGTCCCATGGGCAATGCCCGAAATTGGAAAAGCGATGCTGATGAAGTCGAGGGCGGAGATTGCCTTCCTCCATGGGCCCAGCGGTGAACTCCCGGATGTTAAAGAGGTGATGGAAGGCACACGGAACGCCGACGTCCTCCTTTCAGCAGCAATCCTACCCATTCCAAAAGAGGTTGTGATGGCGAACCCAAATCTCTGGGGAATTGCGAACTTCGGGGTGGGATACAACAATATCGACATCGTATCCGCAACCGAACTCGGCATCCCAGTGACCAACACCCCTGGGGTCCTGACCGAGACCACGGCGGACCTGGCGTGGGCGCTCCTCATGGCAACGGCGAGGAAAATTCCACAGGCCCGTGATTATACGGTCTCAGGTCAATGGAAAGGGCCTGGCGGCAAATCCTTCATGGGGTTGGATATTGGACCTGGGGGTTCCAACAGGCCAAAGGTTTTGGGCATCATCGGTTTTGGCAATATCGGTCGAGCGGTGATGAGGAGAAGTCGGGGTTTCAGGATGAAGGTGCGAGCCTACGATCCCCCCATGAAGGAGACCATTGAGAAGACGAAGGGGGTGGAATACAGGGAACTGGGTGACCTCTTGCGGGAGAGTGATTTTGTTACCCTCCATTGTCCTTTGACCGAGGAGACGCATCATATCATTGGGGAGAAGGAACTCGATCTCATGAAACCTACTGCAATCCTCATCAATACTTCCCGTGGTCCGGTGGTGGACGAGGAGGCTTTGGTCTCGGCTCTCAAAAAGGGAACGATCGCTGGAGCAGGGCTCGATGTCTACGAGAGAGAACCCCATCTGAGCCCAGGCCTCGCAAAACTTGACAATGTCGTCTTACTGCCCCATATTGGGAGCGCCACAGAGGACACCCGGGGACAGATGGCTGTCGTAGCGGTAAGAAATGCAGTTGCCATGTTGAAGGGGAAGAGGCCATCCAATATCGTCAACCCCGAGGTCTTTGAATCTCCCGAATATCTTCGGAAGGTGAAGTTGTGAGGAAATCAAGAGGAGGATCGGCTATCAGAGCCCCTGCCATTTGAGATCGCAAAAGATAGGGATGCCCTTTGTTGATCTCTTGCGGTTAATTCCGGGAGTGGAGGTTACAGCCACCTTTGACAAATGTTGTGGCATGGCAGGGACGATGGGTTTTAAGAAGGAAAGGTATGAATTATCCCAAAAAATTGGAGATCCGTTGATTGATGAAATAAGGGATAAGAAACTTGATTTGATTTTGAGCGATTGTGCTTCATGTCAAATGAAGATCAAAAACGACGCAAAGGTTGACTCAATCCATCCCATCACCATGATAAGGCAAGCCATGCAGTAGACACATGATCCCTTTCTGCCCACCCTGGTCCAGCAAATTTCGTTTATGTGTTTAATAGGCCGCATCAGAGATAAAAGTGATCTCAATGGTCCCTGTTGAAAAACAATATTCACATTCCCATGAGCGCTTAGCCTTCTTGGGGCAACTCGTCCAATTCCCTTCTGACTTTGTCCGGTTCGATCAGGGTTCCCAGCCGCTCAAAGATCTCCAGGGCCTTCGTTAGATACTCCCGAGCCTGTGCGATTTGGCCTTGCTGCTTGTGGAGCCGGCCATAGCCCACGTAGGCCAGGGCCAGCTCGTTCTCAGCCTTGATCTCCTGAAGTACGGTGATACTTTTCTGCAAATATGGTGCCGCCTGAATTGGGTCGTTTTTCAGGGCAATCTCGCCCAGGAGGCGTTGAGCCCATCCGAGGTAATACCTCGTCCCACAGCGCTCTGCCATTTCCAGGCCCTCTTCGAGCGTCTGCCTCGCCTTGTCGTCCTCCCCGGCCAGGCAATACCCCGCACCCAGGAAGCACGTTGTGGGAATCTCCGTCGGCATGTGGTGGGAAGATCGAACTATCGCCAACGCAGCAGTCAGAAGCTCAATTCCTCTATTCCCCTCTCCGGCTCGGCACAAAGCCCATCCAAGACCTCTACCTGTCCACGCCTTGTCCGCAGGCGTTCCAGCTTTCTGCAATGCCACCTCCGCATATTCAACACCTCGCCCCAGGTCGCCTTTCCAGGTATAGGCCATCGAGAGGGTCCAGGCTGCAAAAACGACAAGGCTGTTGTCTGAGGATTCCTCAGCAACCTTCAGCGCCTTTTCGGCTTCTTCCACCGCCTCGTCCCAGCGACCGAGGCAAATGCAAGCCCTTGAGGCGCCGCATAACCCTCTTACATACCAGCGGGGGTTAAA
>JABAOH010007072.1_pt2 | contig 11197 bp, 8 predicted proteins | sample 7062181 | NCBI WGS metagenome assembly JABAOH01 (sample SAMN14538630, study PRJNA623070) | marine sediment metagenome | biome: marine biome [ENVO:00000428]; feature: marine pelagic biome [ENVO:01000023]; material: deep marine sediment [ENVO:00002113]; isolation source: pool of 5 deep marine... | reverse complement strand
CACCCCCTCACCCCGTCACCCCGTCACTTCGTCACTTCGTTACCTCGTCACCCCCCTCCCACCCGCACGGCGCGGTCGGCCAGGTAGCTGGAGAGGGCCACATCCAGCGACTGATCGGTCCGGATTTTGACGTAATCGACGTGATGAGCGCGGCAGCCGTGGCGTATTTGTTGGCAGAATTTGGCGAATTCGGCCTGGTACGCTTTCCGCAGGCTGCGGGGTTCGGTGACGACATCCGGCAGGTGTTCGAGGCCTTTGAACTTGGTGGTCTGCTGGAAGGGAAAATCTTCTTCGGCCGGGTCCAGCACGTGGAAGACGATCACCTCGTGCCGGCGATGCCGGAAATGTTTCAAGCCGGTCAGGAGGGAGTCGACATCGTCGAACAGGTCGCTGAGCACGACCACGACTCCGCGTTTTTTCAGTCTTTCGGCCAGATCATGAAAGATCGGTCCGGTCGCCGTTTTTCTTTGGCCGGTCGTTTGTTCCATGACTTGCACCAGGTGTTTCAAATTCGAAGGCTGGCTGCTGGCGCGGACCGTGGTGCGGATTTTGTTGTCGAAGGTCACCAGGCCGACGCTGTCCTGCTGCTGGAGGATCAGGTAAGCCAGTGAGGCGGCAATGCACTTGGCGTACTCCAGTTTGGACAGGGCTGCCCCGTCACTCTGATAATGCATGCTCTGACTGGTATCCAGCAGCAGGTAGCTGACCAGGTTCGTTTCTTCCTCGAATTGTTTCAGGTAGAACTTGTCTGTGCGGCCGAAGACTTTCCAGTCGAGATAGCGCAGGTCGTCGCCGGGGGTATATTCGCGGTGTTCCGCGAACTCGATAGAAAAGCCGTGATAGGGGCTGCGGTGCACGCCAGAGACGTAGCCTTCGACGATGTGGCGAGCTCGCAGTTCCAGGCCTTGCAATTTAGCCAGCGTCTGCGGATCTAAATATTTCCGGCTGTTGTTCACTTTGACGATGCTCAAATTCGTGGACCGGGATGGTCTCGATTAACATGCGAACGATCGTATCGGGCTTGATTCCTTCGGCCTCGGCGTTGAAGTTGGTCATGATGCGATGCCGCATGACGGGGGGGGCGACGGCCTGGATGTCCTCGATATCGACGTAGTAGCGACCGTGCAAGATTGCCCGCGCTTTGGCGCCCAGGACCAGGAACTGGCTGGCCCGCGGCCCGGCACCCCAGGTGACGTACTCTTGGATGAAATCGGGCACTTGGGCCTTTTCGCGGCGGGTTTGCCGAGCGAGTTGGAGGGCGTAGCGGACGACGTGATCGGCGATGGGAACCCGGCGGACGATTGTGCTCAGCCTGGCGATGTCATCGGCGCAGAGGGTGGCGGTGACGTGGGTTGTGACGTCCGCCGTGGTGCGGCGGACGATTTCAAATTCCTCTTTTTCGTCCGGGTAGTCGACCAGCACGTTGAACATGAAGCGGTCCAGCTGCGCTTCGGGCAGCGGATAGGTCCCTTCCTGTTCGATGGGATTCTGCGTGGCCAGGACAAAGAAGGGTTCCTGCAAGGGGTGCCGCCGGCCGCCTACCGTCACTTGATGTTCCTGCATCGCCTCCAGCAGGGCCGCTTGCGTCTTGGGAGGCGTGCGGTTGATCTCGTCGGCCAGGATCACTTGAGCGAATATGGGGCCCTGCAGGAATCGCAGTTCACGGATCCCGCTGGCCTTGTCCTCCTGGATGACCTCCGTTCCCGTGATGTCGGACGGCATCAGGTCGGGTGTGAACTGGATCCGGCTGAACTTCAAGGAGAGCGCATCGGCCAGCGTGTGGATCATCAGCGTCTTGGCCAGTCCGGGCACGCCGACCAGCAGGCAATGTCCTCGCGCGAACAGGGCGATCAGCATTTCCTCGATCACCTGCTGCTGGCCAACGATCACTTTGGACAGTTCACCGGTAATCGTAGAAAAAGCTTGGTTCAACTGATCCACGGCTTGTACGTCTTCGTCTTTTAACATGCGGAAATCTCTTATTGCGGATGGCGGGTGGCGGGTTGGGGGTGGGGGGTCTCGGATGGCGGGTCGTCGGTCAGCCGGAAGCCGTAAAGCGTGTCGGCGGTGGCGATCAGGAGGGTATCCCCGCCGATGACCAGGTTGCCACCACCAGCCTGGATGTGCTCTGCGGCCAGTTCGAATTCCGCCGTTTTCTGGAAATACCGCGCGCCCTGGTCACGGGCAATGCGCTGGTCGAATACCAGGATCTTTTCTCGGGTGGGCCAGTAAATGTGATTGCCGGCCAACAGGCCGCGTCCGTATTGGCGTTCGGACTGCGTGTTGTCCGGATGCGGCCAGACAAATTCTGCTCGGCCTGTGACCGCGTTCAACCACCAGATACTTTTCCCGGTGGCGATCAAATTTCCATTGCCGACGCCCAAAAGATGAAGGGGAGGAGCGCCCAGAGGGATGCTGCGCCACAGCAACTGGCCGGTGCCGGCGTCCAGGGCCATGATCTGCTGGCTGTCGCGAGGTGCGGCGATGACCAGTCCCTGGTAAAAAAGGCACGGATTCAGATCGCGGTCAAAGTATTCCGGCCGCTTGGCCATGTCGATCCACTTGGCCCGCGGATAGCGGTAGACCCAGTGGACGAGTCCGTCTCGAGCGCGAATCGCCGCGATCGCGCCCAGGTTCGTGTTCAAGTACAACGTTCCTTCCGCCAAGGTCAGCATCGTGTGGCTCAGCTCGCTGGTCTGCCCCGAAGTGGGAAAGTTGGCCGCACAGATCCGTTGCCGCCACCGCAACCGCCCCGTCGCAGGATCGAGGCAGGCCACGGAGGCTTCGGGTTGAGCGTCGGTTCGCCGCAGGCAGACGTAGACGCCGTCCGCGTCGGCTACCGGCGGCCCTTCGAAGGCCCAGCCGGCAAAATCTCTGTCATCCGGGTCGGTGGGGTGCCGCCATTTCAAGCCACCTTGCCGCTGCAAATCGAGACAGACCAGACGATTGCCCGAGCGGAGGCGGGCGACCGGCTGCGGATGGAGGGTGGCCTGCGAGCCCAGCCGAGCGTAAAGCTTGCTGTGATGAACCGTCAGCGTAAACCGCGGCTCGCTCAAAACACCGCGCCCCATCAAGCGCCGGTCTGCGTTGGTCGTCTCGCCGACCGGGTAGAACTGGCCGCTGCCGGCCCCGCCGAAGGCGGGTTGCCCGGTCGCCACGTCGTAGGCAAATATCCGACTGCCGCTCTGGATCAATACCAGGTTGTTCACGATGACCGGGTGGAAGGCCAGGCGGGATTCCCCGCCAAGTTTTCGGTCGCTGGACCCCGCAGCGGTCTGTTGGCCGCGGGAGCCGGCCACGGGGATCGCCCTCCGCCAGGCGGGAGGGCCCAGCAGGTCGAAAGAGGTGGGCCATCGCCGATTGCGGCTCATCGCCCCGGCAAATGTCGGCCAGTTCCCCCCGCCACCACCAACACCACCACCACCACCACCATCGGGCTCAGCCGTCCAGTCACGGCTGTCGGCCAGCAGCCGTTCCAGCGTCTGGACATAGTTGCCCTCCCGGCCCGCCAGATAGCCGGTCGCCTCCGGGTGCAGCTGCCGCAACAGGCCCAGCTCCAATTCCGCTCGACCCACCGTACCCTGCAGGATGGAGGCCAGGACGAGTCGAGCGCGGATGTCGGCCAGGTTCAGGTCCGTATCGGGGTAGGCCGGCCAGACCGGTGCCGCGGCCGGCTGCTGGAATTGGGGAGCGATTGTTTTCCGGTGCTGGTCGGTGTCCAACCCGGCCAGAAAGTACCACGCCGCTCGACCGTCCCATAGCCGCGTCAACGGGCTGATCTGTTCCCAGTACCACCGCGCCGCGTTGGTGTGGCCTTTTTCCAGCGCCAGATCGCCCAGGGCCAGCAGCGCGTCGTCGCCCCGACTGCTGCAGAACAGCTGATCGACGATCCGCTGCAAAAGGGGTTCATTCCGCTGCTGGACGCCTTCGGCGTACCACCTTTCGGCAACCGCATCCACCCGCTGGCGATAAAGCCGTCTGGCGGCAGCGGGCAGCTGGACCAGCTTCCACTGGCAATAGGCCGGCACGTTGAGGAACAGACTTCCGCGTGCCGTGTCGGATGCCGTGTCGGCCTGCTTCAACCTGGTGCTGTGATTCTGGGCGACAGCACTCAGTGTTTCGACCACTTCGTCCCAGTTCTGGTTCGCGACCAGCTGGTCCACGCGTGCCAGTTGAGCGGCGGCCTGGTGGGGCAGATCTTCGATGTCCGCGACGGTCAGCTGGTAGAGCTGATCGAACTGCCGCATCAGCGGCTGGCTGCCTGCTGGCTGGACGACCACCAGCAACAGCACGAGCCCGACCGCGGTTCGGCAGAATTTCCTGCTCTTCTCCACCCGTCTTCGATCTCCGCTGGGACACAAGCTGTAAAAGTCTGCGCCGTTTTGAGTTACGTCCTCTACGCTCAGTATATGCAGCCGCCGGCGGTGGGGAAAGAGTCGGGGGGCACGGGGGATCTTGGCGTCTTTGCCGAACACCCCTGGGGCCGGTCCCCCTTTATCGGGACGGGCTGCCTGCCGGGGCCGCGGTTTTTTGACGGTTCTTTTCGAAATGAGGCCGGCTGAAGGAAAAGCGGCGAGCGGTTGGGGGGAGGAATAGGTCGAGCGGGGTGGGCGGAGGGGACGGACTCTACTGGCCTGCATATCCTTCCAGCAGCCGTCCCAGCAGGAAGGCCGCGATGCCGCAGACCAGCATGATCAGCATTTGATCGACGCCGATGCGTCCCAGCGCGCCAAACAGCTGCATGGCGATTGCCAAAGGCAGGAGCACCAGGGCAAACAGTTGTAACCCGCGGCCGATGGTTCTCATGGGAAGGTCTATTTTTGCGGGAATCCCTGGCTGGAGTCCAGATGGCGTGAGGCGATCATCCCACGGGTTTCGCCCGCCGCGGCTCGATCCTACAATCTGGACTTTCCCCGTCGGCTGGCGGGCTTGCTGTGCCGCGGCCGAAACGGGAGAGGGAGGCAGTCGAGCGTCGCATGACCGATTCAGTGGCAAGTCGTGTTTACAATTTTTCACCCGGCCCGGCCGTGTTGCCCGAACCGGTCCTGCAGGAGGCTCGCGACCAGCTGATGGCGCTGCCTGGCGTGGGTATGTCGGTATTGGAGATAAGTCATCGGTCGAAAACGTTTGACCAGATCCTGGAGGCGGCCGACGCCAATCTGCGCAAGCTGCTGTCGCTGCCGGACGATTACCATATTCTGTTTCTCCAGGGGGGAGCTCGACTGCAGTTCTCGATGGTACCGATGAACCTGTTGGCTGGCCAAGCGGCCGACTACATCCTGACCGGATCGTGGGGCAAGCAGGCGATCGCAGAGGCTCGGCTGGCCGGGACGGTTCACGTTGCCTGGGATGGTGGCGAGACCCATTACGACCACTTACCCAGCAACGATCAGCTGCAGCTGCACGATGACGCAGCTTATGTGCATTTTACTTCCAACGAAACGATCCAGGGTGTGCAGTTTGGCGTTGAACCGGGGACGGGGAAAGTTCCGCTGGTGTGTGACGCTTCCAGCGATTTTCTGAGTCGGCCGCTGGACATTCCACGCTATGGCCTGATTTATGCTTGTGCTCAAAAGAACGTCGGCCCGGCGGGCGTGACGGTGGTCATTCTGCGGAACGATTTGCTGGACCGTGTCCCGGACAACCTGCCGGGCATGCTGAATTACCGGTTCCAGGTCGAGCAGAAATCGTGTTACAACACGCCACCCGTGTTTGGCGTCTACATGGTCCGCTTGGTGACCCAATGGCTGCTGGATACCTTCGGGACGCTGGACGCCGTGGACCGGCACAACCGCCAGAAGGCCGCCTGGCTGTACGACGCCGTCGATCGCAGCCAGGGTTTTTACGCTGGTCACGCCGCGCTGGACTGCCGCAGCCTGATGAACGTCACCTTTCGGCTGCGGGCAGCGGATGGCCGGGCGGAGAGCGATGAGGCATTGCAAAAGCAATTTGTCGCCGAAGCGGCGGAAAGGGGCCTCTGCGAGTTGAAGGGCCATCGCAGTGTGGGTGGTATTCGAGCGTCGATTTATAATGCGATGCCGCCAGAGGGCGTCGCGGCACTGGCGGAATTCATGGACGATTTTCGCGACCGTCACGCTTGACGGCCCACCAACCGACTTGTCCTTCCCCGGGGTATGGCCTGGCGAACCCGTTTTTTTGCCTAGCGGCCNNTCGCCGCGGCGGCTGGGATGGTTGGTGCCCTGGCCTGGGCTCCAGCAGCGGGCAGAGGCTATCCCGCCGCCTTGTTTGTGGACCCCTGCGGCGGATAGAATCGCGCTCGAGCTTGCCCCTGCGGCCGAACCGCTGCGTACGAACCCGAACCGCCACCCTGAACGCGGTGTCTCCCCAGTGGTTCGTCAACGCTCAATTTTCAGGTAGCGAAACTCGCCAAGAGTTTCGGCCGTTCCTCAATCGCCGAAAGTCTTGGCGACTTTCGCTCGACCGGCAAGGGCGAAAATTTAGGCCTGACCAAGGATTCGATACCATGCCCCACGTGATCGTTTTGGACCAATTGTCCCCGCAAGGGCTCGAACTGCTGGCGGCCGACCCGCGCATCGAATTTGACGTCCGCACGGGTCTGGCTGGCGACGAGCTGCGGGAGGCTTTGACGCACTATGACGGCGCCCTTTGTCGCAGCGGCGTCAAAATTACCGCCGACGTTCTGGAGGGTAACCAGCGTCTGAAGGCCATCGTGCGAGCAGGCGTCGGTACGGACAACATCGATGGGCAGGCGGCAACGCGACAGGGTATCGTCGTGATGAATACGCCCGCGGGCAACACCGTCAGCACGGCCGAACATGCCATCGCGCTGATGCTGGCCCTCTCGCGGAATGTGGCCCCGGCCTACCAGAGCCTGCTGGAAGGCCGCTGGGACCGCAAGAAGTTTACCGGTGCCCAATTGGCCGGGAAAACGCTGGGCATTGTGGGACTGGGAAGAATCGGACAAGCGGTCGCGGCCCGTGCGATAGCCTTCCAGATGCGCGTGCTGGGGTACGACCCCTACCTTGCTCGTCAACGTGCCGCAGAACTGGGCATTGAACTCATCGACAGCGTAGATGCCATGCTGCCGGAAGTCGATTATTTGACCGTGCACACGCCTCTGTCCGAGCAAACGCGGGGCCTGATCGGGAAGAAGGAGTTGGAAATCATCAAGCCGGGCGCCAGGTTGATCAACTGCGCACGCGGGGGAATCTACGACGAAGAGGCGCTGGCCGCAGGCTTAAAGAGCGGCGTGTTGGCGGGGGTGGCGCTGGACGTTTACCCGGTCGAGCCATGTACAAAGAGCCCTCTGTTTGGCATGCCTGGCGTGTTGTGCACGCCCCACCTGGGGGCCAGTACCGATGAGGCACAGACACAGGTGGCTGTGGAAGGTGTGAATCTGCTGATTGATTTTCTTACGACCGGCAATATCCGCCATGCCGTCAACGTATCCCCACTGGACGCGCAGACACTGGAGAACCTTTCCGGCTACCTGGATGTCGCCTACCGCCTCGGACTCCTGATGGCCCAACTGGATACCGCTCCCGCCAAGGCGTGTCGCATGCAGTACCGGGGCGATATCGCCGATAAGGATACGACCCTGCTAAGCGCCAGTTTTGCGTGCGGGCTGCTGGAACACGCGCTGGATATCAAGCCCAACATTGTCAACGCCAGTTTGCTGTTAAACGAGCGTGGAATCGAGCTGGTGGAGAACAAACAGAAAGGCAAGGGGCCGTTCGCCTCGGTGATCCGAGCGGAATTGCAGACTGCCGACGGCTACAACCAGGCGACAGGTACCCTGTTCGGGCACAACATGCCGCGGCTGGTACAGTTGGGAGAGAACCAGTTGGAAGCCTTTCTGGACGGCATCCTCATGGTCTTCTTCCACCGTGACATCCCCGGCATTATCGGCGCGGTGGGCAGTATCTTTGGACGGCACAAAATCAATATTGCTCAAATGGCCGTTGGCCGCGCCGCGCGGGGGGCAGAAGCGGTAGGCGTGCTGAATCTGGACGATATCCCCAGCGAGGAGGCCATGGCCGAAGTCCACAATCATCCGGCCATCCATCACGCCGTCATCATCCAGCTGCCCGCAGCCGGCCAGCTACCCGCCTGGCTGCAGCGCCGCACCTAACCCAGGTCCTGAACCCAAACCGCCACCCATGTCCTGATGGCACTCCCCCTACCCCCTACCCTCCCCCTGTCGGGCCAGGACGCGGAGGTCGCCGTCGCGGCGGGTGAAACCGATGCGGTCAAAATATTCGCACAGCGGCACGGCGAACTTGCGGGTGGTCTGCAGCGCTTCGCGGATCTGGCTGACCGTCAGGCCACCTCGTTCGGCCAGCCGTTGGGTCAGTTTTTCGCGGATTTCCTCGACGGCTTGCTGGTGCATGTAAAGTTCCGCAGTCAGCTGGACCAAGTGCCCCTGGGCCGCCGCCAATTCGACCAATTGCGGCACGGCGGCCTGATTCCGCGCTGCCTGCTGTTGCAGTTCGGTGACCAAAGGAGGTTGTCCGCCGGCCTGCTGGTACTGGATGATCATTTTATCCAGCAACTGTTGTTCGTTTTTCGACAGCCGCGGGCCCTTGCCGGGCAGGGAGAGGCCCGCGGGTGATTGGAGGACCCGCTGCTGGTCGATCAATGAGGCCAGCATGGCTCGGTAGAGCGGCGGGTTGTGCAGGTAGGCAAAGCGGTGGGCCAGCTGGGCCTGGGGGAACACCAGCTGTCGGGGGTTTTCCTCGTGCATGGTCTCCAGGGCGGCGACGATCCGTTCGCGTAATGTTTCGGCTCGAGCGTGGTGCAGTTGGGCCGTGCGGGTAGGCGAAAGGGGTACCGTTTCCAGGAGCCCATGGCTGGCCAACAGTTGCTTGTGAATGGCAGCCGGATCATTGACGCCGGCGGTACGAGCCAGGTCGTCCGATTGCCAGTCGTCCCAGCCGGCGAAATAAACGGCCGCCGCGGCGCGGGTCAGTTCGTCTTCGGCGCACAGCTGGTGGACGTAGTGCCAGTCTTGCTGAGCGTCGTGTTTTAATTTCTGCGCGTCGGGGGCGAGCACGCGACCACCCCCGATCGTGACCACGGGAGATTCCCGCCGGATGACGAATGGCTGTCCCCAGGTAGTGACGGCGGGTTTGGCGAGCAACAGCTGAGCCAGTGCCTGCTGGCCGGCTGCCAGTTCGTGCTGTTGGTGCAGTAGAACCGAAGCCATGACTTCGGTCGTTCCCAAGTGCAAACGGACTCGACGCCGGTTCTTCAAAGGCTGCTGCGCGGAGGGCAGCAGCTGGATCTGGGCGGTCATCAAGCGGGTGGCGCGCAGCAGTCCTGGCGATGCCAGTTCGTGGCCGCGGCGGATCTGTTCGTGATGGAGACCCGCCAGGTTGACCGCCGCGCGCTGGCCGCGATGCACGCGGTCGACAACCCGATCGTGGCTATGCAGCCCGCGGACACGGACCGGATGGCTGCCCGGTTCGATCACCAGTTCGTCGCCGACTGCCGCTTGACCGCGGAGTACGCTGCCGGTGACCACCGTTCCATGGCCAGCGACCGAAAAGACGCGATCGATCGCCATGCGAAACGGGCCAGCTGCCGGTTGTTCCGTCTTTTGGCAAGCAACCTTTGCGGCGGCCGCCGCCAGTTCGGCCCTCAAGCAGTCGATCCCCTCTCCGCTTTGCGCACTGGTCCGCACAATGGCTGCATCAGCCAAAAAGGTGCCAGCGACCAACTCGCGAACCTCCCCCTCGACCAGCTCAATCCACTCCGCATCGGCCACATCGCACTTGGTCAAAGCAATCACGCCAGCCTGCAAGTTCAGCAGCCGCAGGATGTCCAGGTGTTCGCGTGTTTGGGGTTTTACCGAGTCGTCGGCGGCGACGACCAGCAGAGCCAGGTCCATGCCGGTCGCGCCGGCCAGCATGTTGCGTACAAACCGTTCATGTCCCGGCACGTCGACGATACCCAGCCGCAAATCTCCCAGCACCAGCTCGGCAAATCCCAGCTCGATCGTGATCCCCCGCCGCTTTTCCTCCGGAAGTCGATCCGTGTCCCTGCCGGTCAGCGCACGGACCAAAGCGGTCTTGCCGTGATCGATGTGTCCAGCCGTTCCCAAGATGAAGTCGGTCGCCATGAGGCCATTTTAGAAGGCGTAGGGTGACCTGGAAACGCGGGCAGCGCGGAGGGGTGGGGAGCGGGGTGTGTCGAGGTTGGCGATCCGGGATNNTGTCCTCGATCGCCGCTTGACGAATCGCCGCTTCTTCCGCCGAGCCGTCCTGAAGGAGGTTCCGCAGACCACCCCGGTTTTGCCCGTCGGGCAGCTGGCAGCCGGCCAGGCAGAAGCAGACCGTGGTCAGCCAGCCGAAGAGCCCCATGCCGGGACGCAGGCGGTTGCGACAATCGTTTCGGTGGATCGCCATGCGCTAAAGCATCGTCGCGGATGCGAGAGATGGTTGCCGGACAGTCGCGGGAACCGGTGCGGATTTCGTTTTTTATTCTTCGGAGTTGGGGGAAAAGAGCCAGGAGCTTAACGAAACTTCCTGCTGCTGTTTGTCTGCCTTTTCCCGCCTGCGGCTGGCTGTCGCGCTGGCCTCGGTTGCTGGGCGCGTCTGCCGACGCAGCAGTTGCCAGCGCGGCACGACATGTTGAGGCGTTAGCGCTTGGCGCGTCCTGCTCCAGGCCGACCGAGTCGATTTGCCGATCCGCTGGATGTTGCCTTTGACGCCTGCCGGCGTCAAGGGTCGGAAGATCTCGCGGACCGGGATCCCCGGCGGATCCTCCTCTTGTTCGTCGGCCGAAGCGCCACCCGATTCCTTTTTCTTGCCAAACGGGGTGATTTTTTTGAGTCCCGAATCATCCGCCTGAACATCGGCTGAGGAAAATCCTCCCAGGAACAGGCAGCCAGCGACAAAGCAGGTGACCAGTAAGGCTTTCACGGCGTAGCTCCTCGCAACATGACCTTGGGAAAACTCCCGCACGCATGTCGGGACCGGTCGGCCCTTGGCAGAGCTTGTCGCGATTTCGTCTCAGCTGCCGAGCCCTTTTTTTGCTACGCAGCCCGGTTCTTTCCGCCGCGCAGCCCTGGACGCAGGTGCTCAGCCCCTGAAAAAGAAACGCTCGCCCGTCCCTCCGCCGATCTTCCCCAGCATGCAGGACGCTAAAACCAGCGGCGGAGTGTTGCAAAACGCGATTGCATCGTCCAGGTCAATTCCCACAACCGACTGCACGG
>JABAOH010149717.1_pt1 | contig 11199 bp, 9 predicted proteins | sample 7062181 | NCBI WGS metagenome assembly JABAOH01 (sample SAMN14538630, study PRJNA623070) | marine sediment metagenome | biome: marine biome [ENVO:00000428]; feature: marine pelagic biome [ENVO:01000023]; material: deep marine sediment [ENVO:00002113]; isolation source: pool of 5 deep marine... | reverse complement strand
CCCGCAGGACCGGTTATTCCAATAACAGTGGCCTTTCCAGAGTCTTTGAAGATTTTTTTTAGGATTTTTTTTGTTTCTACAGGATCATTTTCTATAATAGAGATAGTTTTAGCAATTGCACCACGCTTTCCTTTTTTTAAATCAGCAAGTAGAGTCAATAATATCATGAATTTCCATCCACAATAAAATCTTGTAGTTAAGAACGAGTATAAATTACAGGAGGGGAAGGTTCATTTTCGTAATGAATTTCTGTTTTTAGGCCTATGTCGCCAAAGTCTACATGTTTAATTTTTACAGTAATTGGATGTATTTGCCAGCCATATTTTGGCTCAGTGGCAAATTCTACACGTTCAACAAAAGTATAACCATCAAAGGTTTTTTGAAATGATTCTTCCATTCCTAGAATTTCTAAAACTGCAGTGTTTGTTTTTTTAGATTTATCTTCAAATGTAATTTCCACGTATTGCTCATTTTCATAAAATGTTGCATCTATGGAAAATGTATTTTCTAAGTTAGGATCAGTATTATTGCTAACATCATAAAAGAAGATAGCTGCTAAACCTGAAATAACTAATACAGAGATTATTGGGAAGAATTTCTTTGCCATAACATCACTAGTTACAATGTTAATAATTGAATTCCCGTCTCATTGTCCTTAAGAATTTAGAATTTACTCTTATTCTCTCAAGAGTTTGTTCCAAAGTTCTTTCGGTTCCAGGCGTAGGGTTTTTCTTAAAAAATTCTCTAATCTCTTTTTCCATAGAGTCATCTGCAACTAGAGATATACTTGCTACAATTCGATTAAACAATGGATTTCCATGTCCAACTTTTTTACTTAATTTTTTCCAGTTTTTCTTTAACCATGGCCATAGAATTTTTTTTCCATATGGGTTTGCAGAAACCCGCATGATAGGTAGTTGCATATTTTGTGAACGAACAGCAGAGGTTTGTGAAAAATCAAGTGATTTTTTGAGTAATTGTTGGTCTTTAAATGAACAGAGTGCTCCAAGGAATCGAAGTTTTTCTTCCTGAGATTTTGCTTTAGTAAAAAGCTGAGTTAGTTTTTTGTGAGTAGTTTTGTTCCCATTCCAGGCTATAATAGAATATACTGGTTCTCTTAAATCAGCAGAAAGAGAATCAGGTTTTGCCAAAAATTTCTTGAATCTTTTTTGTGCCTCTTCAATAATTTCTTCATCATCTAATCGTCCAAGTGTACTGATTGCAAAACTTCTCAGTAATGCATCAGTATGTTTTTCATCTTTTTTTGCATCCCAACCATATTTTTTAAAAATTTGCTGGAAATAGTTTACAGTATAATCCTTAATTTGTTCAGAAAAAGTTTCGTTAAAAGTCCTGTGATATAATGAATTGAGATTGTTTGCAACATTTACTGATGCAAGGTAGCTATCTTCATTATAGTACGCATCAGAAAAATCAAGAAAGTTTTGAACAGACTCATCTCCTGAAAGGCATAATGCATACAAATCATTTTGAATAGCCCACCTATCGATATGAGGGATTTTATTTTCTGAAACTAGATACTTTAGATCAAGCAGAATTCCTTCATCATATTTTACTCGATAGAATCCATTTCTGCCATAGTTAACTACAAAGTTGTTTTTTCCCTTTGGGAGTTTGATTTTCTCAGTTTGTTTTTTGATTAGTTTCTTTGAAAACTCTTTTTCTAAGCCTATAGAGACTGGGATGAGCCATTTTCCTTTTTGTGATTTTTTTGATTCTAATAAAAATCGTTTTTGACTTAATGTGAGAGTAGAATTTGATAAAGTAACATCAACTAGTGGAAAGCCTATTTGCTTAATCCAGGAATTGACCATTGCAGTAACGGGCATTTTTGAGACTTTGCCTATTGCATCCCAAAGATTTTTTCCTTCTGCATTTTTGTACTTGAATTGTTTTAGATAATGCTTTAGTCCTTTTCTAAAATTAGATTCTCCAACATAATTTTCCAACATTCGTAAAACACAGCCACCTTTGTCATATGAGATTGCATCAAAAATTTCTCTAATTTCGGCAGGAGATTTTACATTAACATCAATGGGATGAGATGATTTGAGTGAATCTAGCCCCATTGCTTGGTTCATAGCATCTTCCACAAATTGGTCCCACAAATCCCACTCTGGATAGAATTTATCAACAAATTTTGTAGCCATGAATGTAGCAAAGCTCTCGTTTAGCCACAAATCGTTCCACCACTTCATAGTTACAAGATTTCCAAACCACTGATGAGCAATCTCATGGGATATCACTTCTGCAATGAACTGTTTTGTTTTTGTGGAAGATGTTTTAGGGTCATACAGTAGAATTGTTTCTCTAAATGTAATTGCTCCCCAGTTTTCCATAGCTCCAGCTGCAAAATCTGGAACAGCAATTAGATCTAATTTAGGTAAAGGATATTTTATTCCAAAATAATTTTCGTAAGATTTTAAGAGTTTTTTGCCTAAATCTAGTGCAAACTTTNNATCTAGCGCAAACTTTCCTTTTGATTTATTTCCTTTTGTTGTAATTACACGAATGCTAATTTTTCCTTGTTTGCTTTGAAGAAATTCAAAGTCGCCAACACCTAGATAAATCAAATATGTTGACATGACAGGAGTTTTTGCAAATTTGTAAAGTATTTTTTTTCCTAGTTTCTTTTTTAATATTTCATTCATGTTAGAAATTGCAGTAAGATTACTATCTGTAATTATTGAAATCTCAAATGTTGCTTTTGCTTCAGGCTCATCCCAACATGGAAATGCTCTTCTTGCATCAGCTGCTTCAAATTGAGTTGTTGCAAGATACTTTGTTTTTCCTTTTTCTTTGTATTGACTACGATAAAATCCTAAAAGCCTATCGTTAAGAATCCCTGAAAAATCTATGTAGATTTTTGCGGATCCAGAAATTTTTTTAGCAAGTCGGATTGAGAGTTCTTCTTTTTTCTCATCGGATTTAATTTTAGCAAAGATTTGTTGCTTGCCTATTTTTAAAAAGCATTTTTTGATTTTAAGTTCAGCAGAATTTAGTTTAATAAAATTTGTAGGCTTAGTGATTTTTACATCGATAATCTCTTTACCAGTGAATGTAAAATTCTTCAAATTTGGTTCAAATTCTAGCGTATAGTTTACTGGCTTAACCGAGTCCACGTCAGATTTTCTTTTTTCAGGCTTTATGTAGATTACCTGTTGTGCAATCACTAGAGAAAATCAAATAAAGCCTTAAAACAAAATATTAGATCGATTAGTATGAGACAAAAATTGGCCAAAAGACAGATCAAAATTCTAGTTGCAAAATTGGGTCTAGATGGTCATGATAGAGGCGCTCTTGTTCTTTGTAGAGCATTTAGAGATGCGGGAATGGAGGTAATCTATTCAGGATTATTTGCCACGCCTGATAGAGTTGCCCAGATAGCTGAAGATGAAGATGTTGATGCCATTGCCCTTAGCCTTCTAAATGGAGCTCATAATACTCTATTTCCTAGAGTTGTTAAGGCATTGAAGAAAAAAGGAATTAAAGATGTCTTAGTTGTTGGAGGAGGTGTAATTCCAAATGAAGACATTAAAGGTTTAGAAAAATCTGGAATTGACGGAGTCTTTGGGCCAGGTACACCACTGCCAGCAGTAATTGATCATATTACAAGTGGTGTTTCAAGGCTTAGAAAGATCTAATTTTCATAGAAAGTTTTTCCAATATTTACATTAAAAGTCAAAGTGCTAGATGTAATATCAAAATCATATTCTTTAATTCCAAATTTTGCAAAAACAAATTTGAATAACCAGCCAAGATATACAGAACAATTTTTACCCATATCATGTTGAATGATAAATTCATGAATATCATCATTGTTTTCATGCCTATATGCAAAGTCAGATGCCTTCATCCAACATTTAATCAAATCAATAAATCTTATTGGCTCTTGTTTTTTTCGTAGCATTAACAAAATATCTTTCATTTCATTTTCTGCCATGTTTTCTGCAATTACAATGATTTCTTTTTCAGATAATTTACTCATCAAACTTACTAGGAAAGATTTTGGAAAGCAAACCATTCCTGCTTTTGATGCATTTGAATGCCAATCAACATAATCCGTAAAAATTTGGTTTACAAATGAATTTAATGAAATTGCTTTTGCTTTGACTTCATTTCTAAGCTCATTTAGATTTCTTTGTTCTAACCTAAATGATGCAACTTCGCTCTTCAGAGCCATGATATCTCTACGAGATTAACATGACATGACATCAAAGCTGTTTTATACGCTTGTTCCCGTGCCCCCATAAACATATTCATATCAAAATTTGGTATTATTCTTCTGTTTGTAGATAATCTACAAACATTTGACTTGGTATCATGGCATGATGTTCTTAGAGCGCAATAGTCCTTCTAGGCCATCAAGAAAAATAAAGTCACTAACCTTGCCATTTACCCATAGAGAGGCTCGTTCTTTAAACCAATCAGGAAACTTGCCATTTTGGACAACTTTAGGCGTATCTTTAGTATCATAGGGAATGAACTCTTCAATAAGATACAATTTGTTTTGAATTTCTTGCCTAAGTGAAGAGTCAAATGTGTTTGCAACTTCTTTTTCAAATGAGAAGATAGGCAGTGCAAAGCCATTATCAATTTTTAGTGGATTTAATTGAAAAACTTCAATAGAGTATGAAGGAATTCTGGCTACAAGTTTTATAGCATCAATATAATCATCATCACTTAATTTTCCATCTAGCCACCATTTTGTAATCTGTTTGTGTAGATTTTTTGAAACATTGGATTCTGAGATTTCATCACCAATATACTGAATTAGATTATTGCCTACTGCACCTTCAAAAGGAGGTAAAATTACAAAATCTCTTCCTACATTTTCTGCTCGAATTACCTGTTTTACATCAACACAACTTTCTGCAACAAAACCCTTGCCAAAACAGTTCTTATAGTGTGGATAATCAGGTTGAATGAGTCGCTCTATTACAGACTCGTCATATCCTTTATAGTACAAAATTAGATGTGAAAGACTATTTGTTAATACCCAATATGGATTTTTAGAATCCAAGTCAGATTCAAAGTCAGGCCGGTCATTTAATAAAATAAAGTGGTTTGTGTCTCTTTCAATTCCTGAATGTGCGTATAATCCTTTCAAGCCCTTATTCGCTAAAGTATGATGTTTGAAGTCTTGGTCAATTATTAGGATCAAGAGATCAAAGTAATACGGTTTCTGGTATGAAGAGAACTGATTCATAGTCATGCAACTAGGCTCATAATTGAAAATACCTAATTCATAGAGTTCAAAATATTTCTGAACAAGTTCATCATATTCTTTTACATAATTAAGGTCTGAAGCACGACATTGTATTCCATCAGTAATGTAAACAGTTTGAAAATGTAAGACATCAGTTCCAAATGTTGCAAATGAGTTAGAGGATAAACTCGGGACTAGCAATAATAGAGAAAAAACAAAGAATCCTGTAAGTTTAGCATTAACACTATAAGGCATTATTTGGCTCTAAACCAGGTTATCGATGATTTTTTCTACGTCATAAGGCTTGTAAATTACGCCTGCAGGTTTGAGTTCCTTTAGTTTCTTCCTAGTTTCAGACGTCATATCTGCAGTTAACATTATGATTTTTGCATCAGGGTTGATTTCACGAATTTTTTTTAGAGCATAAAGCCCATTGTATTCAGGCATAATAACGTCTAAGAATACCACATCGGGTTTTAGTTTCTTGTATAGTTCTGCACCTTCTTTTCCATCATGTGCTTTACCTGACACCCGAATTCCTTTGATCTCTAAATAATCTGAAAACATCTCTACTGCATCATTATCATCATCAACAACTAAAGCAGTAGCAATTTTAGTTTTGGATGCGGGTTTTGGTGATGAGGATTTTTTTGTATTTTCGTTAACTCTAATTTCTTTTCCAGTACTCCACATATATTTACACAAACTACGCATACTTCCACCAATTTCATCAGAGTTAGTAACTAATGCAGAATCATCTGTTGTTTGTTGACTGGATGATGTTGAAGTGTAGCCTGAAACAAGAACCTGATCAGAATTACAAAGAATTCTTCCTTGAGATGGAAGTTTAGCTATTTTGAAATAATTAAATCCTAATCGTTCAACACAATCTAGTTTTGTCATGATTTCTAATTCAGTCATTAATTTTATTACGACATTTCTTTTTTTTGCTTTTTCTAATGCCTCTGGAATATTAGTATAAAACATTCTAATTAAATCAGAAACTGAAGCTGCTAAATACAATTCATCTTGTGCTTCATCTATGATTTTTATCATTTGATAATAAATGTTGGTACGGCCAGAGATTACAGTTAGACGTGGTAATCCAGTTTCAGCTTCTTTTACTTTAAAATTTTCTAATAGTTGTAATAGATGAGATTTATGTGATTGAAGTTTTTCTGTTTCAGAAAGTTTTCTTTGAATTACATCATCTAAGGTTTTCTCAATGTCATTTGCAGAAAAGATTGCAGGAGATGAAAGAGTTGATGTTATAAATCCAAGATTTTTTAAGTTCTCTAACATTTTGTAAGCTTTGACTCTATCAATTTTTGTAAAATGACTTACTTCACTAGCTTTACCACCTCCCATTCTTAGTAGACCAAGATAAATCTGAGCCTCATCATCAGATAATCCAAAATCTTTTAGCAAAATGAATATCTCTTGTTCTTGTTTTAACATATGCCTCTCCTGTATGGTAAATTTGATAATAAGAAGATTGGATCGTTTTTTAAATTATCTATTCCAAAGTGGAATAATTGAGCCTGTAACTTAGTCATGAATGTCAGTCTCCAATCTTTTGATACTAGGGGTATTTACCTTTCGGATATTGGAAGAAGGCTCTTTTGGCAATGAAATTCTAAATGTGGTGGGATTGTTACTTACAGTGATTGTTCCTCCATGTTTTTCTATGATACTCTTGCAACCAGGCAAACCCAATCCAGTTCCTACTTGCTTTGTAGTAAATAATGGCTCGAAGATTTTATTCATTAAATTTTCTGGTATTCCAGGGCCTGAATCTGTAAAGTCAATCATTACATGATTGCTTGAATCAGCGATTTTAATTTCAATCTCACCATCTCCCTTAATTGCTTGAACCGAATTTATGATCAAATTACAAAAAGCGCTTTCTAATTTGTAAGGATCACAGTTTATTGTTACGTTGTTTTTTGGAAGAAAAACTTTGATTTGATTTGGAATCTCAACTCCGAGATGGGCAGATTCAATAACAGATGCAAGAGAAGTTGTCTCTATTTTTAAATCAGATACGTTAACATAATCTAACACATCCTCAATTTGATGGGTCATACGATCTACTGCTTTACCCACCCTAGCCATCTGCAAGCTTGTCTTTTCGTCCATGATTCGATCAAATTTTACATTCAAAATAGCCATTGAATTTTTGATTATAGATAATGGGTTTCGAAGATCGTGAGCTAGACGACTGGCTAGTTGACCAATAGAAGATAATCTTTCACTTTTAACAATATTTTCATTTAATTGAGCAAGATCATCTGACATCCTATCAATGTCTTTTCCTAAGGAAGAAATTTCATCATTACCGTCCAAATTAGTTTTTATGAAATTACCAAGTGCTATTTGCTTTGTGGTATTACTGAGTTTTTGTAATGGATTAGAAATAGATTTGACCATAAGAAATCTAACCGCAATAGTTGTTCCAATGAAGGCATTGAGAACAATTAGAACTGTAATTGTGGTGTTATTTGAAATTGAATCTACTAGGCTTTGTTTAGAGCTTATCTCTAATGTTGCTTGAAGAATATTAGATTCGAGAATATTTTCTAATGAGGTTTGATGTGTATCAAACTGTTCATTGTAGAAAACAATTTGATTACTATCAAAATTTCGATTTTTAGCTAAAATCAACTCATTTGATGAAACAAGCATTTCATTCCATCCTTGGGCTATATTATCAACAGTAGAAATTCGTTCAGGAAAGTTATTTTCTACAAGCGAGAAATATTTGGTAAATGCGATACTGAATGTCTCTTTAGCATTTTCAATTTCATAGAATTTGGATTCTAATTTTTCTTCCTGGCTGATTAGTGATGAAGATTCGGTTTGAATTAGTAAGATTTCCATAGTAGTTGAGGAGATTTTCTCAGAAGCAAATCTCATCTCTTTTAGGGAATCAAGCATAGGAATCGATTCAGCGCTTAGTTCAGAAAATTGTCCCTGAGTACTTTTTGTGTTAATTACCGCAGTAAGTGATACTAGAGCAACCAGGCTTACCAGTAGAATTGCTTCCAAACTAAGCTTTGTTTTAATTTTCAACTACATACCCTCCATTTCGTAGCATGAGATTATCATTGACGCCTAGCGTCTAGTGCCCATACCCTCCACATGTAGCAAAATTAGTAGTAATTGATTAAAGACTCAGTTTGTAATTTTATTACAAACAGAATATGATATTAATCCAAAAGGCCAACATATTTGGGCTAAATATGAATGGGCAGAGGGCAATCTTAAGTGCACTTGTAGTAATTATCTCAGTTTTATTGATTAGCTCCTCTGTAACAGGAGTTGCTTATGCTCACCATAAAGAAGGCCATTCTGGTGGTCCACCAAGCAATCCAGGAAATAAAGATGAAAAAGGTTTTGATTCAAAAGCCTACAACAAACAACAAAGAGAAGATAGAATTGAAAAAAATAAGGAGATTCTAAAAAATATTAAAAATGAACAGAGAAATAAACTAAAAAGTTTAGGAAATCCAGATAAAGCAAACATCTTAGAAGAAGATTATAAAAAAGAAATCAAAGAGCACTATGAAAATTATGAAAAAGAAAAAGCGCTAATTTTAAGAGAACAATTAAAAGAAATTCGATTTACAAAAGATCCAGAATTAGTTAAGAAGTTAGAATTAAAACACAAGATAGAACTTCAAGAATTTGAGGAGAATTATCAAAGTGAAGTCAAAGGACTTGAAAAAAAATTACTAAATGAAAAAATCCAATTATTATCAAAAGAATTTAGAGAGAAGTTAAAAGATATTAGAAAACAGTTTAGAACAGATAAAGAGTTTCAAGAAATTCTACGCCAGTTAGATCAAGATTTTAAAGAATATCTCAGATTCCTTTTGCAAAATAACTACGACACACAAGAACTCATACAAAAATTGGAAGAGCACACTGCAGAAATGAAGACGGAGTTAGAGACTCAAAAGGAAATGGAACTTCAAAGGTTATATGAATCAGGTTTTTCAAAAATCGATCCTGATTTGTTAGAATTTCTTAATAGTGACAATCCAATTAGGGATGCACAAAAACTAGGAATTGATCTTGAAGATGATGAGATAAAACTAGTAATAAAACTGATTAAATTTGATTCAGAAACTTTAGCTGAATTAGAAAAACTTGGTACCATTGATGCGCAATCTGATGAACTTGTACAGTTGTCACTAACATATGGAGAAATTTCAGATTTGAAATACATTGCAGAGGTAGATGAAATTAGACTGCCTTCATATCTCTCAGAATATAATCCTGAACTCTCAGAAACCACTGAGCCTGAATTTCAGAGTACTGATGAAAAAACACGTAATCTAACTTCAGAAAATGAAAATCTTGAAAAAAGCATCTATGAACAGTCAGAAAGTGATGAATTAGGTGAGTTTCTCAAATACAAGCCTACTCGACACTCAAAATCTGAGGGAGTTTACTTTATCAATGCAGATAGAGTTCAAACCAAAGGCATAACAGGAGCTGACGTTAAGGTTGCAGTTTTAGATATTGCCTTTGATGAAACCAACCCAAAAATTGCTGATAATGTTGTAGAGAAAAAATCATTTGGCTCAAAGTTTGCAGGTTCAATATTACAACAAAACATTCATTCAAACAATAAAATTGCTCATGGAACAGCTGTAGCAGAAATTATTGCAGATGTTGCGCCAAGCTCTGAATTGTTTTTGTATGAAATGGATTCAGATGTAGAGTTTGCAGCAGCAGTAGATCAAGCTATTTCCCAAAATGTGGATGTCATTGCAATGTCGGCAAGTTGGCCTAACTTTTCTACTGATGGAACAAGCCACATTACTAAAAAAGTTGAAGAGGCAATTTCAAGTGGAATTACATTTGTTGTTCCTTCAGGAAACTTCGCAAATAAACATTGGGAAGGAATATTTTCAGATGCCAATGGAAATGGATGGAATGAGTTTGCAATTTATGATGAAGGGTTAACATTTAGTGTAACTAAAGAAAGATTGGAAAAACAAAATCCAATCATAGTAAATCTCTTGTGGAATGTAGATAATGATGATATAATTGATTTAGATTTTGCATTAATTGATCCCTTAGGAAAAATTGTAGAATATTCAGCAATTCGACAAAATTCAAATCAAGATGAGCAGCGAGAACAAATCTATCATGTTCCAAATACTGAAGGATTGTATTCATTAGGAATTTTAAATTCAGGTGCTTTGTCAAATAATGAAATTCATATAGAAATTTTTTCAGTTAACGATGAGATTGAGCATGCAATAAGTAAAGGAAGTGTTACTGTTCCTGGAGATGCTGAAGGAGTAATTGTTGTGGGAGCAGTAAATTCGCAAAATGGAGATTTGGAAAGATATAGCTCACAAGGTCCAACTAATCATGGAAAATTAGCTCCACATGTGGTAGGTCCTGCTGGAGTAACTACACTGGCATATGAAGGTGAATTATTCTATGGTACATCTGCAACTACACCATACATTGCAGGAATTGCTGCTTTGCTAGTAGACGCTGAACCAAATATTTCGAATAATGAAATTTTGAATAAGATTACTCAAAATACAAAACCATCAAAATTTGATTTTATTTCAGAGTATGATAATTATGTTGGATATGGTCTAGCTGATGCTTCATTTATCATAGGTGGTTTATCAAATGAGTAATGATTTATCAAATAATGAAATATTAAGTAAAAAGTTTCTAGTATTACTAGTAGTATCAGGAATCATTATCTCTTCAGCAACATTTATGATAATGTCAGATAACTTTGGAAATTCATCTACAAAGTTTTCAACAATAGCTGCTGAAACATTATGTGATGGTGGTTTGTGTGTAACAACAGAATTAATGTCATCAAATTCATTTGTACAAAGTGCAGAAGGGGACATTATAGAATCTGTACAAAACAACGAAGATTTCTCTTCATTTAGCATTCCAAAATATACTGTACAAGACTTTACCAT
>JABAOH010013638.1_pt3 | contig 11202 bp, 8 predicted proteins | sample 7062181 | NCBI WGS metagenome assembly JABAOH01 (sample SAMN14538630, study PRJNA623070) | marine sediment metagenome | biome: marine biome [ENVO:00000428]; feature: marine pelagic biome [ENVO:01000023]; material: deep marine sediment [ENVO:00002113]; isolation source: pool of 5 deep marine... | reverse complement strand
TTGTTTAAAGGGCTGGCATTTTGAGAGAATTGTCAGCTCTTTTTTATCCCCAAAAGAATAACATGAATTCTACATTTTTTCTGTCGTCTAATTAATCCGATATCACACTAAAAATTTTTGAAAATATTCGCATTTTCACAAAAAATCGATGTTTATTCGGACTCGATATAGGCAAAATCAACGTTTGTAGTGACAAAACGGAGACACAAAGTCACTTGAAAATCAGGGTGTTTTCCAGCTCGTGAAATAGGTGACTTTTCTAAGAATTCTGGGATTTTACAGTTCATACTCAAATATCGACAATCTCATTAGGCCTCCAAATGTCCATCAGACCAGGAATCGTAGTGGGTCCACGGTCATACGATGAGGATAGCGATAACGATAGAGATAGGGATAGCGACAAGGGAGATAGCACGGAGTTCCAGCAGTCAACAACACTAAGACAGTAGCTTCTGGCCAGGGGTGTATTTGGCAATGGCATCCATGTTGAAGTCCACACCCAGGCCAGGACCATCCGGAATGTCCAGCATGCCGTCAGCATCTAGCTCCCATGGCTTGGCGGGAATCTCATCCACATATGCAGAGCCTGCTATGTATTCTACGAGGTCAGTGTCAGAAAACGCAGAAGCAAGTTGCAAATCTGCTGCAAGGCCCACGGCGGTGTTCCAGCCGTGCGGTATCATGCGCGCGCCATTGTCTTGAGCCATCCATGCAATGCGTCGCGACTCGGTTATGCCGCCGACCTTGGTCACATCAGGCTGGACAATGTCGTATGCATGGCCCTGGAGCCACGGCAAGAACGATTGGCGTCTTGTGAGTACCTCGCCGCCAGCTATTGGCACTGCTACCTGTTGGCGAAGCAGGATGTGATCCTCGAGAGCATCAGGCTTCATGGGCTCTTCAAACCAGTACACGTTGTAGTCTGCTAGCATGTGAGCAGTGCGCAAAGCCCATTTGAAGGTGTGTGTGGAAAAGGCATTGCTACCTCCGCCGTCTACCATCAGCAGCGAATCAGGACCCACAGCCTCACGGGCAGCCTGTATGAGGATGCGATCCTTCTGAAAACTACTCACACCGAATGGTCCCCAACCGATCTTGAAGGCTGAGAACTTCTCACGTTTGAGCTTGGACAGGACTTCCTTCATTTCGGCCGGTTCTCGCATCAATACAGATGCATAGGGCCTCACCTTGTCTCTATAGCGGCCGCCAAGCAAACGGCCTATGGGTTGGCCTGTTGCCTTACCAAGGATATCCCAAAGTGCAATGTCCACACCACTGATGGCGTGTGTGATGGACCCGCCTCTGCCCATCCAAAAGGAATTCTGGCGCAGTTTCTCTGTTACGCGCTCGGGCTCCAGGGGATTCTCGCCTTTGTACAAAGGCTCCAAAATGGCTAGTGCGGCGCGCACAAGGTCGTCGTTCGTGAAAGCACTGCCAAATCCCGTCAATCCCTCGTCAGTAATCACTGCAACCAGTGTGTGGACACTATCATCTGGCTTAAGTTCTTCGCTCCAACCACCTTCAGGTGTTGCACCTCGCAAACCAACTGCTCGTATTTTGCGTATCTTCATGTGAATGCCCCTTCTATTGTGAGAGAAACTGGCGAATACCAGTGATAAACATTTCTTGCGGTATACGCTCCATTGGTTACTTTACGTCCCGACATGAAAATGTGAGCTAGGGCGCTTGATAAGCTCTTTTCTCTGTCGAGTATAGTTGGCAGAATAAAGCAAAACAGCTTCATTGGCCTTCCTCTACATCAAAATATTTGCTTTAACACACCAACCTCAATATGGCTGGGATACCTTTTAGAGCGATACACCCGATTGGTGACTTTGATGAAATCGCCTTCATCCGCTTCAAAAATATTAGGCACATATTTCTGCGGATTGCGGTCGATAAATGGGAACCATGTGCTTTGCACATGTATCATAATCCGATGCCCCCGCTTAAACGTATGTAAAACATCCCACAATTCAAATGAAATCTTGGCAATCTCATTGGGTTTGAAAGGCTTAGGTTTAGTATAACTTTCCCGGAAACGTCCTCGAAACGCTTCAGCGCGAATCAAGGTCTGTTGGGCAGATTTTTCCTCCAAATCGTCAGGATAGACATCAATCAACTTAACAATCCAATCCGAATCCGTTCCGGTAGTGGAGACAAACAGATTGGCCTGAATGGTTCCCGCTAACATGACGTCCTCTTCAAGAATATCTGTTTGATACATCAAAACGTCCGGCCTCCGGGAAGCAAATCGTTGGTCTTCTGAATAAAACGTGTTATTGATCCACCTCGAATTATCTCTTGTATGAGGAACCGGTTTGTTCGGATCGCTGACATAGGAATCATAAGCATCATAGTCTTCGTTAGGTTTATTAAATGATAGTTTGCCGCCTTTGTGGAAATAGAAACTTGTCTTCTCGGCGGATGCCGGTGGCCATTGGTCAAATCTTCGCCAGCGGTTGGCCCCGGTTTCAAATATCAAGGCTTCCGGCAGGTTCGATTCACTTTCTTCGTCTTTCAAAAAGTGCTTGAAGAAATGCAGATCGACATTCTTTTGATAGTATTCCGAGGTGGCAAAACCAAAATCAGTATCTCCCAACTCGCTGCCTTTACTGCCAAGCCAACCTCCGTGATACCAAGGCCCCATGACCAATATATTGAATGTATCGGGATTCTGTTTCTCAATCGTTTTGTACGTATTCAACGGTCCAAACAAATCCTCCCGATCGTACCAACCACCGACAACCATTACCGCTGCTTTGATATTCTTCAGATGGGGAAGGATATTACGTTTTTGCCAGAACTTGTCGTAATTGGGGTGGCGCGTAACAGAGTTCCAGAATTTGGATTTCTTTTTGAAATATGATTTATTCACATTTTTCAGTGGTCCCACATCCATGAAGAATTTGTATGCATCTGTAGTTTCAATCTCATAGATAGGATCTGGCCGTTCATCAATAAGCCCTTTACGTCTTTTTTGTACATTATTTAGAAATCCAAACCAATGATTCAACAGAAAGGCACCGTGATGGTAAACATCATCCCAATAGAAATCGGAAACTGGCGCTTGAGGAGAGACTGCCTTTAAGGCGGGGTGAGAATCTATAGACCCGGCGGACGTGTAAAACCCGGGATAAGAGATTCCCCATTGGCCAACCTTACCGTTGTGGTTGGGAACGTGTTCCAAAAGCCACTCAATCGTATCATAGGTATCTGTACTCTCATCCGTATCAGAATTGCTTTTCTTATCTGCAATGTGCGGAGTCATATGAACGAACTTGCCTTCTGACATAAAACGGCCGCGCACATCTTGATAAACAAAGATAAATCCTTCTTTCTCGAATTCTTCATGAGGACCGATCTGTCTTCTGTATCGGTTGGGCCCATAAGGACTAATGCTGTAGGGAGTGCGTAACAACAGTATCGGATATTCTTTCGAGGTATCGTTTGGTGTATAGATAGTAGTAAAGAGTTTCACCCCATCGCGCACAGGAATTCGTTTTTCATATTTCGTGTAATTTTCACGGATATAGTCCGCCCGTTCATCCCGTTCATCGGCTTGAATAAATCCCACTTGCAGAGCGAAAAAATATAAGAAAAAGAGAGTTATACGTACTTTCATAATTCAATCCTCCATATTCACTGTCCTATGTTACCAAATTTCCTTTAATAATACAAGTTCTTAGGCCATTTTCGTCAAATACTTACACCAAAACCACAGACGACAGACTACCTTTCTATTTTCACAAAAAATTGACATTATTTCGGACTCGATATAGGCAAAATCAACATTTGTGGAGACATTTCGGAGACACGATGTAACCTGAAAATCAGGGTGTTTTTAAGCTCATGGGGAAAAACGACTTGTCACTGTTCCACAGTCTCTGTTTTCTGAAACCTCACTCACTATTTCCAGGCTTCTGTGTAGCTGAAGCTAGTCCAATGATGGCTGCCGATAATCCGCGCCCATCAGACTCTCCAGCACTGATTGCTGCCAATCACGAAGTTGCTTTTCCATTTTCTCAGCGATCACTTTGTGAGATCTAATCAGGTTTTGTTTTTCAGCTGGATCGTTTGTTAAATCAAATAATTCAATAGTCAATTTGTTTCCCGATTGAGCATCAACGACTAGCTTGTAACGATTGTCCAATACCGCCCGAGCCCCGCCAAAGTCTTGTTCGGAAATTTCTGGATAATGAAAATTACGGAAAGTACGCGTGTACTTACCGTCCATCATCTTAACTAGTGGAGTTGTGCCTTCCTGCAGCCTAAGATCAATATAAGGTTTGGAATCACCTCTAAATGCTCGACCCGTATTAAAGCTCCAGAAGAAAATAGGGCTGGGACGCTTTCGCATTTCGCCGTCGATCAAAGGTACCAAACTGATCCCATCCAAAGGTCGATTCGGCAAAGGCTGACCCGCTAACTCACATAGCGTTGGAAACATATCACTAGTAACTGAGTTAACATTGGAGACACGTGGTTTTTGAATTCGAGCTGGCCATTCAATCAGACCAGGGACTCGCACACCACCTTCGTACAGCGTACCTTTTTGTCCCCGGAAAGGTGTCGTGATACGTCCGCTTGGCGGAACACCGTTATCACCACAGTACCAAACCAAAGTATTTTCTCGCAGATTCTGCGCTTTGAGGTATTCGCGTAAATTGCCAATCGCGCGATCCATCGCGGTAATTTCAGCATATCGCTCACGTAATACTTCTTTCATAGGGCGTTTCACAGGACGCCCTGTTTCATTCGAGGTGAGTGTGACCACACGCTCTTTGTATTCGTTAGGTAGGTTGTCGTACAGAGAAAGGTCATCGGCTAAGCCACTATAAGGCTCATGGGGGGAGCCAAACCAAACAACTGCAAAAAAAGGTTGCTTTTTCTCTTTTGCTTTTTTGATGAACCGGATCGTCTCCTCAACGATAATTTGCGAACTCTCACCATGAAATTTCTCCGGAGGTCCCCCGTTGCGTGACAGTGTCGGATTGATCTCGAAAAAGTTATCATGCGAAAGCCATTCGTCAAAACCCATAGCTCCCGGATTTGTAGGAGATTCAGCCTTTACGGGACCCAAGTGCCATTTTCCAAAGTGACCACAAGCATGCCCAGCTTTTTTGAGAATTTGAGCAATGCTAATTTCTTCGGGGCGAATCGACCAATTGGGTGCAAACGTACCATATCGATTTGGATGTCGTCCCGTAATGATACTACCGCGAGTAGGTGAACAAGAGGGATGTGCTGAATAAAAACGGTCTAGCCTCAATCCCTGTGCAGCCATCTCATCTAAAACCGGTGTCTTTAAATGCGGGTGGCCGTTGTATGCCACCTCATCCCAACCATGATCATCACCCATTAGAAGAACAATATTAGGGTGTTCTGCTGTCATCTTTGCAAAAGTCGGCGTCATCACCGTTGCCGCCGCCGCTGCTGTCATCGCCAGAAACTCACGACGTGAAATATCCTGCCTCATAATATCTCCTTCTTCATTTTATCAAATTATATAATAATTTCCGTTCTTTTCACTAGATTTATTGTTCTACTTATTTCGTCGCGAAGCAAGAATAGACTTGGATGCTTTTAAAGCACGACAAAAGAATTCTGATGTTTCATAGCCCGTGGCGAGAGTGACTTACGCCTTAAAAAGGCATCTAATGTGGAGTAATATCATGGCGGAGGAAATGCAACCTTTGATTTAGCCATGTGATACGGGTGGTCTAAGCCAATGTTAGCCAATCAAGCCCTGCTTTCTCTACAGCATACCCCACTTCACGGAGATAATTGCCGTAAGCCACCATCCAATGAAAACCTCGGATTTCTTCAGCCAGTTGATCAACATCGCACTTGACTGCTACATCCAGTTGTGTACGGCAGATATCATAAAAGGGAGCATCAAGAATTTCTCCTGCGAAACCCAGCCATCGCCGACCCGCAAAATCTGGATTAAGCACAGTGACCTCTTGCCCCTTATGCATTTCCACCTTGGGTGCCGCTCCAAAGTCCGATTCGTAGTGCGTCAGGATCCTCGCCGGCTCCAATTCCTTGCCGTTCATCCTTCTGGGAGCTGTACAATGAGAGACGGTCAGCATACCCTCGTGAGGCAGCGAAGGATTGCATAGAAAAACAGGTTTGCCGGAGATGTATCGCAGAAGGATTCCTGAAGGAATCACGACAAAGTCTGACTCACAGAAGGCCATATAGCCCTCATCATTTAACAGGCTAAGCGGCAAACACGCTGTCGTTTCAGAGATCGGCATAATTGTTGACATGCAGTGATTGATCGTAATCGCATCTGTCTGGGCCTCATCGAGCAAATCACGGAAGACTTCGCAGAGAACAAATGCCTTATATACGTAATCTTTCGAAGTATCAAGAAATACGTTCCTCTGTTTGAGATACTCTTCTGCCTTGTATTGACAGTGATCGACAAGGACGTTGTTCTGCCGTGCTTTCTTGATCCGCTCACCAAGTTCGGAATAGGAAACGGGAACGATATCCAATTTCCAGGTCTCGCGGGCACGATCTTGTGCTCCTCTGCCGCCTGCTCCCCAGGCACCAGCGCCACCTACTGCGACGATTCGCTTCCCGAGAATGTTCTTCAAACCATAAAATGCTCGCAGACGCCACAAGAGCTTAGCATGGTCATCCACGACAATATCATGAACATCCATACCGAGTTGGCCGAATTCGTCACGGGTCTTACGCAAGAAGTGAGTGTGTGCGCCAATATACATATAGTAGAGGGGGCCTGAGCGGTGACGCACAAACATTAGATTCCACTTGTCCGGTGAAGCCATAGCTTCCAGGACCTTCGGGGTCCGCCGAGCGGCGTACATGATGAGGACATCATAATCATTCTTGGTTATAGCCGCGGCCTGCTCTACACTGCGCACTGTCAGCAGGGGATTGATTTCCAGGGCAAAATCGGCCGAAGATGCTATCTGTTTTAAGTCTCGCCGAATTCTCTGTTCCTCCTCGCGGAGTTCCTGTTCGTTCTGAATGGCCCCCGTCCAGCGCCAACTGGTTAATGGCTTTCGATGGTAGATTTCGCAATTGAAGACTGGTTGAACCTTAAGGCGGCGAAAGATAGGCTGCTGGTGCTCCGCCTTGTTCGACTCGGCAAATGCTGCATTGACCAGAGCAGGCAGCGATAAGCCAACTGCCGTTGCTAGCCCCGTTGCAGCCATGAACTCCCGCCGACTTAGTTCCTTTCCTTGGCTATCACACGAACAAAATCTTGAACATGGCCGAATGTTTGGCTCGCGTGTTGGACTACACATAATTCACCTCCAGTAGATGCATAGTGATCCATTTGTCTATTTCTCATCGACAAACTAAAATTCCTTCCGATTTAAATACTATCCTATCCCTATGTTAAATTCAAGCTTAGGCTGGAGGACAATGACGAATACTTATGTGCCCTATCAATGACTTTTTCTGTCAAAGATTATGAAAATTGCTTATGTATGAACTCAGACAGCAGAATTAGTAAAGTGCCACAAATATCATTTATTTCGGTTTATTCACAAAAGAATTACATGATCGATACATTTCATTTCCATCGTATACTTAATCAATTACGAGTTTTTGTGTCGCGTAGCCGACACAAATGCTCTATTGGACTGAACCGCTTACGAGTTATTTGGGATTTTAATAAGCAATAATATTATTGTCATTTAGAACATAGGCTCCTCTGCTCATTCTGTCTATCATAAGCATCCACTCTCCATATTCGCTTAAATTACAGCTTCGATACCAACTGTTTTTTCAAAAGGCAAAAATTTCATAAAAAAAGGACAAATCAGTAACAAATGCGTAACATTGAAATATTAACATTACTCCCAATCATCAGATTTGAAAGGGAAAAAAATGAAACATTATATCTCAATTCACGTAAAAGTGCTCAAGTGGCTCATCGTCTCGATGATGATTACTTGTGCTCAAATTCAGACGCGGGCCGATACCAGTCCCCTGTTACCATCCATAGCCGACTTTACCGTCAAGACATACGACGGCTTGGAGCTGCCTGCGCAAGTGATCCGGTCTTCGCAGCCGCCAAAGAAGGTGCTGATGTTTATCATGGGAGGCACGCCCTGTGATCAGAAGGGCAATATGGGCGGCAGTTGGGATGCCAACTGTGTCAGTGAAGCCGAGCCATATGATTTTTACATTCGGTTCCTCAAAACCATGCCAGCAAAGGGTTACGCCGTTGCAACCATGGCAAAGAGAAATTTCGTGTATCCCTGCAACATCCCCCGCCCCTGCCTCGATGATTTCGCGCGTGATATTCATTTGCTAATAGCAGAGTTAAAAGAAAGAAAGCTGCTTCGCAGTGAAGACGACCTCATTATTGTCGGGCACAGCGAAGGCAGTATCGTTGCAACGAAGGTGCTGCCCCTCCTGAAAAGGCAACCCTCAGCCTGTGTCCTTCTCGGCTCAGGCTCACTGGCCTTTGACTTTAAAAAACAAACGTGGGAGGACTGGTATTTTGTAGATCATATGCGAAGAGTTTCCGGCATGTCCGACGAACAGATTCAGCAAGTATTCAACTTGTTCAAGAAAATCGACAAAGAACTACCGACAATCGATGAAAAGACCTTCGAAAACCAGTGGAAAAAGGGCGCCTATCCCGTCGATTTTGCCCCCTGGGAGTCATATAACTGCCTTATGGAATTTCACCATTATGACCCTGTTCCAAATCTGATCGCATCCAATGTCCCTGTCTTGATATGCATTGGCCAAAACGATGGCGCTATGCCAATGGTCTTGGCTGAAAGAACCTACAAGCACCTGAAGCAACACGGCTTCAAAAAAGCCTCCTTCAAAGTCATCGAAGGTGAAGTCCACCAATATAGAAAATACGATGTGTTTGCAATAATGGATGCCTGGATTGATTCAGGATACCGCTCTGCAGCATTTGTGCTCGATGAACAAGACAAGCAAATAATCGCGAACTGGAAGGCTTCTGTCGACCAAATCGCCCGCGCAATAGACGAGTTGCCTTGGGAGGACGGAGCTCCGGAAAAAGCCCTGGAGTGCTTTCGCAAAGCCAAAGACGCCAACTATCAAGAGCAAGACCCGTGGTTCAAGTTGGGTTTAGTTTTATTCAGTAGTGCCCACTACGAAGAATCTATGTACTCGTTCAAAAAGACAACAGACCCCGATTTTATCGCCTGTTTTGCATCGATGACCTGGATCGGCCATATAAATGATATTCTTAACCATAGACAAGAGGCAATCTCCTGGTATAAGAAAGCCCTCGCTCACTATCCGGGATTCCCCGTGCAGCACGACAACTGGGGCATCGTCATCGACACGAAATGGATCGAGGAAAGATTGAAAACACCGTTCACGGGGATAAAGCAAGAATAAGAAATTATCATATGGAAAACTCCTTCGGCAGATAGATTCATGTGTTTTTAATTAATTTCTCTGTCACCGTAGTTCGATACATTTACTCTCACCGTATACTTAATCCGATTACACATAAAAAATTATCAAAAAAATCTGTATTTACTCAAAAAATCAACATTTATTCGGACTCGATATAGGCAAAATTAACATTTGTGGAGACATTTTAGTGACAAGATGTCACCTGGAAATCAGGGTGTTTTTCAGCTTCTGGAAGAGGTGACTTTTTAAAGAGTGACTGGACGATGTCGGCGTTTTATATCTTGAGACCAGTATTGACAAATATGTCAAGTCCTGTAGAATCATCTTTGTAAGTTTTAACACATGCTCTTGCATAAACGCAGTTGTGAGAGTTCTGTGTGAGCCACAAGTTTTTCATTTGTTAGCGAAAATTTAGTTGGAGGAAATAATATGATGTCGAATCAATATAACCGCCGTGAGTTTCTTACAAAAACAGGTATATGGGCAGCAGGGACAGTATTGGCTACTACTGCGATGGCTAAAGCAAGGAAAAAACAGAACGCAAAGCTGAGCACACCACGTGCGAGGAAAATCGGATGGCGAATAGCATGCCAGCTATACACATTCCGCGATAGGAGCTTTTACGAAGCACTCGAGGTAATCTCTGGCTTGGGGATTAGAATTGTGGAACCATGCTATTTCTTGCTGTTGGACAAAAAACGCCCAGATTTGAAAACGAATGAAGCACTATCCCAAAATATTCGTAGTGAACTGAAAAAAAGATTGAACGATCACGGAGTCAAGATGGTCAACTACTATGCTCCCGTTGAGGGCAATACGAATAATTTCCGCAAGATATTTGACTTTGCCAAAGAGATGGGTGTGAAAACACTTGTGGCTGAGCCACCGGCGGAAGTGTTCGATCAACTCGAGGAACTCTGTGAAGAATACAAGATTAACTTAGCCATACATAACCACCCCAAATCATCGGAGTCGAAATACTGGCGGCCTGAGAACGTCCTAAGAGTATGCGAAGGCCGCAGTAAACGCATAGGTTCGTGTTCGGACACCGGACACTGGGTACGCTCAGGTCTGGATCCGGTAGAGTGTCTCAAGAAAGCAAGAGAACGTATCATAACGATGCATCTAAAAGATGTCGCTGAATCAGGCAAGCCCGAAGCACGCGACGTACCGCTCGGGACAGGCAAAGCAAACTATACAGCTGTGCTGAAGGAACTGCAGGCCCAGAAGTTTCGTGGCGTAATGACCATTGAGTATGAGCATCTCTCGCCTCAGCTGGTCGATGACGTGGCCGAATGTGTTAAATTCGTCGAGCAGTTTGCAGGTTCAATAGAGACATAGTATGATCCCTGGGTGACCCGGTGTGCTCTGGTTGGCTGGCGGGATTAATCCAGGAGTCTTCGGCACATTTTCTTAATAACAAGGAGCTAGGAGTTGTAGGTTCCTCTCTCAAGAGTCAGACTTTTGTGGAGAATCATATAACCTCGCATAGAGATAGTACGTGCCACGTTGACGTATACAACCTCATGTTCATAAGAAAGGTGATGGAGTTATGAAAACGGCATATGATTTAAAGAGCTTTCTGATCGGTGTAGTTCTAACAGTATTCGTGTTTCTTACACTGGGAGCAGCCAAGGATGAGTCACCACAAGTGGAGCGCTTCCGCGTCGAAACTAACAGGAATCATGTCTTCGTCATAGACACTGTGACAGGCCAAGTGTGGGAAAAGTATGTGAAGAGTACTGGAGGCGCGACCAGCGAGAATTTCGCAGAACCAAAGCTGAGATTGCACAAGAAGTGAAT
>JABAOH010003656.1_pt2 | contig 11202 bp, 11 predicted proteins | sample 7062181 | NCBI WGS metagenome assembly JABAOH01 (sample SAMN14538630, study PRJNA623070) | marine sediment metagenome | biome: marine biome [ENVO:00000428]; feature: marine pelagic biome [ENVO:01000023]; material: deep marine sediment [ENVO:00002113]; isolation source: pool of 5 deep marine... | reverse complement strand
ATCTCCCAGCGGACAATTCCAGTTGTTATAACCATCCAGCTCCTCGGCTAGATCGAGTATCAATTCCCTATCCACGCTGTCTAGAGCCCCGTCTACCGCAATTTTAAGATCCCCGACGTCTTTGAATCCAAAGTGCCAACCGCGGTACTCCACATCAGGATGCTGTATGTTAAGCATTGCTGCGACTGCTGTCCGTAGCAGAATCCGTGCTGCTCCCAAGTAGCCTTTCCCTCCTGGATATTTAAGCGCCATGATGAGAGAATCGCCCTGAAGCGCTGCAGGCACCTCGTCGAAATAATTCGTCAATAAGCTATCTGGATCACTTAGCCATGCTTCCGGGTGGTTCTTCCAGAAGCCGGGCGTGCAGCCATCGTGCCATCCTAGGCCTGGTCTTACTATTAGACCCAGCATAAACAAGACAGCTAAAGCAAAAATTGTTACATTTCTTGTTTTTTTCATCGTTATACCTTCCTTTTTTAGATTTAACATAAATCGCATTTTTCTTTTGTAAACTTAATCAAATCAACTTTATCACCCCCTTTCATTTTTTTTCCTGTGAATTTCCGGAGAACAAAAATAGATGTACAAGAATGGAAGCTACTTTTTTGCTAATTTACTATTAAGTCCCCCGATATCCTTTCTTCTCTCCAAATCTTCAGCAGAAATGTGATTGTAAGATAATCAAAACAAGCAAGGTGAAAATTTGTAAGCTACCGCCATTGGGGTAAAAACAATATTAGTTGACCTTCACTGTGCTCTGGTCTAAACCGTCTTATTCTTCTACTTCGTTTTATTCGTTTGAGAGCAGTCGTGAGTAAGATATTTAACAGTATCAATGAGCTTATCGAATTCGGTGGATTTATCAAAAAAGAAATCTGCACCCACATCCATGCACCTTTTTCGATACTGAGGATAAGGATAGTTTGTAAAAATAATGACTGTAGGCGATTTATCGTCTTTCTTGATGGCCTTCAATACCTTAATGCCGTTTGCTTGAGGCATTCGGACGTCCAAAATCACAACATGGGGGCTGAGTTTTTCGATGAGCTCAATAGCATCAAGTGAGTTTTGTGCTTCACCAATTATTTCAATTCCCTCAATTTCAGAAAGCATATCAATCAGCCGGACACGAAGAATTTCAGAGTCATCTGCGATAAATATGCGCATCACCTGTAACCGCCTATGTTTTTGTTCCCAGACTAAGGAGTGACTCCTTTTCCCTAGCAGGTGGATTGTATAAAGGGTTATCTTTTAAAGTGAATTAGAGAAAAACTGAATTTCTTTTTTTCATTTCTAACTTACTGGAAACTAAAGTTGGCAGGCTACCGCCGTTAGGGTTAAAAAAAATATGAGCTGTCCTTCACCGTGCTCTGGTCTAACCCGCCCTTTTTTTCTATTTCGTTTATTGCGTCTTAGAACAGTCGTGAACTAGATATTTAACAGTATCAACGAGCTTTTCGAATTCGGTGGATTTATCAAAAAAGAAATCTGCACCTAAGTCCATGCACCTTTTTCTATACTGAGGATAAGGATAGTCTGTAAATATAATGACTGTAGGAGATTCATCGTCTTTCTTGATGGCTTCCAATACCTCAATACCGTTTATTCGAGGCATTCGGATGTCCAAAATCACAACATGCGGGTTGAGTTTCTGGATGGACTCGATTGCACCGAGTGATTCTTGGGCTTGACCTATAATTTCGATTCCTTCAATTTCAGAAAGCATATCAATCAGCCGTACACGAAGAATTTCAGAGTCATCTGCAATAAATAAACGCATGACTTGGAGACGCCTATATTTTTATTTCTTTGCTAAGCAGTGCCTCCGCTTCCATCGCGAAAGGATTGTACAAAGGGCTATTTTGAAAGTAAATCAGAGAAAGGATGATTTTGATGTAGGAGTTTGTCCTATAAGGCAATAATTAGGATGGGATTGCCCCACTCCCTTCTGTCGCTCGCAATGACATTTATGGTGTACCTGAAAAGAGATCAGTCGACCAGGGCGTTTTTGATGGCATAGTGGGTGAGCTGGGCGTTGTTTGCCATTTTCATTTTTCTGAGAATGTGGGCCCGGTGGGTGCTTATGGTTTTTACGCTCAGAGAAAGTGTTTCGGCTATTTCCTTAACAGTTTTGCCTGAGCCGATCATACACATCACCTGATATTCACGGTCGGAAAGTGTTTCGTGGGGAAGCTTTCGGACGTCCACTTCCAGTTCAAAAGCTAATTTTTCAGCGATAGAGGAAGTGATATACTTTCTGCCCTTGGCGACTTTTCGTATGGCACCGATTAATTCATCCGGAGCGCTTTGTTTTGTCAAATAGCCAGAAGCACCTGCTCTTAAAGACCGAAGGGCATACTGTTCTTCGGGATGCACGCTTAAGATGAGAATAGGAACCTCGGGTTTCGTGCATTTTAGTTGTTTTAAAACATCAAGCCCGCTCCTGCCAGGCAGGGAAATGTCCAGGAGGATCAGGTCATAATCATTGTTCCATATTTTTTTTGTTACCTCTTGACCGTTGCTTGCTTCGTCGGCAACAACCATGTCTGGAGTATCCACGAGTATCTTTTTCAGACCTTCCCTCACTATTATGTGGTCGTCGACGACAAGTATCTTAATCATGATTTTAGGTTGTAGGAAGGATGACCGTAAGGGTGGTACCCCTGTTTGATAAGCCTTTAATTTTTACCTCTCCTCCCCAAGGATAAAGCCGTTCTCGTATCCCGATAAGCCCAAAGGACTTTGGGTTAGAAATCTGCTCTTCAGTAATTCCTCGACCATTATCTTTAATCTCCAGCAATAATTTGTCAGGTTCCTCTTTTAGGCTAACTTTGATCTTTGTGGCATTTGCGTGGCGGGCAACGTTTGTCAGGGCCTCCTGAAAGATGCGGAAGAGTGCCGTAGATCGATCTTGATCCAGGTCATTATCTTCGCAATCTAATGTAATCTCACATTTGATATTGGTTCTATTTTCAAATTCCTGGGCTTGCCATTCAATTGCTGGAATGAGACCGAGGTCATCCAGGATGCCTGGCCTTAATTCTGTGGAAATCCTCTGCACTGCTTTTATGATCATGTCAGTGAGCTTTGACATTGATCTTATTTTCTCAAGCAAAGGTTTTTGACCATTGGTTAATCTTTTGTTTAACCAGGAAAGGTCCATTTTCAAAGCCGTGAGTATCTGTCCCAACTCATCGTGAATCTCCCGGGCAATGCGCGTACTTTCTCTTTCTCTTACGGATTGTAAATGCAGGGAAAGGTTGTGAAGCTGTTCTTGTGATTCTATCAATTTCTTCTCAATCGCGTGTTTGTGGGAAGTCATTTCTATGGTGGTGAGGAATTCTCTCTCTTCGAAGGGCTTGAGAATATATCCAGAGGGTTCTGTTGCTCTGGCAAGTTCAAGTGTTGTCTCATCTGTGGAATCTATAAGATAGACAACTGGAATATCGAAGAGGGTGTGTATTTTGTGGGCAACTTCAATTCCGTCGCCTTTTTCAAGGAGGGCAGTATCTATTAAAGCTAAATCAGGTTTATCTCCGTCCAGGCTTTTTAGATTTTTAAGTCTTCCCAGTCTTCCTAGCTCTTTGAGTGCTTCTTCTCCTGAAAATGTAATTGAGGTTACAGTGTGTCCCAAATCCTGCAAAATCTTTTGGATATTCAAAGCTGAAGTCTTTTCATCTTCGACAACCATGATCTTTGCTTTGAAGGCTTTGGACATTATTTCGGTCCTCCTAAAAGCACGCAGCGAGTAGACGAAGCTTGAGTTATTTGACCTAGAAAGATACCTATAAAAGCATCCCCCAAAACTCAGAAAATCGTCCTTGCTGCCAGCTAAAACAATTTCATATTTTAGGAAAAGCCAACACTATTAGCAATTGGACTTTGGGTGTATTTTTTGGAAGGAAAAAAGTCCACCTTGCGGGGGAGTCATCTAAGCTATTTGACCTAGGCTATTTAGTTTAAGTCGAAAATAATACCTCGATGTGATCTTCCTTTGGGCGACGCCGCTCGGCCTTACGGCGCTCTATTACAACAGCTTGCCGTCTCCTCCGCCACTCCCCATAGCGCTTGTCTAAGATGACCTTGACGTCCTTTTTTCCCTTAAAAACCCTGCGTAGCTCCTTTTCTAGGTGGGCATAGGGCCGCCGGATTAAGATAATAGAATTAATTCCGGACCCTTCTTCAGACAGGTTTGTTTTTTAGCGATTCTCATTGTAAATTCGGACAGAGAGCTCATCACTACCTTTCCCTCTCCATTTTAATTTATCCTCAGAGAAAGATTAACGATCAAACCTCCTACTTCCGATGTCATATCTTCAGTCGCAGATTTATAGTAAAAAGTTTAATTTTATTATCTCCGTTAAAGAATCTGGCATCAGATACCTGGGTTAAGGTCTAAATCATAGCAGGCTCTTAGAACATTAATAGTGCATTTTTAAAATTTAAATATTATTAAAACAGTGCACTTTTAATTTTTATCTGACATTAGCTAGGAAATCCTTGACATACGATGATTATTTATTTATATTCCAACTGCACTTACATAAAGAATAATCTGCTGGAAGAGAAAATTTTCTGTAAGAAATAAGAAAAAATCCTTTTCTCCAGAAAATTATGATTGAAATTACAAGGAGGGAATCAATCTCTGAAACAGAAATTTCTATGCTATCAAAATATCAATAGTGCCAAGGCATCGCGGAGACGAAGATGGGTAGTCGGATCAGGATTGTGATCGCTGACGATCACGGGCTATTTCGGGAACTGCTCCGCATAACCCTGCGCCGGGAAGGAAGCATCAAGATCGTGGGTGAGGCGACCAATATTCGACAGGCCATCGATCTAATCAGCGAACTTAAGCCTGACATCGTCCTCCTCAATAGCACCATGCCCGAGATGGACGGCATCGAAGTCTTCCCGGAAATCAGAGAAAAATACAAAAATACCAAGACACTCATGCTCACCGCCAATAAGGATGAAGCCACAATTTTCAAGGCCCTGAAGGGGGGAGCCAAGGGATACCTCTCGAAGGATGTAAGCATCTCCAATCTCATCAAGGCGATTCAGGCAGTCCATAAAGGTGAGCTTTGGGTCGAGCGGAAATTGATGGCCAAATTCCTCGAGGGAGAGGCCATCGCCGATTCCAGAAGGCAAGGCCAAGCCGGGAAATTGAAGAAGGTACTGACTCAAAGGGAGAAGGAGATCCTTCGTCTCCTCACTACAGGCCGTACGAATAAAGAAATTGCTAAGGCCCTCTTCATCAGTGAGAAGACGGTCAAGAGCCATTTGAACAGCATCTTCAAGAAGCTCAATGTCACCCGACGCCTCCAGGCCATCCTCTACGCAATAAACCGAGGGCTGAGATAGCGATTTTTTTTGATAAAATCCAACCAAAGTCCTATTGACAATTAGCCTCTAACTCGCTTTTACTAAGGGCTAAGAGGGAATAGTAATAATGAAATTGCCTCATGACTTTCTAATGAGAATCGCCAAAAAAGCTCACCTGTCTGTAGAAGGGGCAGGGATTATGACTATCGTGATAAAGCAGCCTTATGCCCATCTCGAAAAAGAGCTGCAAAGCGCTTTTAAGGAACAAGAGGATGTCAATGTCATCTTGGACAGGCGCTATGGGGAGCGACGGAAGAAAGAGCGAGCTGTTGCAATAGAGCGCCGTAAGGCCGGCCGGCGTCGCCCAAATAAAGAGCTTGTCGAAGTAGTAATTTCGACCTAGGCCAAATGACCTAGATAATCAATTAAAGTAACATTCTACAAAAGGGGACTTTCCTTCCAAAGAATAGCTAAAGTCCGATTGCCAATAGAACTAGTATCATCTAGAACATGACTTTGTTATGCGCTGACAGCCGCGCGCAAACTCCTATGAGCTTTCTAGTTTAAGAGATGTTTTCTAAAATCTCTTATTGTAAACGGGCAAAAACTTCACCAGGAATTCATTAGCCCGCCTTATTCTTTCATGGAGATAATAAAATTCAATTTCTTCTACAGGGGTACGACTAAAAATATGGAATGGAAAAGAAGCGGGTCTGCCTAGTAATCTCTCTTAGAGGGTGGTTTTGATGATGATTTTTAATGCCTTTCCTTTCACCTCTAAGGGCAAGGATGGGAACGGTTTCATTTTGATGAATGTGCAAAAATGAAAAAGATAATATTTGTGTTATTCCCCGTGTTTTTATTATTTCTATCTTCATTATTATTATCCCAAGAAAATAAACTTAAAGTCATAGTTACAAGAGCCTATATTTATGCTGATCCTAATATCGATAGCTCGATAGTTGAAACTGTACAGAAAGGGACTATCCTTAATCAAATTTCAGCAGGAAAAATACAATATGTTTGGTATCGTGTCTCTTATTATTCTAAAAAGAAATCCACCGTAGTATTAGGGTTTATACAAACTTCGTCGGTTGAAATTATGCGGGGGGGTCCAAAAATTGCCAGAGAGGAAAGACAGAAGCCAAAAAATATACAAAAAAAACAAATTTTTAATCCCCTTTCCTCGTCAAGAACTTATGTGCCAAGAAAATTTAAATTAGGGCCAAAATCTGGGATAGGATTACTGGCAGGATATGCTATGCCGGCAGAAAATAATTACAACAGCGGGTTGAAGTACGGTGGAAATATTTGTTTAGGAATTACTAAAAACGTATCTATTGAGCTAAAAGGGCTGAGCTTCCAAAGTGATGTGGAAGGAAACCCTGAAGCATTAAGTAAAGGAAAATTATCAGTCATACCGATTCAGCTGAGCATTCAAGCCAGATACCCGATTTCTTGGCGATTCCTCCCTTATCTTTTGGGAGGAGCAGGCTACTATTTGAATAGATTCAACCTCGATAAAGAAATCACTGAAGCCTGGGATGCTTTAGGTTTTGACTTAGAAGAGAAAGTAGAAAACGCCATAGGATATCACCTTGGAGCAGGAATAGATCTCTTCATCACCAAGAATATAGCTCTAAACGTGGATGTAAGATACTTTATAACTAAAATTAAGGGTTCCTGGACTCTGACTGACCAAATTATCGGCACTGAAACTTCTGGAGACATAGAAGACCTTAATCTCAATTCCCTTATTTTTGGAGGAGGGTTGAAGTTTTATTTTTAAAGTGCGGGTTTGATAAATCAAATCCCTACAAAAGATGAATCAAGCCCCTACAAAAACAAGGCAGGCTGGATGAATCTAGCCCTTACATTAATATAAAAGGATAAAAAAATGGAAAGGAAGCTTAAGTTTAAACGAATCTTAGGGGTAGTATTAGCCGCTTTAGCAGCCTTGATGATTCTTTTACCAGATAGAGCTACCTTACAAGATAATCCTCCTCAAACTGGGAATCTTCCCCCGATGAACATTTATCAAAGAGAAGGTCATCCTAAAATGGAATCTAGCTTGTACCAACTTATGGAGACATATTTTACCCGGGGTGTTGAAGAGGCTAAAAAGTTTGCTAAACAGAGAGGAATTAATATCCAGGGTGATTTTGTCCGGGTTGTTGCCGAAGCTAAATCACCGGGAACTGGAGAAAAAGATGATACGGCATCCTATGGCCGGAATTCCAAGCTTGGAAATATTCGAAGACAAAGGGACGATCTTCAGTCAGGCTTATTATATTCAGCGAGAAGGCAAATTGAGGCGTTTGGCGGAAGAGTAGAGACAACTCACCGCCGATTACTCCAGACTGTGGTACCTTTATATATTCTTCAAGAAGTGGCTGATCTTTCATCGGTAAGATATTTACGGCTGCCCAGAAAGGCTGTTCCCTTTGTAATCAGTGAAGGAATAGTAAAAACAGATGCAGACGAGTGGCAAAATATAATTTCTTACCGCTCAACAGAAAATGTTAAGGTTTGTATTCTCGACCTCGGTTTTCAAGGTTATAACGCTCTATTAGGTACTGAGCTTCCTTCTTCTGTCAAAACCAGGTCATTTAGAGCGGATGGCGATTTATACGCCTCTGCTCATGGAACTGCCTGTGCTGAGGTTGTTCATGACATGGCCCCTGATGCTGAGCTTTGGTTGGTTAATTTTAGCACTGACGTGGAGTATCACAATGCGGTTAGTTGGATAATTGATCAAGGAATAACTGATGAAGATCAAAAAGTAGATGTTATTTGCTGCTCTGTGGGCTGGCTAAATTCGGGAGCTGGCGATGGAACAGGCCCTATCTGTGAAGATGTCAAAAATGCCTATGATAATGATATCATCTGGGTCTCTGCTGCTGGCAACGAAGCTGAAAATCACTGGGAAGGCACATTCAGGGATCCTGATGCAGATGATTGGTGTAATTTCGAGGAACCGGCCCAGGGAGAAGATGAGTGGTTTACTTTCTATGCTGTTGCTGGCACAACTTATCAAGTCGCTCTAAACTGGGATGATTGGGGCACTTGGAACGGTTCTAATTATAGCTATTCAGAAGGAAATGATTACGATCTATTCCTTTATGATTCAGTAGGGTTCGTGATTGCTAGATCAAATAATGACCAGACAGCCGGGGCGGCGCCTGAAGAAACCGTTACAGATACAGCAGCGAGTACTGGCTGGCGATATATTAGGATTTTTAAATGGTATGCTCCCAGAGATTGCAAACTAGAAGTGTTTTTTTGGGGCGGATCAAACCTGGAGTACTCAGAGCCGGCTGGAAGTTTGGCTATTCCAGCAGATTCGCCCTATGCTATAGCCGTGGGTGCAACTGATTGGTCTGATGATTCTATTCATTCGTATAGTTCCCAAGGACCAACAGAGGATGGGAGAATCAAGCCTGACATGGTAGCTCCTTCTAGAGTTTCTAGTGCCACTTATGGTGATTTAGGATTTTCTGGGACATCAGCCTCTGCTCCCCATGTGGCAGGAGCTTTTGCTTTATTAATAGNNTACTGCGGATGAGATAAAATCAATCATTGAAGCTCGAGTTTTGGATCTAGGATCAAGCGGCAAGGATAATATATTTGGCCTCGGAAGATTGAAGCTTTCAAAATGGACTGAGGAAGAGGTTGAGTTTAGCCAAGATGGAGGCAGTGTCAATAAATCTGGGCTTATAAGGAGCAGAACTAACGAGGTTATTTTCCCCGAAGATGAACCCGGGAAATCTTCTGTTTTGAAGAGGAGACCTATTTACTTCTTGAACCATAAATCCTTGGGGAGAATGTATCTACAGCAGGGCTTTAAAGAAAAGGCTCTCGAAGAATTCCTTAAAGCCATAGAGCTAGAGCCCTGGGTTTTTGAACTTTATTTCGAGGTAGGCAAAATTTACAGCGAGAAAGGGGAAAAGAAGAAAGCTATTTCCTATCTTGAGAAGTACTTCATTTTTGGGGGTAGTGAGGAAGCAGCAAGAGAATTGCTCGAATCGCTAAAAAAGAAACAAGCAAAGTAACTTCTTTGGAATAAATACCTCCAGAGCAGATTAAATTATTCAACGAACCCTGGAGGGGATATCCGCATTTTTTTTTATCATCAAGCATGTTACCTTATTTTGCTTTTCAATCCTCTTTCTATTGTTTCAGCTAAACTTGGCTTTAGCTAAAACTGGCTAATCCAGGAATAATATTGGCTTCTATTTTGTCAATCCAGTATCAAATTTTTAATTTTTATCTGAAAGGATGCCCTACTTTTTTTTGACAAATCACGAGTTGTAGGCTATAAATAAAGGCTCTTACTAAGCAAAAAAAGTGCAGACTTGAAATACCAGTACAAATAAGCAATCATAGCTTAAACAGTCATAGCAAGGAAGTAATACGAAATTTAAGAAGTAATATGACAGTAAAAAAAACAGTTCGTTTGTGGGGACTTTTGCTTGCGGGGGTAATACTCCTTGGATATTCAGATCTTAGATGTCAAGAAACTGACGCTTTCTATAAAAACCTTTTCAAGAAGGGAGAAAAATCATTTCTGGCTAAAAACTACAAGGAAGCTGTTAAGGAATTAGAAATAGCCGTCTTCGGGCTTTATAAAGAAAAAGAGCTTCGAGGAAAAGCTTGCGTTTATCTTAGTCTTTCTCACTACTATCTCAAGGATAGAAAAAAATGCGAGAAATACTTAAGAGAGGCTTTCGAGTTATTAGGTGATGAAGGGATAAAAAATTTAGAGCTGGATAAACCCGCGCGGCTTGAGCTTGAAAAATTGATAAAATACTTCAAGCTGAGAGATGCTGAGAAAAAGCTAGAAAATGATGGGGCCGTAATCAAAAAGTTACGAAAAAGCTGGCGCTTTGATTGACAACAGTTTTTAAATGGAGAAAAAAGGGAGGTCTGAATGTCATATAAGGGGATCAATAGAAGGGCATGTAAACGGATAAAAATCGAGGGAGCAACAGTTACTTACAAGGAAGGGAGATTTTTCTTTTCTAAAAAGCAGTATGTTGAAGAATTCTACCCTGTTGTTGAGATCAGCCGGGGCGGAGTTCGGTTTATGGGAAAGAAACTTTTCACAATCTCCAGCAAAGTTTCATTAAAAATATCTATTCCTGAAGAACCTTCTCCCTTAATTCTCAGGGGACGAGTAAGGTGGACATCCTTAAACCCTTCGATGAGTTATAAATATCAGATCGGGATTCAATTTGACCCTTTTGGAATGAAAAAAGGCTGTAATCATCCAGAAGTCTTGGAGAAAATAATGAAATTAGAGAAGAAATTTTTAGTCAATAAAAAATCTGAAAATCATTAATAAGCAAACCGGCCTAACTTTTATCGCTTAGCTAACCCTCGCTTCCTTTAAAGCTAAATTTCTCATTTAATCCAGCAAAGCAATCCAAATAATTAAAGTTCTCAAAGTCTGATCGCAGGCTCCTATCGCCTGCCGGGCATAGTTGACAGGCAACCAGAGGTAACCTATACTTATTAGTTAAAAAAGGAACAATTTATAAGTCCACATTTTAATTTTTTCCAGGTATTCAATGACCCTGATAGAGCAAGCAAGAAAAGGTAATATCACCCAATCTCTAAAAAAGGTAGCTGATGAGGAAGGATTTGCTCCTGAAGAGCTACTCAATCTAGTTGCGCAGGGGAAGGTTGTTATCCCTCACAACCCAAACCGCCCCTCTATTCATCCTGTAGGCATAGGCCAGAAACTCAGCACAAAAGTCAACGTCAACATCGGGACTTCTGTGGACTTTCCTCAGGAAGAAAACGAGCTGAAAAAAGTTGAAATCTCCTTGAAATATGGCACTGATACGCTGATGGACCTGAGCACAGGAGGTGATA
>JABAOH010128729.1_pt2 | contig 11203 bp, 10 predicted proteins | sample 7062181 | NCBI WGS metagenome assembly JABAOH01 (sample SAMN14538630, study PRJNA623070) | marine sediment metagenome | biome: marine biome [ENVO:00000428]; feature: marine pelagic biome [ENVO:01000023]; material: deep marine sediment [ENVO:00002113]; isolation source: pool of 5 deep marine... | reverse complement strand
CCTGAAGTATTAACTAATTTCTCGGATATGGTAAAACCCAATGAGCTTAGAATAGACGGTGAGTATGTCTACATTTCCGATCAGTGTTCCGTTTTTGTCTATGATATGAAAAATTTCAAGCTTGTAAAAAAATTGGGTAATAAGGGCGAAGGTCCTCAGGAATTCAGAGATTCCCCAAAAATCACTATCGCAAGTGATAGACTTATTTTGAATAGTATCTACAAAATTATTATATATTCTGAAGATTTCAAACTTATAAAAGAAATGAACCTACCTCTTGCTGTAAATGGAATCATTCCATGTGGAGATAATTTTATCCTGGAGCATTCTGAAGTTATTGATAATAATAAATATAGACTTTTTGCAGTTTACAACAGCAAAATAGAAAAGACTAAAGACCTTTTAACAACGCCAATAGACCCAGGCATTACTAAAATTTTAATAGCTCCCTGGACTGTATGTAGATGCCGGGATGACAAAGTATTTATTGCGCAGCCCCATAAAGGTTTCTATATAGATGTTTTTAATAAAAATGGTGTGAAGTTATATCAAATAGAAAAGAATGTGGGAAAGATAAGATCAGAGGAAAAGCATAGAAATTTATATATGGAAGAAATGCTATTTTCTTTAGGTAGAAGGATATTTGAAAGAGCAAGGCAAAGAGGAGTTTTCAAAAGACCGATGAGAGAATTTCTTCCTTCTATCGGTAATTTTTGGGTGCTGGAGGATAGAATATATGTGAAGACCTATGATATTACAGATACAAAACAAAAATATATTATCATGGATTTAAAAGGTAACATACTAAAGACAGTTTTTCTTCCACGGGCATATAAAGAGATTCTTACGTTTAGTAAAAATAAATTTTACTATTTAGAGGATAGGGAGGAGGAGGGATGGGTACTTCAAGCATTAGACTTATCCCAGGAAAAGAAGTGAAACCAGGTATGATTCTGTGTATGATGTGTTTAGTTTTGTTTACCGGAGTATATCCTGAAGTATTAACTAACTTCCCGGATATGGGAAAACCCTATGAGCTTAGAATAGACGGCAGGTATATATATATTACTGATCAGTACTCCGTTTTAGTCTATGATCAAAAAACCTTCAAGCTTGTAAAAAGATTGGGTAAAAAGGGAGAGGGACCGCAGGAGTTCAAAACTTATCCAAAAATTACTTTTACAAGCGATAGACTTATTTTGTGTGATCTCTATAAAATAATCATCTATTCTAAAGATTTCAAACTTATAAGAGAAATTAACCTACATTTTACGGCTGACCGTGTCATTCCAATTGAAGATAATTTTATTTTAAAAATTTCTAAAGTTATCGATAAGAAAGAGTATACAGCCTTTATACTATATAACAGCAAACTGGAAAAAATTAAAGACCTTGTAATAGAACCACCAGACCCAGGTGTTTATGAATTCTTAATAAATCCATGGACTGTATGCAGAAGCTGGGATGACAAGGTCTTTATTGCACAACCCAAAAAAGGTTTTTATATAGATGTTTTTAATGAAAATGGTGAGAAGTTATATCAAATAGAAAAGAACGTTGAAAAAATAAAATCAGGGGAAAAGCATAGAAAGTGGTATATGGATGAAATTCTATATTTTGTAGGCAGANNGAGAGAATTTCTTCCTGCTATCAAAAATTTTTGGGTGCTGGATGATAGAATATACGTGAAGACCTATGATATTAAAAAGACAAAGCAAAAGTATATTATCCTGGATTTAAAAGGCAACATACTAAAGACAGTTTTTCTTCCACGGGCATATAAAGAGATTCTTACCTTCAGTAAAAATAAATTGTACTATCTGGAGGATAGGGAAGATGAAGGATGGGTACTTCAAGCAGTAGACTTATCCCGGGAGAACAAATGAAAATCAGGAGAATGAATAAGGTGCCATGTACTTTATTCTCTTTTTAAGAAATAGTAAAAAAGAGATTTACCTTATCAATAAAATAAACCAGGATAATGTTAAGGAGGCAAAAACATGAAAGGAAACATTTTAGTTTTAATGATTTTCTTATTTGCTGGTGTTTGTTTCCCGGCAACCATAACCTTAAAATCAAGTAACCTGGATGAGTGCATTGGAATCACTTCTTTTTTGTCCAATAGTAAAGGAGAAATTTTCCTGTTTTCCATGAGAACTCATAAGGTTTTCAAATTCAAGAAAAATGGCGATTTTGAAAAATCCTTCTGCAGGTACGGGGTTGGGCCGGGAGAAATAAAGAGAGTACTGTTTATGTTTCACAATCCGGTCAATGATTTTTTATACTTGCCGGAGATTAGTTCCGGGGTGGGAAGGGTCTCCATTTTTGACAGTAACGGGAATTTTAAAGACTATCTGGAGGTGGAACTTGCTCCCCGACAAAAGGACCACATATACAAATTGATTTTCCTGGAGGATGGTTCGTTCTACACCTTGCTGAGTGAACGGGTGGATTGGGAACCAAAGGGGAAAATTTATATGGCGAAATACAAATTATCAGTCCTGTATTTTGGTAAAAATGGGAAATTAAAATCACCGATATACACAACATTCCAAAATAAAGAGGTGGCAGATAGACCAAGAATGGGAGGTCCGCAGGTGCTTTTTCTTCCCAGTATTTTAATCAAAAAGACCCCGGTGGGAAATATTTGCATTGGGAAGACCGATGAAAATTTGCTGTATATATATGACAAATGCGGCTCTAAACGAGACTCTGTTGAACTGGAAATAAAACGATTGCTGCTGAGTGATGATGAATTCCAGAAGACCAAATCAGAATTGGTAAAAGCGTTTAAAGAAGGCAGCAGGATGCAGTGGCTGGCAAAGCATATGATTAAGTTGAAATATAAACCCATCTTTTATAACTTCTTCGTATTCCAGGATTATTACGTACTGGTTGACATCAAAAGAGATGGATTGCTTGAATATCCGGAAGAAACCACCCTGATCTTTTTCGATAAGAAAGGCAAACGGAAAACCTCGAAAAAAATAAACGGAAATGTGATGAATATCTTGAATACTCAACTGTATATCGTTGAGTACGACCAGGAGGGTAATGAGACGTTCCTGGTTAAAGATTTAGACATGGAAAATCAGGAGAAAGTCGAATGCTTCAGGAAAGAGGATTAACAACAGAGGTAATTGCAAAAATGCCTCCGGCGGGCCCCATGCTGGGGCTCCCCCAAAAAGTATTTGAGACCATGGTTGCAGGGTAAATCACCTGATTGGCCGTGCAAATGGGTGCAGCAGCATGCTCCCTCCGGCGGCCAGTACTCTATTAACTAAGCCAAAAATTCAAATCTAATTATAACAAAGCTTTTCGGCCTTTTCAAAGCCTGAAAATTTGAAAATTGAAGCCAAACGTGACTAAAACGTGTCTATCGTTTTGTTTTAACAGGTAGAGGTGCGTTTTCGAGCNNGTGCGTTTTCGAGCTGTTCTCGTTACAGAGTCACTTGACTAATAGATTCTGCAAATACTCCGACGCTTTTCTACTTGAAAATTGAACCGTTATCAAATAAATCCAATCTTTCTTTTTTCCGGGTAATCAAAAATATATTTATTAAAAAACAATTTCTCTTTTTGGGAGTTGAACGAACCAAAGAAACGAAAATCTTCCAGATAGTAATTAGGAGGTGCATCCATTTCTTCCTTAAAAGGGCATACCCATCCACAACTACTCCTGGTTTCACTTACATAATTATACGAAGAATGAAGACTGTCTACAAACTCCTGAGCAATCTCTGAAAAGGGTTTTGGCATGTAAAACACTTTTATAATACCAAATTTTTCCAATTGAGCCAGTTTATGGTTGCGTTCCTCGGTTTCAAAATCGAAGCAGTACCAATGTCCTTGTGTCTTCTCCACTTCTTCAAAATTACATTCCTTTAAAGCGAAATCGAAATCTTTTTGAAGATTTTCCGATTTTGGCATCCCTCGGAAATAATCCAAGAAATTTCTAACATCAGGGGGTACATTTTTTTGAGATGCCGCGTACTGGTCCTGAAGACTCCAATCCTCATGGACAGGAAGTGTTTCAGTAGGCCATTTATAACTGGAAATGGTCTCCTTAAGTATTAGTGCCTTCTCTTTAAATTGTTTTTCTGATGTAGGCTTTTCCCAATTAAATCTGAATGGCTTAAAAAAACCATTTAAAAAAATCCCGCACTCTGGGCATTTGTACTTATCCATATCTGGAAGAGAGCGCCTTGCAAATTTGATAATGTTGGGATTTCTGCAATTACTGCATTTCCACTTGATTTCAAGGAGATGAGGAATCCTAAGCCACTTTTTATAATATAACTTCTGAATCCCGGAAATCTTCTTTGAATGATTCCATATAAGATTTGAAATAACTATATTGACGAATTCCTTATCCTGCTCAGCATCGCACATTCTCACAAATTCATCGTCAATAGACTCTGAAATCCATCTTTCAATATCAGAGCGGTTAAACCGTGATAATTCGCTTGATGCCTTTTTATGCATCTTCTTTGCTTCAGCTTTAAAATCTCTATCAGTTAACAATGCTGACTGCCGAACAATACGTTCTTCATCCAACGCCCTTTGCCGACGCTCATACTGTCCCACTTCATCTGAAAAAACTTTGCGTGCTACTTCTTCAACCACACACTCGACGAAATCTAACCGGTTTTTCTTATGATCGGAGTGTCCAGGCATTTTTCCTCCTATTATAGTTTTCTCAAGTAGTGTCTGAATTATACCAGAGCGGGAGAGCGAACTCAACAGAGCAGAAATAATTGGATAAAAGAAGGATAATATCAATTTATCTGGCATTGGAGTGGAGTATTACAACTACTCCCGGTTTGGACAACTGATAATTGCCTTTTCGCAGTTTTATCGATCGCCTCAAGGGGTTGAAACGTTCGGTGGTTTTATGATAGAATTCTAATAAGGATATACAATTGATTTCTAAAAGACAAAAAGTTTTGTTGGCCCTGTTGGAAGCGTGGGGAGGGGAGTTGCCAAATACGGATATGCAGAAATATTTATTTCTTGTATCAAGGTGCCAGGAAACGAAAAACCGAAGCTATCACTTCATCCCGTACAAGTACGGATGCTTTTCCTTTAATTCTTATTCTGATAAGAGAAAATTAATCGAAAAAAAGGTTTTGAAGGATTGCGAAGATTGGAAATTATCTGAAAAGCAAAGCGATTTTTATTTTATGCTTCCCAAAGAGGACAGGGCCTCAATAAAAAAAGTGAAAGAAGAATTTGGACATCTAAGTGGAAAAGAACTGATCAGGCACATCTATTTGAAATATCCATATTATGCGGTTAACAGTGAAATCCTGGGCGACGTTTTAAGTAATTCGGAAATTACCCAAATAAAAGAATGCAAACCGAAAAATGAAATTCGTGCGCTTTATACTATTGGATATGAGGAAAGGAGCTTAGAAGAGTATATAAACTTTCTTATCAAGGAAGATGTGAAAATCCTGGTTGATGTAAGGAAAAATCCTGTTAGCAGGAAATATGGCTTTTCAAAGAAAACCCTTCAAAAGGCAATCGAAGAAGTTGGAATAGAGTACAGACATATCCCGGAATTAGGTATTTCCGGTGAAAAACGAGCGAATTTGCACAATTTAGAAGATTACAATCGATTGTTTGATTCATATGAAAAAGAAGTCCTGAGCAGCAGCAGTAATTTATTGATGACATTATATCAATTGATACTCGATAATGAACGGATCGCCCTCACTTGTTTTGAAAAGGATTCTGAATATTGTCATAGGACACGCATTGCCGAGAAAATTGTAAAGGACCTCTCCGGGGATTTATCCATAATAAATTTATAGCAATGAAAGAGAAAGTTCTTATAGTAGTCAAAGCATACCCCACTCTTTCAAGTAAATATGGGGAACTTGTGTGCATTGGCGCAATGCGAGAGGATGGCTCATGGATAAGGCTTTACCCAATGCCTTTTAGAAGATTTGAGGATTATAAAAGGTTTTCTAAATATACGTGGATTGAAATACCACTTATAAGACATGAAAGTGACCCCAGACCTGAAAGCTTTAGACCCCTGGGATGGGAGTACGATATTCATGAGACACTTGGGTATGAAAATAATTGGGCAAGAAGAAAACAAATCGTCCTAAAAAAGAAAGCTCACAATGATCTGTTATGGAAGTGAACAAATAGCTTTGGAAAAAGTAAAACAAAAATATCTTGATGAGTTTGTGGCAAAAAAGGATCTGTATTTTTTTCTTGGAACAACAAAGCAATATCACGGATGGGCAAAGAATCCGTTCGTCATCGTTGGAACATTTCACCCACCGAAAGAAATACAGCGGAGATTAGGCTTTCCTGATTTTCCTTGACGTCCCTTTCATATAAATTGTATGATTCATAGACATCGCTTCAATTTTCCGGGGACTAAACCAGGGCAGAGGCGTGCATAATCGCTGCAAAAAGAACCTTAAAGTATTTGAGACCATGGTTGCAGGGTAAATCAACTGACTGGCCGTGCAAGCGGGTGCAGCAGCATGCTCCCTCCGCGAGCCCTATGCTGGGGCTCCCCTAAAAGTATTTGAGAACACTTTTATAGAGTAAATCACCTTACTGGCCGTGCAAACGGGTGCAGCAGCATGCTGCTTATCTGAGAGTTCCTTCGTAATGAGCAGTAAGCTGGCGATTTTTTACCACTTCTGGGGTGTAAAGAGGTAAAAGCATCGGTGAAATACGGTCGGTTTCGATTTTCGCCTCTTTCAACTCTTTCTCGTAAGCATTAATATGCTCCAGGCTCAATGACTTCAGTTTCACGGATTTGACATAATCCACCGCGTATTGACCGGCCCTCTTCCCAAATACATTGTAATCCAACACGGAATTACCCATCAAACGATTTCGGCCGTGAAGACCACCCGAGGCTTCACCGGCCACGTAAAGGCCAGGTATATTGGTTTCGCAGCGGTCATTGATTTCGATTCCCCCATTCTGGTAATGCAGCGTGGGATAAACCAGCATGGGCTGCTTAATGATATCTATACCATAACGATAAAATTGCCGGTGCATGGCGGGAAATTGCCGGTTAATGTATCCTGTGCCGTGAATTAAGTCGATCAGGGGCGAATCGAGCCAGATACCGACCCGACCGCTGGGGGTTTCGATTCCCAGCTTTTTTTCGACACATTCACAGATAAACGCGGAACTCTCCACATCCCTGGGCTCCCTGGGAAAAACAAACAGTTCTCCATCCCGGTTGAGAGGCTGACNNGACAGAATCCATGTAAAGAAGCTTTGCACCGGCACGGTATGCCATAATCAGGCCGTCGCCGGTGGCGCCGTAATGATTGGTGGTATCGAATCCCCGGATATGAAGCCGGCCGTATCCGCCGGTGGCGATGATAGTAGATTTGGCTTTAACGATAAAATATTCCTCGGTTTCCAGGTTGTAAAGAACCGCACCGGCGCACTGTCCGTCACTGTCAAGGATAAGTTCCACAGCCGGCATAAATTCAAGTACCCGGATGTCGTCGGGGTGGTTCCTTACTTCATCCATCAGGGTTCTCATAATAATTGCACCGGTATAATCACGGCAGGAATGCATCCGTTTCCGGGACGTTCCACCCCCGTGGAGGACCTGCATGGAAGCATCTTCATTCTTGTCCCAGACAACCCCCAGGTCTTCCAGCCATTTGACAATGCCGGGACCGTCTTCGGTAAGCGCACGAACCAGGTCGGGCTTGTTATCGAAATGCCCGCCGCCCAAAACATCAAGGTAATGAATGGTTGGAGAATCCTTCGGCGAAGTTGCCGCCTGCATACCACCCTGGGACATCATGGAATTGGAGTCCCCCAGGCGAAGTTTGGTGGAAACAATGGATTTTATACCCTGCTGCGCAGCAATAATAGCTGCCGCACAACCACCGCCCCCACCCCCGATGATAAGTATATCCGTCTCATAATCGGGGTGCTTTAAATCAAAAAGTCCAGGGTGGATCCGGGAGTGAGCCTCAAGTATATCAACCACTTCAGTGGTTAACGATTCCCCTTTATTGGGGCCGATATGGATTTTACGCTTGGAGTCGGCCCGGTAATCGGGATGAAAATTAGAGAGCACGTGCTCCCTTTCCTCGGCTGTCATCGGGGGAAACACCGGCTTTCCCGTCTTGGTAAGCTCAAGACGTTTCTGCCTCGTCCGTTCTACCATTTCAATCGATTTTAACATTCTTGCAGTATACATCGTTCACTCCTCCTGGAACTTATTCCATATCCCTGGCATAATATTTCTTCTTTAACTCTTCCCTGTCCATATTCATTAATGTTTTATATTCCGCTTCGTATTTCTTATCATCAAGCTCTTGCAACCGTTTTTCCAGTTCCGGGCTTTTTACGGATAAGTATTTTCCATAAAGCCTCCGGCACAGGATGGCAACATTGAAATGAATAATTTCAGCGGGACAGCGGATGGCGCATAAACCGCAGGCGACACAATCGAAAGAGAGGTCCATGACCCGCGCGATATCACCTCTCATGGCTGCCTGTATATATTCCATGACTTCCAACTCCTGGGGGCACACCTTGGTACAGGTATTGCACGCCACACACCGGAAAACCTCGGGATAGAGCTTCTGGATGGTGGCCACATTGGCTGCCAATTCATCCAGGTCGTATATCGCCTTTTTACCGGGTATGGCCGGTAACTGCGAAAGCCACATGCCCTCCTTTACCAGCTCGGTACAGGCCAACCCCGAATAAATCTTGTAATCGCCGGGGAGCCGGTATACCGTACCGCAGGCACCGCAAAAACCCTCGCGGCAGCCCGCACCCCTCTTTATCTGGTAACCGGCATATTCAAGCGCCTTCATAATCGTCGCATCTGCCGGTACGCGGTGGGCATTACCCATGATAAATACCGTTACCATTTCTCTTGTCTCGTTTGTTTCCTCTTTTGCTTTCACTGTTTTTCCTTCTTGTTTGAGGTTCTTTTGGGGACCTTTCTTTGTCGCCATCACACTACCTCCGTTTACATTTTACGTTTATCTTCTTACTTCTTACTTCCTAGTTCCTACTTCTTACTTCCCATATTAATATTCCGTGGGTAAGTCCTTTAATTTGGCCCATGAATACACGGGACCATCTTTACAAATATAATGCGGTCCGATACTGCACCTGCCGCACTTGCCGATACCACACTTCATCTTGTTTTCAACCGTTGTATATATCCGCTCGTCTTCAAATCCCATTTCCTTGAGGGCCATGATCGCGAACTTAATCATAATGGGGGGACCACAGGTGATCGCGATGGAATTCTGCGGCCATTTGACTTTATCTTTAACGTTCTCGGGCACAAAACCCACGAACTCATCCCAACCGGGTTCTTCGGTATCGACGGAAAGATGAACGGGTATCTCTTTCTTGAGCTCCCGGAGTTCCTCTTTATATACCAGGTCATTTGACGTCCTGGCGCCATAAACAAGCATCAGGTCACTGTATTCGCTGCGATTTTGCAGGGCGGTATGGAGGAGTCCCCAGAGGGGGGCCAGCCCGATACCACCGCCGATAAAGATCAGACTCCGTCCCTTCCAGTCACCCATGGGGAAACCGTTGCCATAGGGTCCACGTACACCGATAATATCACCGACTTCCATTTCGTGCAGCGCCGTTGTCACCCGCCCGGTTTTCAAAATACTGAATTGAAGGTAATCCTTTACATAAGGGGCAGATGAGATGGAGATCATGGATTCACCTTTCCCAAAAACCGACAGCATGGCACACTGACCGCAGTTGTAAGAAAATTGACCGCCGTTGATAAATTGGGTCCTGAAGGTTTTGATGGCCCTCTGACCCGTGACTTCTTCTTTAATGCCGATTATCCTGGCAGGTTCCGGTAAATAAGAATTGCTGCTATTCATTATCGTTTAACCTCTCTGCTCTATTGAGAATTTCAATAATATCTATGCCCACCGGGCAGTTGGTTACGCACCTGCCGCAGCCGGTGCACAGGTAATCCCCGTTGGTCCGGACAAAATAAGGATATTTGTGAAGCACACGCCGACGCAGCCGGGCCGCTTTGTCGGGCCTGGGATTGTGACCGGACGAATGCATGGTAAAATCCGGGAATTGACAGTTGTCCCAGGTCCTGACCCGTTTCCCTTTGAGGGGGGAAATACGTTCCACTTCATCGCTCATATCAAAACAGTGACAGGAGGGGCAAAGATACGTGCAGATACCGCAGCGAATGCAGGCTTTGGCTTCCTCTTCCCACAAGGGAGAAGCGAACATGTTACTTTCACCGAGCCGGTTGCAGCTTTTTTCCACATCGTTTATTTCCCGTTTGATTTTGCCCGGCGCGGATTCGTGAATTTTTGCCGCCTTGCCCCGTTCTTCGGTCCCGGGTTCCCTGAAGAGCTCCCCGGAGAAATCCATTATTTTAACTCCACCCGGAGTTAGAGATTCCAGGTAATAATCATCACCCAGGTCGGTGACCAGGATGTCCAGGCCCGTTTTGCCATGAGGTGAGCCGCCGACACTGGTACAGAAACAATTATCAGAGGGAGGCTTCGCACACCCCAGTCCCACCAGGATGGTCGTCTCCCTGCGCTTAAGGTAGTACGGGTCGTTAAAATCTCCGGCAAAAACCTTGTCGATTAAGGCAATGGCTTTGGCGTCACAGGGCCTGATTCCAAAGATAATTTGAGGTTTTTCCTCCGGCAGCGTCTCTTTGATTTCCATTTGTCCAGGTTCATTACCACTTTCCGCGCCGTAAAATTCAAAAAAGACCTCCCTGGGAGGAAACACGGCTTTTTTGGGAGAGGGGGTGGTATTGAGATAGCCCAGGTCAATAACATCCGGGTTCTCGATGACCTCAAAACTCCAATGATCTTCACGATTGACAGGAGCAAATATGGTGTAATCTTCTAGTTTTTTCACCCACTCCGGGACAGACTGTTTTGAGATTATCTTTTCCATTGGCTCACCGTTTCTATTTTACATTTAACATTTTGCACGTTTGCATGTTGTTTACCATCATAAGATAAAATCCTGGGGGTCCTCATCCCTAAAACTGGACACCAGGGAAGGCTCGTCGGCTTCAAAACCGGCTTCGTAATCGAAAAGTTTTTTGGAATCTTTTTCCATTTTTTTATTCAGGAAGCGGATGGGAATATCCACGGGGCATACGCGTTCGCATTCGCCGCAGTCGATGCAGCGTCCGGCCAGGTGAACCGCCCTTACCATG
>JABAOH010175165.1_pt1 | contig 11205 bp, 11 predicted proteins | sample 7062181 | NCBI WGS metagenome assembly JABAOH01 (sample SAMN14538630, study PRJNA623070) | marine sediment metagenome | biome: marine biome [ENVO:00000428]; feature: marine pelagic biome [ENVO:01000023]; material: deep marine sediment [ENVO:00002113]; isolation source: pool of 5 deep marine... | reverse complement strand
CACGAGCGCCACGCGTGCATAGCCCATGGCGACCCCCACTGTGAGTACGTCGTGAGATGGGCCGAACCCCCACGGGAGGAAATGTAGTGGTCGATGCGCGGGAAAAGGATGGCCGGCAAACTCAGGAGATCTCCGGCATCACCCGCAGACGCTTTCTCCGGATCGCTTCGTCGGGAGTCGCTGCAAGCGCGATAGGCGTCCTGTTCTCGGACCGAATCCTCGAAGTCGTGGGCGTCTCAACGGAGGACCTCCGAGCCGTCTCCGGAGNNGAGTGCACCCTCGGCTGCACCGAGGCCCACTTCGTCCCCGAGGGACAGGAGTGGATCAAGGTCTACAAGATCAAGGACGAGTTCGGCGGGGAGTTCTTCCTGCCTCGGCCCTGTATGCACTGCGAGAACGCCCCGTGTGTAAAGGTCTGCCCCGTCGGGGCCACCTTCCGCCGGGACGATNNATCGGCTGCCGATACTGCATGGCCGCCTGCCCCTACGACGCCCGGTACTTCAACTGGGGCGACCTTCCTCGCTCCTCCGAAGAGCAGGGCCACGAATACTCCATCGAGGAGCCCTGGCCCCACAGGGTCGGCACGGTGGAGAAGTGCATCTTCTGCGTCCACCTCGCGAAGAACAAACAGCTGCCAGCGTGCGCGGTGGCCTGCACGAAGGCGATGGGGGATGGGGCCATCTACTTCGGGGATCTACGGGAGAACGCCGTCTCGAATGGCGTGGAGACAATCCCACTGAGCAAGACGCTCCATGATAGGGGAGGTTTCCGATTCAAAGAGGAGCTGGGCACACGCCCTCGCGTCTGGTACTTGCCACCTCGGATGGGATAGTGTGACGCTAGATCTGGATGCGGATCCGATCCTTCTCCAGTCCCTTCAGAGGACGACGTGGCGCTTCTACGCCATGTGCGGAATCCTGGCTACTGTCCTTGCGGTGGGTCTCTTTGGGTATATCACCCAGCTCCGGAGGGGCCTGGCCGTGACAGGTCTCAATGATGCAGTGAGCTGGGGGCTCTACATTTCGACCTTCGTCTTCTTCATCGGTATCAGTCACGCAGGTACGTTGATCTCCGCCGTCCTGCGCGTCACCCACACAGAATGGCGCCGCGCGGTCACGCGAATGGCGGAGTCAATCACCGTCGTTGCCCTGCTCACGGCCGCCATCTTCCCCATCGTTGACCTCGGACGTCCTGACCGATTATTGAACGTCTTCCTGCACGGGCGCATCGAGTCAGCCATACTCTGGGACTTTGTGAGCATCTTCACCTATCTGATCGGGAGCATCATCTATCTCACGTTGCCCATGATTCCGGATGCGGCCTTCCTTCGGGCAAAGCTGCAGTTGGGCCGATTCCGAGATTGGTTGTATCGATTCCTCGCCAAGCGGTGGACGGGGAGTCCGCTGCAGAAACTCGGCCTCGAAAAGGCCATTGGCATAATGGCGATCATTATCATCCCCGTGGCCGTATCCGTCCACACGGTTGTCTCTTGGATCTTTGGGATGACCCTGCGCGTAGGCTGGCACACCGCGATTCTGGGACCGTATTTCGTCGTCGGCGCAATATTCTCTGGCATCGCGACGCTGCTCGTGGCCATGGGAATCTTCCGACGTGCATACCATCTGGAGAAGTACATCACCCTGCAGCACTTCCGCAACCTGGCCATCTTGCTGCTGGTGCTCGACATCGCCATTATTTACTTCACCCTGAGTGATTATCTGACCGCCGCTTACGGGGCTGAGTCCAAGGACGTTGTGTGGCTCACTGCCCTCTCAAGCGGCCCGTATGCCCTCCTATTCTGGGGCATGTACGTCGGAGGGTTCATCGTGCCAGCGTTCATACTCTCCATGGAGCGAACGCGCACCATTGGTGGCATTGTACTGGCCGCCGTGTTGGTCGACATTGCGATGTGGGTAGAGCGCTTTCTCATCGTCGTCCCCTCGATGGCGGCCCCTCAGATCCCCTTCGACTGGGGGATCTATCAGCCCACGTGGGTGGAGTGGTCGATCACGGCGGCCTCTTTTGCCGGCTTCGCCCTGATGTACGCGGTCTTCTCCAAACTCTTCCCGATCGTCTCCATGTGGGAGGTACGCGAGGGTAGGGACGTGGTGAGCGAGGCGGTCCCCCAGGGAGAGAAGGTGAGTGCATGAAGAAGTCTGTAGCGGCCTTGGGTCTTGTGGCTTTTCTTCTCGTGAGCTTGGCCGTCTTGCCCGGCACGTTGAATCCCGCCAGGCGCGCCCAGGCCACTCATCTGGGTCGTGTTGAGTGTCCCCCTGAGTCCGCGCCAGTTCACGATGGCGTGCTAGAACCCGGCGAATACTCGGAGAACCTCTTTGATCCAAAGACGAAGATTCTCGTCTACTTCCAGTGTTCGGAAGAGGCCAATCGGACACTTCACGTGGCGATGGTGAGTCCGTGGGAGGGCTGGACGGAGATCAGACTCCAGACCATTGAGGCGTGGACGGGCGATCTCAACATAGTCAGGACATCATGGACAGGCTCTGCAGTGAAGGTCGTCGATGGGTACTCCCACGGGACGGATTCTAGTTTCGTGGATGACTTGGCCCTGGGGGGCAGCTATGACGTCATCGAGCCGGCGGGGAAACATATTGGCGATAGCTACGTCTATGAGATAGCAGTGCCGCTTCGCTCCGTGGACGAGTATGACAGCCAGCTGGCCGCGGAGGGATCGTTCTTCTTTCAACTCGCCTACATCACCCTGGAGGCACCAGGACAGGGCGAAACTTCATTCATGGAGTCCGATTCTTACCTCATCAGGCTCGGGGCCTCCCCAATCCGAGGANNGCTCCCTTCCCGAAGGCGATGGCTTTGAGGACGCCTCCAAGATTCTATTGAGCCTCCGAGATGAGAAGTTCTATCCCCTTCCATCACGGTCCGTCACGGTCTTCGCACGGACTTCTTTCGGCTTCCTTAACCTGGGCACTGTCACGACCAATGAGCAGGGCATCGCCTCGATCGGCCACGCTCCATTGGTGGGAGGCACGTACCTGATTGGAGCTTCGTTCCCGGGGGGAGAGGGATATCTGGGGAGCGTTGCGTGGGAACGTCTTTCCCTGGCCTTCCAGAAGCCGCGCCCAACGATGCTTCCCAATGACCTGGCAGTGCTCCATATGATTATCGCCCTTGTAGTCGGGGGAGTTTGGGCTACGTACGCGTACTCAGTCGCCGTCGTGAGGCACGTTCTGCGAAGTGGAGCGGCTGCAGCTTCTCGCACTGGGTTTCGCCGCGGCCGCTAGGGCTCCTGAGGATGCCGCAGGATACTGACAAAGTCTCAGATCTGCCTGGCTTTCTTCTGCTGGCAGGCATGGCGTAACCGCTGTTTGTGGTCCAGCCTGGACGCTCACCCGGCGCAACGGCACGATGTCGTCTTTGTGAGGCAGCGAGACCAAGGCAGGACACGAGGCCAATTGGTGGCCGTGGTGCGGGCTTCACGTGGAAAAACTGTCCCCATGGAGGTTTAGCCAGAGCAACTCAAGGGCCACGAGACTGCCCAGAATGCTCGTTCCATCCTCGAAGATGCCACTCAACACTGCAGCCCAGGCGAGGAGAGGGACGACGACAGGCCTGTGGTTGCGGCGCAATCGGTAAACTGTCACCAGGAGGGCCGAAAAGGCGGCGGTAACGAGGGCGAGAGGGAGGGCAAGCGAGGAGAGGGGCGAGGGGACAGGTGTTCTGAATAGCTGGTATCCAGATCCCCACGTGATCGTGGCGGAGAAGATGAAGCCCAATGTGATCGGCGGGCCTCCAGGGCCGAAGGGAATCCCGGAGGCTAGGACGGTGATGAGGAGAACAGAGAGGAGCACCGCGGCGACGGATGCGGGGCTGGGCGATGATGATTTCCCCCTTGCTTCGCAGGCCAACCATCCGTGCAGGGCGAGATATACCACAGCCAGTGTGGGCACGTAGGCGAGGAGCCATCTAATGAAATTCGGTGTCGGAGCACCCGTATACTGCTGGAAATCGATGCGGCCCAGGCCAGCAATGACAAATACCAATGGGAAGGTGGACAAGATCAACCTCACGGGGCTCGCCCACCACTCAGAGACGTTGCGAGAGAGCTGTGGCCATATGGCAACCGCGATAAGAGACAAGGGAGCTGCGAACCACAGCACCTGAACCAACTCGGCGCCTAGTCCTGCCCAACGAAGGTCCTGGCCCAGGCGTAGGATGTTCGCAACGGCAAGAACGTTGGCACTTGCCACTAGGAGAAGTCCAGGAGGGCTGAGTAAGCTAATCTTCCGGCGAGAGATCAGGAAAAGGCTGACTGCCAAGAGTGCCAGCTGTAGGACGAGGAGACCCCACCATAAAGCGCCGAAAAAGGCGAGTGGGTAGGCCTTCAAGGTGTCTGGAACTCCAAGCACGATTACAGGTCCCAGGAAGACTGATAGGGTAAGGAGTACGAGGCCGTAGGATAGGGGACGGAGAACGGTAGCGATCCGTCCATACAGTTGTATGCTCCGGGATCTCCAAGTCGCCATCCTGAATGCGCTGGGTTACTAGACTCGGCTCTTTAAGGATTGTGTCCAGGGCTTCAGCACCAAGGTCTCCTCGGAGTGCCTCAGCATCTTGAAGCATGCACGGTAGGCAAAGGTGGAGATTCCTCACTTGATAAAGCAGAAGGGCCCGCGAGTGTATACCCTGAAGGTGAGCGGGAGTGCTCGAGGACGTAGGGTCCCTATTCGGAGGGCACGAAGCGGAAGTTGATCCAATTCCGTACAATGGTCGCATGAGGAGGCTCCACGTCGATCTGCCACATAAGACGGATCAGTTCCCCCCAGGTGAGCCATCTCGTCGAGGTGATGGAGGCTCGTCCCGACGCGATCTCTGCGAACGCTGTATGAAGCCCTGGTTCGCTTCCTAGCGCTCGAACAGCCAGGCAGTGATGTATCCGATGCCGCCCAAGAGGACGCCAGGTCGCACGCCCAGCAGCACTGTGAGCGATGAGGAGCAGACTCACTGTCGCTAGTACCGCCAGTTGTAGAATTAGTAGGCCCGAGGACAGTACGCCGAACAAGGTCTGGGCTCCTGCTTTCCAAGCATTTGCNNTAGGCTTGGTTACCAAAAGCCTCTCTGGCTACCATGCTGAGCGTACCTAATCACAGCACAGCTTCTCCTTAATGATTCCGTGTGACATCATCGTATGTGTGGATTCGAACCATTGCGATATAGAGCGTGTCGTCGGTCTGCAAGAAGGAGATTCGGCAACCTGATAATTTCCTCGAGGTCACGGAGAGTCAGAGCGGGTTCCTAGGATTCCCTGCAACGATTCCAGCTCTCCCGTGACGGGATGCATTCTTCAGTAGCATAAGGCTAGAGTTTCATTACTATATACATGCGGCCATGATATATATACAGAGATTTATTTACGGTCGTAACTCCTTACTTCGCTGGGGTAAACTTGACGGAGAACAACAAGAGATCGGTGTTGCTGTACGCCATAGTCTCTCTTGTCGCCCTCAACCTCCTAATCCTTGGAGTCTCCGCTGCCGTAATTCTCTCCAACCAGTACTTTTCGGCAGGCCGCTTTGTCTTCACATACGACGAGGACAAGCTTGCGATCGACTCCGTGGGAGAGTTCGTCTACGATGACGAGGGCAATCTCGACTCTTTCGTGATCACAGTCCTTAACAAAGACCCAGACAATACTTATTCTGGTGTTCTTGAGGTCAAAATATCTGGCCAGTTCTTTCAGATCACTATCGAAGACCTGAATCCAGGAGAGGAGAAGAAGTATGATGTAGACTTGGATCCGAACCTGCCCACGGACGCGATCGCCATCAACGCCACAATCTTCATCGGCGCCGTAGGAGTTACTGACCTCGTCGCCCCCTCAGGAGCACCCATAGCGAATGCATCCATCGACGGTTCCATCGGTACAGAGTGGGACGACTCCCAGCAGTACATCGACTTCCCCTTGGACCCAACCGGAGGTCCAGCAACGGTATGGGTGAAGCACGACGGTACGTACCTGTACCTCGCGCTGCAGTTTGCCGCGGATTCCCCGAACCCGTGGTTTGGCATCCAACTTGGCATGACGGGCTGCATGGACCCTGGTGACCTCGTCCTGATTGGTGATGACAACTTCGCCGCCGATGCATATGTCGACGCTGCCCTTACTGGCCCGAAGTCGAAGAAAGGCGTGGACGTTGACCCCGTGCAGGACGGCGTGGGCGCTTTGGCAATTGACGGCAGCAATGTGGTGACGATAGAGATCAAGAAGCCTCTAGACAGCGGCGATGCAGCTGGCAGCGACATTGCTTGGTCTCCCGGCAACGTCTACTCCATGGTCTTGGCATGGGACTCTGACGGCGGTGGCAGCTCCGGTGGCGCTGCAGACCACGTGGGAGGGACGAGCCCAACGCCACGCACTATCCTCATCGAGCCATGAAAACTGCTAGGGTGCTAGGGAGAAGACGATGGACCGTCGGTGGAGTTCTCTCGAGATGGCGGTCTTAGCCCTATTCGGTCTCCTCCTTCTCAACCTAGCAGATTCCACAGCGCGGTACTCCGCGACCTACTACCTCGCCACATCCTACCCACTTGGGACTGTCGTGAAGCCTTTCGTCCTGGCTGGGACCGTAACTCTGGCTACCCTCTTCGCCATCTGGGCACGTGACAGGGCGTCGGGCAATATCCTAACCTGCAGGATCTTGGAGGCCACTGTGTGTATCGCCGTGGCGACGGGAATCCTGTTCCTCGATACGAAGGTCCTAACCTCCCTGGGTTTGTCCCTCCCATGTGTCCTTATGGATGCCCTCTGGTTTGCCTTGTACGCCCTCGGCCTCGTTGCCCTCCCCCTCATATTTGCGGTCAGAGTTCGAAACCAATATGGGTGGACCATCCCAGCCATCTTCCTCCTCCTGGCGATTGGATTCTTCACGAAACTCCTCGAGCATCTCTACTTCTGGGTCCAGAGCGTCAGCAGCCTAACGTTTCCATACATTACAGTCCTGGTGGGTATGTTCGGACCACCTTCCGTGATTGCAGCCGCTGGCTTTGTGGCTCTCGGAACGGAGCTACGCAAGAGACGCATCACAATCCCGTCAGGAGCCTTTTGGGCGCTTCTAGTCATCCCTCTGGCGCCCTTGGTGCCCGCCGCCGTCCAGGCCCTGGGGACCCCACTGCCCAACCTCATACTGCGAGGTTGGACCTTCTGGAGCCTCGGTTACACCGGATATAGTTGGTACACGCCCAGTCTATTCGTTGCGGCTTTTGCCACCTACGTTTTCCTCCTCGTGCGCCGTCGTTCACGACATCCTGCGCGCCGTCTCCTGTTCCTCGCCCTCCTCACCTTTCCACTAAATGGCATATTCGTCCTCTTCCTGGATTACTCGTCCATCCCCGGAAACCTGCTCAGCCTAGTGGCCGCTGCTCTCGCCCTTGACATGCTTGCGGTCAGGAGGCGGGTCCTATGATTCTATTCGTCTTGGTCCTTTGGTTAGTCGGAACTGCCGTTCTGGCGCTCCTAGCCCCGTTAATTCCACTCGCTCCAGAAGTGGCCGCCCTAGCCCTTCAGACATATACCTTAGGAATGGCCGCACTCGCCCTCGTCTGGATTGGTCTAAAGTGGGCGGCGAAGGGGGAGACCTGATAGAATGGTCCATGCGGTCGACCTTCACACGATCTTCTCAGAGCTTCACGTAGGCAGCCTAACGCTCGCCGCCGTTGCCCTGATAGGTCTGACTTTTCACGCCATACACATGCATTTCCTACGCGGCCATTGGCGCTGGCTCGACAGGCTTTCTCGGGTCACCCCTCGATTGGCGGTCCCCGTTGCCCATGTGGGCGCTATCTTTGGGCTTATTGGCTTCACGGGCTCCATCGTGACGGGAGTATTCACGTGGCCAGCCCGCGCCCTCTGGTCATCCCACGAAGTGCTCAACAAGGTGATGCTGTCGACCTTGGCTTTGGAGCTCTGGATCATCTTCGTGTGGCTGCGACTTTCGCGCGGAACCCGTGTCCTCACCTCACGGCGGCTTCTGCATCTCTATCTGGGTATCGGGTTCGTGGCCTTCGGTTTGACGACGACGAGTGCAAGCCTCGGGGGCCACCTCGCTGGCAAGGAGAGTCTCCTCGATCCCCTATACTCGGCCATCAACATCGATACTTCGGCCCCCTGGATTCTCCTCCCCTTTGCGTGGCTCATAGATCTCGTCTACCGTTGGCCGCCCCTATCTGGCCTCCCCATCCAGAGTATCTATCGGCTCCTCCTGCTAGTTGACCTCGCTGTGGTCGTCGCAATCGTCCTACTCGTCGCCTCAGTCTACAGAAAGCCGCGGGTAATGGATGTCCCTGACGAGGCACTCTTTGGAGAGGTGGATCCCTGTCATCCCGATCCGGAGGGGTTGCTTCTTGAGTAGGCTGCCTTGTCGTTGACGGCGTCTAGGCGTCCGACAGATTCAGCGGGATACCCGTGCCTGAGGTTCCTTCAGAGGACGGCGATACCTGCTCTGCCAGCGTTGAGCAAAGTTCGGAAGCAATGAGATCCCCCGAAACAGACTCTTTCCGAGTCTGGTGGAACATCCAAAGGCGGTATACGGTATGGTCGGAACGGAATCTATGGGACGTGAGTTGAATGCTCATCTTGTGGTTCACAAGGGATTAAGAGGAGCCTTCTACCAGAAGGTCAGGATCTAAGCGCCTATGGGCTCGTCCAGGGGCGACGGAACTCTTCGGTTACAGAACTCGGCCAGCGGATAGCTTACCCTACGAATTGAAAGGAGGAGGCTAAAGCCACAAAGAAGGCAGTGCCACCGATCTCCCTTTGGAAGCATCTCAGCGATAAGTATGGACAGTTTTTGCCGAGAGAGAAGCTTTGGGTTACTCTAATGGACGTTGCGGGGGGAACCGCAAAGGAAGCCCAAGATGCGGCGGATCTGGGCGACTACTCCGACTTGGACCTGGCTACCCATGAAATTCCGTAGCCGAGGCCACCCAAAAAGACCCCGAGGGACGCAATCGCCAAGGCGATGCCTATTGGCACAACGAATGGTGCGGCGATCTCATGAATCTGACCCGGATTTAGGCCTCCACCACCGCTCTGTACATCGACACTGCCGACGCCTCCAGTAAGGCCCACGTAAACTAGCATGATACTCGCTGCCAGCGCCCCGACGGTCATCAACACAAGATGAGACCAGGCTAGTATGCTCCTGAACCCCGTGTAAGATTTGCCCATGGTCACCTCAATGTGCTGGTAGAAGAGGGCAGTGGTGGCTGTCGCAACGACCGCAATGAGGAGCCCTGTAAACCCGATCAGCAGCCACACGGCCACGCCTCCTGCCGCCAGAGCTCGCGAGACGGGAGTGCCCGTCAACTGCTGGACGAGCATCACGACGAACATGACGAAGGCAATCGCACCCATTGCTATGGCCGTCATCATGAATCTCGAAGCCCAAACACCTTCTCTGACTTCCTGTGCCATAGAAGTCGCCGACCCTCGGATTCCGCTTTGCTATTTAGACTCTTTCTCGATACTTTCTGGGATGTATATAAGGAACTGAAGAAGGGGCCCTGCCTCGTTCAACGTTGCCAAATCTCTCATAACAAGCCCCATCCGTCCCCCGGGAAGGTCACGGTTGGAGACTTCTCACGTCATCGCCAACCCGCCATCAATGACTAGGGTGGTGCCCGTCTGAAAATCCGCGTCATCTGAGGCAAGAAACACTGCTTTCCTCGCAACCTCTTCGGGACTTCCCATACGCCCAAAGACCGCTTCCTCTTCCAGCTCTCTCCGCTCTTCCTCAGTGAGACTGGCCATGGCCCTGGTGGCAATGCTTCCCAAGACGAGGCAGTTCACGTGAACGTTGAAGGGCCCTAGGTATCGCGCCAGGGCCTTCGTAAGGGATATGAGGGCGCCCTTCGCCAGGAGATAGGATATCCCCACCACGTCACCGGTCAGGGCAGGCGTAGAGCTCACAAGGATGATGCGTCCGTTCTCAGATTCCTTGAGGTGAGACATGGCTGCCTGGGCGCAGTAGATGGACCCCAAAAGGTCAACCTTCAAGGGCATCATCAGTGCATCTTCTGACAGCTCCTCGAAGGGAGAAAACCACTCCTCCCTGCTGAAGCGGTGGCCTGCGTAGCAGACGAGGATGTCGAGCCCACCAAAAGTACTCACGACCTCTTCAACCAAACTCTGAGCCTGTCGACGGTCGGACACGTCTGCCTTCAAGGGGAGGGCTTCGGAACCTATCCTACGTATCTCAGCAGCCAATTGCTCGGCCCTTCTCCGAGAGGTGCTAAAGTGGACACCAATCCCCTTCGCCCCTTCCTTGGAGAACTCGAACGCCGTCGCCGACCCTATGCCTCCACTCCCGCCCGTTATCAGAGCGACCTTTCCCTTTAGCTTTGACGACATCACGAGGTAAGGGCAACTTAACGATAAAGCGATTGCTCCGATGAGGAGCTGTAAGGATAGCTATTTCTATTTCCTCTGGAGCTGGCTTAGGAACTCTACTAGCTGGCCAAGATCGGGAAAACCTCTCTTGGCCCACCGTATGATGTACTCCTGGTCGATGATATACGTTGTGGGAGCTATGGAGCCGTCCTCCTCCACGGCGTGGAAGTCGGCGAGACACTCCTTCTTCTCGTCTATGAGGAAGGGGAAGGGGAGGTTGTTCCTGTATGCAAAGATGCTCTGGACCCTCTGGCTCGCCGGGCTGATGCCGATGATTTCAGTGTTCATCCCCTTAATCTCAGGGGCGTCGTCGCGGAGGGCACAGAGGTACGCCGTATTCTCAGCGGAGCTGTCTCCCGGCGGACAGAAAACCATCAGGAGATTCTTCTTTCCGGAGAAATCCTTCGTGTCCAGGATGCGGGCGTAGGTGGCCGGGAGGTGGAACTTTGGAGCCTTCTCGCCCACGGCAATGGGGTCCAATCAGACACCTCTGGTTCTCGGGCTGATGCTGGAAGGTCCTCGCCCTGCAAAAAGCTTGACCCTCGGCGTCCACCCCCGGCTGAAGCTTTTTGTAACTCCCGGGCCTAGGTAGGAGGGGGAAAGGCGCTGATCATAGGAGCCCACGTATCCATAAGCGGCGGCGTTAGTCTCGCCCCGGAAAGGGGTCGGGAGATCGGCTGCGAGGCCATACAGATCTTCTCGAAGAACCAGCGGCAATGGAAGGCGAAGCCTCTCCTGGACGAGGAGGCGGAGGCCTTCAAGGACTCGGTGAGGGAGACGGGCCT
>JABAOH010010485.1_pt3 | contig 11207 bp, 13 predicted proteins | sample 7062181 | NCBI WGS metagenome assembly JABAOH01 (sample SAMN14538630, study PRJNA623070) | marine sediment metagenome | biome: marine biome [ENVO:00000428]; feature: marine pelagic biome [ENVO:01000023]; material: deep marine sediment [ENVO:00002113]; isolation source: pool of 5 deep marine... | reverse complement strand
ATGTATTTGTCCATCCACTCTATGTTCTCTTTGAGGTGTTCCTCCGAAGAACGAAACTCGAGGATGTTTCCTGAAATTTTGGCTAGCTTGGGGTGCGCCTCGTCGACTCTGAATGTTCTAGGATGGCCGAAACACTCAATCCAATCTTTGTCCGGTGATATGTTGAGCGTAATCTGAATCACAAAAAGGCCCGGATGTTTCTTGTCCTTGCCAAGAGCTTTCGGTGAAAGATGCCTTTTCACGTCGTTGTGCCCGGTGAGCATCGTACTACCTGTGGAACTAATTGCAGAGAAATCTTTAAAGGATTTGCGCGCGCAACAAAATACGTTAGGTTAAAGGCTCCGAACGAATACCAAGCCACTGTGGTGCCGAGAAGCACGGGAATTAGGACTGCTGTGAAAAAGGGAGCCCTTAGTTCCTTAATCCATGCAAGAAGCCTAACCGTCTTACCTTGAGATTCTTCTGACAGTTTTCATCTTCTTGACAAAGCATCTTTCGCATTCAGTGTGATGATAGAAAGATATAAAATGTTATTGCAGAGCGAAGCTTTCTAACAAGACTGATTTACAAAGAGGACTCTCTGCTTGCATGCCTTTGTAGGGCTCCGAATTGTCCCTTGTATATATTAAGCGGTGGACTTGTGAATTTCAGCTAGGCGGTCCTAATCCCGCTTAATGTCTATGAGAACGAAGTATCTTAAGAAAGGAGATATGTAAAACAGTATGCTATTTAGGTTATCTTGCTGGAAAAAAGAATTATGGCGATTACAGCCATCAGTAAGTATGGTGACGTGTTAAGGAAGCCAGCGAAAAATATTAGAAAGGCACCGATAAACTCCTGCGTGTGAATGCTACGTTTTGTATCTTGCCCCTTTTCTCTCAAGAGTAACGTTGCAACTAGGAAAAACCAGAAAATGATGATGTATAGAAGGACCCGAGTTTTTGCTACAGCAAATCCCCACATAGACAACATTAAAGCGATGATTTCTGCCACATCGAACCGTGACCCAGTTGGCATCAGGACTAAAGCGATAACAAGCAAAGCGACTACTAGAGAAGGTAAAAGAAAAACTTTGGACAACAACCTCCTGCTAAAACTAAGGTTTTTAGATGGAACGAGCAAAGAGTAAAGAAAGAGAACCAAGGCATCAGCAAGTATTAAGTCTTGAGCAAGAGTGAAAAACGTTATAGGCTCAGGCATCTCGATTCCAAAATAGATAGAAAGGTTGAACGAACTAAAGTAGATATAGACACAAAGGTAAGTTAGGTTTACCAACACTAGAAAGAGTAGGAGAACAAAATTTGACGGTTTTTTTCCTCTTATTTCAGCAAGAATTCTCTTAGTGGAGGCTGCAAAGATTGTAGCAAGGGCGACGAATAGAAAGCAAAGCCATAGAATTTCAGAGGCTCGCATACCAGCTAATGATGAAAAGGAAAGGATTGTAGTTACAAACAGCAAAACTGAAGATAACGCAAGGAGAACTGTTGCGGAATATGAGTTTCTTCCCCTCCAAAAAATGTATACGAGTGAAATTAGAATTGGCAACTCTATGATAGCCTCGAAGTTCATTACGGTCAAGGTAAACGGGAGTAGAATGCCAGAGAGTTGGGGGACATGAAGAAATATACGTCCTATAATCAACTCTAAGAAAACGAGAAAAAGAAGCACTCGAAGATATATTTTTAGCGACTCCGAGCCAAACACTTTTGAAATTATGGAAGAGTCACTAAAGTTCACTGCTTGTCATGCACCCTTATCCTTCTTGATCCAAACAAAAAAAAGAGGAGATGAAGCACTTAGGATTTCCGGAATACAGTGGCTCCTGCGACGATGGCAATGAGCGCAAGTATGAGTGCTCCTACTGACACATAGTTTGTCCACTCTGGTGCCGTTACGCCTGATTGTCCTTGTTCTCCCTGAGGCCCAGCCGGTCCTTGTTCTCCTGGTGGCCCTTGAGGACCTCGCAGAGGGGGGGACAACATTTCACTCGACAACTCTGCGGTGTGCCATGTTCCAGTGATAGACTTTATATCTTCATCTTCACCTTCTCCACCGTCATAAACCGCAAGTGCAAAGCTGAATTCCTGCCCTATGGCAAATTGGTGATCGATTCGATTTGGGTCGTCGGTTGTGAATTTCCTTGCGAGTTCAAGAGTCCACTGTCCTCCCTCTGATGTTCCGATCCATGTTCCTTTAGCTTGAACATCGTATAAATGGAGGGTCGCTTCGAATGGATATTTCGTTGCGTTCATCTCGGTGTATTCGCTTAGCCCTTCTCTCCAACGTGCGGTAGTATTGATGTATTCGTCCATAGCGAAAGAGTATGGGTGAGGCATAGGCCCATAAGTGACTCCTCTCCTTGAGACATACGTGAAGTTCTTGCCATCACCATCTGTCCGAGCTGCTTTCCAATGCCACTGATCAGCCTCTCCAGCCAGAATCGCACCATTTGTCCCAGGTTTCATACAGGGAGTAACCATTTCAGGTGTTCCAATAGAAATCATCATCGCAAATCTGTCTTCAGACCCTTGAAGTTTGTCATCACTGTCCGTAGGATCAGACCACTGAGCCAGCACGAACAGGTATTCTCCATGATGGGCTATCTTGACCTTAACTGACGTGACGTGTCCTCCGCCCAGGCCTGTGGATGTTAAAGGAAACTCGACCCATGAAATGTTTTGCCAAAAGCTTTCGTAGGCCATTCCGTCAACATTTATGGACTCTGTTACTCGTTTAGCCACTATTTCCGCGGCAGGAGAAGCCTTGATAGGCGCTTGAAAAACCGTTGCCAGCACCGAAATTGCAAACAAAGTCATAAGAAGAGTCGTTGCTAGCACTTTTCCGTTTAGACTTGTATCCATCTCTGATCACTGATCCATTAGAAGCCAAATGATGATCACGGTCCACCTAATAAGGGCATAAGGAGTGTTAACTATAGTACCGAAATTCATATAGTTCGGCTCAGACTCTATTAGAACGAGGAGCCTTAATAGAGCTATACTAGAGATGTTTGGGGACAGGGAATTCTACAGGCATGCATACATGCCTTACAGGATTAAGCCACTTCGCATGCACCAGCTAGGCAACTAGAACAAGTCCATTCCATACTGCCTTGTTTGTTGATGGAATATCAAAAGGCAAACCCGCATTCTCCGCTGTTTTGAACACGTCGATTCCAACAGCTTCCATGGATGGCCTAGCTCGAAACGGGTGTCTGCAGGGTTCTTGTGGATTGCTGCGTGCGACGCACTCAGAGCACAATTCGCAGGACCCTGCTATGAACCCCGTAGCGAAACGATATCCTAACGTGAATGCTTGTGCTTCCACTTTGTCGACTACGTGCTGTAGTCGCACTTTGATCGGATCGAACGATTCACTGTAGATGCCCAAGAACTTGGCGTTTTTGTATAGTGCTGCAACATCATCGGTCTGTTCTATTTCCTTCTTCATTTCAGTAGGTACTGGTTCTTCAATCTGGATCAGGATCGCCCAGTCATATTTGGTTAATATTTCTCTGAATTCCTGAACGCCAATTATGTGAGGAGGGCACATTAGATTCAAGCCATAGTCATCGCAGATTGGTGCAAGACACTTCAATCGAACTCGTTCATCAACAACAACACCCTTTGCTTTAAAAGGCATTGCGTTTGTAGCTCCAAGTTCTCTTGCCATTTTGCATAAAGATTCGAGATTTGCTTCAACTTTCGACATGTGTGCTCACGCCATAGGCTCAAGAGCATTCAATATGAGGCTCTCTATGTGTGTGGGGATGTCAAACATTGTTGATTTGTGCAAATCTTCTATGTATACATTCCGCGCGACTATCTTATCCTCAACTCCTCGATCTTCTCATTACTCAGCTTCAGTGCTACCATTGAGTTATCCTTTTCTTCGTGACCAAATCCTACTGTGATTCTCTTCTCTTTCGAGTCTGAATAACGTGCAGTCAATCCGGCTGCTACTTCTATAGCTTCTTCTTTCTTGGGACCTTGGAGTATAGTCGGTGGACTGCCACAGCTTAGCACTTCAAAGTGGTAATCATCGACATCTCTTAGGTCTCGCAGTCGTCCATTCTCGAACTCATTCCGACCAACTATTATTTTGCTCTCTCCAAACCTGAAATGTCTACCAATCCTTAGAAGAAGAACATCTTTCATTCTTATTCTACTATTGTGTGCAAATAGGTCTCTTACTTTCGTTGCATAATCCTTGTAGGTTAGCAGGCAGCCACCAGCCGGGCAGGGATAATCTTTGATGTCGAACTCTTTGACAAGTTCAAGCTGCTTCTTTCTCGATCTCCCTCTAATTCCCAGCAGTTGCTCTCTATCAATCCATCCTTTTTCTTCTGCTTCAGTCATCGGCAGGAGCTTTGCAGACAAGGGTCTTACGATTTTTCCTTCCAGTCCCGCTTCTTTCTCAATTGTTTCCAGTGCTTTTTTGTGTTGGGACATCGGTCTTTCGTCGAGAATCTCGCCGGTAAATAGAAAGGATGCCCCTATCTCTTCAGTGTAGATTTTCGCCCTTTTGTACATGAGGATTCTGCAGTCAATGCAAGGGTTCATGTTCTTGCCGTAACCATATTTGGGCTTCCTCATTATCGCAAGATATTCTTCACCTAGGCTGATCGTTCTTAGTGGTATTTTGAGTTGCTTCGCCATTCCCGCTGCGCCACATCTTCCGCTTCCGCAAAGACAGAATGGAGATCTGAAGTTCACTGCAGCTACTTCGATACCCTGTCTCTGGATCAGTTTGACTGCTAGTGTGCTATCTAACCCCCCTGAGAGCAGTGCGACAGCTTTCGTGAAAAGTCTCCCAGAATCGTTAATGTTCTAGATTGTGAATGTACGTGCACTTGGTTCTGTGTAGACGTTCAGAGGTCTAGTCTGTTAACCCAATCTGGGATTTTCCCGTTCTTGACGTTGTCATAAATGGGCCAATAGGGTTTAACATCAATTATAGGAGTGCCATCCAAGATGTCCAAGCCTTTTACTCTAATCATATTTCCTTTGCGTTCAAGCAGTTCCACCGTGGTGACTGCAATTGGGTTTGGCCTAGGAGGGCATCTGCAAGCTAAAATCCCCACTACAGGCACGTTCGGATTTCCCTGTGGGCGATGGGTGATCACATAACTTTTGACCTTGTCCATCCAATAGACAATAATCACATGAGAATAGTCCTCAATGCCGTTCAATGCGTTTGTGAATTTCTCATTGACTATTATTTCAGATACTAGGCCAGCAAAGCTACCGAAGCGCGGTTCCTTTTCACTATTTCTGGCAACTCCAATGGGTCTAAGACTGATTTCTTTATTTGCCATTTGATAATCTCCTTTTGTCTGGACACGTCATTCTAGCAGGGGGTTTCTGTAGTCTTTTGATGCTGGGCATCCAACGCACCATGCGTTGTTGTACCTGTAACAATCAGCACATTTCATTCCGCACGGTGATTCCTCACCATTTCTTGACTCTGCGTTGATGATGACATTTCCATGAATGGGAGTCCCTAGGTAGTGAGTGTAGACGATTTCCACGTTCTGGAGATCGCGGAAAGATTCGATCGTTGAGTTGATTGTATGCTCGTCCTCTCCCCACACGATGGTGTGGACGTTTGCCTTCTCGGGGGTTCTGAAGAGGTTCAAGACTCTCGGACAATTCCTGAGGTAGGTCTCAACCTCTTTCCTTGCGGGTCCTTTTTTTACCTCTAGTCCGACATTTGCCATCCTGAAACCGAATTCTCTTAGGTTTAGTCCTCCATTGATGATTATCAGTTCCTCTTCTGTCAGTCGCTTCAACCTGTTGGTGACTGTAGCTCGCGATGACCTGACCTTCTCGGCCAATTCAGTAATTGAGATCCTTCCATCTTTCTGCAATTGACCGATGATTTCGAGGTCTAGGTGATCGAGCATGGTAACCATGTTTTCTTCCTCTTTCTTCTAGGTCGACTTCCAAGTATTTATATCATTCTGCATAGGCTTTCCCACAACTTCTGACGTTTTGAATTGCCAAGCATTCAATGTCTTAGCAAAATGCGAAAGGCTTTAATGTGTAGAAGGCACACCTAAATGCCCAATGCCGATGTGTCCATTCCATTAAGACATTGAGCATGCATGCATGTGTGGCCCGACCCTCCAGAAAGCTTTGAACTTGCAACTGACGAGGAAAAAGAGCTTCCTCCAGCGATCTGGGTTACTGATGAAAGCAGCGTAGGCACATATGTTTGCACAGCAACTATATATTACAGCGCGACCGGTCTCTATTTCAACATAGGGAATCAAAAGACATTTCTAATCAGAATTGGCCACGGCTAGAAAGCCAAACCGAAAATCTCCCCTCTTTTTTCTAATCTGTTCCGTATCGAAGAGAAAGTTTGCTTTCTAGAACGGGTCTACCGCGAACTCTACGAGTTGATTCACGGAGAACAATAATGTGTGGATTCAACATTATTTTCTAGAGAAATCGCACGTTTGAAAAAGAAAGTCTTCTCGCGGTCTAATGGAAAATCCCACCGTATACCTTTGCGTATACCCATTAAAGAAGCCCATTCTCATGTTCAGTCTCCAAAAAGAAGCAAGGTATACGCTTAGAACGTCTACAGTCAAAAAGTGTTCCAAGACCATAGTGTATACCTATGCGGTCTACCAATGAGTATAATGTTGAAACCAATTTCTCAAATCTGGAACACTTCTGGAACAATGAAATGATGTTAAAAGTGTTCCAAAACAACATCACCTTTATGCATGCATGCTCAAAACTATCTTATAGCCAATTCGTCAAAAAACATGTGGCCACAGGAGAATGCGCACGTGCCAGAAATTTCTTGGAGCCCTAATGTGTATCAATGCAACTAACGGACCCTTATGCCATGCGCACGTGTGCACATTGTAATATATATCAACCTCGAGTAAGCACTATCCAACCTGTAGACAGAGGCGAACATTGAACTGGAATAGCAGAAACCGTAAAAAGAGCCTGTGCGCTTCTGGAAGCTGTTTGGAAGAAGGATAGGATTGAACAAGAAAAGGGGTGACACCGTTTGCGGAAAGATAACATCGTGGAAGTGATCGGGCTGAAAGATCTGCCCATCATAGGTGAAGGAGATGACCTCGCCGCGCTCGTCTGCACCGCTGCAAAGAAGCAAGGAGCGCCCATACAGGATGGCGACGTGATCGTTATCAGTCATGTTGTTGTTTCACGGGCTGAAGGCAACATCATCGACCTAGACGATGTCGAACCGTCAGTCTTCGCGAAGTCTTTTGCTCAGCAGTTTAACAAGGACCCAGCAGTCGTCGAAGTCGTTCTTCAGCAGTCAAAAGGAATCGTCCGCATGGGGGATGGAAAGCTAATCACGGAATCCTTGCACGGATTCGTCTGTGCCAATTCCGGCGTTGACCGATCTAATGTTCCCGGAGACAGAAACGTTGCGCTTTTGCCAAAGGATCCCGACCGTTCGGCACAGAGAATGAGACGAAGAATCAACGAGTTGACGGGGAAGAACGTGGCAGTCATCGTATCAGATACGCACGGTCGTCCCTTGCGCATGGGCGAAATCAACATCGCCATCGGCGTCGCTGGAATCAACCCAATTCGCGATCGCCGAGGAGAGAAAGACTTGTTCGGATACATCTTGACGGTAAAGCGAACGGCGATCGCTGATGAGCTGGCGTCGGCAGCCGAATTGGTCATCGGACAAGCGAACGAAGGAATTCCCGTAGCGATTATCAGAGGGTACTCATATCCAAAGTCAGAAACGTCAAAGGCCACCGATCTGATACGACCTAAGGAACAAGATCTGTTCATGTAGCTCTGGGGCTAAGGCGTTTTCATCCGACCGTTGCTTTGGTGTATTTCTACATGCTCTTGGCATAGTCCTCGGCTTCGGCGAGAAGCCTTTCCAAGTCATCATCAGTGTGGGCTGTGCTGAGGGCCCCTGTTTTGGTTGGCAGAAAGAAGACGCCCTCCGCGATTAAATGCATGTGGTAGTCTTCCAATTCCTTTCGGTCTGCTCGAAAGACGCCGTGAACATTTTTCACCTTTTCGCTCGTGAAATGGGTGTTGAGGAGTGAGGTTGCCCCTACGACCTGGACGTCTATCTTGTATCTTTCGAATACATCAAGTAGCTGTTGGCGCAGTTTGTGTCCACGCTTGCTCAAGTCGCCTAGGACCTGCCCATCTTCCAGCATTTCTAACGTCTCGAGACCTGCAGTCATCGAGATAGGGTTTGCAGAGAAGGTTCCACCGTGAAACGAGAGCTCTGGACTCTCAAACACGAGCGCGTCAACGTGTTCCATAGTCTCCCGACGACCAGCGAACGCCCCGATCGGGAATCCACCACCCATGATCTTTCCTAAAACGGTGATGTCCGGAAGGACGCCGTAATACTGCTGACCACCTCCAGGGGCCATTCGAAAACCGGTGATAACCTCGTCGAAGATTAAGAGTGTCCCCATCTCCGTGCACAATTCGCGCAATCCCTTTAGAAATTCCTTCTCTGCTGGTATGCACCCTCCGGCACCTTGAAGCGGTTCCACTACGACTGCCGCGAGCTCTTCTCCTCTGGTTTTTTTCCTCACGCCTTCAAAATCGTTAAATGGAAGCACGATCGTATCCTTCAAAACATTAGACGTGAGTCCTCCAGACGGCGTGATATCCAGGGGAGGTTTGACGGCTTTGTGCAGCGCATCGTATCCTCCATGCCACCCCCCTTCAAACTTGGCGATTTTCTCTCGCTTCGTATAGGTTCGCGCTAGCCGAGTCGCATACATGTTCGCCTCCGTCCCTGAATTGGTAAACCGCACCATCTCAGCACTCGGCACCATGTTCACTACTTGTTCCGCTAGGGCGATCTCAAGCGCGTGGCAGGTTCCGAACTGGGTCCCGTTCCATATCTGCTGTTCGACTCTCTTCATGATTTCAGGGGGACTGTGTCCGAAGATGAGACTACAGTGGCCCATCCAGAAATCGATGTATTCATTGCCATCTACGTCAATTAGCTTGCTTCCGTGGGCTTGAGCAGTGTAGAAAGGGTATGGGGTGAAATGTCGTATGATGTAGGCGACACCAGCAGGTAGCACGTCTTTCGCTTTGCGATGCAGAGCTTCAGACTTCGTGGTTTTGGATACGTAACTGGTTGGCATGTCGGTGCCTCGACCATGATAAATGGCAGGACTAGCGATATAAAGTAGTCTTGGACAAATGGCAGGGCAAGATGACGAGCGAACGAAAGCTTCTAGAGGCCATCCTCAAATTGACGCGAACTGGACCGATTGCTGAGAAAATTGTCAGCAGAGACGCAGGAATCCCAACGGAAATCGCACAAGAAATGCTGAAGAAATTCCGCCAAAAGGGATTAATCGCGTACGGGAACAATATCGCTGAAGCGTCCCCGAAGCAACGAGTCAACATCGCGATTCAAGCCATCAAGTTGGGGGCAGACTTAGTGAAGGTGGGCAGATTTCTCGAATGGCTTGAGTTTGAAAACATAACCGCTGAAGCGTTCGAAGCTAACCGCTTCTCTGTCCAAAGGCGATTCCGCTTCAGATGGAGCGGACGACGTTGGGAAATCGATGTTCTCGCTTGCAGAGAACCCCTAGTCGTCTGTCTCGACTGCAAACGATGGCGTCGCGGGTGGGGAAGATCCGCAATTGCAAAAGCCGTTGAAGCACAGCTGGAGCGGACGAAAGCTTTGGCTGCCGCGTCAACTCTGCTGCAGAAGAAAATCGGGATAGATAGCTGGGTGAAAGCAGTTTTTGCCCCGGTCGTGGCCTCGTTGGTCGCTGGCCCTCTCAAATTTCACCGAAACGCACCAGTAGTCCCCATAATGCAGCTGCAAAACTTCATAGACGAACTCCCCGCGCATCTTGAAACACTAGCCCATTACACCACATCGTTGAGATAGAGAAAATCTGCTCCACAGGGATTTTTACACCCAAAACTGGTGAAGATATTTATATCACACAACGTCTTTGACAATTCTATTACAAAGCGAGAAATCCAGCATATGATAATCGACTAAAAAAACTAGAAGCTTCCGTGCAGTAGCCACCAAATCACTTATTCCCGGCCACACAGAAACGAGATCTTGCTGAATTTCTGCTTAAATGGAGGATCATCTTATCACGTTTCTACACTTATTGGTCTCACAGATGATCGACTTTTAAGCAACGCACGAAAAAACGAGATTAACCAATAATTTCAACAAGGGTTCCAAGGGCCTCCCCAGGAAGCCCCTTCCTGAAACGCGCTCTCAAGTGCCCACCCTTCCCATGCAACGCAATGATCTTTCCACGAATCTTTCGCTGTCCAACGGGCCAACCCACCTTCCGCCCTATCAGTTGGGCAGCGTCACCAGACGACTTGACTTCCGGAAATCTGAGTATACCTTCGTTTGGGTGCTGAGTTCTTGGGCCAGTTCGAAAGCTCACAATACGACCTTTGACAGCCTTTGGCTTCAGGTCCTCGCTTCCTTTTAATTTCCCTTTGGGCATCTTCATTACCCTCGGACTCTTTGATTTAGAAGCACTTAATAACCTTCTGCTCGTCTCGCCACGACAGGCATCTCAGCAAAGCACCCCGAGAGCTCATACGTAAGAGTACAAGTGCCCAGAATCAATGGGTGATCCACGAGGGAAGGAGGACCATTTGACAATTGCATTCACCTGTTCGTCCCGTCCGGCGATGATGTCCAGAAGTGGATTAGGACTTAGATTACTAGCAGGAACATGTAGGGCGCTATGTCTGTGTTTTACGAGATTCTTGACCAGAACAACCTCGGAATAGGAGCCCTTCTTGCGCCGTCTTGGAGGTGTGCTCGGAGCTTTCCTTTGTCCTGGTTCATTCTTTCTAGCTGCTTCATTACACCGATAGTTCCTGCGCTAGCCGTTCTCTTTGTCGCTTGATGTGTCGTCGGCTGTAGCCGATGTATCTGCCTATGGTTTTTGTGCTCTTCCACCCGAACCAAGCTTTCATCTCTGGAATTGTAGTAGAGGGATCCTCCAGAAACCTCGTGGCCCTGTTCAAACGAAAATAGTGCGGATAGTGCTTCGGCATCACGCGTTTGACTATGCGCCAGGCCGTTACACCGCTCATATTCCACACCCGGCGAGTCGGATTAGCCAAAGTCCGTCTCGTACGGTCAACCTGTTCCACAATGAGATCCACAAGGGGAAAGTCAATTGACACCTCCAACGGTTCACGTTCCCCACCCTTCTT
>JABAOH010165107.1_pt1 | contig 11208 bp, 6 predicted proteins | sample 7062181 | NCBI WGS metagenome assembly JABAOH01 (sample SAMN14538630, study PRJNA623070) | marine sediment metagenome | biome: marine biome [ENVO:00000428]; feature: marine pelagic biome [ENVO:01000023]; material: deep marine sediment [ENVO:00002113]; isolation source: pool of 5 deep marine... | reverse complement strand
TGCAGCTGTCGCCTCGTCGGCGCGCCGACCACGAATGTCCTCGTCAGATCGGAACAGTAGCCGCTCAAGCGCGCTCCTAGATCACAGAGGAGCAGGTCTCCGGCCTCAATCTGCCGGGCGCTCGTTCCCGCGTGGGGTAGTGCCGTGCGTGGCCCACTCGCCACAATCGTTTCGAACGCAGGACCTTCTGCACCGAGACGTGACATACGGTAGTCCAGTTCGGCGGCGATCTCGGCTTCTCGCACGCCCGGCTTGATCAGAGGCAGCGTCTCTTCCAGCGCTAGAGCGGCGATTCGACCCGCATCCGCGATCGTCGCGATCTCCTCTTCAGTCTTGATCGATCGAAGGTCTTCAACGACCCCGTCAACCGGCTCCCATTCACGGCCGTCTGCCGCCTCGACCAGGCGCCGCCAGTCCGCATAGCTCAAGTGTCGCGCCTCGAACCCCGCCCTCTCGCTCGGCCAGATCTCCGATGCCCGCCGGGAGATCTCAGACAAGATGTCCTCGCGCAGGATGAGCAGCTCGACACTGCCATCCCCCGCCAGCTGCTCCTCAGCCATACGCTGATAGCGCCCGTCCGTGACGAAGATCGCGCGGTCGAGGGCCAGCAACAGCCAACCCGCCGAACCGCTGAAACCGGTCAGGTAGCGAAGGTTGGGAAGGTGGGTGACGAGGAGAAGTTGCAGATCAAGTTCCGCAAGTCGCGCTCGGACTCCCGCGACCCGGTGGGCATAGCTGGAGACTCTCACAAGCTCGCCGGAGCGACGGTATCAACACCGCGCACTCCGGGTGCCGCACGCCGCACCGCGACCGCGCCGACGAAAACGCTACCCCTCGATTCGATCGAAAGCTCGCGTCCTGGGCTGTTCAGGAGGCCCGCGCTCAGCGCTTCAAGCTTCGCAGCCACTCCTGGAACTTCTCGATATCGTCCGACCCGGCACCTTCGGCTCCGCCGGGAGCCTCGGTTGACGGGGGCTCGGATGCCTCCACTTCCGGCGTCCCCGGTTCGACCTCCAGCAGAGACGCCAGGTACTCTTCGATCGTCGTGTCCACGACCTGCGGCACCGGCGCCTCGGGCTCCACCTCGCCCTCCTCCAGAGCCTCCTCGGCGAATGGCTCGGGCTCAACCGTGATCGGCACCACCTCTTCGATGTCGGCTAGATCGGCCGACTCTGCGCCCACAGGAGCGACCCACGGCTCGGGGGTGGTCTCCACCGCCGTCGGCTCCGGCACCGGTTCAGGGGTGATCTCTTCGCCAGCCACCTCCAGCACCTCTTCCACCGGCTCCTCGGCCGGGGGCTCTTCCGCCACCGGCTCCCCTGCCAGCGGTGCGGCCGGCGCCTCTTTCAGCGCGAACACATCGAACGAGGCCGCGAAGGGATCCAGGTGCTCCAAGCCGGCGACTGGGGCTTCGTCCTCGAAGTGGAACCCGTCCTCATCGTCCCCCCGCACATCCGTCAGCGACGCGCCCGGAGCATCCGCATCGCCAACGGGGCGTCCGGCTTCTGTCATCATCAGCAGCTCGGCCACCTCCTCCGCCTCTCCTTCGCGGTCCGGAAGACGCTGGCCGAGCCGATCCTCCAGCTCCTGGATTTGGGCAGCCAGACCCTCATCGTCAGGCCGCACCTCGGCCAACTGGCGGTACACTCGGAGCGCGTCCTCGTAAAGCCCCTGGTCAGCATAGAGCCGGGCCATGGTCTCGGTCACCATGGCTTCGCCAGACGCTTCGGGCGTCTGAGGCTCGAAGCCCGCGGCCTCTTCCTCTGCTTCTCCTCCGAGGTCCAGAGTGAAACTGTCTTCCAACTCCTCGAAGAAGCTGCCCGCGTCGGCCGCAGCCGGCTCAGCCTTGGCCTGTTCCGCGTCCCGGTCCAGCAGCGCCGGCGTCCAATCGTCCATAATGCCGAAATCGATTTCCATCGACTCAGCAGCCGCGGGCTCGGAGATCGGCTCGCCTTCCGCCTCAGGCTGGGGGGCTGGCTCCGGTCGGGTCTCCTCCTCCCAGTCGTCCCTCACATCGCCGGCCGCGGCCGCTGCGAAGGCATCATCGATCTCGGCGTCGAGATCGTGTTCGAAGGGCCAACCGCCAGCGGCGTCGCCGGCCCCCCGCTCCCCCTCGCCCGCCTCTCCCTCGGCCGCTTCCACCTCGATCGGAAACGCCTCTACCTCCGCCTCGAAGCCGAAGCCAGCGGACGGCTCGGCCTCCCCCGCCGGCTCGGGCCCCACACGCTCCGCCGCCTGTCCAGTGAGCATCTCCGGATGACCTTCGATGTCAGGCTGCAGGGCGGCGAGGCCTGCCCTGGCCTCCTCGCTGCGCGGGTCGATCTGCAGCATGCGCTCGTACCAGGCGCGGGCATCGGCGAGTCGACCGTCGCGCTCGGCCAGGTCGGCGAGCGCCCTTAGAGCGGCGAGGTTGTGCGGATCGAGGTCGAGGACCTTCGAGAACTGCTGCTGAGCTTCCTCGTAGCGCTCGCTGTCCAGATAGACGCGGCCGAGCACGTTGTAGGCGCTGGTGTAATTCGGGTGGTTCTTCAGGCCGTGGAGGATGAGTCCTTCCGCCTTGGCGAACTCGCCGGCTCGACGATAGGCATCGGCCAGGTGAGCGAAAACCAGGCCCTGCGAGTTCTCGGCGAAGCGTTGCTCGAGCAGCTCGATCTCTCTTTGGACATCGTTGTCCGGGGGCATGCCGCGTACTCCTGGGGCGGTTGCGGTTCTCGGGACGTATTAACGCGGGCAGGGGATGGCGCAAATATATTCCGCTCAACATGTTAGTGTCAACGTCACCCCGCCGGGCGACGCCGGGGGCGGACGGGGAGACGACCGGCTAAAGCGGCGGCCGTGAAGGTGGCTTTTTCGGCCGCGCAGCGTAGATTTCTCCCGCACCAGCACACTAACGACTCAGGCTAGCGACGCCTACAAGAAGGGCAATGCCATATGCTACGCTCAATGCGCCGCAACACCAAGGTCATCATGCTCGTCGTGGCTGTGGCTTTCGTCGGGTTGATGGTCTTCGAGTGGGGCATGGATATGTCGGGGCGCAGCAATCCCGGCTTCACGGGCGAGGTCGGCGAGGTCAACGGGACGACGATCAGTTACCAGACCTGGACCGTAGCCTACCGCAACCTCACGGACCAGGCCCGCCAGCAGAAGGGCTCGGCGCTCAACGACCGGGAGCTGAATCTGATCGAGGACCAGACCTGGGACCAGATCGTCAACGACATACTCATCGCGCAGGCGATCAGACGGCAGGGCATCCGCGTAACCGACGATGAGGTTCGGCTGGCTTTTCAGACCAGTCCGCCACCGTGGCTGCGGGACAATCCGCTGTTCCAAACGGGGGGAGAGTTCGACTTCGACAAGTACCGCGCCTTCTTCGGGGGGCCAGCGGCGGATCCCACCTTACTCAGACAGATCGAGGACTACTACCGTGACGTGCTACCGCGCATTCGCCTGTTCGAGCTGATCGCGAGTGGCATTTACGTGTCGGACTCGGAACTGTGGACCATCTATCGTGACCGCAACGAACGGGTCCAGGTGAAGTACGTCGTGATCGATCCTGAAAGGCGGGTCGCCGATTCCGAGATCACTCTGACCGATGCGGACTTGCGGCGCTACTACGATCAGAACCGCGACGAGTTTAACCAACCGCCTACGGCCGAGGTGCGCCTCGTGGAAATCTCGCGGTTGCCGGAGGCGGAGGACACCGCGGCGGCGCTGGCCCGGGCCGAGCAGCTCCGGCAGGAGATTCTGGGCGGCGCCGACTTCGCTGCGCTGGCCACGGAGCATAGCGCCGATCGGGCGTCCTCGGCTTCGGGCGGCGATCTCGGGTGGTTCCAGCGCGGTGATATGGCACCCGAGTTCGAGCAGGCCGCCTTCAGCCTCGGGGTCGGCCAGGTCTCCGAGCCCGTACTCACCGCCTTCGGCTACCACCTGATCAAGGTCACGGAGAAAGACGCGGAGCGGGTTCGCGCCTCCCACATTCTGATCCCGATTCGGCTCAGAGGGGCCAGCGAGGACAGGCTGTTATCGACGGTCGACCGCCTCGAGAGGGTCGCGCTGCGCGAGGGGCTGATGCCGGCGGCGGATTCGGCGGGCGTGACCCACCGCCGCGTGGCGCTGACAGCAGGCAGCGACTTCGTTCCGGGGATGGGGGCTTTCGGCCCGGCGCCGCAATGGGCTTTCCACGACTCGACCGCCGTCGGCGACATCAGCCCCGTCTACGAGACTGCGCAGGGGTTCTACGTCTTCGAGCTGCTGGAGCGGATTCCGGAAGGCTACCTACCCTTCGTGGAGGCCGAGGCCGCGATTCGTCGCAGGTTGGTGCGCGATAGAAAGCTCGAGACCGCGCGCTGGCAGGCCGAGACCTGGGCGAAAGAGCTGGAGCGAGGGGGCACCCTCGAGGACTTGGCCGCCGAAGACAACCTGCAGGTGCAAACGAGCCCGCAGTTCACACGTCTCGACTTCGTCCCCGGGCTTGGCCAAGCCGATCCGGTGGTCGGCGCCGCGTTCGGACTCGAGGTCGGCGAGGTGGCCGGCCCGATCGAATCGCAGGGGCAGCTCTATTTCATCGAGCTTCTCGAGCGGGTCGAGGCGAGCCGCGAAGTCTACCAGGCGCAGAAGGAGAATCTGCGGGCTCAGGTGACGTTCCAGCGGCGTCAGTCTGCCGCAGAAGAGTGGCTGCGTGATCTGCGCGAGCGCGCCGACATCAAGGACTGGCGCCGGCAGTTCTTCGTTCCCCGATCGTGATCGCGGTGCGCGGCGCGGGGCTGTAGCGTCGCGGCGACGTCTCGACTCGGGAGCCGATCAAAGCATCATCCGCGCCAGGTAGGCCACCACCAATATTCCGGCCACGCTGAACAGGTTCACGTTCAGCACGATAGGCCCCAGTGTGAAAGCGAGGACCAGCAAGTCCACAGACAGTGGGCCGATGCTGGCGGAGATCGTCGTGGTGAAGAACTCTCGGAACGGCCCTTGCGGGAGGAACCACAGGGACAGCTTCGTGAGTATGGCACCCAGTAGAAAGCCGAGCACGAGGATCATAGCGATCCGCCGCGGTGAGCGTCTCGTTGGACGGAGAAGCAGCGCGTCCCCCCGCGTCACTGCCGGCGCTCGACGGTGTAGGTGACGGCTTCAGCCAGTGCCGTTGCGCTGGCGCTATCGGGCAAGTCGGCGATCGCTGACAGCGCCTCCTCAGCGAACTCCCGCGCCCGAGCCCGGGCGAACGCGATTCCCCCCCGATGCTCGGTGGCCTCGACGACGCGGAGGATCAGCTCATCGCCGGGCTTGGGGTCGGCAAAAAGCGCGTTCACCGCCAGGCGCTCCGAGCGGTCGAACTTCGGCAGCGCTACGATGAGCGGAAGCGTCACCTTGTGTTCGCGCAGGTCGTGTCCCGTCGGCTTGCCCGTGGCTCCCTCCGTGCCGGTGTAATCGAGGATATCATCCACGACTTGGAAGGCCATCCCCAGAGCGTAGCCATACGTCTTCAGCGGCTTGCGATAAGTCGAGTCACCCACCATGGCGCCGAGCTCGCACGCGGCCGACATGAGCGAGGCCGTCTTGGCGCTGATCAGGCGATAGTAGTCGTCCTCACTGAAATCGAGGGAGTCGTGCATGGCCAGTTGCCGCATCTCGCCGATCGTCATCGCGTTCGCCGCTTTGGCCAGGACCTCGATCAGATCCACGCGCTGCAGCCGCGCCATCTCCATCACGGAGCGCGAATAGAGATAATCGCCCATGATAATCGCGACCTGGTGGCCCCAGATCGAGTTCACCGTCGGCATCCCGCGCCGCAGAACCGAGTGGTCCACCGCATCATCGTGCACGAGTGTGGCGAGGTGGACCGCCTCCACTACCGCAGCGAGCAAGAGTGCATCGGCGCTCGGCCGGCCGCCGATCTCGTTGCTCAGTAGCAGCAGCGTCGGACGGAAGAGCTTCCCCCGCTTCAGCAGCAGGTAGTCGTTGACCTCGTCGATCAGATCGAACTCATCGACGACCAATTGCCGCAGGTCTTCCTCGAGCTGCTCCAGACGCAGGCGCACGGGCTCCTGGATCCTCGTCAGCTCTGGCAGGGCGGTACGCAGCATCGATGCGATGGGTTCAAAGGTGCGTTCAGCATTCGAACGGAAAGCACCGGGCTGGGGTCGGCGGACTCTCCGTTACCGGCTGGCTCAGTTCCTCAGCGCTGAGACGCGCTCCGCTGCATCCTTGAAGCCGACGTCACAGCCGATGACTCGCTCGTACCACTCCAGCGCCGTCGCCGTATGGCCGAGGGCCTCGTTGGCGAGGCCGAGGGCGTAGAAGATACCCACCAGCTCCTCGTCCCGATACCCAGGCACCTGTAGAGCCCGGCTCAACACCTTCAGCGCGATACGGTAGTCCTGCTTGTCGAGGAAGCACGCGCCCAGCATCTCGATGGCCTGGAGTCGGTAGTCGAGTGTGCGTGCGGCGATCTGGAACTCTGCAACCGCCTCGTCGATCAGCCCCATGTCGCGAAAGGCACAACCGAGATCGTAGTGGCTCGACGCGTCGGCCTTCTCGATCGCCTCGGCCACCTTCGACTTGAACTGGTCGAGCATCTCGGCGAAGTTGACGTCGGCCTCACTCTGCGGATCGGCCGTCGGGACCGTAAAACGTGTGCTCCTTGCCGGCCGCTCCTCCTCCAGCACCAGCGACCGCAGATCGACATAGTTGTTGCCCGCCGCCGCGCTCCGACCCGCCTCCCCGTTGGCCGCCGTCTCCGCGCCCAGCATCTCCAGGGCCGTCGAAGCCCGATGATTCGTAGGATCGAGATCGAGCACGCGGGCATACACCGTTCGCGCTTTGTTACCAGCATCTGTTCGGTCCAAACAGTCGGCCAGATCGAGATACGCGTCGATCAGCCTCGATCGATCCCCCGACTTCGTCGCCAGCTCCACCCGCTTCTGATATAGCTGCACATCGTTGAGGTCGAGCCGTAGTAATTCGTCGAGCACTCGATCAACCTGTCTCAGGGCGCCCTGCGCCTCGTAGACATCCGCCGCCTCGCGCAGGCTTGCGGCCCCCCGCTCCCGCTCACCGATCTCCAGCAGCGCCTCCCCCAGCTCGAACAGCAGTCCGGGCTCGCGACCTTCCGCCCCCAGCCGCGCCTCCAGCTCGGCGACTCGGTCTACCGGTAGCTCGGGCTCCGCCGCCGCTTCCGCAGGCTCCTCGCGCTCGGCGACGCCTGCCGCTCCTGTCGGCCAGTCGTCGAAATCGCTGTCGATCGGCCCCTCGTCCTGGACGCCGGCGAACTCCGGTGGCGCCACCGAAGTCGTCTCCTCCTCCACGTCGAGACTCACCGTTTCGTCCGCCGCCTCATCCTCGCCCACCACTGCCGTGGGCAGGAAATCCAGCGACTCGCCTCCCAGGTCGTCGGCCACCTCCAGATCGGCCTCCACCGTCGCATTCGCTAACGAGGTCGGAACGATATCAAGATCGTCTTCACCATACTGCTCTTCAGCCGCGGCCTGATCGAGCGCCTGGAGCTCCGGCACTTCATCCTCAACCTCCGGCTCCACCGCCGCCCTGCTGCTCGGCTGTGGTGTGTCCTCGTACGGCAGGATCTCGGGGAGATCGAGGACCCCCACCGCGTCGAGCGCTCCGGCCGTGGAATCCTCTTCCGGCGGGTCGACTTCCGGATCACGGTTCGGCGCCAACTTCAGAATCCGCCCGCGCACGTCCTGTGCGTCGGCGTCGCGCCCCTCCTGCTTCAGATCGCGCCAGGCGAGCCGTAGCTGCTCGACGGCCATCGCGCTCCGGTCGTGCTCCAGCAGCTGATCCGCGATCATCAGCCGCACTTCGGGGTCCGGCGACAGATTGGCGAACTCGATCAACGCGGCGAACGCCTGATCGAGCTTGCTCGCCTTCTGCATCCGCTCCGCATACTCGAGGAAATGCTTGCGGGCGTCGGAGAGGAATCCCTTCGCCGCGCCGATCTTGCCGAGCTTGAGGTAGGCCGAGTGCCGGTTCGGCTGATTACGCAGGATCTTGTTGCAGAGGGCAATCGCGTTGTTGTAGAAACCGGCCGAAAGATGCCCATCGACCGCTAACTCGTAGTAGTGCACCGCCTTGCCGATATCGCCGACCCGCCGGTACAGATCGCCGACGCGGTTGTACAGGGTGAGATCGACATCCCGGCGGCTCTTCTTGTCCGCCTCGATGGCAAGCTCGTAGGCTTCGATCGCACGCTTCCAGCTCTCGCGCTGTTCGAAGTCGCGGGCTCTCTGCCTGTACCGGGCTCCGTCGCTCATCCCTGTGTCTCAACCTGGCCACCGCGGGGCCTCTCGTCCACGCTCGCCTCACGACAGAGCGCGCGGCCCTGGTTCCGCCGAGCGTTCACCCGCCGGGCCGACCGCTTTGTATTAGTCGCGACCCTCGCGAAGACCGGAGGGACCGCCGCTGGGGGAAGGCGTACACCGTCCTTAGCCTAGTCGCTGTGGCACCCTGACACAAGGTTTCGGGCCGCGACTCAAACCACCCGCTCGCCCCGCTTCCACACCGCGACGCAGTGGTTGACGCCATACAAGTAAGGAATCATACGGTAGTCGGTCAACCGAAAAGCAGCCAGATCGGCCGGCGCCCCCGGCATCAAGGTCCCCCGACCATCTGAGAGCCTGAGCGCCGCCGCGCCGTTGGCGGTGGCAGCGACCAGCGCCTCGGCCGGCGACATGTGCAGCACACTACAGGCGAGACTCATGATCAATTGGAGATTGACGGTAGGAGACGACCCAGGGTTGAAGTCGGTGGCCAGGGCGACGGCCGCCCCCCGGTCGATGAGAGCGCGCGCCGGTGGGTACCGGCTTTTGCCGAGGAAGAGGAGCGTCCCGGGGAGCAGGGTGGCGACGGTCTCCGACGCGGCCAGGGCGGCGATCCCCTCGTCGGAGACGGCGCCCAGGTGATCGGCCGAAGCCGCGCCGAAGCGCGCCGCCAGCTCAGCGCCGCCACTGGACTCGAACTCATCCGCGTGGAGACGCGGCACGAGGCCATGGGCGAGCGCCGCGTCCAACACCTGAGTCGTCTCGTCGCAAGTGAAAGCGCCCGGCTCCATGAATACATCGCAAAACGCGGCCAGGCCCGCGGCCGCGACCGCGGGGATCATCTCAGTGCAGACGAGCTCGACGTAGGCGGCTCGGTTGTGACTGTACTCCGGCGGGATGGCGTGCGCACCGAGAAAGGTGGGGACGAGGTCGAGCGGGGTTTCTCTCGTTAGCTGCTGGATGACGCGAAGCATCTTGAGCTCGTGCTCCGCAGTGAGGCCATATCCGCTCTTGACTTCGACCGTGGTGGTCCCGTGCTCGAGGAATCGGCGCAGCCGCGGGCGGCCGAGCTCGACGAGCTCGGCCGCTGACCGTTCGCGCAGATCGCGCACCGACGCGTTTATGCCCCCGCCCCGTCGCGCGATCTCCATGTAGGGCACACCGGCACAGCGCTGCTCGTACTCGTCGAGGCGCCAGCGGCCGAACACCGCATGGGTGTGCGAGTCGATCAGCCCCGGCGTGAGCACGTGGCCGCTGAGGTCCACCCGCTGGGCCCCAGGGAATCGTGCCCGCAGCTGGTCGCCCGGTCCGACCGCCTCGACGCGCCCCCCAGAGATCGCCACCGCACCACCTTCTAGCAGCCCGACCTCGGATTGCGCGGGGCCGCGCCGCGGCGCCGAGCCGCCCGGGCAGCAGATGACCTGGGACGCCTCCAGCAGCTGGCGAACCGGTTCAGGCATCGGCCATCGGGATGCGGATTCCGTGACGCCGAGCCGCCTGCACCGCCTCGGGGTAGCCGGCGTCGGCGTGTCGCGCCACACCGATGCCGGGGTCGTTGGTGAGTACCCGCTCGAGACGACGCGCCGCTTCAGGGGTCCCGTCGGCGACGATCACCTGGCCCGCGTGCAACGAGTTGCCGATTCCCACACCGCCGCCATGGTGAAAGCTCACCCAGGTCGCGCCGCTCGCCACATTGAGCATGGCGTTGAGGATCGGCCAGTCGGCGATCGCATCGCTTCCGTCCCTCATCCCTTCCGTCTCGCGGAATGGACTCGCCACCGACCCCGTATCCAGATGATCGCGTCCGATGACGATGGGCGCCTTGAGCACTCCCCGGCCGACGAGATCGTTCAGCGCCAATCCGAACTTCGCCCGCTCGCCCTGGCCCAGCCAGCAGATGCGCGACGGAAGCCCCTGGAAGCTCACCTTCTCCGCCGCCATGCGGATCCAGCGGCCCAGCGCTTCGTCCTCGGGGAACAGCTCGAGCACCAGCTCATCGGTCTTGTGGATGTCCGAGGCCTCGCCCGAAAGCGCCACCCAGCGAAACGGCCCTTTGCCGAGACAGAAGAGCGGGCGCACGTAGGCCGGTACGAAGCCTGGGAAGTCGAAGGCGTCGGCCACACCCGCATCCAGCGCCTGGGCCCGGATGTTGTTTCCGTAGTCGAAGGTCACAGCACCCCGGCGCTGCAGGTCGAGCATCGCCCGGACGTGGACGGCGATGGAAGCCATCGCGCGTTCCACGTAATCTTCCGGGTCCCGTTCCCGCAGCTCCGCGGCCCGCTGCACGTCGTAGCCCTGTGGTATGTAGCCGTGCAGCGCGTCGTGAGCGCTGGTTTGGTCGGTCAGCAGGTCCGGTGTAACGCCACGCTCGACCATCTGCGGTAACACGTCGGCGCAGTTGCCCAACAAGCCCACCGAAACGGCTTCGCCGCGCTTCTTCGCCCCGAGCACCACGTCCAGCGCCTCGTCCAGGTCGTCGGTGGCCCGGTCGAGGTACCGGGTCCGGAGGCGCCGCTCGATGCGGACCGGATCGACCTCTACGCCCAGGAACGCGCCGCCGTTCATCGTCGCCGCCAGCGGCTGGGCCCCGCCCATCCCTCCGAGGCCGCCCGTCAACACCAGGCGCCCGGTCAGCGATCCACCGAAGTGCTGGCGCGCCGCCTCGGCGAACGTCTCGTAGGTTCCCTGCAGGATCCCCTGCGTACCGATGTAGATCCAGGAGCCGGCGGTCATCTGTCCGTACATGATCAGACCCTTCCGCTCCAGGTCGCGGAAGTGATCCCAGTTGGCCCAGCGGCCCACCAGGTTCGCGTTGGCGATAAGCACTCGCGGAGCATCGGGGTGTGTGCGGAAGACACCCACAGGCTTGCCGCTCTGAACCAAGAGCGTCTCGTCCGCCTCCAGAGCTTGCAGCGACCGCACGATCGCCTCGAACGCC
>JABAOH010070051.1_pt1 | contig 11209 bp, 10 predicted proteins | sample 7062181 | NCBI WGS metagenome assembly JABAOH01 (sample SAMN14538630, study PRJNA623070) | marine sediment metagenome | biome: marine biome [ENVO:00000428]; feature: marine pelagic biome [ENVO:01000023]; material: deep marine sediment [ENVO:00002113]; isolation source: pool of 5 deep marine... | reverse complement strand
GTGAACGTTCTAGCGCCCTCCGACACTGCTTTGAACACCGCGGTTCTCTCGGCGCACATACTCGATGGATATGCGGCGTTCTCGACGTTCACGCCATGAAAGATCGCACCTGAATCTGCGAGCAACGCCGCGCCAACTGCGTACTCGGAGTAGGGTGCATACGCGTTTTGGCGCGCATCCAAGGCGCGGGATACGAGTTCATTCCGCATTTCTGTTGTGATTTTCATTTTTACCTGTCTCCGACGGTGAGATCTCGATGCGACGAGCCCGTACCTTTCGAATGCGCCGTCCGCTTACTTCCTCCACAATAAGTCGTAATCCACCCTCTTGCACAACCTCTCCTACCACCGGCACTTTACCTAATTGACTGTAAATAAATCCACCGAGCGTCTCGCTTGTTTCTTTTGGCAANNTATTCGCCCTCCTGAAGTTGCTGAAAGGCAATTTCTTCCGCAAAGTCGTACTCATCTCGAATCTCCCCCACAATCTCTTCGACGAGATCTTCTATCGTGACCAACCCAGCAGTACCGCCATACTCATCGACCACAATTGCCATGTGAACCTGTTTGGCTTGCATTTCCGCCAGCAGTTCGTCAACCTTCTTTGCCTCCGGCACGAAATAGGCCTCCCGGCATAACTTGGTGACCTCTTGATTTTGGCCACCCTCCCGCCAGGCTGCAAGTAAATCCTTTGCATAAAGCAAGCCGACGATGTTATCGATGGTCTCAGAAAAGACTGGTGCACGTGAGAAACCTGTTTGCAGAAGAGATTCGGTGGCCTCAACCAGGGAGGTGCCTTGCTCAAAGGCAAGCATGTCGATTCTCGGCACCATGACCTCGCGCGCTAGGGTATTGGCAAGCTGAAAGATGGAGTAGATCATCGCTTTCTCTTCCTCTTCGATGACACCCTCTTCTTCTCCAGCGTCCACCAAGGTCATGATCTCTTCTTCGGTTACCAGAGGGTGGGAACCCTCGCCAGAAACACCTGTGATCCAACCCGCGAGCCGCGTCATTAGCCACACAAATGGCGTCAGCACAACTTCGACCGCCAACACGAGAGGCGCAAAACGAGCAGCCCACCGGTCCGGATTGCGCAAGGCCACGCTTTCGGCCAGAAATTCCAGAAAGCCCATGACCAGTCCGGCAACAAACAGGACACCTCCGATGGCAAGCAGGTGGGCTACGCCTAAGTCAGCCAACAGCGTAGTATAGGTTGCAAACGCCAAACCAAGTACTGCGAGGCGGCTTATACTCAAGGCGACACGCAAGGCAAGGATTAAACGCCGCGCCTCTTCCGCCACCCGCACTGCCAACCCGGCCATAGCGACACCCTCAGCCTCCAATGCTTTTAGTTTGGCAGGATGGCTGTTCACGAATGCGCCACGCGCAAAGGCCAATAGAAAGTCGAGAACGAGCAAACCTACAAACACGAAGGTGCCAGCAAGCATCTTACTCCGTCTCCTCGAGCTTGCGAATCACTCGCGCCGGGACTCCGACGGCCATCGTCCAATCCGGCACATCGCGGTTAACTACGGAACCGGCACCGGTACGTGCCCCACGACCAACTCGTACCGGCGCGACGAGCATCGTGTCGCTACCAATGAACGCCATCTCGCCGATCTCCGTTGCATGTTTACGCTCACCATCGAAATTGCAGGTAATGGTCCCGGCTCCGACGTTCGCATTTTCTCCCACCGTCGCATCCCCAACGTAGGAGAAATGCCCCATCTTGACACCGGGTCCCAACGTGGAGTTCTTCACCTCTCCGAAATTGCCTACATGAACCTGGCGGCCAAGCCTGGCACCACTGCGTAGATGGGCAAAGGGGCCGACTTCGACGTCTTCCTCAAGAACCGCTCCTTCAACAACAGAAGCTTCCACACGACTGCGACCCCCCACACTTGAATCGCGAATGATCGTGTTGGGACCCAAGCGACATCCTGGACCGATCTGTGTCTCCCCTTCCAAATGCGTGTTTGGCAAGATGACGGTGTCGGCGCCTAATTCGACATCCGGGCCTATGTACGTCGTCGCCGGATCGAGCATGGTGACTCCAGCGAGCATCCAATGCCGATTGATCCGTTTCCGTAATGCCTCTTCCGCTTGCGCGAGATGTTCGCGTGTGTTAACGCCGATCATCTCGGTTGCATCTTTCACTTCGGCACTCCCAACCGATTTACCCTCTTCGACCGCCATCGCCACCAAGTCCGTGAGATAATATTCACCTTTCGGAGAGAGTGGCAGCTTGCTGAGGTGATCCCAAAGCCAATCAGCCCGATAGCAGTACGCACCGACGTTCAACTCTTCAATTGCTAGTTGCTCAGGAGAGGCATGCGATTCTTCAATGATGCCCTTGATTTCTCCATTGGCTGATCGCTCAATCCTGCCGAAGCCTCGCGATAGAGGGGAAATAGCGGTTAGTAAAGAGAGAGGACCTTCGTTTGCAATCTGCGTATCAATTAATCGACGCAGTGTATCGGTCTGCAGTAACGGCAAATCCGCGTTTACAACCAGCACCAAATCCGATCGCTCCGCGATGGTTTCCTGAGCCTGCATCGTGGCGTGACCGGTACCAAGGCGATCAACCTGTTCCACGAAATGAACGTCAGCTTCAAAATGCGACCGAAAGACTTCCGACTCAGGTCCGACAACAATCGTGGGCGCCCGGCGGGTCGCCGTTCGACAAGCTTCTACGGTCCATGCCAACATCGGCCGCCCACCCAGGAGATGTAGAACCTTAGGTGTCTCGGATTGCATCCGCGTACCTAATCCAGCTGCCAGAACCACGGCTTCACAAATCATGATTACCTCCTCGGCAATCCTTTTCGAAGACAAGATTTATCCAAACCATATCCTCGAGAATGGACAGAACAGACACAAAAAAGACTAGGATGATGATTGTCCCGCGGGGGGCCCCATCATATGGTTGGCGGATATTGGGAAAGAATGCAGATGGAGGGTTGTCGTCTTGCACAGAGGCTCAAATCACATATTCGATATTAGGATGGGGCGCCAGGACTCGAACCTGGATCAGCGGATTCAAAGTCCGTTATGCTGCCATTGCACCACGCCCCAATATGTCAGCCAGGAAACCAAGTGCTCAGAATTGTAACACACGCAGTCGATGGATAAAACTCCGGGAAGATCTCAAAGTTAATGGTTGCCCCACCTCAATGAATCAATAGATCGTCTCGGGATCGTCCGTCACCAAACCCTTATCCCTAGCTTCCTTGAATGTCATGATATCTTCATGCTCAAAATCCGAGGTGTCGTCAGAGGCTTTGCCCCAGTACTCATCTGCGTCTTCTCGCAGTTTTTGGCTATCGTCCGCTTTCAACGCAGATCCCGTCCAATCCTTCCTCGTCTCCGCTTCATCAATCTCTTCAGACGCCGCCTCCGCCATCTGGTATTCCTGCCACTCCGGCTTCGATTCTACTGCCGACGCATATTGGGCTAATTCTCCTTGCCTCATGGATGCAAGGATCACCTTGATCGAATCGGCAGCCTGTCTTCCGTAGTGCACGACCGCGCCCATTCTCGTGGCAGCCTGCCCACTGCGGAGGACGATAAGTAGTCCATGGGAAGCATCCACGTTCGTTAAATAGAGATCATGCTCATCGCCGCCAAAGTATTGAATATTCCCCGGCAGGAGCGATCCCATGAGTGAGGAGGCCTTTAGTCCCGCACTGAAGGCCTCCGCGATCGACGCAAGTGCCTTCTTCAGATCAGGCACATTGATGTCTCCAGATTGCACCAAAACCTGCCCGTGCTCGTCAAGTAACATAATTGAAACTGCGCTCAGCGTATGACGGACACGGTGCAGGATCTCAGCCAAATCCGGGCTGAGATCCACTTCCATCTTCCTCTGTGCCTCGTTGTCTTCCTGGAGCGCGAGGGCGCGCTCGACCGCTTCGAGGAAATATGTGGTCCCGATGGGTTTTTGGAAAAAGGCGAGGACGCCCAACTCCTCTGCCCTTGTACGCGCCTCTTCTGTAGGATGGCCTGTAATCACAATCGCACGAGCTCGAGGATTAAGCTGGCGATATCTCTCCAGCAATTCAAGACCCGACATCCCGGGCAAGAGCAGATCGGTCACCAGAAGATTAACTGGATCTCGATTCAACTCGATGAGAGCTTCCTCTCCAGAGGGAACTTCAATGACTGTATATCCATGACCGGTTAACTCCAGGCTGGTCCGCAGGATACGTCGGACATCCCTTTGGTCATCGACGATCAAGATACGTGGCGCGCTCATTGCACACATTCTAGCATAGGAATCAAATCTAAGAATGTCCGTGCTTCTTTGAGGAGGCGTGTGACATTTTACCTATCCCACATACGAATATGAGCGTACTCGCAGTGGGTGGCCGCAGGGTCATCACCGTCATGGGCACTCGTGAAGGGTCTCCTAGATCGAATCCCATAACCGATTCCAAGATCATTGCCTAGGTAGCATCCCCAACTTCAATCGGTCGGCGCACGCTCCTGGAATATCTCCGTGCCTGGGTGAATATCCGACCATGCAAACCAGAATACAAGCGGAGCCGAGATCCGTGCCAACCTCGATCCGGCAAGCGGGCCCTCTAGCCCCTCTCCTGTGCGCAGGTCCCAAGCGGTCCCCGTCTCAAGATCGCGAATCGTGACACCTGCGCTCCCAGTGTCAAACACCAGCGTCCGATCGCCTACGTCGCGTCGGTACACAAGCACGGTCCCAAGTCGCTCGTCATAAACGAGCAATAACGGTGTCGTTCCCAATTCGTCCTGGATCATTCTTGTTTCACGGATGGTCGCTACGGGATAGGCCCGAACTTCTCGCCCCAACACTACGCCTGCGACCAGATCCTTCGCCTTCAAACGGACATCGGGATTCTTCCACCCTGTAACTCCCGCATACCCGCTTGTGTAGTAACCCCCATACGGATCGATGACATCTTCCGCTTGCCTTCCCAGCTGCTTGGCGGAGAGCACTCGGGTGTCAGGATGTCTTTCCTTCCAGGCACCCCATGTGGTCAATTCAGAAGGCAGAAGTTCCAAGCGACGTCCCCGAAGCGCACCCCTCATCCCTTGTGCCAGCATTTGACTCCAAAGGGTGTTCGTTTGATGATCATACATCACCAGGTTGTTGTAATAGAGGTAACCCGACACGCCAAAGGTGAGCGTTTGATCCACAACTCGGTCAAAGACAAGACTCGAGTAACACAGAGGGCACCAAGTGATCGCGACAGGTTCCCCTCCGACCACATCGTTTACAATTTCATGCAAACTGAGCAAGCTGACAGGATAAGCACGCGCATCCCCGAAGATTTCTAACCCTACAACGGGTTCATCATCCTCCCACTCCAGGTCGCCATCATCCGAATCTAAAAACAGATCCTCACTCGCAAAGATTGCCGGTACGGCATCGAAGGGGGCAGCCAGCACCAATTCGCCTACCCATAGCATTCTTGGACGTGGTGTCGGAATCAACGAGATATCGTCTGCCGGTTCGATTTGAGAGCTGGCATTCAGACCATCGAGGTGTACGAGCTCATCGGCCGGAATTTGTTCGACACTTTCCCCATTGGTACCACACGCAGCCATTAGCCAACTAAGTGCTGCAAAAGCAAGAAACGATCGTATCCGTACAATCCAACTCGTGTTGGCTGTTATTCGCATAGATTTCCACATGTTACTTTGATAATGGAGGGATCTTTTGGAGTCTGTAAATCTACTTACCTGACAAGATCAAATTGCCCCCAGGATGATAGCTCCATAAATTGCCATGGTAAGTACGGCATCCACAGCTACATAAAGGAGAGTAAAAAATACCGCCGAATTACGCTCGCGGCGATAAGTATAATTCCAAGCAATGACAAAGCCAATCACTGCGATTGCCAGAGGCACAACGATCTGTAGAGAGGTTTTCAAGACCTCCGGAATGAACGGAACCCAACCCGAGAAGGGCACATAGTCCCACATTGTTGGTAAGATAATGACTTTGCTCAGCCAATAAGCAAGTAAAGCCAAAATGATACTCACCATCGTCCCCAATCCTGTTAGACTCTCATGTTCCCTCCTGATTTTGTATGTCAAGCCGAGGACAATGATCGGCGCAATGACCCATATCACGGCAAAGGGTGTCATCAGCACCCCCATGAGCATACCGAACAGGATTTCTACACTCAAGGAACGAACATCTTCCAGAGTTAGGGAACGGATCGAATTTCGGATATCAGGGGAAGTGCTGGTAAGATAAACCGCACGGCCGCTCTCGCCGATTTTCTCGAGCCAACTGAAGTAAAGGAAGCCTTGGTCGTCACGGATGATGGCTGGATTTGTAGAGATCGTCGCAGTAAAACTTAGCAGTTGATAGGAAATTGGGGATCCGTTTGAAAAATAAATCACCGCGACCTGGTTTTCCATTTTACGCATCAAGTAATTTACGCGCACACGTCCCGCGATCGCTAATTCTTGACCAACCCCAGGTTGAATTGCGATATTGCTGACGACGGATGTCCTTCCTGCAATCGAATCCGTTAAAGATACTCTCTCCCCCGTGTCCAGCTCAACCCCTTCCATTGAAAGATAATCGAGCTCAAAATCTACAGGTACAGTGACCACACGCCTCCGGGAAACCATCGTCGGTTCGGAGAGCGGGAAATGAAGATAGCTCGCTTCAATGGTCCCGGCTCTGAGACCTGTACGTATGCTTAGCGTCCAAAGGATATAGGCCTGATCTTGATCAATTCCAAAGAAGGGACCTTCGAAACCATCCGACGGCTGCAAATAAACCTCATATACGTTCGTCTCACGTCCCGGCTGAAACCGACCGCCAGGATATGCCCCGTAGAAAATTCGATTATCACTGCCAACCAGATCGTCATGCCACCAGATGGTGTGCAGTACTCCGCGGTCGTCGTATTGAATGCCTGGCGCCAAACCGAGGGGATCGACCAGTTCGGGCGCGCCTGCTAATTGACCTGGCGGCATGGCATAGAGACCGGGTACCTCTTCCGTACCTGCAAACCACACCGTAAGGCCATGGTCAGGATCGAATGCCACATCGAAGCTTTCGACGGGAATGTCGCCCGAGATCACGACCGGGGTGCCTAGATAATCTCCCGAAGGGTGTGTTTGGGAATAGTAGAGGCTGTTTCGACTGATCCAGAATACTTGAAGTGCTTCACCATTCCAGAGAATCCGCGGTTGATCGATCGCTGTCAGCGCCTGGTCGTACGTCCGCTCCCACAAACGCTCTAATTGACGATCTAACTGGATCACTCGCGGGCGATAAAGATCTTCAGTGCGGTCGACGACCAGCAGATAGATTCTTCCTAGATCGTCGATGGCGATGGACGCCGGATCGTTTACCGCAGTGTGCGCTACATATTTTGCACGTCCCCAACCAGGGGCTTTAAGCCAAAGGCGCCCAGGCGGCTCGCTGCATCCCGAAACCGCTAAAGCTACAACGATTAACAAGAGCGAACCTCGCAAAACGCCCCAAGAATTACTTCGTTTCTTCATCGCTGTGAAGTCTCCACCTGTGAGTCCGATTCTCTGCGGACGATAGGTTTATTCATACTCCCACACATACACTTCCACAATCTGCCAAAGGCGTGAAACTCAAGATTTAACAACCTTCAAAGTAAGTGCGCACGCCAGTGACTCACCACCAACTTTTGCTTTCTATACCTTGCCACGCAAGGTGGTATCGAAAGCATCCCTCAAACCATCGCCTATGAAATTAAAGGACAAAGTCAAAACGGTTATGGCAATACTGGGCAAGACGACAAGGTGCGGATGGGATCGGAGACCTGAGTAACCTGTTCCGATCATGGAGCCCCAACTCGGTGTTGGAGGGATGATGCCCACACCAAGAAAACTTAGGGCCGCCTCTAAAAAGATATAGCCCGGAATCGCGAGCGTTTCGACGACGAGCAGTGGGCCAATGATATTCGGTAGCAAGTGCCGTAGGATAATGCGCTCATTTGTGGCCCCAACTACACGCGCGGCCTCAATGAATTCCATTTGCTTAAACGCATAAACCTGACCTCGCGCCATGCGTGCCGTATCGACCCAGCTGAGCCCGCCAATGGCAAGGAAAATGAACAATAGTCCCCCGAGAGCGACATCCAAATTTGCAAGTAAAGTATCTACCCTTACCCCATACCGAGCCCAATGATAGGAACGGAAAAAAAACTGCAAGACGACTGCAGCCATGAAAATCGGCAACGAATAGAGGAAATCAACAAATCGCATGATGGCTTCATCGAGGCGGCCTCCGGCGAAGCCCGAGATCGTGCCGATGAACATGCCGATAATCAACGAAGTGGCAGCTGCTACTCCTGCTACTGAAAGGGAGACGCGAGCGCCATAGATCGTCCTCGACCAGATGTCGCGCCCTAATCTATCAGAACCGGCCAAGTGGATGAAGCATCCTCGCTCCAAAAAAGTTCCTGCCCAATGACACTCCTTGAGAAGCCGTTCAGAAGGAGTGACCGCTGACATTGGTTTTGCGTACATTACAGACAAACTACCTTTATCGAAATCATAAGGAGTGATCCAAGGGGCAAAAACCGCCATGAGGATAATCATAGCTAGTGCAGCGACACTCACTATCGCGGCCTTATTTCGCCGAAAGGTACGCCACACATCAATGAGCGGGCTGCGTGCCTCTTTTGCCACTGATTGATCGAGAAGTGGGCGTCGCTTCTTCCCGATGGGTCTCGGCCGACTTGGTGGCAATACGACTTCCTCTGCTGTCGATATCGGGATCGCTGCACCATCAATCGCCTCCGCATTGATGACCAACGACCAAGCCGCTTCAACCTTTTGGCGCAAACGCTCAATCGAACCGTCGCTGAAAATCACGATATCCGCAGAGCGCAATTTCGGAGCAATAGGAGATTCTGCATCGATGCGCTGATGTGCCTCCGTCTCAGACAAATGGTGCTCACGCATCAGCCGAGCAACACGTTGTTCAGCAGTAGCGTAGACCGTCCAAATTGCCTCGCAACCCAACGCGATATCGTATTCGAGTAAATTAGTAGACTCAATCACCACGATATCCTGTTTTGCATGCTGGACGAGCAAGTCCACAGCTTTCGAAATGATTGGCTGAATGATCTCACGTAGTTGTTTCCCAGCGCTTGGGTTGATTTGCACGCGCGCTGACAAATGCTCGTAGTCGACACGGCCATGCTCGTCAAGGATACTTTCACCAAATGTCCTTACCAAGCGTTCGTATCCAGGCGCGTCCTTACCGATGGCCCGGTGCGCCAGTTCGTTGGCATCGATGCCATATGCGCCAAGATCTTGCAAGATCTTGCGTACGGTGCTTTTACCGGCAGCGATATTGCCTGTCAGACCAATAACGTATTTATTCGGCCATCGGCTCACGAGAGGAAACCTTAAAAGTCCTTGATTGTGATCGGATGGATATCAACAATGAAATTATCGATATCGGATCCTGGGATCGATAAATGCATAAAGAATATCCACAATGAAATTCGTCGTGATTAACAACACGGATATGGCCAAAACACATCCAGTAAGCAAGAAGTATTCTGAACGTACAACACTATCGATGAAATGACGTGCAAGCCCATTAAGTCCAAAAATCCGTTCGACAATAAAGGCTCCCGTGAGCACATTGACGACATACCGCCCAGAAATTGTAACGATGGGAATGAGCGAGTTCCTTAAAGCATGCCTCGCCATGACCGCTCGTTCGGCCAACCCTTTGGCGCGCGCGGTATTGATATAGTCTTTGGTCAATACTTCAAGCAGACTTGCCCGCGTGATGCGCGTGACACTAGCTGAAAAAGCTGTGCCCAGTGTAACCGTCGGAAGAACCGCATGAGTAAAGAAGTCCACACTCAAACGCGGGAAGATGCCTAATAAAAACGGTGGCGTAGCACCCCAGGTGCCAAAGGGAAGCCAATCGAGGTGAAGCCCGAAAATGAGGATCAGTAAAGGGCCGAGGACCAGATTGGGAATCGATAATCCAAGTAGAACGGTAAACGTTGCAGCGTGATCGACGATAGTATTATGCTTGATCGCGGCCAAGGATCCTACAGGAATTCCGACAAGGTAGCCTAACAGAATAGATAAAGCCCCTAATTGCAGGGTAACAGGCAAGGATTGCGAGATGACCTCCCTCACAGATTGCGTACTGCGTGCAAAGAGTGGTCCCAATTCGCCTCGCGCCACGTTGCGAAGATAGAGGATGACTTGTTCATAGATGGGCTTGTCTAATCCATATAGTCTTTCAAGCTCACCCTCGAGTTGAGCCGGGATGACTGTTGCACGGCCAGAAGCTCTGAAGGGGCCACCCGGTGCGGCGCGTATGATGACGAAAGAGAACAGCACAACACCTAGAAGCACGAGAAGCGATCCAAGGAACCGCCGGGTGATATACCTAACCATCCGTCACACCTTCCCCCCCAGACAGCTGGGTATTCTCAATAATCGGCGTACCGATCACCGCCATTCCTCGCGTCCCTCTCCGTCGGATGGACTGGACCCCTCAAAGCGGCGAAGACGATACACAGCATCCGCGCTCCCAAAATGATGCCATCACGCAAGGGTGAAAACATGTATCATTCGACAGGAGCACGTAGGGGAATGATCTGGCAACATACGCAGGCCTAAATGGAATACACCAGGCGATCTATGCAGGTTCAACCTCGGCTGAGCGACGTTCGTCAAACCCCTGATCACGATGAATTGGCCAGTTCTTTCCCGCCGTTCAAACTGTCGCAAGCCCTGAAGGGTATGCAGACAATGCGAGATTCTTCAAATCAATAGCAGTCGTTAAAAGTAAAAGGAGCTACCGTTCCGACACCGATGACCGATGATGTGTGGGAAGAAAGAAAAGAACTGCGACGCGGTTAAAGGTGTCTTTGTCTGGCTCCTCTCAGGTCTAAATAAAAAGCACATGGTCGCACAACGTACTCATCGCCCATGTGCTCATACCTGCTTAACCCTCCAGGTATTGCTGTGCGCTCCTGCAGTGTCCTATCTAGGGCGCCTCAAAAGTGACGTCACCGGCTCCGATCCAGCCCTCTGTCCCGAAGCCCCGAATTAAGTAGTAGAGCTCCCCTTCCTCGTTGGTGCTCTCCCCCAGCACCTCAACCTCCGTATCCCGACCTATGATACTGATCGCCTGTTTACCACTTGAACTATCAAAGACACTGGGGATGGGTGATTGACTGGTGATGGTCGCCGTT
>JABAOH010002600.1_pt6 | contig 11211 bp, 9 predicted proteins | sample 7062181 | NCBI WGS metagenome assembly JABAOH01 (sample SAMN14538630, study PRJNA623070) | marine sediment metagenome | biome: marine biome [ENVO:00000428]; feature: marine pelagic biome [ENVO:01000023]; material: deep marine sediment [ENVO:00002113]; isolation source: pool of 5 deep marine... | reverse complement strand
CTGACCGCCTCTCCAAAGCTAATGGCCACCTCAGTGGTAAACCTCATAAGTTCGTGGACGTAACCCCCATCCTTGAGGCTATCCCGAAGGAGTTCTGTTGCTCCCCTGAGTCCCACGCCGATTGACCAAGGCCCGGCGATCACGCCGGAAACCGGGCAGTCCTGTAACTGACCTTTTGCTTCTCTGCAAGCTTCAAGATAGTTGGGCATTCGAGCGTCCTGATAAGGATTGGGAACAGTGAGCTTTGAGAGGCTGCTTTTCTCAGCGAGGGCAAGGGTTTCGGACACGCACATGCCGTCGCGGGGGAACCTGATCCTGTTTCCCAGGGCCTCGACTTCCATCAGGAGATCTCCCATCATAACGGTGATGTCAGGCCCGAAACGGTCATAGGAGGCGATTTGGGCCCTCACAAAGGTCTTGGCTTCTGTCAGGAACTCCTTGACGGTGGCTCCGACGAGCTGGGCATTGAACTGACCGGTGATGGGATAGGCGGGGATGTAATCCGCCAGCTCTCCCTTAAAGGCCGCGGCAACGCGTTGTTTGCCTGTCATCATGAAGTTCCCTCTGCCTCCTGCGATCCAACTTGGAACCACCTACTTTTGGATGGCCGTAGTATAGGGAGAAAGTCATCTGCGTGTCAAGGCAAGACGGATTCCGGAGTTTCCTCGAACCACGGACAACGGACCACGAACACCGACTTTTGGTTCAGAGCTTCCTTTCCCACTTTAAGGACGGGCGCCAGAAGAGGCTACGCCCTTCGGGTTCATGGCGTAGTCGGTTCCGGTCATATCCAAACATTGTCTTTGGCGGTCATATCACCACCCGCGTCGCCCGTGTTTGCGGTACCTGCAGGTTCGACAAGCATGATCTTACATTCATTCTGAGCGGATGGTCTGTGTTCTAGCCCTTTCGGGACAACGAACATCTCCCCTGGCTTCAGGTCAACTTTTCCGTCACGGAATTCAATGCTCATTTCCCCATCAAGAGGGATGAAGACTTCGTCAGTATCCGTATGTCTGTGCCAGATGAAGTTGCCTCGGAATTTGACCAACTTGAAATGGTAATCGTTCATCTGAGCAATGATCTTGGGGGACCAATGTTCTGAGAACTTGGCCAGTTTTTCTTCCAGTTTGATCGCCGAGTACTTCATGGGGTTCTCCAGAATCTGGACTTCATCTGAGTATACTTCATCTCTTTTGATTTTGGGAGTCGTCAGGGGAGAGTGGTCAAACCATAACGGATGGTTCCATAGGTTGGATTTCCCTGCACCGGCATTTATTCATCATTTCTAGAGTCGCTCCTACCCATAGGCTCACAACACCCGGATGGCCCGACCTTCGGGCTCCCCTCGTTACATATCCTAGGTGCTGCATGAATGCGTTCTCCCCCAAATGAGGCCACCGGACGGAATTCAATTTGTTCGACAAACCCTGAAGATGCAGCGGCAGAAATCGATGAAACCTTTAGGTGGAAATTAGGAGAGCCACAGGGGGGCTAGAGACTGTTCGGATCGGTCGATGGGTATGCGTTTTTGATGCCGAAAAAGGGGTTGAAAGTCTTCTGACTAAGAGTTATCATATGACTATAAGTCATTAAATAACTTTTGTTCAGAAAACGGAGAGAAACATGGGGACAAAAGATCGGAAAGAACGTGAGAGGGAAGCTCGAAGAGGTGCCATCCTGGAAGCGGCCAGGCCGATTTTCTTCCAAAACGGCTTCCAGGCGACTACCATGGACCAAATTGCTGGCGAAGCTGAACTGAGCAAAGGGACCCTCTATCTCTACTTTCCAAGCAAGGATGACCTTTACGCCACGATACTTTTGGAGGGACTGGAGAGACTACACGGCATGATGATCGAGGCGTGTGACGAGAACAAAGACTGGGAGACACAACTCAGGGATCTGGGGGCGGCTTACTACCGCTTTTATCTCGACCATAGGCCCTACTTCCGCATACTCTTTTTACTCCAGCACGGCGACCTCGCGTCACGGATCTCTGAGAGTCTCTATGAGAAGTGTTTTGACGAAGGCCTTGCGTGTTTGCAGATCCTGGCGAGAGTCATCCAAAAGGGAATGGAATCGGGCGAAATTGAGCCTCGGAATCCTATGGAACTGGGTGTACTTTCGTGGGGTTTTCTGAACGGTACCTTCAGTCTCTTTGAAGAAGAAGAACACAAAAGGTTGATACCCATCTCCCTGGACTCGCTCGTCAGGCTCAGTTTCGACCTGATCACGAATGGTTTGAGAAGGAGGGCATCATGGCTGGCGTAATCTGGAGTCTTGTACTCCTTGGAAGTCTCGTATTGTTCAGTTGTTCAAGCGGTGTGGGTGAAACGACATCGGAGGAGAAAAAGATCCCGGTCAGTGTCATCCCTGCCCGACAAGAGGTGAATCGGCGTTTGCTGAACGCACTGGGAACTGTGGAGCCCAACCGGGAGTTGAAATTGAGCTTTAAGATTGGGGGAAGGATCAGGGGTCTGGCCTTTGAGGAGGGGCAGCTCATCAGAAAAGGAGAACTATTGGCTGAGCTCGATCCGACCGAGCTCTTGGCTCGGAAGCGGAAGGCTCTCGAAAACAGACGTAAAGCCAAACGCGACCTGGATAGGATGGAGCAACTGTACCGCAAAGCGGTCGTTCCATTGTCTTCCTACCAGGATGCCCAATCGGCTTTGGTCAACTCCGAGGCCGAACTGAAAATCGTTGACGAAAATCTCGACTCAAGCGTCCTCCGTGCCCCCTTCACAGGGAGAATGACCCAAAAACTCTCTGAAGTGGGGGAAGTTGTGGCACCGGGAAAAACGATCGCCGTATTGGCTGAGATTGATCCCGTGCTTGTGAAGGCGGCGGTGCCAGACAGTTTGATTCAGAGGGTCAAAACGGGTCAGAGGGCCCATATACGGGTTGACAGTAGCCCTCGGGAAAGGTTTGAGGGAGTCGTGACGCGTCTGGAAACGAGCGCCGATCCGCTCTCGAGAACCTTCACGGTGGAGGTCAGGCTGGGAAACCCTGGCGAGGTCTTGCGCCCAGGTCTCATCGCCCGTATGGAAGTCATGGACGATTCAAAGGGTTTTGGCATCTTCATACCACTCGATGCCGTCCTTGATTTTGGCTCCAGTCCCACAGTCTTTATAGTCCGCGATGGAACAGCGATAAGGCGTACCATCAGGATGGGGGACGTGGCGGGGCAGGAAGTGGAGATCCTCGAGGGGCTTATCCCTGATGAGTTGGTCGTCATCTCTGGCCAGGAGTATCTGGATGACAAACAGCCAGTTCTCATCGACCGACGATTGGAAAACTGACGATGAAACTTGTCGCATTAGCCGTCCAGCGATACAGACTCACGGTCCTGGGAATCATTTTGCTCCTCGTCATGGGGGGAGTCTCTTATTACTTGATACCGCGTCGTGAAGATCCATTCATTAAAGTGCCCGGGGCGACGGTGCAATCCTATTATCCAGGGGCGAGTCCACGGGATGTGGAGCGCTATGTGACCGTGCCACTCGAGGAGAAGATCAATGAGATCGATGAAATCGACAAGATCTTCTCTTCTTCCTCGCAAGGGGCGTCTCTCATCCTTATCCAGTTCGACCCAGATTCGGACATGGATGAGAACCTTCAGGAGCTCCGGGAGAAGATCAGAGAGGCGGAAGCGGATCTTCCAGAGGCGGCCCTAGATCCGGAAATAACCCGTTGGAAGACCGAAACGGTTTCTCTAATCATCAACTTGAGCGGGCCTTTCTCCCACGGGCGGCTCTTCAAATACGCAAAATACATCAAACGGGATCTGGAAAAAATTCCTGAGATCATGTCACTCGAAATCGACGGGGACCAGGAAAGGGAAGTCCACGTGGAGGTCTACCAGAATCGCCTCTCCCAGTATCGGATCTCACTGGACGATGTGATCAGGCAACTTCAGGCCGAGAATGTGAGCCTCCCGGGAGGACACATGGATATTGGTCGTCGTCGTTACCTGGTTCGGACGGATGAGGCGTTCATGCGAGCGGGGGAGGTGGGTAGGACTATTGTGGGCGCATACGAGGAACGTCCTGTTTTTCTGGCCGATCTGGCCAAAATCAAAGACACCTACAAGAGGCCTGAATATTGGGTGCGGTTCAATGGCCAGCAAAGTGTCAACATCCTGGTGACGCAAAAACCGAGATCCAACTTGCTGGCTGCTTCCAGAAAGATCCACGGTCGGCTTGATCAATTGGCCGAGAGACTTCCGCAGAGGCTCAAACTTTTGGTCTTTGCGGATCAGTCCCGCTCGGTGTCTCAGCGACTGGCCAGTTTTCAGAAAAACCTCGCCATAGGGGCTTGCCTTGTCATCCTTTTGACCATTTTCCTGATGAACTTGCGCATGGCCTTTACTGTGGGGTTTCTCATCCCCTTATCTATCAGCTTCGCCGTCATCATGCTTTACCGGCTCGGCCATTCCTTGAACCAAATCACGCTGGCGGCGATGATTGTCGTTCTTGGGATGCTCGTCGATAACGGGATCGTTGTCGTGGAAAATATACAGCGCCATCTCGACGGGGGAAAAGAGAGAATCTCTGCTGTTCTGACTGGAAGCCGGGAGGTTTTGGGAGCCATTGCCTCCTCCAGCCTGACAACCATGCTCGCCTTCACACCACTTCTGTTTATGTCAGGGGACACCGGTCAGTTCATCCGGGGTATTCCTGTCACGATCATCTTCGCGATTGCGGGTTCCTTGATGGTCGCAGTCCTCGTCTCACCCCTTATGAGTCACCGTTTTCTGAAACCCGGAGGAAAAGGGGCGGACGACAGCTCGGTAATCAAAGCCTACGGCCACATCCTGAGATTCGCCCTTGACCACAAGATCCTTACATTGGGGATTACCGTAACAGCATTTCTCGGATCCCTTCTTTTCATCCCACGGTTGGGCCTTCAGTTTTTCCCTAAGGCAGAAAAAGAAATCTTCGTTATTGAGGCGCAACTGCCCCAGGGCGCGAATATCGAGACAACCTTGAATCTTGCTGAGCGAATAGAGAGGATCCTTCTCGCAAGGGAAGAAGTAGAATCGGTCATGACCCATGTGGGACAGAATGGTCCCAGAATCTACTACAACATCAACTTCTTCCGTGTAAAGGAACCAAACAAAGCCCAGTTTTTCGTTACCATTAAAGGAGACATACGGCGTGTGACGACGGCGCGGGTGATCAAGGAGCTGAGACCCCTGATGACCCGCCTGTCTGGTGCGCGCATTGAGCTCAAGGAACTGGAACAGGGGCCTCCTGTTGGTGCTCCGATTGCCATTAAGATCAAAGGGGACGATTTGGAGGTCATAGAACGGCTAGCCCAAGGATACAACTCCCTGCTGAAATCGATCCCCGGTGCCGTGGACGTGACTGACGATGCGTCAGAGACGATTCCTCAAATAGAGATCCGTGTGGATTCGGATAAGGCGCAGCTACTCGGAATCACCAACGCAACGATCGGCCAAACCATCCGAACAGCCATTTACGGGACCACCGCCACGAGCTTCCGTCACGGAGACGAGGAGATTGATGTGGTCGTTTCCCTGGGCGAGACCTCCCGAACTGATGTGGCCACCTTCGATGAGATCTACATGAAGTCGATTAAGGGATTCAAGATTCCTTTCCGTCAAGTAGCCGATGTCAGGTTCATCTCTGACATCGGGACCATTAGGCGGGAAAACCTCACGCGAACAGCCACGGTTCGGAGCGAGGTCCAGGGAACGCTTTCGGAGTCTGTCATTGATGTCCTAAAGGCCAAGGCAGCCACTCTTCAAATCCCTCCTGGCTATCTCGTTGAGTACGAGGGGGAGACCCAGGAAAGAAACGAGTCATTCATGAGTCTCGGCTGGGCCATGATCGCCGCATTCCTGTTGGTCTATGTGGTCCTCGTTGCCCAGTTTAACTCTTACAAGCAACCCTTTGTGATCGCTCTATCCCTGCCCTTCGGTCTGGTGGGGGCCGTGCTCGGCCTATGGATCACTGGATATTCGTTCGGTTTTATGGCCTTTTTGGGTCTGGTGAGTCTAACAGGAATTGTGGTCAATGATGCGATTGTCCTCATCGATTTTGTCAACACCATCCGAAAGGAAGGCCGGGAACTCAGAACCGCGGTGACGGAGGCGGGAAGGTTGCGCTTTCGTCCGGTCATGCTGACCACCGTATCTACGGTTGCGGGGCTTCTGCCCCTTTCCATTATGGGTGGAAGCCTGTGGGGACCCATGGGAAATGTCATCATTTTCGGCCTCTCCATGGCCACAGTTCTGACCTTGATCATTATCCCTGTGGTGTATGAAATCATCGAAAAAACAGGGGAGATGTCTGCTGCGTTTCCTGTACCGTCCGGCTGAATTCGATAGCCCTTTCTCATTCCGAGAGGTATCCCCATCCGTTAGCTGTCCAATCGGACCCCCTCGCCCCCCCTGGTTCCGCGGTGACTCTTTTTCTGCCTCGGGCAGGACATTCGAAGTCTGAGCCGGGAGAGCGTACCATTATTGCCTCTGAATTTGAGAAGATGCTAGACTATTTCCATGGGCTAACGTTTTGCCAGCGAGACGGACTTGGCGTTCGATATGGATACAGAGCTCGGTTCTGACGGCAACGCGTGGGGGGTTTACGAACGTGCCCCGAATCCATAACTAAAATATCGCTTTGGGAGCATCCGGATGGAGAGTGTGAGGAGAATCAAAAAAATTTTGGAAAGTAAACCGACGATTGAGGGGGCTGGTGTGCATCTGAAGAGGGCATTCGGATTTAACGAGGTCCCACAACTCGACCCGTTTTTGCTTTTGGATGATTTCCACTCAGGCAATCCGGATGATTATATCAAGGGTTTTCCATGGCATCCCCATCGGGGAATTGAGACAATCACATATGTGCTCTGCGGTAGGGTCGAGCATGGGGACAGTATGGGAAATGAAGGGATCATACACTCAGGAGACGTCCAGTGGATGACAGCTGGCAGTGGGATCATTCACCAAGAAATGCCCAAAGGCGAAAAGGATGGACTCATGTGGGGTTTCCAACTTTGGGCGAATGTCCCTGCTTTGCATAAGATGATGGATCCACGCTATCAGGACGTGAGGAGTGATCAACTCCCAGAAATCGTTCTCGATTCCGGAGTGAAAATTCGAATCATTTGTGGCGAAGTCAACGGCGTCAGGGGGCCGGTACAGAGCATTGTCATCGATCCCGAGTATTTGGACGTAACCGTTCCGGCAAATTCATCTTTTGGGCATTCTGTGAAAAGAGATCACACCGTCTTTGCTTATGTGATCGACGGGGAGGGATATTTCGACGGGAGAGGACGCTCGCATACCAATCCGGTGGACGGTGCAAATGATCCCAATTCGATGAGAGACCTCCCTATCGGTAGCGAGAATCTAATTCTGTTCAACGGCGGTGATGAAGTGGTCGTTTCTGCTGGGGATAAGCCCGTAAGGTTTCTCCTGATATCAGGAAAGCCGATTGCGGAGCCTGTGGCGTGGTACGGTCCCATCGTGATGAACACCCAAGAAGAGCTCAGGATCGCATTCGAAGAGTATCAGAATGGAACTTTCATCAAACACAGAAAGTAGTCCAATTTGGTTGAGCCGGTTATGCATCAGGATCGCCGGACGTTCTTAAAGACTCTTGGGCTTTTGTTTATGGGGACGCTCACTCCACGGTCAAGTAGGGGGTTCGGTGTGCTGCGGCCTAAGCCACCATTTTCAGATGTCAGCGAGCTTGTGACACTGAAAGGCCTTCCGCCAGGCGCGGGCGAAAAAGAGGTTATCGCTGCTGTCCGAAACGTGGCGGAGGGTGCTACAGATTTTTCGTGGCTTTCTCGGGGTGATGCGGTCTTGATCAAAACGGCCGTAAACTCCCCTAGGCGATACCCCGCCACGACCTCACCGCTCTCAATCAGGGCCATGGTGGGCCTTTTGAAGGAGAGAGGTGCTGGAAAAGTGGTTGTCACTGATAAACCAGGTGTCAAGTATGTCTACCAGGACGAAGACGGCCAGCGTGGCTCAAGCCGAAAAGTCATGATTGCAAACGGATTGCATCATGCAGCGCTTGAGTCAGGGGCAGAGGTGCATTACTTCGATGAGGCGGGCTATGATGCCTATTTCGGGGATCGGACAGAAAATGAAAGCCATTGGAGGGGCGAGCTGATCTTGCCGAATGTTCTGAATGAGGTCGACCATATCGTACTTCTACCCAGGGTGAGCCGTCATGTTCTGGCAGGGTCGACCCTAGGCCTCAAGGCTGCCGTAGGCTGGCTCCGAGACGACAGTCGTCTGGAGCTTCATCGCGATGCAGAGTCCTTGTTTGAGAAAACCGCGGAGATCAACGACAGCAAGACGCTCAGGCAAAAGCTCAGGTTGGTCCTGACTGATGCCACCAAAGTGCAGACCACCTTCGGCCCAGATTATGGCTTTGTGGCCGAGCCGAATCCAGGCCTGATCTTCGGTTCGGAATCGCTCCTGGCCCATGACATGGCCGCTCTGGGCTGGTTGTTATGGAACCGCGACTACGCGACACCTGAAGACCGGATGACCTGGTATCGGGATCCATACCTCACCCATCCAGGCACCATCAACCGTTTGTTCGTTTGGCACACCTGGGGTGTGCGTCAGTTTTTGAGATCTGAGACCTATAAAACCGTTCCCATCAGCTCCGTTCGCACCGACCCAGTGATCTCACGGGCGGCCGTGATGTGGGGTGGCTTGCCGCGACTGGAGCTGGAGGATGTGGGAGCTGGGCTGGACAAAGACATCATTGCCTATCTATTAGGTAAGGCAACTGTATAATCAGAATCTTCAATCGCCAGCCTGGTGCATCGCATTGTTCTGCCAGAATCTTACTTCGATGGCAGGGCTTCCACAAATGCTCTGGCTTTGTCTAGCCAAACTTCTAATTCTCGATCACTGTTAAACCCTTGCCCCTCCACCATTACCCATCCTTTCATGGGTCTTCCTGTGATATCAAAGGGTTTCACGAATGGCGACTCGAGCGCCTGTTGAGCCTCCTTCTCACCCAATCGGGCGATCAGGAAATCCTTGTAGACACCACAGAACATATTTCCACGCAATAAATGGCATACGCCACCGAACATCTTTTTGTCGTCCGTGTTTTTCCAACTGGATACGATTTTCTGAATGCGGGCTTCGAGTTTTTCGTTATATGCCATGTGCTCACCCCCATACCCTCTTTTGAAATAGCCTCTGAAATGCTGCTTCGACTTGATTGTCTGAACTTTCAAGGGCATGAGCCACATCCGGCGGCAGTGGGTGCTTTTGTAGCCTCCGCAATGGTTTTGTAAATGTTGAGTTTTACGGTCGTGTCAAAATCCACAGTGTATCCTCCCGTATTTGGTTCTTTCCCTTCCCTCGAGGAAGACTTAATAAACCAGGTCCTGAAAGTCAAGGATAAATGGGTCTGGAGTTTCCTCAGTTTTGTGGACCCTCATGTCCCTGAGGGACGTTTGCGGAAGCGTTGGGGGACCCATCGAGGGCGGGCAGGAAGGGGAAAACCCCGCCTTCAGAGCGGGGAAGGGGCAAGAATTCCCCACCTGTGCGCCCCGAGGGGGTCAACGCGAGAGCAAGGGAGCGAAGGGACATGAGGGTCCAATCAAAACATTCAAAATTGTCGTGAAACATCAGAAGGTTATAAATTTCTTGTTCTGAAAACTCAGGGAACTCCAGTAAATGGGTTGATCCGGCTTACCACGACGTGGTACATAGTCGGCAACATCCGTAAAATCGCGTTGAGCAAAGCCACAGTGTCAATCTCTCCTCGGAAGGTGATTTTATGATTTCCAGTGAGAAACCCACGTCTCATCAACAACCGGATGGCACAACGGGTGAGATGTCTCTCGGCTCCCATGAGGAGCACAGCGTGGGTCGTGTGGGAGGAGGACGACGGGATGCGTTGGCTTTGGGGATTACCGCAGCCATCGTTGTGTTTGTCGGAGCCATCGTCGTACTCTCCATTCCCTATGCTGTCCTGAGTGCACCCCTTCCTTCAAGCGTGGATCGTTTAGGATTGTCCATTGAGGCCTTCCAAAAGCTGTTCTTTGGACGTTCTTGGTATCTTTTGGTACCATCGGCCTTGTTCGCTTTGTGGATGGGTTACTGGGTCTATAAATGGGGCCTGAGGTCGAACCTTGCAACACCCGATGAGACCCCGTCAGAGAAGAAGGTTGAGTAGAGATCTGCTCTGAAGAGGATGAAATGTTGAGTCAACAGGAACGACAGGCCATACAGGGCTATTTGTATTCGGCGGTTTTTTGGCTTCTGGTCCCGGGCGTGGCTGGGCTTTTGATGGCCTTGTTGCTATTCAGCCCATCTTTTCAGGAAGTGATCCCGCCTTCGTTTCGAGGGCCTCTGAACTTCGGTCGGTTGCGTCCCATGCACGTCAACGCGCTCATCTTCGGCTGGCTTTCCATGGCGTACGCCGGAGCCATGCTGTACATTACCCGACGCCTGACCGGTGTCTCGCTGTTCAGCCCTCAACTTGCTCGGATTGCCCTGTGGCTGTGGAACTTTCTCATTGCCGCGGCCGCGGCAACACTATTGATGGGTATGAATCAGGGCCGTGAATACGCGGAAATGATCTGGCCGCTGGATATGCTTTTTCTGGTTCTTATGGCCCTGTTGGGGATGAACATCTGGGGTACGATCCTCCGTCGACGGGAGCCGAAGCTCTACGTTAGCATCTGGAATTTTATGGCCGCTACCATAATCCTCATCCCCGTTTATGCAATTGGCAACAGGATTTGGGATACGACCGGGGCATATGTTGGGATGAGCGATAACATTATCAACTATTTTTACGTACACAATTTGTTCAATGCCTGGTTTACCACCGGTGGCCTCGGTTTGGCCTTTTATCTTCTGCCCCGGCTGACAAATAAGCCTCTTTACAGCCATGGTCTCGCGATGTGGGGTTTGTGGAGTGTTTGGACGGGTCAGCACCATCAGCTCTGGGGTCCGGGTCCAGACTGGCTAGAGATTCTGACGGTGGTGTTCAGTATCCTGGCCATTGTCCCCACGACAGCCTTCATGTGGAACTTCTATAAGACGATGGAGGGTCGCTGGTTACGGGTGGGGCAGGATGTGGCACTAAGATTCTTTACGGTTGGAGCGATCTTCTGGGGATTCACTTGCATTCAGGGGGTGGCCCAGTCGCTGCGCACGTTTAGCCTCTACGTGCATTTTTCCAACTGGGTCGTGTC